>Ga0272441_10003965_pt1 | contig 27477 bp, 18 predicted proteins | sample SSMProp6N_FD_193582 | JGI IMG/M metagenome (GOLD analysis project Ga0272441, IMG submission 193582) | Marine sediment archaeal communities from Little Sippewissett salt marsh, Falmouth, MA, United States - SSM-Prop-6N | ecosystem: Environmental > Aquatic > Marine > Wetlands > Sediment ... | reverse complement strand
CCTAGAAGCGGAGTAATGCGGGCGAAGAGCGGTGCGAGTACGAGCGAGATAACGCACATCAGCTTGATGAGGATGTTGATCGAGGGCCCGACCGTGTCCTTCAGCGGGTCGCCGACGGTGTCGCCCACGACGGCCGCTTTGTGTGCATCGGAGCCCTTGCCGCCGAAGTGGCCTTCTTCGATGTATTTTTTGCCGTTGTCCATGGCGCCGCCGGAGTTGGCGGTCTGAATGCCGAGCATGACGCCCGTAGCAATGGCGCCGACGAGCATGCCGGCGAGGCCCGCCGGTCCGAGAATGAACCCGATGACCGCGGGGAAGAGGATGGCCAAGAGCCCCGGCGTCATCATGCCCTTAATGGCGCCGCCGGTGGCGATGTCGACGCACTTGGTGCTGTCGGGCGTGACGCCCTCTTTGCCCTCTTTCAGCCCCGGGATCTCGCGGAACTGGCGCCGCACTTCAAGGATCATGGTGTCGGCGCACCGGCCCACGGCCCGGAACAGCATCGAGCTGAACAGGAAGGGCATCATGGCGCCGACCAGGAGCCCGGCCAGGATCATGGGATTGGCAAGGCTCAATAGCAACTTGGCGCCCATGGCATCCTCGACGGCGAGCAGGAAGGCGCTAAGCAACCCGATGGCGGCGAAGGCGGCGCTGCCGATGGCAAAGCCCTTGCCGATGGCCGCGGTCGTGTTGCCCACGGCGTCCAGGTTGTCCGTAATGGCGCGGACCTTGGGGTCAAGCCCGGCCATCTCGGCGATGCCGCCGGCATTGTCCGCGATAGGCCCGTAGGAATCGACGGCCACGACCATGCCGGTCGTGGCGAGCATGCCGAGGGCGGCAATTGCGACGCCATACACGCCAGCGAAGTAGTAGGCGAGCACGACGGAAATGGCAAGCACAATGATGGGGATGGCCGTGCTCTGCATGCCAACGGCCGTGCCTTCGGTCACGGCGATCGCCGGGCCGGTCTGGCACCGTTCAGCCAGGTTCTGGACGGGTTTGTACTTGCTCGATGTGAAGTACTCACTGACGAAGCCGATGATGGTCCCCGAAACGATGCCCAAAATGCAGGCGAAGAACGGGCCCCACTTCGAATACTCGACGCCCTGCAGGGTGAACGCGCTCCCCGCACCCGCGGCATAGACGCCCACGCCGACAATAGTCAGCCCGGCGCTGATGTAGGTGCCCATCATGAGCGCGCCTTGGGGGTTGCTCTGGGCGAACCGTTTGACGTACATCACGCCGAGGGCCGACGCCACAATGCCGATGGAGGCCACCATGAAGGGGAAGGCCTTGACGTACATGCAGCCCGCCGCGGTCGTGATCAGCGCGGCAATGGCCAGGCTGGCAATGATGGACTCGACATAGGATTCGAGGAGGTCCGCGCCGAGGCCGGCCACGTCGCCCACGTTGTCGCCCACGTTGTCGGCGATAACGGCCGGATTGCGCGGGTCGTCTTCGGGAATCCCGGCCTCGACCTTGCCGACAAGGTCCGCGCCCATATCGGCGCCTTTGGTGAAGATGCCGCCGCCGGACCGGCCAAACAGGGCCACGAGCGACGCGCCCATGGCATAGCCGTTGACGATGGTGGCGTCGCCCTCGAAGTACCAGTAGACGAGCACCAGGCCGAGCAAGGCCACCCCGACCACGCCCATGCCCATGACCGCCCCGCCGCTGATGGCCACGTCGAGCGCCGCCCTCACGCCGCCGGACTCGGCCGCGGCCGTGGTGCGGGCATTGGCACGCGTGGCAATCGTCATGCCGATGACGCCGGCGCACGCACTCGCAATCGCGCCAGCGACAAAGGCCGCGGCCGTGTGCCAACTGATGCCCAGGCCGATCAGCCCGGCGATGACGACCACGAAGACGGCCACGTAGCTGTATTCCCGCTTAAGGAACGCTTTTGCCCCGTCTTGGACGGCCCGCGACAGGGCCGCCATTTTCTCGGTGCCTTGCGGCTTGGACATGACGTAGCGTGCCAGGTACACCACAAAGAGCAGTGCCAATATGCTGGCGCCGAACGCCGTTTTCAGAAAAGGAATGTTTGCCATGACCTCCAACCTCGCTTTCTGCGTATGCTGTTCCTTCCGCTGCCCGAGCGCACAGTCGCCCGGCATGCGCGGAAGTGATTAACCAAAGTGCTGTCCTTCGTGTTCGAGGGCCGCCCGGGCCGCATTTTGCTCCGCTTCCTTCTTCGAGGAACCGCGGCCGCGTCCGGCGGGCTTGCCGCACAGCACCACTTCGACTTCGAATAGCTTTTTGTGGTCGGGCCCTTCTGAGCGGACAACGCTGAAATCGGGCAGCGCGATGCGTTTCGCCTGGCAGTAATCCTGCAACCGCGACTTGAAATCCCACACTTTGTCGCTGGAGAGCTCGCGGTCGAACTCCTCATGGAACAGGCGCGCGACGTAGGTGCGTGCGGCTTCCCATCCGCGGTCCAGGTAGAGCGCGCCGAGCAGTGCCTCGATACAATCCGCCAGAAGCGCCGTGCGCTGGCGTCCGCCTGAAAGCTCCTCGCCTTTGCCCAGTCGAATTGCGGCGGCAATGTCCAGGCGCCGGGCCACGCTCGCCAAGCACCGCCGGTTCACGAGCCCGGCCCGCATCTTGCTGTATTCGCCCGGGGTATGTTCCGGCGCATGTTCATAGAGGTAGTGGGCCACGGCGAGACCTAACACCGCATCCCCGAGAAACTCGAGCGGCTCGTAATCGACCACGCTTTGGGCGGTCTCCGGCAAGCTCGACGCATGGGTCAGGGCTTGGTCCAGCAGCGCAAGGTCCTCGATATCGAGCCCCAGCCGTACGTTGAGACTCCTGAGTTCCTCAACCCGCTGGCCGTTCTCAGACTGTTGACGTTCCACAACGGCGACCTCACCTTGCAGACGATTTCCTCGGCAGCCTTTGCCCCTCAAACAGCGTTTTCCCCCTGCAACCCCTGCGTGAAGGGCCACACGCACCGCCGTACCGCACCGCGCACTCGTGATTCGAGCCAGGGCGGCCGGTCCCGGGCTACTTACGGATAGCTAGCTATGCAACGCGCCTCCGTGCGCGCCATTCGTTCACACCTTCGATTCGATGTATTTGATCGCGTCGCCGACGGTCTCTATCTGGTTTGCTTCGTCGTCGATATCGATGTTGAACTCTTCTTCGAGGGCCATCATCAACTCGACGACGTCCAACGAGTCGGCCCCCAGATCTTCGATGAAGCGGGCGTCCAGTGTGACCTCTTCGGATTTCTTATCAAGACGGTCACAGATAACCTGTCTGACGACCTCCTCGGTATTCGCATTGGCCATGCAGTTTCCCTCCTTCACGACACATCTTGGAGAGCGAGCCCTGTTTTCCGTTCGGGTTCAGGGACGGAGTATACCAGGATGCTCCTCGCGATTTCTAGCCCAGATCCTCGCGTTTGTTTTGGGTCGGATGGCCGGGGGAGTATAATGCATGGCAAAAGATTGGGGTGGAATGGTGGCCGAGCTGTCGGAGTTTGAGGACGCGCGTGATTTCTGGGCATACTGGGGATTCCAGCCTTGGTCCTTCCAGGGGATGGCGGGCGTATACCGGCGTGTGACCGCGGTCAAAGGTGCGCTATTGGGTGAGGCGGCCCGGTTCTACTCCGACGATTTCATCGTGTGGCGCCACCACGGGGAGGCCGATTCTGCGCTGGTGTATCGAACCTGGCAACCGGTGCGTGACGTGATGTTGCACCGCTTTGTTTTCCTTGTCGAGCACGGGCCTTGTCCCCGCCCCAGGCGGCGCGCGTATCTGCTGGGCGCAAGGGGATTTCTGGAGATTTCCCATTACGACCTCGGGGCAAAAGGACCCCAGAGCGTGGCCGACCTCGCGCCTCTTATTGAAAAGGTGTGGGAAGTGGTCCAAAATGGCCCTGTGGGATCCGCCGAGTCTTAGCGGAAGGAGGTAGCGTCAGATGTTTGCAGTGCTGTTCTTGGTAACGGTGGTGGTCTTTGCGATTGGTTACCTTGTTTACGGCCGCTACATGAGCAACGTGTATGACCTTGACAAGGACAAGAAGACGCCTTCAGAGGAGTTGTACGATGGGGTGGACTACTGTCCCGCCCACCCGGCGGTGCTGGCGGGCCACCACTTCGCGTCCATCGCGGGGGCCGGGCCTATCGTGGGGCCCATTGCCGCTGGCGCGCTGTTCGGTTGGTTGCCGGCGTTTCTGTGGTGTCTGGTGGGTTCGGTGTTTTTCGGCGGTCCGCACGACATGGGGGCGGTGGTGGGGTCGATGCGGCACGAGGGCAAGTCCATGGGCGAGGTGGTGGACCGGTGGATCGGGGGCCGGGCCAAGACGCTGTTCCTGACGTTCACGTGGCTGACGCTGGTGCTCGTGGTGGCCGTGTTCCTCGAGTTGTCGGCCAAGACGCTCGCCAAAGACCCGGCCGTGGCGTTCTCCGGTATGCTGTACATTCTGCTGGCCCTGATTTTCGGTGTCCTGATGAACCGTTTTCGCGTGCCGCTCTGGTTGATGACAGTCATCATGGTGCCGTTGGTGCTCGGGGCGGTTTGGTATGGCAGTTCGGCGGCGTGGGTGCAGCACGCGTTTTCCTTTGGCGACGATCTCGCGGCGCGCACGAACATCTGGCGTTTGGTGCTGACCGGCTATGTTTTCATTGCGTCGGTGCTGCCCGTCTGGCTCCTGTTGCAGCCGCGCGACTACCTGGCCTCGTACATGTTGTACTTTGCGCTGATCATCGGGGCGGTCGGCATGGTGTTCGGCGCGGGTCAGTTCGAATCGGCCCTGCCGGCCTTCAAAGGCTTCAACCCGGTCGAGGGGAAGTTCCTGTGGCCGATGCTGTTCGTGATCATCGCGTGTGGGGCCATCTCGGGGTTTCACTGCATGGTGGGCAGCGGCACGACGTCGAAGCAGTTGAGAAAGGAGACGGATGCCCGGCTGATCGGGTATGGCTCGATGCTGATTGAAGGCGTGTTGGCCGTGATCGCCCTGGGCACGGTGATGATGGCGGGCAAGGTGATTGACAATGACCCGGTGGGCACTTTCGGCGCAGGCTTCGGCAAGTTCGCGGCCCTGCTTCACATCGACCCGAAGATCGGCATGTCGCTCGGGTTGCTGGCCATCAACTCGTTTCTGCTCACCACGCTGGATACGGCCACGCGCCTGGCCCGGTACCAGATCCAGGAGCTGACCGGCAGCAAACTCGACCGGTACACCGCGACGGCTATCGGCGTCGCGGGCGCGCTGACCCTCGTGTATGCCAAGACCGGCGATCTGCCCGCCTGGAAGGTCATTTGGCCGGTATTCGGGACGGCGAACCAGTTGGTGGCGGCGCTGGCGTTGCTGGGCCTTGCGGTCTGGGTCATTCGGGGCCTCAACAAGAAGGCCGGGTTTTTGATGTGGCCGATGTGCTTCATGTTCGCCACCACCCTGGTGGCGCTCCTCTTCTTGATCTGGGACAACCTGACCGGTGAGACGCGCAGTTACCCTGTGGTTGTGGTGTCGGTGATCCTGCTTGTGTTGGCCGTGTTGTTGGTGCGCGAGGCCTACGTCGCGCTGCACAAGGATAGACGGCCGCCCGCGAACGCGATTGACTAACGCCGCCGGCGCCTATGGGGCCCAGTACCTTTGGAGCAGCGCCCGTGTCCGCCCTTTGAGCGCCCCGAGCGCGGCGCCCGCCTGCGTGTTTCCGCCTGCGTGCTCGAGCATGAGGCGGCCCTCCTCGACGCAGAGGGCGTCGTGCTGCGGGAACACCTCGCGCAACAGGAACAGGGCGTACTTCACGAGCCGGAACGGCCCGTACGCGCGCGCCGCCTGTTGCGGGATCGCCTCGACCGCAACCGAGTACAGATCCTTGATGCTCTCGACCAGGTCGGGCAGGTCGGAGGAAGGCGAGAACGCGATGCTGTAGTACCAGCCAAACAACTCGCCGCGCTCGCAGCCGTGGGCGTCGCTCACGCCGACGATGGGGATGCGGCGTCCTTGGGCGCGCTCCTCGTGATACCGCGCAACCTGGAGGGTGTTCGAGTCGACCTCGTCCCGGTGGAACCCACCGATGAGCTCGAATGCGTCGAAGGGTTGCTTTTGAAAGAGGTACGAGGTCAACGCGCCGGATGGCGAGTAGCGGTGCGATGTGAACCAGTACGGGTGACAGAACACGCCGAGCCCGCCGGCCTCGCGGATCCGGTCGAAGCACCACTGGCACGAGGCGTACTGGTGGGGGTCCACGCCTGGTGGCACTGCCCCGAGAGCCTCCTCGATCTGCGCCACGCCGGCGCGGTAGGCGCTTTCATCCCGAAACAGTTCGTTGACGCTGAAGCGGCCCCCGAAGTTGATCATGTGGACGGGGTTGGCCGGGGGGTGCACCTCTTCGCCGGGATAGATGCGTAGGTCGAGGTCGAGGCCCTCATAGGCGCGTTGGGCCTCGATGCTCGGCATGTATTGGCCGTGGTCTGTGAGCGCCATGAAGTCAAGCCCGATGCGCCGGCAGGCACCGGCAACGTAGGCGGGCGCCTCGCGGCCGTCGGACCGGCAACTGTGCTGATGGACGTCGCCCTTGTATGGCCGCCGTGCGAAGAGGTCGTCTTCGAGCGAGTAGACCCGGAAATCCCCGACGACCTTGCGCTCTGTTCCGTTCACTTCCTCGACGTACAGCACGTGCTCCTGCTCCCCCTCGAAGTACAGGGGCACGCGCAGCCGGTCGGTTGCCGGCGCGACATCGAGCTTTCGACCCGGCGACCAGCCGCTGCGTTCGGCGGACTCCTCCGTCGGGAAATAGCTGGCCTCATACTGGCGGTCCGGGCGGAACGCGCAATGCTCGAACCGCGGGACGATCTCGATCATGCTCTCGGCATCCGCGCGCACGATTTTGGGTAGAACGTCAAAGTACTTGTTCTCGACTTCCACAAGCTTCTCCTCACTTCAGCGTTTCCGCCGCCCAGCAGGCCACTATCCGGAGACGAACCCGCGCCTCACACGGATGCACGGCCCAATCGCTTGAGCGCTGCACGCGCGTCGGCATGCCCTTGATGGGCGGCCATGCCATACCACTTCGCGGCCTCTTGCCAGTCCTTGGCCACTCCTTGCCCGGTTGCGTAACAGTCGCCGAGCCTGCACTGAGCGCGCGCGTACCCCTGCGCTGCGGCTTTCCTGTACCACGTCACGGCGCGCGTCCAGTCTTGCGGCGCACCGTCGCTGCGTGCGTAACACCAGCCGAGCTTGAACTGCGCCACGGCCAGGCCGGCCTTGGCCGCCATACGAAACCAGCGGATCGCTTCCGCTTTGTTCTCCGCGACCCCTTCGCCGCGACTACGGCATAGGCCGAAGTGAAACTGGCCGAGCGCGTGGCCGCGTTCCGCAGCCTCCCCGTACCATTGCGCGGCTTGCGCCGGGTCCTGAGCAACCCCGTTGCCTGTGGCGTGGCATTCGGCGATGAGGTAGCAGGCCTCGGCGCTGCCCTGTTCCGCGGCCTTTCGGTAGCACGCGACTGCCTGTTCCCAGTCCTGCGCAACGCCCTCGCCTAACGCATAGCGCTGCCCCAACTCGCAGTAACTCGCCAGGGCCTTGGGCCGGGCCTTTGGATGTCCCTGCAACGCGGCCCGCTCGTACCATTGGATCGCCGCGCGCCAATCCTGGGCGACCCCTTCGCCCGCCGCGTAACACTTCGCCAGCATGTACTGTGCGTCCGCATCGTCCAGTTCCGCCATCCCCCGCCAGCACCGCGCCATCTGGCGCGGCGCTCCGCCCTGGTCTTCGCAATGCTTGAGCGCACGCGCGTAGTGCCGAAGGGCCTGCGTTGTGTCTTGGGCCACGCCGTTGCCTTGCGCATAGCACTCGCCCAGTTTGTACTCGGCGTCAGCGTCCCCTTGGCCGGCGGCCTTGCGCAGCCACGCGATGCCCTCTTCGATATGCTCGTCGGTTCCCGGCGCCGTGATGTAATAGGCGGCAAGCTTGACCTGCGCCGCACCATACCCTTGCGCAGCGGCCGTGCGCAGCCATTTCACCGCTTCGGGGGCATGCTGCTGCACCCCGTCACCCAGCAGGTATTTCTCGGCCAGCCGGCACTGGGCCACGGGCAAGCCCTGTTGGGCGGCCATCTGATACCACCACACGGCCTGCCGTGCATCCGCCGCAACCCCGTACCCGGATTCGTAGCACGCGGCGAAATCATTCTGGGCCAAGGCAAGGCCCTGAACCGCGGCCTTGCCGTAAAGCTCGACAGCGCGCACAGGATCTTGCGGCGCCCCCAAGCCCTTCGCCAAACACCGCCCCAAGAGCCATTGGGCTTCGGGCCAGCCCTGTTCCGCTGCGCGGCGCCAGTCCCCCGCCCGCTCGCCGCATACGGCCTCGATGAACTGGTCGCCGTCCTCACCCCGGCCAAGAGCGTGCTCGCATTGCGCAATGTCGCTGTCGACAAGGCGCCGAAGCCGCTCAAGCGCCTGCCCGCGCACATCGCACACGGCGCCCGCGTTCTCATCCACGGCGCCGAGTCCTTTGCCGCAGGCGAGACAGAACAGCCAGTCGGCCTCGATGGCCTCACCGCACGATGGACATCTCATGGCTATGCTTCCGGCAACGGGCGCTCCCGAGACAGTAGACCGTCATGCCGCGGCCGCGATCGGTTTCAAGGCAAAGTGGCGGTCCAGAATATGCTCCACTCAATACAATGTGACATTAGGTCCGCTGCCCAAGGGAACGGGCGGCCCGGGTTTTTGCCCGCTCTCGTTTCTATAAATGCAGACTGCTTGGGACGTCACCAGGGCTGCGTCGGGAACGCCATCGCCCGTCATGTCGCCGATCAACAGGGTGCTTGCGGGACCGTTCATGGCGAAGGTCGCGATCCGCTCGCCCTGGTGGTTGTAGATGCCGCGGCTGTAGGCCACGAGGATCTCGTCGATGCCGTCCCCGGTCCAGTCAAGCAAGCGATGCTGGCGGCTGTAGTCGGTGACGATCTGGCCTAGGTGGTTGCCCTTTTCATCGAGCAGCCAGAGCGGGCTCTGGCCTCTGGGCTGGTGGTCAATGTCAACGAGGATCTGGAGCCCTGGGCGGTCGGGCACGATCCGGCCGACGTTGGCCGACTCGAAATGGTGGCCGGAGACCTCCCACAGCGTCTGCCCTGCGCCGTCCACGAGCGCGACGTTGTTGGCGCCGCAGCAGGTCAGCACCAGCCGGAAGTCTTGGGGCGTGGCGCCGCGCCGTACCACCCGGCAGCAGTCCAGGTGGCCGCGCGCCAAATCCACCTTGGCGGACTTGAACACCCAGCGCACCGAGCCGTCGGGATTGAGCAACGCATAGCCGGCCATGACCTCGTCGCGCCCGTCGCCGTCTAGGTCTATGGGCCGCGGTTGGTGGGCCGTGCGATAGCCGCCAGGATTGTCGACCGTCCAGAGGAGTTTCCCGGCGTGGTCGTATGCCCAAATCTGACCGTAGCGCGTCTTGACCAGGACATCGGTCGGCCGTTCGCCCCCGCTCAGGTTGCAGAACACGAGACAATCCGTGGCCTCTTCGGGGATAGGCAGTCGGCGGCGCTCTTCGCCCGTGGCGCCGTCAAGTTCGACCAGGCTGCCCTTGGTGCACACCACGACTTCGTTCTTGCCGTCGCCGTCCCAATCGTGGATCTGGCAGGCCACGTCATGATGCAGCTTCTTTCGTCCGGCATCGGGGTCGCCCCACCGCCAGAGCACCGTGCCGTCCAGTTTCTGCGCGACGGCCGCGCTGGTGTAGTGCACGTCGCCCACGTTGCAGTTCTCGGCACTGACGATCTCGACTTGGCCGTCGCCGTCGAGTTCGCTGGCGACCACCCAGAGCCCGGCGTAGTCCGGTTCGAGAGTGATGACGCGCCAGGGCTCGATCTCGGGGATTGTGTCCGCCGGGTCGCCGAGGTCGCTCGTGTCAAAACACAGGGGCGCGGTCTCGGCGGCACAGAGCAGCCCGGAGATCGGCAGCAGCGCCAGTAGACAGCAGAGCCGGTGGGTGCGTTTGATCATTCGGTTCATCCCCTACTATTCAGATCCGTGGCGCGTCCCCGGGTGGGTTCAGCCATCGGCGTGGAGTTGCGCGATCAGTTCTTCACATACGCGTTCGGCATCGTCGACCGACGCCCGGCAGGTGCCGACTTGGTCGTGTCCGCCGCCGCCGTGCTTCAGCATCAGCGCGCCGACGTTTGTACGACTCGTGCGATTCAGAACGCTGTGCCCGCAGGCAAACACGACGTCCCGTCTATCTTCGCCCCACATGACGCGGAGCTCGATATTCTGCTCCGGATACAAGGCGAATATCAGGAAGCGATTGCCGGCGTAGGTCGTCTCGCACGGCCGCAGGTCCGTCACAATCACATTGCCATCGACGCGGGAGTGGGCACGCAGCATTTCCTCGAAGAGAGGACGCTGTTCGAGATACCGCGCGGTCCGTTGCTTGACGTCCGGGATTTCCAGGATCTCTTCCGCGCCCTTCGTCCGGCAGTATTGAATCATGTCCTCCATCAGTTGCTCAGTACCGATGGTGAAGTCTTCGAAGCGGCCTAGGCCCGTGCGCGGATCCACAACAAACGACAGCAACATCCAACCCCGGGGATCCGTGATGTCCTCGCGTGTGAGATCCCCGGAGTCCGATTTGTTCACGGCTTCCAGCAACGGGCGCAGGCGTTGCGCGAAGGCGTCTTCGCCGCCGTAGTAGTCCCAGATGAGTTGGGCGGCGCTCTTGGCGGGAAGGTTTGCGCCTTCGAACGCGATGTCCGGCCGGAGACGAATGACCTCGCTCACGTGGTGGTCGAACCACATGCCGCAGGCCGGGACAAACGGCACGTTGGCCAGCACGTCGTTCTTGGTGACCTCGACCTTGCCGTCCTGTACGTCCTTGGGTTGAACGAAGGTGTACTCTTCGACGACGCCTTTTTCGGCCAGCAATACCCCGCACACCAACCCATCGAAGTCGGCACGGGTAACCAGACGCATCACGCGCCCTCCCTGCGTTGTGGCGCGATCTCTATCCACAATGCTGTTCACTTGAGGCCCTGTCCTCTTACTCACAGAAGTGGGAATTCGCCACGGTGGGGCGAGCGTCCTCGCGAGCCGTTCGGGGCCGGTCGTGGTACCCGATTCCTTGATGGCTCGCCGACGACGCGCGGCCCACCGCGAGAGAAAGATCCGGCTCGCGAGGACGCTCGCCCCACCGTGGCCCAAGTCGCTCGATTCGGGCTGTCGCCACGGGTGACCAGCAGCATCCCTAAGCGAACCGTATTGTTGCTATGCGCCGAAGGGCCGGTCGTAGCGGCCGAGAATGCGCGGGCCTTCGACGTTCACCATCCAAACCGTATCCGATGGATAGTGGGCCCAGGCGACGTGGCCGTCCATGTAGAGCACGTTCACGCCGAAGGGCACGTGGTTGGATCCTTTGATCTGCGGGGTCAGGTGGTCCCACATTACGGGGACCTCGGTTTGGGCGCGGTTGGAAGCGGCCGGGTTGTTGATGTCCGTGATCATGATCCGCTCGATGCCCTCACGCAGACGATAGATGGTATCGCCGCCGCCGACCTGCGTGCCCGCGAACTTGTCCGACACCGTGAAGTCCTCATCCGAGCCTCGGCCGTTTGTGGCGACACTATGCTGGGCCAATTCCCAAAGCGGCGTGCCGTCCGGGTGGAGCGTGCCGGGCTTATAGTCGCCTTTCTCGTAGCGGCCACCGGGGCCGTTGCCGCCCATGCCGTTGACAGGCCCAAGGAAATTGACCGTATCCATGAAGAGCCAGCCCGTGTAGTTGAAGGGGGATTTGACCAGCTCTTCCGGCTCGATGATGCCGTTGTGGTTGCCGATTTCAAAGCCGTCCTTGCGTGTTCCTTCGTCGTACCGTTCAAGCGGCGATGTCATGGCCGACGACGGACACCACACCACGGTCAGGTCCGTCAGGTACTCGGGGTACACGGCCGGACCACAGAAGATCATGGTATCGGATAGGTTGCCGTGGACGTCGAACAGCTGCCGCGGTGGAAACAGGCCGCCGCTGGCTTCGTTGGCGTACATCTTGAACACGAGGCCGAGCTGCTTGAGGTTGTTTGCACAGGAGGCGCGGCGCGCGGCCTCGCGGGCCCGGGCCAAGGCCGGCAGCAAAATGGCCGCCAGTATCCCTATAATGGCGATCACGACCAGCAGTTCAATCAGTGTGAATCCATGTCTCCGGTACATTACGTTAGCTCCTTGTTTTGTTACTCGAATCTCTTTGAAGGTAACAGTATAGGGCTATGATTGCAAGCCCGCAACCCGACCAAACAAAGAACGTGAATGCCGGATGCCAGTGCGCACCCGGCGCCCAGATGTCCGGACCGGCCGTATAGTCGCCGTGGGTGCCCACCAACGCGACCACAAGCACAAACGCGAGCCGCCAAGTCCAGTCCCGGTTCGGATTGGCGAAGGGGGCTTTCAATCGATCAAGCGGCGTGAGCGTCGTTTCTCTGATTCGCTGCGGGAAGGCCAGGACGATGCCGGTAGCTGTGCCCATGATCAGAAAGCCTACGACCATTTCCAGTGGGACAACCACGAGCGGCGGCAACTGCGTGCCGCCCAAGGGGTACCACCAGTGCAAATGAACCGCGGCCGTCTCAAGGAGGAAATCAAGGACCATTGTGAATACGCCGATCATGAACGCCACCCGCAAGGCCTTGGCATTGGGCGCGAGGAGTAACCAGGCCACGCCCAACACCAACAGGTTCAGGACAATGCCGTTGACAATCCTGAAGCTCTCCGGCGTTGCGACGCCTCCGAACAGGATCACGAGGATGCCCGCCAGGCATGCGCCAATTCCACTAGCCCGTAACACCAGGGATGTTCTCATTATTTCTGTGCCGCGCTGCGGGGGGCCTCGACTTGGCCTCAACCGGCCTGGGCCACGCGAAGGTCTTCGCGGATCACCTCGATGCCGTTCAGCAGCGGCGCCTGATCGGGGCCGGGCTCCTTGACGTTTGGAATCAGCTCGACGCGGAGGCCGGTCTCGTCGACTCGGATCCCGGTGAATTCCTTGACAACCGCTGCGTCGCGGCCGCCGGCTTCCTTCACAATGTCGAACTTGCTGAGCACGGTCTTATCTTGCAGCTTGACCGAGAAGATGCGCTGCCCCGGCGCTACTGCCGCTTTTTCGACGAAGTACATGCGCACCGTATACGTTCCGGGGCCTTGTCCTTCGTCGAGGAGCGGCAGCACGCAGCGCGTCAGGCCTTCGCAGCCCGATGCATAGAGCCACGGCTTGTCGGTTCCTTTAACATCGTATCCCTGGAAGTTGCGGCAGAAGTAGGCCGGCTTGGACACAAACTGCTCGTCGAGATCAAAGCCGATGCCGTAGGTTTGCCAACTCGTGCTGGGGGGATGGGGGTAGCTGAACCACAGGGTGCCGTCCTCGTCCCGCCAGTCGCCCGGGGCGCCGAAGTTGACGGCCATGTGCTGGACCGGGGTCAAGGCGCCGTGTTGGACGCAGAAGGACCAGGTGCGTTGTTCTTCGCGGGGTTGCATAGCAACGGTCGAGCGGACCGGGTAGGAGCAGGTGCATCCTGCGCTGGCCTCCGGGAAGAGCAGGAGGCCGTTGGCGGGAACCAGGTTTATCCAGCAGCCGGGCCGAATGCCGCCATAGGGCAGCATGCCCTGGTCTTTCTCGAGATCGTAGTACCACATGTGATACCCGCGCAGGAAGAACATGTTCGGCGAGGCGCTCGTGATACTGCAGCAATGCCCTGGCCGCACGAATTCCCACGTGGATTCCGCGCCCGTCAGCGGATGGACGCGCGTCTTGACGGCGCCTGTGTGCAGATCGCAGGCCCGTGGCTCGATGATGATCGTGTCGCCGATGATGAGCGGACGGCGCAGGTAGTCGAGCGGCCTTGACCATAGGTCGCCGCCGTCCTTCCCGGACAGGGCCGTGATGCGGCGCCACTTCAGTTTGCCCTCCTTAAACAGATTCCGGTCATGGTTGCTAAAACAGCCGAAAAAGCATAGAACCCCGTCCTTGTAGGCCAGCCCCATGCGGTCGCCGCCGCAGCCCGTGAGGTCGATGACGCGATCCCAGCGCTTCTCGCCCGTGGCCGCGTCCAGGGCCAGGACCAGGCGCACGTCCGCATCCTTCGGCGCGTACGAGATGTCCTCCTTCTCCCAGACGCCTTTGTCAATCAAGGCCTGCCGCTCGGCCATGGCGGCTTGCTTCTGTTCTTCCGTGACCCGGCAGTCCGCCAGGAACACCAAGCCGTCCGCGATGGCGACCGCCGGATGCGCCACGGCCTCGCCGTCGTACTTCCAACGTACTTCGCCGGTCCCGGCGTCGAGCGCAAAGAAGGTCTTGCTCGCCACGATTCGCTCCGTCACGGCGCCCGCCGGGGTCGACACGCTCCCCCAGGCCGGCCATTGGTACATCGGGTGCCACATGAACCCGGACTGCTGCGCGTTCCAGAACGCGCGGTCGCTCGGCTCGGCGAACTGCGCCTTGAATCTCGCCGCAGCGTCGCGCTGCATCTGTTGCCGTGCATGCTTTTCCACGGTCTCGTCGAAATCGTGCCAGGTCCCGTCCTCGTCGACGATATTTTCCCAGACCGAGCCATAGGGCTCGATGAGCGACGGCGCCACAGAGCCGTACATGGTGCCGTCCACGCAGGCCAGATAGCCCCACCGCCGCGGTTCGCCGGCTTCGGTCCCCGGCATCGTGTAGGTGTGGAGCGTTTCCCCGGTGGCCGGGTCCAGCCGGTAGCACCGGTCTTCTGCGGCCACGTAGAGTCCGTCGCGGGTGAGGGCGAGGTTGCTCATGTCCGAATCCACGCGGACGCGAACTGCGCCGGGGATTTCTTTCTGCCATAGGAGCAACCCGTTGTACGAGTCGTAGGCCATGACGAGGTTCTCGCCCTGCACGAAGAGCCGGCCGTCCATGGCGAGGGGCGCTGCTGCTCGTGCATGGCGCTCGACCATGGCTTCGGGTCCCGGGCGCCCGAACCATAGCGTTGCCAAGGACCCTTTCACGAGTTCGTCGTCGGAGCAGGCGGTGTTGGCCGTGTCCGCGTACTGGTGGGTCCATTTGCCTTCGCCGGGCAACGCGCCCCGGGCGAGCTTTGCCCACACCCCCTCGCTTGCGATCGCTTCGGCGGCCCCTGCACCGGGGCATTGTGCGTGCGCGTTGAGCCAACTGCATAGCGCGTCCGGACCCGCTGCGTTCTCCACCCCGGCAGGATAGCCAAGGCAGAGGGTCCCGCCGTGGGGCTTCAGTACGCGCACGAGTTCGTCCGCCGAGCCGAGGGGCTGGCCGGTGGTGAGCATGGTCTCGGATACCACGAGGTTGGCGAAGTAGTCCGCATAGGGGAGGCCGGCCAGGTCGCCTTGGTCGACCACCACGCGCGTGCCGTACAGGCCGGCCGCGTCCAGGGCTTTGCGTGCCGCTTGGACGTTTTGCGGGTCGGGGTCCACGGCAACGATATTGAGTTCGGTGCGCTGGGCAAGTTCATAGGCGAGGCGCCCTGTGCCGCAACCGTAGACCAGGCAGAACCCCTTGGTGATGCCCGTGCCCGCCACGATCCGGTCTGCGGCCTTGACGCACAGTGCGGCGTACTCGCTCTCGGCATAGGGCGCCGGGTCGGCGCTCGAGGTGACCTCTTGAGGCGCGGCTGATTCCTTCCCGAAGCCGTAGATCTTGCCGGTGTCCGTGCTGACAAACAGCCGGCCGTTCGCGGCGGCGAGCCCGCACGCCTTTCCATCAACCTCCGTGCACCATAGCTCTTCGCCGGTCTTGGCGTGGGCCGCCGAGACCCGGTTGACGCCCCCGGCGAAGAGTTGACCGCCGGCAAGCAGGAGGGCGTCCTGTTCGTCGCACGGCCGGCGCCAGCGATGGACAGCCTGTTCAATCCGATTCTGTTCTTCGTTCAGATATTGGATCTGTTTGCCGAGTTCGCCCATGTTTTTGCGGACGGTTTCCAGTTCTTCTCCCGAGACCGTGCGTTCCTTCCTTTTGAGCGCGTTAAGGAGGTCGGCCAGGGGTTTGCGCTCGAGTTCGATGCGGCTGCGCCACTGCCCGGCGAACTCGAAGGCCTTGCGGTCCAGCGCAACCAACTCTTCGAACGTGAGCATGTACGCATAATCTTCGGCCACGACGAGGTGGGTTCCGGGAAACCAGGCGTACGCCTCGGTGTGGGCCCTGCTGGTGCCGCGTTCCTGATCGTAGGCCCGCTTGGTCTCGATGCCGGCCACGACACGGTCCTCGGTGAGCAATGCCCACGTCCCCCCGACCTTGCCGCCGGGAGAGATGTAATAGAGCAGCTTGCCGTCGTCCTTGCTGAAGGCGGCCGGCATGGCGCGGCCCGAGGGCACAAACAGCGTCGTTTCGGAAGCAAGGATCGGGCCCTGCGGCGATATGCCGCCGTACTCCTGCTTGTAGCCGATCTCGCCGGCCGAGTCGTTCCGCCAAAGCAGGGTCCCGTCGTCGGCCTTGACCGCGCAGACGAAGATGCTCTCGTGGGGAAACACGCCCGCGGCGAAGTAGGCCACGCCCTTATCCACCAGGACCCCGGTACGCAACGGCCACAGCGAGATCATCTTGCCGTTGCCCAAGACCCGGTCATCGCGCCAAGAGGCCCGCACCTTCCAAAGGATGGCGCCGTCAGCGGCCCCGAGACAGTAAGCGCAGCCGTCATCCGACCCCACGTACACCCGCCCGTCCACGACGCACGGCGCGACCCGCACCGGTCCGCCGGTGATGGTGGACCAGCGTACCTGGCCCGTGGCCGCGTCCAGGCAATAGACCTTGTTGTCCGCGGAAGAGCCGAAGTACACCGCGTCGCCCACCACGGCCACGTGAAACGCCTCGTCGAAGCGGACCCGCGCCTTCTCCTTGGCCGGGTTGCTCCAGGCCGGTTCCGGTCCGTGCAAGGGCGTGAACACCCACTGGAGCGCAAGTGACGCGGGCAAGTCTTCTGCGGTGATCGCGCTCCGCGCGTTGTCGTGCCGAAACATCGGCCAGTCCTCGCCAACGCCCGCGAAAGCGAAGAGCAGCGAGGCGATGCAAACGCCACCACAAAAGGCATACTTGACACCCCGCCGAAACGCCCTCAGCCTCATTGCGCCGACCTGTTGAATATCCGCTTTCATCATTCGCTTTCCCCTCATGTCTTCGGGTTTGCGTGTCGGGTTCTCCTGCGGAGGCTATCGTATCATTCCGGCTGCGAGCCCACAAGCGGTTGAGCCGCGTCGTAGCCGAGCATTGCGGGGGCTTCATTCTCACGTCACCGCTACCGTCCCTTAGGAGGCAGACCGAGACCCTTCTACCAAGAGGAGTCTCGCGAGGGCTGGATGCCTCTGCCTTATCCGCAAATGGACTTGGCAATGCTATTCCGATCAAACTCCTAATGACGCATGCGAACACGCACTTCTACTTGTTGCGTCAATCCGCGAAGCGGATGGCGGGGTAGAGCCCAGGGCGAGTGCGCGAACGGGAGTTCGCGAAACGAGCCCTGGGAATGCAGCAGCCCACAACAAGTCCCCGACGGGGACGACGGAAGACCAGAGGTGATCAAGGTTCCGTCACCCTCTTCGAGGGTTCTCTGATCCGGCCAACGGTTCCCAGGGCTCGCGGACTCGCCCTGGGCTACACTCCGACATCCGCTTCGCGGATTGTGCCTTTGTGCCGCACTGAGCACCGGCGTAGCGCGACGGGTAGGTTTTTCATCCGGCCAACGGTTCCCAGGGTTCGCTTCGCGAACTCCCGTTCGCGCACTCGCCCTGGGCTTCACGCCGTCGTCCCCTTCGGGGACTGTAGGACACCAACCGGAGATTGACTACGGCGGAAAGGTGCCGGGGTGCTCCACGCCCAGCGCAGCAATGGACGTCGGAACGGCAGAGCCGGTGGGTAGCATGGTTTAGGGGCACAGTCCCCCTTGGCTGTGCCACATTCTCTCACAGACCGCGGCGGCTCGATCCGCTTGACCGGGCTGTCAGGTTTTTTCTCGATCTTGTACGCTGAGTTCGAGCACGATTCGGCCCCAGCCGCCGCACTGCACGCCCACGTCGAAACAACCGGCCCGCTTGAACCGCATCTCATTCGGGTCGACGCCCGCGTAGAAGAGTTCGTTGGCCGCGAAGATCATCCCGGTCGCGGCGCTGAGTGCGTAGATACAGACCTTCTTTGGGCAACGTTTCGTCAGGAGGTTCCCGGCGCCGTCGAAGTAGAGCTTGTCGCCCACCTTGTGCTGACTGTTGCATCCGTGAGACTCGACGACCTCGACGACGATCGTCTTGTCGAGCAGCGCGGGTGCTTTCGAGAGGACGTCATCGTTTCTTGGGTTCTCTCGAAAGGCCTTCATCTCTTCATCGGTGTAGCCAAGGTGGGTCTTCATGACGTCCCACTTGGCCGCGTCCCATTCAGCTTCGCGATCGTTCATGCCGGTTTCCTCCCTCTTCTCACCGGGCCGCAATCGGTCACCTTTCCAATCTACTCGCTGAGCTTGACGGCGGTGCCGTATACCAGAAGCTCCGCCGCGCTCGCCACAACACTCGTTGTCATGTAGCGGACATTGATCACCGCATCCGCCCCCATGGCCGCGGCATCGGCCACCATCCTATCCGTGGCCGCGGCCCGGGCGTTGCCCATCATCTCGGTGTATTCCGTCAGTTCGCCGCCCAGGATCAACCGGACGATGGCGGAAAGGTCCTTGCCGAGCCAGATGGCAAACACCGTATGACCTTGCACGAGACCGAGGATCTCCTTGACCTCCCGGCCGGGCAGCGCCGTCGAGTTCAACAGCAGAACCTTCCGGTCAGCCCCGGCAGGCGCAGGCCCGCCTCCGGACGGCTTGCGTTTCGTTTGTTCGAGGGCAAGCGTGGCAAGCACCACAAAGATGCCGCCCAGGAGGCAGAATATCGCCGTTCTGAACCACCAGGGCAAGACTGGATCGTCGGCGACCATCACGTACCACGGCATCCCGGCGAAGACGACCGTGAAGAGCCCGAGTACGAAGACCGCCGAGCCTATGCTGCGAATGGCTTTCATAACTCCTCCTCCCGTTTTGTGCTGTGCACATGTAGCAGAACCAGACCCTCTATCGATCCATAAGGAATCTAGCGCTGGTCGAGGGTCAAGTCAAGGCGGAAAACTCCACGCACCGTCAGTACCGGCCGTAGTCGCGGCACGTTTCGATCATCTTCAGGAAGTTCTCGGGCGGCACGCCGCTATGGACGACGTTGGATGAGCCGAGGATGTAGCCGCCGCCCGGCGCGGCCGCGTCGATGCAGGCGCGCGTCTCGGCCGCCACGTCTTCAAGCGTGCCGCTGGTCAGGGTTTGGCCGCAATCGATATTGCCCCACAGGATGAGGTGCGGCAGGCGTTGCCGGATCTCGGCGAGGTCCATGCCGGCCTGCTTGTCGATCTCGCCGTAGCCGTCCACGCCGGACTTCACGAACAGCTCTTGGGCAACGGGCCAGATCACGCCGTCGGTGCGAAAGACGTACGGCAGGTTGTGCTCGTGGCAGCGCGCCGTCATCCGCTTGAGGGGCTCGAGCATGAATTGGCGGAAATGCGCGGGCGAATAGATCGGGCCGTGGTTCGTGCAGAAATCTCCGCCGCCCCAGACGATGTGCACCCCCATCGCCGCCATCGCGTCGATGACCTCGCACGCCTGGTCCGCTTGCATGTTGAGGAAGCGCTCGACCAGGTCAGGCCGCGCCGCCATCGCCTCAAGCCACGCCTGCTCCATAGGAATCGCCAACCCCGGCCCGGCCGCGACCGCGCGCGCGTGCGCGAACCGGTCAATGAGCCTCGCGAGAAGCCCGAACGATTGTGGCGTCACGGGTTCGCGCTCCTCGTGGCGGGCTTCCATCGCGCGGACTTCCTCCTCGATCTGTTGGAGCCCCCCGCCGCGCCGCAGCGACGAATCGACCACGTGGAACGTGTCCGACGCTGCGTCAAACCGCATCACCTGCCAGAACCGGTCCGGGTCGCCGTAGAGATACGTGTGGTCATCGAGCTTCTTCGTGGGCGCACCGCCGCCCGCCCACGGCTGGCTGACCACGTCGAAATCCAAGGCCTCGATCAGGTCGCAGGTGTCCTGGAAGTACGTCTCCTCATACTGCGCGTAGGCATCCGGCCCCGCCATGGCCGCCTCGACCCCGTTCCTGCGGAACGCGCCGCCGCCCGTGTACGCCTCGCGGCCCAGGATCGCCGACGCCACATTGGACGCGACCCCCTGCTCGAAATACGGTACCCGGTCCGGCTCCTCAAACCGCAACGTCGTTGACACACGTTCGAGAGAGGTCATTGGAATCAGTCCTCCCTAACCAGGTCGATTGAGGCCAAGTGAACCACAGAACGCGCATAAGACACAAGAACGGCGGACGCGAAGCCAACCGCGCGGGCCGTTTTCGCGTAAGGCCTCGGGCGGTCCCATTGCCCTGCTTCGACGAGCCGGCAGGGATGCCAGCGATACCGGTGGGGCGAGCGTGGTGGGGCGAGCGTGGTGGGGCGAGCGTCCTCGCGAGCCGGTCTTCGCCCGAAGAGCCGGGAGGGATGCCGGCGGTACCGGTGGGGTGCGCCGCGCCGCGAGCCTTATCTACACGATGAAATAGGCCAGGTAGGCCGCCAGGGCCCAACACGCGAGGCCGCCGTGCAGGGCCGCGCGCGTGAACCTGTTCCGGCACAACACCTCGAATCCGGTTACGGCCATGAGTGCGTAGCAGGCGGTGATCCCCACGGTATAGGCGGATTTTGTGGCGCAGTACGCCGGATTCGTAAGCGAGAAGTGAAACAGGGCGGTCCAGTAGATCAGAATGCAGCACGCGGCAAAGAAGAGTCCTGGGTAAAGCGACCATGTTCGCGCGCGCACTGCTGCCCCCAAGCCCATCGCGAGCGCCACGGTGGGCAGCAGACCCAGCCACGCGCCTGACAGCATGAAGCCGTAGTTCCACGGCGGCCGCGCCGGGAACCGGACCACGCCGCTGAGGAAACCGTCCAGCCAGAACGTCGAGTACAGGCCGTCCCAGACGCCGGCCACGCCGCAGAACACCGGGTAGCGCATTGCTTCGCCAAAGCCGAGGTACTGTCCCCACGTTCGATAGCCGGGGTCCTGCCACCAGGCGATGCGGCGCGCCTGGTCCCAACCACCTATGAACGGCCGTCCCAGTTCGAACCAGTTCCGCAAGTAGTACCACCCGCAGATGACCGCTGCCACGCCGAACACGAGCGCGAGCGCCGTAAGGGCACGCCGAAACACGCGTTCGCGCGGCGGGCGTTGGCTGAAATATGCGTAACCGATGACGGCCGCGAGGGGCGGCGCAAGGAGTACGGCCGTGACTTTTGCAAGCAGCGCCAAGCCCAGCAACACGCCGAGCGCCAGCAGAAGGCGCGCCGGGTGGGCCTGAGGCGGGGCGTGGATAAGCCGTAATGCCAGCACGACGACGCCCCCTGTGAGACACCCGGCAAGCGGTTCGTTCCCCACATATTGAGCGATGTACACGTTCATGGGGAGCAAGGCGCCGAAGATGGTGCCCAGTATCTGGAGGTCGTTTCGGTTTGGATACACGTACCGCACGGCCCGGTAGCAGATCTCGATCTGTGCCATGCCGCACAGGAGCGGCACGATGCGCAGCAACGCCGCAACGCCGGCCTCGGAGAAGCACCGCGAGGCGAGGGCATAGATCGGGGCGCTGATGACGTAGTACAACGGGGATTGAAACATCTGCCAGCCCTCGTTGGCCAGCGGTATCCGCCAATGCTCGGCCACGTATTTCACATAGCTCATGTGCTGCTTGACGTCGAACCCGATGTGAACCGGCAGTTTCCCGATGTTGTTTGCGGCCAAGGCCGCCCATGCCGCAAGCAAGAGCCAGCGGACAACGGATGGGCTCAGCGTAAGTGCCCGGCCTGGGGGGAGCCGTTCGCGTAGCAGGCTCCAGGCAAACACGAGAACGAACACGGGGAGCAGGACCGGCAGCGTGGACACCAACGCCTTGTCCGCGCGCGGGAACATCCGCGAGAGTGCGGCCGCGTAGTACGTGTGCGCGGACGCCGCGGGTGTCCAGGACTGTCCGTCCTTGCTGGCCTCCCAGGAGTCGTCGGACCGCAGGTCGAGGGCGTCGCAGTAGGCGAGCATAGCGGTGGGCCCGGTCTCGTTCCGCACCATCACCCGGAGTTCGTGGGACCCCGGCTCGATGTGGGGGCGCAGGTCCACATGGTACACGTTCTTCCAGGCACCGAGGTCGGCCGTGGTTTCAAAGACGATCGCGTCGTCGATGAGCACATTGGCCAGCTTCATGACCCGCAGGTTCAACACGCAGCTCTCGGGAACGGTGCGGACGTCCAGGCGCGTCCGATACCCGGTCACAATCGGGCCGGGCGACCAGGCCTTGAGGTTGACGGGCATGTCGAAGCGGATCCATTGGGCGCCGTGCTCGGGGCGCAGGAACGCGATCTTGGGGTCGGCCGCCACACGGATTGCGAGGTAGAGCCCATACGCGGTGACCGCGAGCAGCAGTGCGACGGGCACGGCGACCTGCCGCGCACGGTGCGATCTTGGTGCCGCATTGCGGTTGGAGAACATGAACGAACCTGGTTTGGATACACCTGAAGCCGAACGGCGCACATTATGGCGTGGTGGCCAGACCCAATCAATACCTCGGCAGGCCGGTTTCCCCAGGCCGCCATTGCTGGCATAATGGCGCGGCGCGCTGCTGCTATCCGAACAGTACGGGATGCTTGGAGAACGATGAGATACATCAAGCGCATTTTGCAGACCGGCCTGCGCATGGAAGGCCTGGACGCAAAGGAGAATGCCCCGGTTCTGTGTTTCGGTCTGTTCCTGGCCGCGGTGGCCGTTGCCCTGCGGTTCTTTTTCTGGTGGTACACCGGGCGCGTCTGGGAGGATGCCCTGATCACGGTGCTGCACTCGGAGAACTTCGCGCGCGGACTGGGCCTCACGCATTATCGCGTGGGCCAGCCGCCGCTCCACGGATTCACGAGTCCCCTGAGCGTGCTGGTGCCGCTGATCGGCGACCTGTTCCGGGTGGGATTCGGCCTGCGCCTCATCAAGATCGTGTCCGCATTTGCCGGCGGGCTCACGGTGCTCTACGGCATGGCCATCGCCATTCACCCCAAGGTCAAGTTGCCCGCGCCGCTGGCCGTGATGGCGATGGGGTATCTCGCGTGCGAGCATCACCAGATTCTGTATGGCATGGCGGGCATGGAAACCCAACTGGTGGTTCTGGTGCTGCTGATGACGCTGTACTACGCAATCGCGCTCAGGCCTGTGGCGTTAGGCATAAGCCTGGGCCTGTGCATGCTGGCACGGCCCGATTTCGCGTTCGTGACGATCATCGTGGGCCTCTACATCCTTGTTGTGAAGCCCGCCCAGTTCTTCAAGGTGGCGGGGGTCGCGCTGGCGGTGTACCTGCCGTGGGTGGCCTTCACGACGCTGTACTATGGCTCGCCCATCCCGAATACCATCGTGGCCAAAGGGCTCGGCTACCGCCTGTGGACACGGGCCCCGGATCTGACTTGGGCGGACGTTTGGGATAACGTCGTGCGCCGGGTCACGGGCAGTTACCTTTTCCAGACCATATTCCAGCCGCTGGGGCCCTCCTTTGCCGGTCAGGGCACGCACTTCCGCCCGGTCATCCACGACCGCGGCATGATATGCAACGCAATGGCAATCATGGCGGTGGTGGGCGCGCTCGCCGCGTTGCGCAGGCGGCAATGGGCGCTGCTCCCTGCGATCTGCTTTGTGGCGGTCTACACGGTCTACTACGTGTTTTTCGTGGCCAACGTGTTCGGCTGGTACGTGGTCCCCTTCGTTGCGGCGACGCTCTTCCTGAGCGCACGCGGGCTGCAGGCCGCCTTCGGCTGGATCAAGCCCAAAGGGCTGCAAACTGCGGCGCTCAGCGTCATTGCGGCGCTGTATCTGGCGTCCATTACCGCGATCCTGCCCAAGACCTTTGCGACCGACAAGCAGATTCAAGAGGTCGTGGAAAACCCGGTGCGGAAGCAGGCCGGGCTGTACCTCAATCGCGTCATGGGCAAGAACGAGACCATCGGCTGCGAGTGCCTCGGGTACATCGCCTACTACTCGCGCGGCACCGTATACGATTGGCCCGGCCTGGCCAGCCGGCGGGTCGTCGAATACAGCAAGACCCACCCCGGCAAGCGCACCATGATCGACATGCTCGACCACCTCCGTCCCGACTACCTCGTCTTGCGCCACCGATCCTATGCCAACTACAAGAAGAGGGGAGTTGGCTGGCTCGACACGGATTACCGCATCGTCGCGTCCTTCGAGGTCGACTACGACAAGGGCCGCAACATCTTCCTCATCGACAAGAACCTCGACCTGTATTTCTTTGTGCTCAAGAAGATTGCGAAGAAGGTAGGGTGCAATTTATCGCACCGTCTGGAAGCCCGTGTGCGTGAAGCTGCGGTGCGATGAATCGCACCCTACGTGCTGCGTTGAGAAATGTTCCTGCGGATTTGGGCCCTGGCAGAACGGGCCTTGAAGTCGGGCGGCATGTCCCTTAGACTGCCGGCAAGGCCTGGGGCTCTCTCTTGCGGATTGCGTTGCCTCGGCGTAGCGACTCAAGAGGTCGAGGCAGGTTAGGCATAGGTTAACCCATTGAGGAAATGCGTTATGCTCAAGTCATGTCGCGTGGTCGTCATTGCTGCGATGTTCGTGCCGGTACTTACGGCCTGTCAACAAGCGCCCAAAACCGATTTCGAGGCCTTCATCACCGCCGCGCAGGGGTACGACGTCAAGATCCTCAGAGACACCTGGGGCGTGCCGCACGTGTTCGGCAGGACGGATCCCGACGCCGCGTACGGGTTGGCCTATGCCCACTGCGAAGACGACTTCGCGACCATCCAGGAGATTCTGCTGACTTCGCGCGGGAAGCTCTCCGCCATCAAGGGCATCAAGCAACTGCCCATTGACTTCATGGTGCATGGACTTCGCGCGCGGCGATTCGTCGAGGAGAAGTATGCAACGGACCTTAGCCCGGAGACGCGCGCCGTGTGCAAGGCCTATGCCGACGGCGTCAACCACTATGCGGCGCTCCACCAGGGCGACATCCTTCCCGGCCTTTTTCCGGTCACGGCCAAGGATGTGGTGACTGAGTTCGTCGCGGTCTCCCCCATGTTCTTCGGTCTGGATGGCGCGCTTCGAGGGCTGTTTCAGCACACGCGCCAGAAGGAGGTCTCGACGAAGACCGCCGCGGCCGCGGCGCATTTTGTGAAACGAGGCGCCGAACTCGGGTCCAACACCTTCAGTGTGGCGCCGAGCCGTTCTGCCGACGGGAAGACGCGCATCAACATTAACTCCCATCAGCCGTTTACGGGGCCGGTCGCGTGGTACGAAGCGCACGTGCACAGCGAGGAAGGCTGGGATTGCGTCGGGGGGCTGTTCCCGGGCGCGCCCGTGATCCTGCACGGCCACAATCGCTACCTGGGCTGGGCGCACACGGTGAATAGCCCCGACCTGGTGGACATCTACGTGCTCGATATCAACCCGGAGAACCCGAACCAGTATCGGTTCGACGGCGAATGGCGCGACCTCGAGGTCGACACCGTGCGCATCACGACGCGTGTGTTTGGCCCGCTCCGCTGGACGTTCAAGCGCGAGCTCCTCTGGTCGGTCTACGGCCCGGTCCTGCGCCAGCCGCACGGCACATACGCCATCCGGTTCGGCGGCATGGGCGACATCCGCCAAGTCGAGCAGTGGTACCGCATGAACAAGGCCCGAAACTTCGACGAATGGCTCGACGCGGTGCGGCTGCGCGGGCTTGCGTCTTTCAACATTGGCTACGCGGACCGCGACGGCAACATCTATTACCTCTATAACGCGCGACTGCCCATCCGCGCCGAAGGCTACGATTGGAAGCAGTACCTGCCCGGCGACACCTCGGAAACGCTGTGGACCGAGTACCTGCCCTTCGAGAAGCTGCCGCAGGTGTTGAATCCCCCGTCCGGCTTTGTGCAGAACTGCAACAACACCCCGTTCCACACAACCGCGGGCGACGCCAATCCCAAACCGGAGGATTTCGCGCCGATGCTCGGCATCGAGACGCTCATGACGAACCGGGCATGGCGCGCCCTCGAATTGCTGGGCGGGGACGATGCGATCACGGAGGAGGAGTTCTACGCCTACAAATTCGATATGGCTTACTCGAAGCAGTCGCCGGTCATGGCAGTGCGGGATGCCATCTTACAGCAGGCCGCGCCGGACGACCCGGTCGTGAGCCAAGCACTGGAACTGTTCCGTTCGTGGGACTTGCGGGCGAACAAAGAGAACACAGGGACCGCGATCGCCGTCGCCGCCCTCGAACCTATCGTGCGTGCCATCTACTTCGACCGCGAGCCCCCGGACTACGTGGCAACGTTTGCCAGGGCGGCCCATAGGCTCCATGACGCCCATGGCCGCATCGATGTGCCGTGGGGCGACGTCAATCGCCTGCGCCGCGGCCAGGTGGACGTCGGGCTTGGCGGCGGCCCTGATACGCTCCGCGCGGTATACGGAAACCTGGGCGCGGATGGCCGCTTCGTCGCGCATTCGGGCGACTGCTACATCCTCATCGCGGCGTTTGACGAGAACGGCGTGACCTCGCGCAGCATCCATCAATTCGGCTCGGCCACGCTCGATGAATCTTCGCCGCATTACGCGGACCAGGTGCCCCTGTTCGCCAAGTGCGAACTCAAGCCCGTCTGGCTCGATGAGGCCGACATCCGCGCGCACCTCGAACGCGAGTATCGCCCTGGGGAAGAAACCGCGCAGTGAGGGAAACGCCCGGGAAGCGCTCTCATGTGAGCGTTACGATAACGTAGACAACCCCCGGGACAATCGCCGCGAGGCCCAACGTTACGAGAGCGGGGTCCGGCCGGCCGGTTCTCACGTTCGTGGCGGCCATCATGCCCGCGCCGAATGGGGTGAAGAGCGCAAACACGAGCCCGATCGCCCCGTAGGCAATGGGCACGAAATCCCGGTGGAAGTAGTAGCACACAAGCAGGCCCAGCGCGATGTTTACCAGGTAGGCCAGGAAGGTCTCCTTGAGCGTCCTTTCCGCGGCCATGTTGAACGCGCGGTCCTCGTCGTCAGGAGAAGCTGGCCGCTGCCGGTCTTGGTATGCCGCATTTCGGCCACCGAGCACGAACCGATGGAGAACTTCGCATAGAAGCACGCTATACGCGAAGATCGCCGCATTGGCCAGCCATACCGAAGAGAAGAGGCCTGCAATAGTGGAAAAGAAATACGTGTTTGAACAGGCCACGATCAGCCGGTTCATCCATACCAGGTACCCCTTCCAGAAGGGATCCCAGACACGCTGTTGAAACGAACTCTTGCCGGGCATGGTTCCGCGCCCTGTCCTTCGCGGCGGTAGGATAACATATCGTCCCTATTCCGCCTCCGAAATAGGCGTTCAGATGCGCGTTCGTGGCGGTCGCCTCTTGTCCTTTCCCGGACGCCGTCGTCGAGCAAGGCGCCATCTGTCCGACATGGCCGCGCCCGAGGTCAACGACCTCATCCCGCT
>Ga0272441_10003964_pt1 | contig 27478 bp, 34 predicted proteins | sample SSMProp6N_FD_193582 | JGI IMG/M metagenome (GOLD analysis project Ga0272441, IMG submission 193582) | Marine sediment archaeal communities from Little Sippewissett salt marsh, Falmouth, MA, United States - SSM-Prop-6N | ecosystem: Environmental > Aquatic > Marine > Wetlands > Sediment ... | reverse complement strand
CTGACCGGGTCGCCACATGCGGGGCAGACCGGGTGCTCGACCTTCTCAGGCTCGAGATCGGTCCAGATGACCCGCTCGAGGAAGGCCCGAATATCCTCCTTGATCGCATCGACGGTCTGCCCCTGGTACTGGTCCTCGGTCAGGGTCAGGGTCTCGGTGCGCTCGACCCAAGACTCGCAGTCGCAATCGTCGGTCGGCTCACCCTCGTCGATCGGGCAGACCTGGGGGCAGTAGTCCCCATGGTTGGCGAGTTGGTCCATGTCGCAGTGCCGCTCGACCTTGATCTCGCAAGGGTACATGGTCCCGTTGGGCAGCGAGATGCGAACGTAGACGCTGGAGTGCTTCGAGAGCATCCCGTCGATCACGAAGCCCTTGCCTCCCAACTTGAGTCTGGGCTCGCTCCATTCCGGGAGGCAATCCCAGACCATATCAATATCCTCGCAGCACCAGTGGGCCTCGCTCCTGCCCATGGCCACCAGCAGAGCCTCTGCTACTGGCAGGGTATCCACAGGGTAGCAGGGGTTGTACTTGATGAGGATTGGGATCCACGGGCAACGAGAGATCCGCTCCCAGAGGTGGCCGGTCTGGGCCTCGCGCCCCTCCAGGATCGACTGGGCGCGGACGATGCGGTCGAGGAACCCGTAGAGGGCGAGGAACCTGTCGAGCAGGGTGCGGTCCTTGCGCCACTGGATGGCAGCGTCCGCATCCTGCGGGACCTCGCTCAGGCCAGCGACCAGTGCGTCCCGGTCGGGGCGGTCCATGAGGCAGAACTCGCGTAGGGAGTCGAGGGTCAGTTCGTTAGGTAAGGTCTTCATGGTCTGTCCTCCTTGTTGGGGTTGCTTGGTACCCCTGAGCCCCAGGGCGCACGATGCGACCTGGGGTGGGTTGTGGGGTCGGGCGAGAAGAAAACCGGCGGTGGTGTTTCAAAAGGACGGATATGGCGGGAAGGAGTTTCCCTTTTTACGCCCCGTCGCAGGATCTCCCTGCACACCATGCCACCGCCGGGTCAGAACCCCCTGAGTGTCCCTATTTCCCTGGCACCCGGGGCGGCGGCGCGTGCCTCCGCCAGTGCCCGTCCGTAGGCACACGCCGGGGTTTTCCCGACGTTCCGTGATTCCCAGGTCTGGACGATGCCGTGAACGGCTTTTCGCCGATCATCGATCGCCACCTCATGGTCCAAGGCACCCTCCTCCACCTCCAGGATGGCGACATGGGCGTATCGACCCTTGCACGATGAGGGCATGGCGGCCGTGGATGTTTTGATGATGGTTTCTGTGCTCATGGTGTGCTCCTTGGGTGTGGTAGGGTTCTACTGCCGCTGCCCCGCCGTCCGGTTAAGGATAGGCGGGGCCTGTGGGGCGGTATGTGGTGGCGGGTCTAGCGCATCAGGTGCAACTGGCTTGGCTTGCACTCGGACAGGTACTTGCACTCGACCAAGGTGCCCCTGCGGACCCTGTACGGACGCCGCCGCTTGACGAGGGCCATGGGGTACATCTTGCAAATGATGTCCAGGTCGGATCCGTCTGTGCGGATGGTGACCGGGCCTTTCCACTGTGTTGTGTTGGGCCAGATGGTGATGGTGACGGGTTCCATGATGAACTCCTCTCGGGTGGGTGTTGGTAGGGTTCTACGCCCTGAGCCCGGGCACCACCACGGTGCGCCGGGCTAGGGCGATGCTCGGGCGACCGGCCCGACCAGACAGCGGTCACTCGAAGGTATTTTCGACCCAGGCTCGCTCCAGCGCAGACTGGCGTAACTCACGACGACTCCAGCCGTAGGGGGCCGGATCGCGAGATGACCAGGCCTCCCGATAACCGCTTTCGCGGGTGTATCCGGGGCCATCGTCCACCCAGGCATCCCGGTCCGCTTTGCTGGCAAAGGCCCGGGCGTCGATGGCGGCATGCACGTCTGGGTGATCGCCGGTTGTGCATCCACGGCCCCAGGGCCATCTTAGGCCGATATAGATGGGCGCAGACGCGCCGTAGGTTTCGCTGCTTAGGTCTCTGGTGATCTTCATGGAGTTATCTCCTTTGCCGCCTGTGGGTGCCCCTGCGGCGGGGGGCGTGTGGGGTTGCATGATGCCCAAGAGTAGCACTGTCCGACCAAATGTCAACCCCTTCCTCGCATCCCCAGTGCCCAAAACGACCTATGACACGCAAAACTAGTTTTGACAAGGACTTAGGTCGGTCAAAAGTATTGACTCGCATCCCCACCCCCCATACTCATGGCCATGGACGATCTCAGCCTGGACCCAGCCCAGTCCCCTCCCCCTCCTCCCAGCTCCCACCTCCCAGCTCCGGCTGCGACACGGGCGCAGGGGCGACCGCCTCGCGATCCGGTGGCCAGACAGGCGGCCGACGAGCGGTACGCCCTGCTCCGCTAGATCGAGCAGCACCTACCCGCTCGAGCCCGTGAGTTCCGTTTTGCCGTTTTTCGAGTGCGTCAAGGAACCGAGCATAAAGCTACACACAGACCGGTAAAGACCATCCTCTGGAGCGAGTGGCAGTCTGAGGGGCTGGAGGATGACGGTGCGCTCGCCTCGTACCTGGAGCGCACGATAGGCAGCGGCCGATACCTGATCGAGCCGCGAGATGCACACGGCAAAAGAGTCGAAAAACTCGCGACTTTTACAATTTCCACCGACGAAGAAGAGGATGACGATATGGCCTACTACGATGACGATGACGATATGATAATGATCCCCAGAGGAGGGCGCAGGCGCAGGCGACGGCGCGGATTCACGGAGGATCTGCCCTACGTCCCCGAGGAGGATGACGATGATCCGGTGGAGACCCGATCCAATATAGCGGATATGCTGACCGAGCAGGCGAGACTCCAGGCGAGGGAGCGGGAAAGTAGCCACCGCACCAGTAATGACATGGTACAAACCATGCTGTTTCTCAGCCAGCAAGACAAAGAGGCCCAGGAACGCCGGAGGGAGGAGGATAGACGGCAGGAGGCTGCCCGGGAGCAACTCAAACGGGAGGAGTGGCGTCGGGAGGAGGATCGACGCGCCGAAGAAAAACGCAGGGAGGAGGAGCGACAGCGGGAGGAACGCCGCAGGGAAGATGACCGGAGGGCGGAAGAGCGCCGGCAGGCCGATGAGAGGTCGGCCCAAAGACTCCAAATGACCATGGCGGCATTCCAAGCTGCCATCCCCCTCATCCAGAAGATGCTCGAGGGCAAACCGAACACTCTGATGGAGACCATCCTGGCCAAGTCCATGGAACCCAAGGAGGATGCCACACAGGCCCTGCTGCTCAAGCATGTGCTGGATAAGAGTCAGGGGGAGCAATCGATCAACTCAGTCATCAACGGCATGGCCAGCGTCAGCAAGGCCACCGTGGACATGCTCCAGCAGCAGTTCGCGTCGATGCAGGGGGTGACCTCAGAGATGTACCAGACCGCGATGAAGCGAGCCCTGGATGTCGCCATGAAGAATCCCCATGCCACTGAGGAGGATAAGGGAGTCCTGGGCCAGGTCATGGAGATCATGAGCGGAGCCGGGGATCTGTTGAGCAACCTGAGGGGTGGTCAGCCTCCTCAGCAGCAACCCATGATGCAGGTCCCATTGCAGCAGGTCCCCCTGCAGCAGGTCCCCCTGCAGCAGGTCCCCCTGCAGCAGCCCCCGATGCAGCAGCCCCCGATGCAGCAGCCCCCGATGCAGCAACCTCAGGCCGATCTGACACCGCTGCAGACAGTCGGGGGCTGCCTGATGACCATCCACGCCCAGGCGTACCAATCACAGGACCAGTACCTGGAATTACTGTCCCTGCTGGTCAAAGAGATGCCGACAGAAGTGCGCCAGGCACTCGCCAATGGAGATGAAACGACGGTCCTGTCCTTGTGCGCCCCGACTTTCGGGGCCGATCCTGAACTCAAGGCTTGGATCACCTCGCCGGGTACGATGGACTGGTTGCGTCAGTTCTTGGCCCAACTCTCTCCCCAAGTCGAGCAGATGTACCAGCAGATCAGCCAAATGGAGGATCAGGCCGCGGACCAACCTCTGGATGAGCTGGAAGAGCAGGAGGGCGACGGGTTCATCAATACCACTGACGAGATACCTCCGGTCTCGTTGCAGGACATCACCGGCGAAGAAGCAGGCGTTGCCGATGATGAGGGCCCAAGCGAGGAGGAGGACGGCGATCCCAACGATCCCGTCTGAGGGTTATCGTGTTTGCGCGTTCGATCAGCCCTACCGGTGCCCTATCGGTACTCAATTTGAGTCTACTTCCTATCTGGCGTCTATGCCTGGTAGCCAATCCCCCAGGTGATCTGGGTATAGCCCTGCAATATCCGAATCCTCAGGGTAAAATTTCGTTGATGATGTTGGCGGCCCTGGGCTGTTTAACACAATTTGATGATGTGCAAAATGTGGCAAAAGTTGGTTTTCCCAAGGAAACTCTTTCCGCCAACAAGGAACGTCTTCTTGAGGCCATGAAGATCCTTCTCCAATCGGAACTCACAGAAGGCATGGCAAGCAACTTGATAGCAAAAAGTACCGGATTGGTGGATATTTATTATGAAAGCCTACAGGCACTTCGCACAGGTGCTGATGCCAGCGGTTGTTATGAGGGCTGGAAGTGGATTGTGAGCCGGGAGGAAACGGGGTGGAAGATCCCGGTCAAGGAAGAAAAGAAAGATGCTGATTAACCATCAGCATAATTTTGTCTACTTGGCAATACCTCGAACAGCCAGCACTTCAATCACTCGATGCTTATATGATTATTTTCCAGGTAGTAAAAAAATGGGACATCATCGCATGGATGTTCCAGCCGAGTGTAGAGATTATTTTATTTTCGCCACGGTACGGAATCCTTACTGGAGGTTACTGAGTCACTACAGGCATCGACATAAACATTATTCGGATACCGTTGGGACTTGGACGTTCTCAGATTATGTGCAGGTAGCAGTCGAGAGAAGATTCTCTCAGTTTGGTCTCAACAATGATGAACCATGTGTTCTCTATCCTCGTCACTATTATGTGACCCATTTTCTTCGCGTAGAGGATCTGGAAACAGAATGGTTTCGCTTACCATTCTTGGAGGACAACCCGATTGCTTTGCCAATCTTGAATCAAAGCCAACATCAGTGCGGGGAGTACACAGTAGAACTCGCAGACCTGGTCTACGAGTTCTACAAAGAAGATTTTGTGAGATTCGATTACGAGCGTGAGAGCTGGCGAGCCTAGCGTTTCCGGCAGAGGAAGTAGGTCCCGGCTCCGATAACCACCCCCAGCATCACCAACATCCCCAAACGGCCAGAGGCGGCCACCTCATCCTGCGCCAGGGCGAAGGGGTCGTTCAGCCCCCAGACGCCGGTCACGGCATCACCTCCCGCATTGTCGGGGTTGAGGTTTGAGACCTTGGTCAGGACCCGGGCGTGTCCTGCCTGGAGAGTGTGATCCATCCGGTGGGTCACCGGCCGTGGGCGAGACCTGAGCGAGATCGGCACCGGGCCACCGGCGTCAAGCTGGTAGGGTTCCTGCCGATAGACCGGCGCGGCCAGCTCCCGGTTGGTATCGATGGTCGGGCCTTCGTTGTTCAAAATAACGGGCATGGTGGGCTCCTAATAGTACTCTTGGCCAGGCTGCTGGATCATCGGCTGCATCTGGGTTACGATCTGCTGCTCCCGCTCGTTCTCCTTGGCGATCTTGGCCATGAGCAGCAGGGCGAGGGCTGGGCCAAGGATGGCTCCAGAATCGACCAGGGCCGTGTAAAGCCTCAGGTCCTTGTCCTTGTACCTCTTGTAGATCTGGGTGCCCCAGGCCACGCCGACGAGCATCGTGATGGGCCAGTTTGTCAGGGCCATCCGCAGAAGGGGACCCTGGTTCTGGGCGATCAGACCCAGTCCCTGGACTGCCTTGTGGACATCGCTGATATACTGAAGCATGGTCCCAGTTTACCCAATTCCAGGAGCCATTCAACGGACAGGGTTCTTTGAGAGGATCTTTTTCTGTGTTCCTTGGGGCCGGATAAGCCGCTTTCCGGGGGCCTTTCCCCCGAAGATCTGCTTGAGCCGGGGCAGGTAGAATTGTCGGGCCTTGTACCTGCCCGGGTAGTGGTGGGTGATGGTTGGAGCATTGGTCTGCAGATCCACCCATGCTCGGGTGAGCGTGGTCTGGTCATCGCGAAGTATCAGTTCGCCCCAAGCATCTCCATCGTCCATCCTGACCACGTTGAAGTCGATCAAGAGGCCCTCCCAAGAGGAGGTGGTGATGGTGGTTCGATCGAGGATCTTTTCGCTGACCGGCAGTTTGGTAGTTTCGAGCTTGGCTTTTTTTCCCGAGACGACAATCCTGCGTTCTGCCCAGATGAGGAAATTCTCATACCCGAAGTGGTGTTCAGGGTACATCCGCATCCATTTGACCAGCATTTTGCAATCCAAATCATAGATTGCATCGATCATGGTATGGGCGTCGGATGCGTTGCGCTCAGGCCAGAACAGCTCTTGGGGGAGTTGAGTGCGGAGGGGATCGACAATGTAGGCAGGGACCTTGTGGCCTCTCAAGACGCACCTGACCCGTCCCGGGCCGTCTACAGGACCTGAGAGGTAGCAGTCATAGCCAAAGTGCATGGACCGGGTGTCGGCTAGAGGGTCACCTTTTCTGAAGCGGCCTTTTTTCTTCCTTGCCATGGCCGCAGTCTAGCGCGATCAATAGTTTTGACAACAAAAAGCCCCAGCTCCGAAGAGCCGGGGCGGCGCCATTCCCCCGAATAGCAGCCAAATCACTTTTTGAGCCTGGAGAGTATCAACCAGGTGACCGCCGCGGCGACCAACGTGAGAATGAGTTCTTTCTGCCCGAAAAGGGAAAAAGACGCTGGTTGGGGCCTTATTGGGGTCCCTGAGGGGGTTTCTGTGGGGTCCTGGGGTACCGCCTCAGCGGCCGTCCCTGGATCAACCTGCCCCAGATGGTTCCCCCCAGAGAGGTGGGATTCCCAGGGCATCAGGCTCTCCTGCGCCGGCGACCACCACGCTTTTTGGTCATCTTCAGCACCAGCAGGACCAGACCGGCACCGATCCCCCCCAGAATGACCTTGGTCTTGGTGTCGAAGGGTTCCAACCCCATGCCAGGCAGCATCTCGCCACCCCCCATGCCAGGCATCATCTCGGTACCTTGCATGCCGGGGAGCATGGAATTCCCCATGACGACGTTCTGGGGGCCGGGCATCTCATACTGCCCTGAAACACGGCTGATTTTGCCGGTTCCGGCCAGTTCTCTGTCGGGGAAGGCAATGGACCCCGCCATCCCGTTGGGGCTGCCGGCCAAGATGCGCTCGCGCATCTGCTTGGCGAAAAAGGCGTCTGCGTGACGTCCGAGCATGTCATTCTCCTATGGGCCAGGGCCCTGTTACAGCGCGTTCCGGTTGAGGAACCCACTGACGTATGGTGGTATTGTACTCCATCCCAGGTCTCGCGCTAGTTGAGTGTAGGCCTGGGGCTCCCAGCCGGGATATTTGGAGGAGAGCCTCTGGACCCTGCTGTCGAGCCAGCCCAGGAACTGCTGGAGGGTCTTGGAAGGCTCTTTCACCGTCTGAGGAGGGGGAGCTGGGGGAGGACGCAATGCAGAGGGCCTCAGGAGCCATGCCAAGCCGCTGGAGAGGAGAGTCAGGGGCAGATAGACCATCCAGGCCTCAGGGACCCTCCTGCGCTTCCAGAGGGTGAATCCAGCCGCCCCTGCGGCCAAGCTGGAACCGGCGAAGATGATCGGTCTCCATTTTTCGAGTGAATCGATCCAGTCATAGCCGTAATCAATCAGGGCTGCTCCACGGGCCCTGTTGACCCTGACCTTGGGCTGGTCCGCTGCCCATTTCCCTGCCTCTGAGAGGGCCTGCTGGGCTACTGAGGAGGCTATTCCAGAGGCGGAACCGGTACCGGTGGTCAGACCCTGAGCGGCCTGGTTGACCACCTCTGCCCAGCCGGCGGCAGATTCCCAGTCTATGGCCCCCAGGGATTCTATGTATGCCAGGTCTCTCATGATGCCTCCCATTATGCCACCTTCTCGCCAAAAAGCAGCCGTGCTTCATCGGTGGCCAGCTCAAATAGGGATTTGAGGTACCGGGGGTTCAACCTCTTGAGATTCGGCGGAAAAGGACGCAGGGTTGAACCGAAGGGTCTATCGCTGGCCATGAGGAAGAGTGATGGTTCTGGCATATGCTCCCGATAGACCAGCACCTGGCGCCAGATCCGGGACATGGCATCCTTGACCAAACGCCCCCGGGCAAACCGGTCCACGCCCAAGATGATGATACCATCAGGAGCCAACCGGAGTTTCAGAACCGGGAGGAGAGCCGAGGGATCCCCAGGCAAGGCAACGCCGATGACATCAGCTATGAACTCCTTGGGAAGTTCTTCCAAGGAGAGATGGCTGTGGACGCGACGATCTTTGAGAATGATATCAGATCCAATTATGCGGACCTCTGTGGTGCTGGGGTAGCGCAAGGCAAACTTTGCCAAAGGGATGGAAAATTGACCCTGCGTTAAAACGCGAAGTGGTTTTGTCGGTGACACATGCAGAATCGGAGGCACTGAAAATGCTTCGGCCCAAGCTTCGATAGGTGGTGTTGGTTGCCAAGTCATTTCAAAAACAGATAGGCAGCAAGTGCGGCCGCCGCGCTGCCTCCGAGGATCAAGCCTGTGTTGGGTTTGGTTTTTTGCAGACCTACTTGTTCAGGCTGCTTGAGAGATTGGCCAAGATTTTGCCTGGCTTGAAGGGTAGCTATCAGCATTTTCTTGATAGTGGGTTCGGTGAGTATCTTTTTCGCTATAGCCAAACGTAGGTTGGCGCGGAATTCGGGTTCTTTCATCTTGGCCTTGTTCAAGGCGGCCTCGGCCATCAACTTGAGGCGAGTCTTCTCGAGTAGGAGCTTGGCCGCCTCCTTGGCCTTTGTCACAACAATATGACCACTGATGTATTCGATACCACCTTTTTGCCAAGCTATCACTTTGCTTGCCGTTTTAGATGCAAGAGCGCGTACACGGGCATCAGGGTGGAGAGTTGCTGTGACCATGGTACCTGGAGGAAGAATTCCTCCGGTCGCAAGTTGAAAAGCACTTTCGGCCTTGGCACTCTCTTTGACCTTTTCCCAAGTAGATTTCTTTTCCTCTTTCTCCTTCTGGCCGGTAGCCTCCTGAAGAGATTCCACTGTTTTCTTGAAGGAACTGTTGATCCGGCGTTGAACCGTAGGACTGGAGCCCACATAAAGGGCGGCGGCGGTGGCCATTTTTTTGCGTTGTGCTGCCTTCGCCGCTGATTGTTCCTGAGGTGTCATGGTTGCCAGTTGTCGTTGAAACTTTCGTTGTTTGGCCGCGGCAAACATCTGCAAGGCCAAAGCGACATTACCCAGTCCCTCAACTGAAGCGGCCTCTACAGGCACATTATCACCCAAGGCCAGGGAAAGGGCAAGTCTGATAGCGGCCGGCGTTTCTTGGCGGATGATATCGGCCTGATCTTTTTTCATTTTTGCATTAACCATTGCTTCCAACAACATGGCTTGTCTCTGAGCATCGAAGATGATGGCTTGAGCGGTCCTCTGGAGACCGGGTCCTGTCAAACCTCTTACGACGGCCATGATCACTGCATAGATGGCGGATACTATCACACCAACAACAGGAACACAAAAGAGAACAATACTGACTCCGGTATCAATGGCTGCTGTAGTGATAACGCTCGTCTGAACGTCTTTACCAAAGTCTTTGATGACTTTGTTGGCACGGTAATTCAGTTCATCCAGAACGGCATTGCCAATATAATCTTTTACCGCCCTATAGACCTCATTGATTTCAGCCTCGGTTGGGCCTGGGGGTTTGCGCGTAGCCTCCGAACCGGCCGCTACCTCTTTCGGGGGAGGCAAAGGTCGTTCAATGATGGCTGCCACATCATTTGAATCCATAGGCTCTTCTTGACCGAGGTGCATATAAGGCATGGTTATTGCATCATGTAGTATGCTGCCACCGCGGCGACGAGGCCACCCCCAATCAGAAGACCCTTGTTGATGCCCTTTTTGGGTATGGCATCCACAGGGGCTCTCTCGTCGGGAGCCACACTGGTGTTATCGGGATAAACTTCCTCAGGAGCAGGGCCGGTGGTTGAACCATATCCAGTGTAATCATAGGGAGATGTGCTGTCAGGCGCCCAATCCTCAGGCATGATGACCGGCCTTGAGGTATCGACGGTACTGGAAGGTTGGGTTACCCCCGGCTGAGATCTCGATGCTTGACGGGCCGCTTGACGCTCGGCAATGCGGGCCGCTCGGCGTTCAGCAAGGCGGGCCGCCCGAGCCGCTTGACTCTCGGCCCTTCTTTGACGTAAGGCATCCATCCTCACCACCAAAGGGGCGCGGGGCGCGGCTCCTCCCTGCTCTTGTGCTTCACGTTGCGCCTGTCGGTAGGCCTGCCTGGTTGCTACACGACGAGCCTGCAGACGCTCGGCCAAGGACATGCCTTTTTGCTCGGCCATTCTTTGACGTAAGGCATCCATCCTCACCACCAAAGGGGCGCGGGGCGCGGATCCTCCCTGCTCTTGTGCTTCACGTTGCGCCTGTCGGTAGGCCTGCCTGGTTGCTACACGACGAGCCTGCAGACGCTCCCTGAATGTTTCCCCCAAACCATCAACACCAAAGGAGGAGCCGGGGATGGAAGCGGCCGAGGGCTCGATGCTCACCTGATGGAAAGGAGGCATGGTCCCCGGGTGAAAACCGGCAGGGATACGTCGATCGGCAAAAAACCGAGAACGATGGAGGGTAAGGTAGGACATGTTATCTCCTTCTACTTTTACGTTTGCTTCTGGTTTTTCTTTTCTTCTTTTTCTTCATGGTTTTGGATACCGGTTTGTTCTTCACGAACAATATGTAGGCACCCACCAAACCACCTACAATCAAAGTTCCGATGAGAAGCGGTTTGAACCTGCTAGATTGACCTGGGGCCGTGAAGAATTGGTTACCTGCAGGTTGCTGAAGGTCCACCATTTGAGAGGGCATGTAACCCGGCTCCTCTGGAGACGGCTCTTGAGCCATAGGATCCAAAGGCATCAATGTGCCGGCTTTTTTAGCGGCTCTTTCTGCCTTGCGTTGCGCGAGCCTGGCTCTGAACCTATCGAGCAAGGAAGGTCGTTGGGAGGTGTTAAAAGGCATGTTAGCTCCGTTTCTTTCTGGTGCTTAACAGGTAAATACCTACTACGCCACCAAAGATCACTGTACCGAGGATGACCGGTTTGAGGGCACCGGTAACGATTTGGGTCTTGGCCACCGTGGCACCTGCTGCCTGTTGTGCGGTAAATACCTGTGCGCCGGCCGCTGCCTTGGCCGCTTCCTTCATCGCTTCAGTTTGGGCTTTGGCCACCTCAGCTCGAAAAGATTCCTGCAAAGCGGTTATTTGGATTTGTCCCGTGATACTCTTTCTCGATAACTCCCTCTGGAGTGTTGCCTGCTTGCGTCCTTGGTAAATACTCGATCCAGCTTGAATGGCAGCAGAAGTAAGAGATACCGCAGCACCTATCCAACCCAGGTCACCAAGACCCACTACGCTGGTATTGAGCTGCTCGTAGCGAGTCATGATTTTTTGCTGGGTAGCTCGAGGCAACCTTGAAATCAACTCATGGATGTAGGTGGAATAGACCCCACGATCGGCAGGACTGAGGGCATAATACCATTGTTGCATCGCCGCGGGGTTGATCGCGATGCGAAGGGGAGGCAGTCTCAGGACACCAATGTCTTGGGTATAGCTGGAAAATCGATTCATATCAGCGCCTCTTCGCCAATTTCCACATCAAGATACCCCCAAACAGAAAGACCATTCCAACCACGGAGTATCCCACGGTCTTGTATATTGGATAACGCATGGCCTGTGAGGCGAGAAGGGCCTCACTGTTGATTCTTTGAATATCCACCATTGTCTGATTCTGCATCGCGGCGATTTTTTTCTGGGTGTGTCCTTCCATCAGTTTGGTTTGAAGATTTCCAGTCATTTCCATCTGTTTTAATTTCTGCTCGTACTTGTTCTTGAGTTTGGTATTGTATATGCTGGCACCGAATTGAGCGGCAGTCTTTATGACCCCTCCGGCAAAAGAACCCCAGTCGGCACCTGAGGAGGACCCCTCCCCACCTGAGGAGGACCCCTCCTCACCAGAAAGATATTGCCCGCCATACAACTCTTGACCAAGTACCTGGAAGAAGTCATCCCTTTTCATCAAGGGTATTTGACCAACCAAATCAGTGACGTATCTCATGAAGATTATTTGATGAGCACGGGGGAGCCTGTTAAACCATGACTGGAGCTTCGCTGGCGACCCCAGGATATCTGGGGACGGGAGCACCAAAAGTTCCTGCTGCGAGAACTTGTTCATGCGGCTTTCTCGGGTGGGGGATCGTGGTAACCGTTTGCATCCTTCAATTTGCGAACGGTACTGGAGATCTCGTCATGGAGCCGTCTTGCCTCTTGACGCTTTCGAGCGGCATCCTTGATGGACTCGGCTTTATCGTGGTTGAGCTTGTCCAGTTGGTCGAGGGCCGCGATGCCGGTCAGGCTCAGTTCCTGTTTGACGTTGGCCACACGCATGAAGTACACAACGGCCCCGCCGATACCCAGCAGCCCCAAGCCAATGGCCACGAACGGAGCGGCCGTCGCGGCGTAGGGCAGGACGTAGCTCACCATGATGCTCAGAAGCATGATGCCAAACCCCGCCCCAGCTCCGGTGAGCAGGAGTTTGCGGGCGGTCTCGAGGAAGAAGGCGGCCGCCACGCAAAGGATGGCGGCGAAGAATGCGATGCCGGCGACCCACCAGCAGGTGGATTTGAGAGACTCCAACCGCTCGGCCTGGGCCTGTTCCTCCATGACCTTCACGCGGGCTTCGGCGGCCTCGGCTCGGGTCTTGAGGTTGATGTAGACCTTCCGGGCATCTTCCAGGGTCTCGATCCCGGCTCCATCGTCCATGACCACTTGGTCGGCCTCATTCACCGGAGGAGGATCGGTGACCACAGGACGTCCTGAACAGCCGGCAACAAAGAAGGCGGCGAGACAGAGCAGGACAAAGAAACGGGACATAGGTCACCCCCAGGTAGATACTATCGTACCCAATCCTGGAGGCGACTCAATGTGCCTTGTAGTCGCTATGCTATGTCGATTTCACCCCCAGCATCCTTAAATCCCATGATCCAGCACAGGTAGCTCGGGCCAGCCGTGTAGGGGCAGAGGACCTCGGCGTTGTAGCCCTCCTGCCCGGTCTCCTTGGCGGCGGCCTCTTCGGCGGCCGCTTCCTCGCAGGCAGACCACCCCTGGTTGTAGGCGATATACTCATCCTGGGTGATCAGGGAGCCGGGATTATCCTCTTTGTGGGACTCCAGATAGGTGTCGAATCCCTCCTCGCGGATCATGGCGAACTTAGACCAGTCCTTGTCCAGGACCTTGTCCATCTGCTTGTTCCCCTGCTTCCAACCCTCCATCCAGAGGTGCCAAGGGCGTGAGCCCTTGGGGAAGGGGCACTGATCCTCGCCCCAGCCCATCATCCCGGCATGGACCCCAGAGTCCCGGGCCATGCCCACCTCCTGGGCGCTGACGATCCCCACCCCGGGGATGCAGCGGGTGACCCCGCCGCCGAGGTGGCTGCCACCGGCGCTCACGGCCTTGCTGACGCCCTCCAGGGCGCTGATGAGCTGTTGACCAGGCTCTGGGCCCTCTCCCATCCCAAAAGCTCCCTGGATAGCCTCTGTGCCCCGATCGGGACCCTTGGGGGATGAGAGGACCCCTGTTTTTTGGCGCACGGCCACGGCGTTCTCTGGCCGTTCCAGCTTGGTCTTGATGATCTCCTCGTCCGTTGGATTCTCATCTTCTGCCGTGATCTCCCAACCCTCTTCCATCAAAGCATTTAGAGCTTTGCGGCTGATGATCTGGTCCTCGTCGGAGACCTTTTCCGGGTTGGTGGTGACGTAAACGATTTTGCAAGACATACTTACGACTCCTGTGTTTCATTCCACCAGCTCAAGAGCAGGCGTTCGGAGACCTGGAAGGCCTCTGCGGGGGTGACATTGGGGACCTCAGGTGCGCGGCAGAAGTCGTGGAGGGATTGACGCATGACTGCCGCCTCAGGGCCCCCACGACGGGCCAGGAGGTCCATCAGGTGGTACGGGTTGACCTCGTCACTGCCGGCCTCTCCGCGGTGGTAGAGGGCCACGAACTGGATCAGGCCGGCGGCATTGATCTGGTACATGTGGATCCACTCAGGCCAGCAGGAGGGTTTCTGCGTGGTCATGATCTGTCTGATGGCCGGCAGATCCTTGGTGGTCTTACCATCAAACACGAAGGCGATGATGGAGTGGGTGCAGGCCTGCAGGACGATCAGGCCATCGAAGCCGTTGACCGTGGCCGCAGAGATCATGGCGGCTGTGGGGTACTTCGCTGGAGGTTCCTTGGTGATTACCACCCCGCCAACCAGCTCGGCGCCGTCAGGCAGGATGCCCTGATTGTCGATGAAGAACACGGGCATTGATTTGAGGTCGGACATGGCTGCTCCGGGCTGTTCGGGGGTCTGGTGGTCAAAAGTATTGACCACCTTTTGCCCCAGTCAACCAAGAAAAACCCCGGCCCAAAAGAGCCGGGGGTTTGCGCTCGGACGAGTTAAATGTCCGGGTCTCAGCCATGCCCGCTAGGGTGGCCGGCTTCGCGTGGATGACCTCCGTTTAGTAAACGGCACCGCACGGTCTTAGAGCGCATCAGGCATCAGAAGTATTGAGTTACTTTTGCTCCGATCAAGGGCTATTTTACCACCCGGATGGATTTCCGGCGTTGTTTGACGGCAGCATCCCGCAGGAACTTGTGGATCTGATCTGGGGAGACCCACCGGCCGGTCTTCTGGTAGACCTCTTCCTGAATGGCCCTCATTTGGGCCTGGTCCCGAAAGAAGGTCGGGCCGGGGCGGATGACCTCGCCGGGGTTCGCCCGGGTGATCTTCCAGTTGCCGGTGGCCTCGAGCTTGCGGATCTCCTTGGTGGCGGTCGTGTCCTTGATGATCTTCTTGCCGGTGACCGGTCCCCAGTGGAACCCGTCGCCCTCGAACCTTTGTCGGGTAACGTAGCCCTTGCGCGTGGGGTGCTTCCGGTAATCGATGTAGGCCATGTACTTGTGGGAGTACAGACGGATAAACTTGTAACTCCGTGGTGGGTTCTCTCGAACCGGCGTGACGTATCCGTATTTTTCGACGTCCGTCTTCTTGATGCCGGTCGTTTGAACGTCGGGCACGATGATGTCTTCGATGATGTCGGTGATGTGTTTGAGCTTCCTGGTTCTGGTTTTGATGTTCCAGGTCTCTGGTTTCCACCACTTGGGAAGATCGCCGGCGTTGAGGTCGCGATCGTACTTGGTGGGGTGACGAAGGACGATGCAGACAGGGATGAGGGACTCGCCACTTTTCTTCATGGCGGCAGCGCGATGCCTTCCTTCATGGCCGGTGACTTTACCATCCTTACCGTTTTCATCTAGCTCAACCCGGAGCCATAGAGGCATGCCGATTTGATACTTCTCTACCCATTCCCCGTACTTCTCTACCGGATGTGATTCATCCTCGATGGCCATCTGTTGATAGATGTCCGAGGTGGTAAGATACAGAAAAGTGCTAGGCTTCATCAAAACCAGGCAAGTGGTTTTCAGATCCCTGGCCCAGATCCGCATCTCTTTGGTCCATGGAACGAACGGGTTCTTCTTGGTTTTCTTTTGCTTGCTCATGTATTTCCTCACATCCTGAGGGCGCTCGTAGCCGACCAAGATCATCGGTATGTGTTCCCATCCATGATCACGCAGCCAGGAGTAACGGTGGCGGCCGTTCACGAAGTCGATCTTGCCGTTCGGGCCGATGTGAGCCTCGGGCATGATCAGAGGGAGACCATTGGTCAGGACCTCGTCCATGAAGAACTCACCGAACCGTGGGTAACGTCGGCCGATCTGGCCTTTGCCTCCGAAACCGATGTAGAAGTGCTTCATCTTCTGCCAGTCGCGATCGAACTTCTTGACGTCGATCCATACCACCGGTTGACCTACCTCCCGGTCGGAGGGGTAGGCCCACTTGATCCCACTGGGATCGGTGATGACGACGAGGTGATCGAGGTGGCTCATATGAACAACTTTCTTCTAAGATACTTGGCTAACTCTTTTGATGTGTGTGGGTCCAACGGTATTCCAATTTCATCTAAGAGTGCAGGATCATAATCGGAGATCTCAGGATCGAACATACCTTCTTCCTTAATCCATCTTTTGCGTAGCGTTCTCCAAGTACTCGATCCGTCTCCATCCATATAAACATTACGATCCACTCTCAACAGCACATGGTCAGGTTCAAAATCAATCTTTTCTTTTAGTACAACAATCTCAGCTCCGGCGCCGGCATGGAACTCGTCTATCATATAGAGAGCATGAGCCAGAATAGCGCAACCACCCGCGATCCAGGTGCTTCCCCTACTAGGCCCGAAATCCAGAATGGAGTAGGCTTCTTGGGTGTTAAGGGACTTTTTCAACGCACACCCTAGAGGTTTCCAGAAGACGGCATTGGAGGTCATACCTTCGGCCCTCGAGCGAAGATGAAGTCACCGACGACCCCTACCTGTTTGAAGGCCTTCCTGATCATCGGGGTGTAGAAGGATGCCGGCTTGAAATGCTGCCAAGTATCCCCGAGCTGGCGGCCCTTGGGATAGCGCCGGCGTTCATCAGGTTTGCCCTTGTAGATCTGGAAGATGGCCAGGCCCTTGGGCTTGAGCATCATGGCGGCGATGGCGATGTGCTCGATCCGGGCGTCGGCCTCCTTGATGACGTTGAGCACGTTGTTCGAGGTTACCGAGTCGGCGCCGTGCCGCTTCACGGTCTTGATCGCCTTCTGGCTCAGGGAGGCTGGGAGGTTGTAGGGATCCTCACGGTAGAACCTGACCCGTGGGTAGTGCTTCTTCATCCACTTCTGGGCCAGGTCGTATTTCCCAGCTCCAGTGTCCAGGTGGATGGGCCCCATCATGCTGCCGTAGAGTTTGAAGGCCCGCGCCACCTGCTTGCGGCTGGTGGCAGCCGAGGTGATGCTCTGCCTGGTGATGTGGGGTGGGTTCTTGTGTCTCATACCCCCAGCTCCTTCCTCATCACCGAGGCCGGGATGCCACAGATGCCGACGATGTCCTTGGCGGGGATCCGGGAGAAGGTGCAGACGCTACCACCGCGGGGCGCCCATTGGGTCTTGGGGACGCGGAAGGTGATCCAGGGGAAATGCCGCATGTTGTAGAGGCGGTCGCCCCACTTCTGCCCGCGGGGGTAATCACCGATGCCGAAGACCGCGCCAGGGCATTCACTGTATTTTCCGGAGCCTTCGGCCTGAGGCACGACGCCTTCGCGCAGGATTTTCTTGATGAGCTTGGTGAAATCCCACCCGTATTCTTCGCCGGCGCGGAGACCGGCGGTGTGGTTGACATAGACCCAGTTCTTGCTGGGCGGAAGCATGAAGCGATGGTTGATCAGATCCTCATGGGTGTTGATAAAAAGTTGAAAAATGGGCTCGTCTTCTGGATCGCGATTCATTAGCCGGCGATCGGCTTCCTCGGGACTGACGTTCATCACTTGGGACAGGAACTGGATAATGTGATCGTAGTTACCTTGCACATCCCAGCTCCTGATGCGGGCCTTGGCGATGGCGATGGCCATGGCGCGGCGGGCGACCTTGGGGTGCGCGGGGTTTCGCTTGGCAGCCGTACCAATCAGAGGCACCAAGTTACCCCCGAAATAATCATCTGTCCAATCAGCAACAAGCCCTTCATCTTGCATCTTGTCCCAAAAACCAATAACACCCGGCCATACCTTATAGGCTATTACTGGTTTTTTGTATTTTGACTTGAGCCACTTGAGGATTTTTCTTCCGGTCAATCCAATACTACGGTCGGAGTTGATTACGAGTAGGGCGATATGACCATCATCCGTCAAACCATACTGCACATAACCATCATCACCCCAACTGGCAGTAAGTGAGTATCGAAACTCAGACGGATCATCCTCATAAATAACCGGCTTATGGGTGGGGTTGCGCTTGGCCATGGCGCGGCGGGCGACCTTGGGGTGGGCGGGATTTTTCTTTGTGGTCAGTTGCGCCTTAGCATCTTTGAGGGTCTTAGAATAAACGACTTTCTTGGAGTCAGGCTTAGTACCTTGGTAGATCTTGATGTGGAGGTTTGGTCCACTTCGCTTGGACGAAAAGCCCAACCCATAGGCACTGGATGCGGTGAAGGTTTTCAAAAGATGGACGATGACTGCCCCGTTGGGATGCTCCCAGCGGGTGACTCCAAATCGCTGGACTTTTTTCCAGCCACCTCGCATCAGTAGTAGTCCTCATCCCCGCGCATGAAGTACCGGACACCATACCGGAAGAAACCGCTCAGATGATCGGCCGGATCATCCCACGGCTCGAACTCCCTGGTCCAGGAGCGGCCGCCCTTCCAAGCTTCGATGGTGATGGGTTTGTGTTCATGCAGTTGGTTGATGGCACGGCCCTGTTCTCGGGTCGGTGGGGTCCAGGCTTCCATGGACCAGTTTTCAGGCATCCAGCGATACATGCCGACCTTCTTGCAGACCAGGACCATCATGTCCGCGGATCCACCTTGTTTGGCGTAGTACTTCTTGTGAACGCTCGGAGGGAGGACATGACCAACCACTCGATGATCATCAGCACGAGTACCATAGGCCCCCAGGTTGAGGAACTCACCGGTAGGCAGGAGGAACCCGCCGGTGATGGGATCCATGGTGGTTCCCTCACCGTAGGATTCTTCCTGCCTTTTGATGAGGCGATCGAGGTAACTGGCCATACCCAGCTCCTATGCGGCGCGGTGGCGGGTTGCAAGTGAAGGCCACATCGATTTGGCGAGCCGCCGGGCAAGCACCGGCGGCATCGAGTTACCGATGACATGTAAAGCCAATGTCTGGGATACAGCATCAAAATCATACCAATCAGGCCAACCTTGCAAACGGGCAGCCACTCGCGGAGTGACCTTGAGAACCGTCCCGTTTTTGAGCAGGATCTTCATTGAACTGGCGGACTTGGCCGTGGTCACGGTCCAGCCGATCTGGTTTCTGGTACGGTAGGTGAGTTTGGGGTGGACCATACTTGAGGTTGATCCAGACAGGAGTACCGGATAGCTATTGGCTGGAGGGGGTCGATGTTTGAGGTGGTAACGGTTGTAGGGGGCAAGCTTGGTCACGGGCAGTGATGGGATCAGGTTTTTTATCGCTGGGTACCATTTCGCTTCTTTGCCCGGACGGGGGTACGAAAGTTTCGCTCGGGTTCCTCGTTTTTTGGCGAGGATGATCAGTCGTTGGCGACCACTGGGGACACCGTACCTCCAAGCATCCAAAACACGGGGTTCAGCAACCAGGTATCCCAAATCCCGGAGACCTGTCACCATATCCCAGAGGACCGTATCAGGATCAGTCAGATACCCAACGACGTTTTCGATCATTACCACTTTAGGTTGGCAGTGCTGAACGAATTCAAGGGTCACCAGACCAATACGGGGATCGCATGCTGCGCGGCTCTTGACAGTCCTCCAGCCGCCCTTTCTTTTCCGGGCATGCATTGCCTTCCCTGTTTTGGAATAGTCTTGACAGGGGGGTGAACTGACCAGGAGATCCACCTTGGGTAGCCGGCGGATATCTATGGTTTGCACCCCGGCGTTGATTACATGACCTGGAAAGTTATGGTCGTACAGGTTTGCTATGGGGGTTTCCAGCTCGACGGCAAAGCGGGGGATAAAACCCAAGGGAGCCAGGCCGGCTTCCCAGCCCCCACCTCCGGTGAATAATGAACCCATCGTGAGATGACGTTTCATATTCGCCCCTACGCGGCGCGGCGCCGACGCTTGGGTGTGGCCTTCTTCTTCTTCGGTGTGACCTTTCCTTTCCGGGCGGCCTCAAATGCGCTGATCTTGACCTTGTGCTTCTTGAGCCACGTCCGGGCTTGGGCCGCGGTGAACTTGGTCTTGGGGAAGTGGTAGGCCTGGACGACCATGGGGTCACGCACCCGGCTCCCAGTGCCCTTCTTGGGCTTCTTGATCGGCGTGGTCTTGAGCTTGCCGATGATGAGCTGGATGCCATGTTTGATGGTCTTGGTCCGATAGGTCCCCTTACGGATGGAGCTGGGGGCCCGGACCCGTGCCGCATGGAAATTGGGCATGGGGTTGCACTGGACCCCCTGGTAGGGGTTTCGGCAGGCCCTCGATCCCTCGGTCGAGCGCACCAGATAGAAATCAGGATCGAATTGGGTGTTGATGATGGCCAATCGCAAAGCAGTCAGAGGCTGGATACGAGATGTCGCGATCTCTTCTGTGGCCCCACAAACAATAGAGGCAAAAACCTTTTCGGCCTTAGGAAGGGTCTTCAGTTTCTCCCTGTAATCCAGTGCAGGGACGGCGACAAAGCGGCCGTTGAGGATGATGTCGTAGAGACCGAAGAATCTTACGGAGCGGCTGAGAGGACGGGTTACCATGGGGCACCTCCTCCCCTATGGTACCAAATCCTTTCAATCAGCCAAGCATCAACGACGGCGCCCCTTCCTGCGGCCGCCGATCTTGCCGGTGTACCAAAGATAGCCAACCAAGGCCACTGCACCAAGACCCCCATAAATGAGCAGTTTGTTGGGGCGTGAGGGGGGTGGAGAGGGGGGCAGGGTGGACATTTCGTTGGAGTTGACCGACCGAAGCATGTAGGGGGGCACTTGACCGGGGATCTGGTTGATGGTGGAGCCGGGGATCTGGGCCGATTGGGACGGGGAAAGGGGGCTGATGGGGGCTCCAGTCATCTCTTGGATGCCGGTACCGATCAGATTGTGGACGGCGCCTCCGGTTGACTGGATGGCTTCCACCATCCAGTCCTCGGGGTCGTTTCCCAGATTCCCATCGGTATCAGGTGCATTGCTGGCAAGGTGCGACTCGAACATGACTGTCTCCTGCGTATGGTAGGTAGCTTACCAAATCTCGGGGCGGGTGGAAGAGGGGGTTTGGGTCAGCCCCACTTGAACATGGAACGGGCGGCCATCTCTTCGGCCACCGCCGGCGAGACCTCGAACATCTCCTTGTTCATGCGCTTGGCGTAGGCCTGGTGGGATTCGCCCTTCTTCTTGGGCCACTGCATGAACAGGGTGGGCAACAGCTCCTGGTAGCCTCCGGAGCCCCGTTGGATCATGACCAGCTTCTTGGACTCAGGGATGAAGTGGAAGCATGTCGAAGGGAACTTGCTGTCGGGCCAGTCGCTCGGATCGCCCTTCGACTTCTTCTTGCCAGGATTTTTCAGCCGACCGCCACCCGATCCATGGGTATAGCGGGTGACCTTGCGGAGGTTGGCGTAGCGGAGGTTGACGCTCGAGCCCGGAGGGAAGTCGCGGATCGAGATCGGCTTGCCATCCCAGGGGGACGACATGTCCGCGATGATCCAGTCCTTGCCACTTTCCCATCCGGCCACGGCCTTGGCCTTGGTCTGGTAGTCGCGACCGTAGGCTGGGACGACGGTGCTGGGGAACTGGGGCGGGTTCTTCCGCCGGCGAGGATTCCTTCGAGTCCCACTGGCACTCCGCTTCTCCACCTTGATATGCGGAGCCTGCTTGCGGAGTTTGGCGATGATGCTGTCCACCTTGGCTTCCTGGGAATACGGAAAGCGACTGGCATACATCAGGTTCTTGACGGTGCACCCTTCGGAAAGATCCAGGGGTTCGAACCGGGGCATACCAGGTGCCTTGGCGTAGATCAGCCAGTCGGGCTTGTTTTCGTGGAACATGCTTTTGCTGTGGGGATTCTTCACGGACTTCATCCTCTGGGTGGTGGACCTGGCAATGGAGATTTTCAATTTCTTGGCAGTCTGGATGATTTTATTCTTCAGCTCCGGCCATCCCTCTTTCATCTCATCTGTCCATTCATTTACTGGACCGAAGGCAATACCAGCCATGGAATATGGCCAATCGAAGTTCATAATGGCAAAGGTGTTGATCTTCGTGCCTTCTTTCTGGCTTTTATCTTCTATCTCGTACAGCAAATCGACGTATTTGCTAGCTTCTGCCTGCGATACAGTCGGGTTCTTCACGGACTTCATCCTGCGGGTGGTGGAGGTGGACCCCGGCTTGGGCTTGGCCGGCTTGTAGGGCTTCATTTTGATGGTCTCGGCGTTGGGGTCGGCGTAGCGGCCGGTCTTGGAGGGGTTCTTCTTGGACCGGACCTTGGTGACCTTCACTACCTTTTCCATCTTCTCTTCAGGGTAGATGCCAATATCAACATATTGACCGAGGAAATAATTTTTGGCCTTCTGCAAAGTGATACCCTTGGCCATCGAGGTCACGTAGGAATAACCGGATGAGGTGGTGACTTTGAAGGCAGGGAGATTGCCGGGGTTCAACCACACCTTCTTCCCGCCCTTACCCTTGCGGTAATGCTTGGCCGGCAGGTGCGCCACCTTGGCCTTCTCGTACTGGGCCTTGGTCAGGGTCCTGATGCCCAGCATACGCCGGGTGGCCGGCGGCGGGATCTTGCCCATGAAGCTCCGTTTGAGCTGGGCCGCGGTCTGGAGGGTGCCATTCTCGAGTTGGTAGTAGGCCATAATTGGGTCCTTACTGGAACAAAGAGGGGGTTTTGCGGCGGATGCTATAGAATCCCCCGGCTCCGACAATGATGTGATCGACGAGGGGGATATCCAACCCCTTACCTGCAGCAAGCAGGCGACGGGTGACGGCCAAGTCTTCGCTGGAAGGTTCTGGATTTCCGGTTGGATGGTTATGCAGGGCGATGGCTCGTACAGCCCCAGACCTGATAGCCATCCGATAGAAGGCTCGAGGTCCTGCTTCGGCACCATCGACGTCACCCTTTGACAGCTTCTTAGGCTTGCCGATCAAGCGTGACCGGGAATCCAAAGGCAGGCACATGAAGTATTCGACATCTTCATGAGCGATCAAGGGTGCCATGAAATCATAGACCTGTTCTGGCGTCCTGAGTTGGGGCCGGCTGTATTCCCGTTTGGAGGTCAGCCTCCGGTAGATCTCCCCCAGGGCTTCGAGCTTTTTGGCTTGGGTATCGGTCACCCCGTACATAATTTTTATCTCATGCACGGACGAGGTCACAGATTGCCTAAGAAGATCGTCGGCCTCAGCCGGGCTCACCTTTGCTCCGGTGAGCATCTTGATCAGAGCCACCACATCCATTTGGGCGACCGGCGGATTGTTCCTGCGGCGAGTTAGCCTCAAAGCGGCCATGAGGCTGCCGATGGCCATGAGCTTCTTGGCCTGGTCCGCCGAACGCCGCCCCTTGCCTCCCACGATCGCCGCGGGGGTCAGCACCGAGGTGACCGGTTGGCCGGCATAGATGCCGCCACCGGTGATCGTCTTGAGGAGCTGGGCGTCGGTCTTCATCAGATCGTCCCTCTTGCATCGGCATAGACCAGCCCGATGGCATCGCGCCGATTCAAGGCTTTGACCGCGGCCCTAATGGTATTTCCACTGGTGCAGACGTTGTCTACCAGGAAGACCCAACAGCCATCGGGAATATCAGAGGCCGAGATGAGGCTATGGAAGGGAATGTCTTCGACATCATGCGGAGGCAAACCCCGCTTGTGTCGTTGTAGCTGACCCTGTCGGCGGCCGTGGCTATCCACGGCAGGCACGACGAGCAGACCGTCCCCCAGCTCGCGATCGATCGCTTGGCAGAGTTTGTGGTTGGGGGAGATGGACATCGAGGTCAGCGAGGGGATGGGCACCAAGACGTCACCAGGCTGCACCAACTTCGCCATTTCCTTGGCAGCTTCGGCAACGGCCCAGTTCTGGCCTGTTTTCAACCCGTAGGCCACCTTACGCACATGGGCCTGTTGTTTGGTGAGCTTGCCCTGACGAGGGGACTTGTACTTGTGGGCGGCCTTGATCCACAGGTCGGGCGGGTTGGTGCGGCCGCGGGTCTTGATGTAGCCACGACCGAGGAGGTCGTAGGAGCCGGGGCGGGCGACGTACCAGGTGGCGGCCGCGTTCTTGGTGTGGCAGGGAGCACCGGTGTATCGGTTGGCCAGGATCCATACCTTGTCCTTGACCAGCTTGCCGTAGTACCTCTTGCCAGCGTGGAGGGTCTTCTTGCCTGAGAGATGCACGTTGCGCCTGACCCGGAGATAGAAGCCCCCCTCGCGGGGCTTGAAGCCCACCGGCCGCTTGATCTTGGCCTTCCTGGTCTTGGGCGGGTTGGCTTTTCGATCCATCATCCAGCGGCTGAAAATATCATGAATATCTTGACCGACTAGTTTTCGTGCTTCATGTTGAGAAACACCGTCGGCCAATAAATCATCGTAATCGGTGTAGGTATGTCTTATATATGCTATTACAGCAGCCTTGGCTGGATCCTCTGAAATAGTAGAACGTCCAACCCGACCACTACCTATAGTGGTGGCATGTGCTGCACATGCCTTGATGTCATATTCAGGCATCCCAGGGAATTGCTGTCGAAGAACATCTATGAAGACGCTTGTTTCTTTGATTTGCTTCTTGATTTTAGCTGAAACACGCTGATCAGAAGTTTTTGGTTTTTTGGATGCCAGGTATTCTTTCAACTTTTTAGCATTTTTGGATGTAAGAACCACACCATCTAGTTTAGGTTTTGTATATCTACCTGATTTTTTCCAACCTACCAAGGCAGGCATACATTCTATATTTAATTTTTTGCATGCTAAAGTAAGTCTTTTACCAGAAACATGTTCAAAACCAGCAGGCACCCCATGGCGAATATCGATGTTCCCATATTCATTGGAAGGTAAAGGGTTGCTCTTCTGCATGAGACTACGAGCTTCCTTGGCGATCCATTGATCTCGAGCTTCAAGGCCCAGCTCATCGAACTTCTTCTGTTTCGCACCAGTGCCGCGACGGCGCAGGTAATGCATGAAGATCGCCTGTTTGGTGCCTTCGAGAGTGAGTTGGTATTTGCCTCGGCTCACCTGGTCGAACTCGGCTGGTTGATGCTTCCAGTCGAGTTCGATGGAGTCCTTGATGTAGTTGCGGACGCTTCCGATCCCGACGCTGGTCCGGTGGTAGTTGTCGGCGGCGGCTTTTAGATCCTGCGGCGTGAAGGTCTTACCTATCATGGACCACATGCCGGCCCATATGGCATTGGTGATCTGCGATCGACGGGCTTCCGCCGATTTGTACGCAGATCTCTGCTGACCTTCGCTGCCGCCGAATCTCGCCATGTCTATCCCATGAAGTAGAGCAGTGCGGCCGCGGCCAAGCCCGCGCCGATGGCCTTGGTCCGGTTCTTCGGGTCGGACATGATGGTGTTCTCGGGCGCCGTGCCCGCCTCACCAGGCAAGGCCTGCACCTCGATGGTGCCGGCCGCCGGCCCCGGGCCTTCATCAAGAGCAGGGGCGACCCCCTCCTTGATCGGGTGGGTGTCGATGAGGGTCCTCATCTCCTCCAAGGTTTCTGCTTCAACAGGGCCATCCATCATGGCCAGGTCGTTGTTCAGATTGTCGGCAGCCAGATATCCCTCGACCGTTGCGGTACCGGGAAGAACGCCCTTGAGCTTCTGCTTGGTGTAGTAGAAGGGCACCGTGATTTTGCCGCCGTCTGGGATCTTGATGTTCCGTTTGCCTCGGAAGATTTTGACGCCTCGATAGGTCTCGACATGGCCGGTGCGGCCCCACTGGTTCCTCACCCGGGAAAGTCGCTGGCCTATCAGATTCAAGACGGTGATGTTCTGGGACTGCCGGCGGGACCTGACGTCATCGGGTATGCCCTGGCCACCGGGCAGGTTCCGGGTAAAGCCCACCCGGGGCGCATCCGCCGTGCGATCGATGTCCTGGTGGGTATCGACGGGGTTGGCCCGAGCAGGGGTCGCCTCCTGACCCCAGACGCCCCGATAAAGAGGTCTCTGGAAAGGAGAACGATATTCCTGCACCAGAAACCCCTTGTAGTTGCCGACGTTGCGCCACCCGGGGGCCTGCATGTCTTCAGCGGCTGCGGAGGCCTCTCGGATGCGGGGAGCCGAGGCGGCCTGGAAGGCCCTCTGCAGACCTCCACCTCCTGCGTGGGTTTGCAGGGCCTGGCTGTAGGGGTAGTCCAACGTCGGTGACTGGCCGTTCCAACCGGACATCCGGGCATGGGTCGAGAGCAGCAGGCTCTTGGAGGGGTTGAGTCGCTGAAGTGGTAGGGTGGCGGTGGTCCGCGAGGCGGGGATGGTCATACCCGCTTCCATCTCGGCGGCGAGATCACCGACGTAGTCACCCTCAAAGACGGTGCGGTTGGAATAGTCGGCCAAGTTGAAAGTGGTCATGGGTTCACCTATTTCAAAAGGAACATGGCGGTAGCGAGGAGGCCCCCGCCGACAGCGAGTTTCTTTCCTGCTGTCATCTTGGAGGTGGGTGGTATTTCAGGGACGGTCTCAGGCGCGGAGGACTGCTGGATAGTATCCTGCACGATCTTCTCATCGATCGCCGCCCGAGCTTCTCCGACAGAAGGAAAATACCGGAAGAACACCGCCGCCAGATTGGGGCGCCCACTGCTGTCGAGGATCTCATCCAGCACCTTGTATTGGTTCATGGTTTTGTCAAAGAAGATGAGATATCCCCTGTAGTAGGAATTCTTGTGGTGTCCGAACTCCAGCTCCTTCTCGGGGATTTTGGGTTGTCCGGTGCTTTCATCGAAGTCGGGGTTCCCGCCGGCGTAGACAGTGCCATTTGAGGGGGTACTTCCCTTGGGGGTGGTTTTCTTAACCAGGTAAAGATCCTTGGTCTTCAATCCTGATTCATCGATCACTTTGCCATCAGCGGCCAAGGTAAAATAACTCATCTCAGTCTCCTGATCAAAGAGGGTCCCACCATCAGCAGACCGACTCCGAGGACACCCCATTTGATGATGCCCTTCATATTGGCCAGGGTTCCCCCAGCCTCCTTCTGAAGCGTAGCCATGTTCTGGTGGTGGGTCGCCAGGATGTCCTGCGTCTGGGCCCGACGTTGGGCCAGGGCGGCCATATTGGACTGGCGGCGGGATTGAAGATTCCCCATCCTGTTATTATAGTCGGTTTGGCTGATCTCGCCGCTATCGTAGAGTTGCTGGGTGTTTGCCTCTTCGGCCAAAATCGATTCCTGTTCTCTGGAAAATGCCTCGTCTGCAGAGGCCTCAGCCTGAGCGAGGAACTCCGATTCCAGATCCATGGCCTTTCGCGCAGTGGCATTGGCTTGGGAGGCCCATGCGACGGCGACACCCGCCGCCGCGGCGATGATCGCAGCTCCGATGCCGATGGCCACCAAGGGGGCGATGCCCAAGGCATCCCCCTCATCCTGCAAGGCGCTGAGGATGGAGCTGGGCATCTGCGATCGGATGCCGGCGACGTTCTGGGAGATCTCCTGCTCCAGGGCCTGGACTTGCGCCCTCTGATCACCGGTGTATCCGCCGGGGTCGGCAGCCTGCATGGCCTTCAAGCGGTTGACTGTATCCCGTGCCACGCCGGTGCTGATCTTGAATTCCCGA
>Ga0272441_10003963_pt1 | contig 27487 bp, 27 predicted proteins | sample SSMProp6N_FD_193582 | JGI IMG/M metagenome (GOLD analysis project Ga0272441, IMG submission 193582) | Marine sediment archaeal communities from Little Sippewissett salt marsh, Falmouth, MA, United States - SSM-Prop-6N | ecosystem: Environmental > Aquatic > Marine > Wetlands > Sediment ... | reverse complement strand
CACGTTCTCCAGGCAGCTCAACCGGTTGAAAAGGCGTATGTTCTGAAAAGTCCGCGCGATCCCCTTGCGGACCACCCGGTCCGGGCGCAGGCCGCTTATTTCCTCGTTACGGAAAAAAACCTTTCCGGCGGTGGGCCGGTAGACACCGGTGACCACGTTGAACACCGTGGTCTTGCCCGCACCGTTCGGCCCGATGATCCCCGTGATGGAGCCCTCCCTCACATTGAACGAGAGCGAATCCACGGCTCTTACGCCGCCGAAGGTCCTTGTAAGGTCCGCAACGGAAAACATGGCCGAAGACGCACAGATCATCACAACCGCCCTCCCCGGCCGAATCTCTTTTTGATAGTATCGCCTATCTCCGAATAGCCCATAAGACCCTGCGGCCGGTACACCATTATCAGCACCAGCAAAAGCCCGTAGGCCACCAGCCTCCACATCTGGGCCACGCGCAGCGCCTCGGGAAGCCCTATAAAGACGAACGAGGCTATGAGCGGTCCCGAAATGCTGCCCATGCCGCCCGCTATAACGGCCGCAAGAAGCTGGGTCGACTGGACAAGAGTGAACATGACCGGCTGGATGAACGAAAGGAAGTGCGCCAGCAGTCCTCCAGAAAGGCCGCAGTAGACGGCGCTCACCACCAGCGAGAGCAGCCTGGTCTGAAAAAGCCTTACCCCGGCCATTTCGGCCGCCACAGGGTCCTCGCGTATGGCTATGCAGGCGGCGCCCCAGCGCGAGCGCAGAAAATTCCTGGCGATGACTATCCCGATCCCAAGGCACACCAGCACTATCGGTAACGTCGTGTATTCCTCCACGCCGGGAAGCCCCCTGGCGCCGTTGGTTATATCAAGGTTCTCAAGGATCACCCGCAAAGCCTCTCCAAAACCCAGGATCGCTATGGCGAAATAATCGCTGCGCAGCTTGGCCCGCAGCGTGGGTATTCCGATGATCAGGCTCACCAGACCCGCCGCAACGGCTCCCGCCGCCAGAGCGGGGTAAAAAGGAAAATCGTAATAATAGGTAAGGATGGCGGATGTGTACGCCCCCACCGCCACGAAAGCCGCGTGCCCCAGCGAGAACAGGCCGGTAAAACCGGTAAATATCGCCAGGCCCAGAACGGCTATCATGTTGATGCAGGCAAGTGTAACAATGGAAAGGATATAATCCATGGCTACACCTTTTCCTCGTCGTCGTGACCCAGCAAACCATTGGGTCGGCAGACCAGAAACGCTATCAGAAGCGAAAAACTGAACACGTCCCTGAGCACGCTGGAAACGTAGGCCGAAACGAACGTTTCCACAACGCCCAGAATAAGCCCCCCGGCCAGGGCCCCCGGCAGACTGCCCAGCCCACCTATGACCGCTGCTATGTATGCCTTGTTGGTCACCCAGCCCATGGTGGGATAGACCAGGTACTTGATCCCCAGAAACACCCCCGCCACCCCGGCGAAACCGCCGGCCAGCAAAAAGACGATGGCTATGAGCCTGTCCAGGTCCACACCCATGAGCGAACACATGGTCATGTCCGAAACGCCCGCGCGTATGGCTATGCCCGTGCGGGTTTTGCTGATGAACAGATGCAGCGCCAGTATCGCGACCATGGCGAAAAGGAACGCGCCCACGTCAAGCAGGCTAACGCTGCTGTCTCCCACGGTTACGACCTGTCTTTTGAAATACTCGGGGAAGGCGTAGAAACGGGAGCCGATGGTGGCGTAAACAAGGTTCTCAAGGAAAACGGCGCATCCCATGGCGCTTATCATAAGGTACAGCGATGGGGCCTTGCGCTTGCGCAGGCTGGAGTAGGCCAGTTTCTCGTTGAGAACGGCTATAATGCCAGCTCCGACAACGCTGCCCGAAACCATCAGGCCGAACCCCAGCCCGACCTTGGTAGCCAGGGCCAGCCCCACGTAGGCGCCCAGCATGATAACAGCGCCATGGGCGAAATTACTGAAGTTCAAAACGCTGAAGACAAGGGAATATCCCACGGCCATCAATGCGTAGATGCCTCCGATGGAGAGGCCGGTTATCAGAGTTTGAAGAAACAATACATCCCACACATCCTCACAGCGTATTCTGGCTCACAAAAACCGGGGAGCTCCCCGAAAAGGGGCGCTCCCCGGCAGGGGAAACGTGTTCCTATTATTCCACAGAAACGTATTTTTTCACGAACTTGAAGGTCTTGTTGGGCACATCCACCTGCTGGATGACCGCCGGTTTGTCCAGCGGGTTATGATCCACGGGGTTGATCGTCAGGACTCCGCTGGTGACCTGCAGATCCTTGAGGTTGGCCAGTTTCTCCGCAACGGCCGCGCCTTCGGTGCTTCCGGCCTGGTTGATGGCCTCCACTATCATGATCAGAGCGTCCTGCGCCATGACCGGGTTGGGCAAAACCGGCTCCTCGCCGAATTTTTCGGTATACTCGGCCACGAAATCCTGAATGTCGGGGTCGGCCAGATCGGTAAGGTTAACGAAATAGCCGCCGTCGATGGCGCTGCCGCCCAGGTCGATAAGATCGGGGCTGCCCCAGTTGTCGGTTCCCAGAAGCGTCGCCTCTATACCCATGTCCCTGGCCTGCTTGGCCGCCATGGCCGCCTCTTTCTGGCTGGTGGGTATAAAGATCACGTCGGGTTCAAGGTCTTTGATTTTTCCCAGCTGCGCCCTGTAGTCGAGCTCATCGGTGCGGAAAGCTTCCTTTGCCACTATTTCGCCGCCCTTTTCGACGAAGGCTTCCTCAAAGTATTTGGCCAGCCACTGGCCATAGTCGGAACCAACATCGTAGAGAATGGCGCCCTTTTTCGCGCCCAGGTCGGTGATGGCGAAACGGGCGGCCACTGTACCCTGGAAAGGATCTATGAAGCAGGGCCTGAACGCGAACTGACGGACCTCGTCCGTTTTCTGGTCTATGGTCACATAGGGGTTGGTGGCTGTCGTCACGACCATGGGCACTTCCGCTCTCTCGAGAACGGGCGCGGTGGCAATGGAGTTGCCGCTCTGGGCCGGGCCGATAACGGCCACAACATCGTCGTTCACAAGGCGCCTTGCAACGTTCACCGATTCAACGGCGTCGTTGCGGTTATCGTAGCGAACCACCTCTATCTGTTTTCCAAGCACTCCGCCGGATTCGTTGATCTTCTCGATCAGCATGTCGAGGGCTCTCGCCTCCGACTGTCCCCACATGGAAGCTCCGCCGGTCAGCGAAACGGTATGACCTATCTTGATAACGTCGGCCGCAAAAGCCGAGCCCGACAGGGCCAGAAGCAGCAGGACGCTCAATACGGCAATTGTCTTTTTCATTTTTTAACTACCTCCTCCTGGTCGTTTGCACATGTTTCTCTTCATCTCAGGAACAACAAAACTGCGTTGCGTTCTTTTGCCGGGTTCAAAGGATATCCCTGCGGGGTCAGCCTCCTTTCCGTCCGGTTTCGTTGCCCGATATATCTCTTACATGGCTGCTCCAGTAGGTTTTTACATCCCTTATGATGTTGTTTATATGGGCCGTCATCGCCCGGGCCGCCTGAGGGCCGTCCCCAGCCGCAAGAGCGCTGAAAACCGTTTCGTGATCCGACCCCACGGGGCTTCCCACTTTTGTTCTTATATATTCGAAAAAGGCCGCGCCCTCTCCGCTTTTGCGGATGATCTCCATCGCCGACTGGAGGACCCTGTTGCGCGAGATACGGGCCACCTCCAGATGAAACTCGGGGTCGGTCGACGCCATGGGTTCGCCCTTTTCAATAAGATCGTTCTGTCTGTCCAGAATATCCCTCAGTCGCGCCAGATCTTCTTTTGTGCGGTTTTGCGCGGCAAGCGACGCCATTTCGCTTTCTATCGCCCTGCGCGCCACCAGTATCTCCAGAAGCATCTCTTTTTCGCGCGACTTCACGGCCTCCAGGAACGCGCCCGTAGAAACCAGTTTTTCTTTCTCGGACAACAGCTCCGAAAGCCGCTCCTCACCCAGCTGGGTCAGCACCCTGCCCTGAAACCCCATCCGGGTAGTTATGCCCCTGGCGTCGAGGTCTCTTAAAAAACGCCCCACCGACGCCTCGCTGGTGGGCATATCGTTGCGCGCCAGCTCCTCCCTGATGGTTCCCGCGCCCAGAGGCTCGCTCGACGCCGCAAGCAGATGGATGACAAAATATTCCTGTTCGGTAAATTCTCTGGTCATCAGGCGCCTCCACTGGCCGCTCATCACGGATGAAGGGCGGAAGATACAATCAGTTTATCCCTACTCCGTTTTTTGTCAAATGCGCAGTTCATGCAACAAAAAAAGAGCCCTTTCGGGCTCCGCTGTATATGTTGTTGTTCACCTGTTATTCAACGTTAAAGACCTTTCTGGCGCGCTCCAGAATCCCCGGCAACTCCGGGCCCTCGAAAGTCGCCGCTACATCCTTCAGCAACTCCGGTATCCACAGGCTCTGGGGGCATTTATCAAGACATTGACCGCACTCCACGCACTGCGAGGCGTAGCCGGTAACACCGGCCCGGAGAACGCCTCCGATTCTGCCCGCGTATAACAGACCGGCCTCCGCTTCGTTGCCGAAAAGGCTCAACTTGTTGAGCAGGTCAAAACAACCCGGGATATCCACTCCCGCCGGGCACGGCATGCAGTAACCACAGCCGGTGCAGCCCACCTTCATCAGTTCCCTGTATTTGTTGGCGACCCGACCCACAAGGGCCAGTTCTTCTTCTGTAAGGGAACCCGGTTGCGCGTTTTCGGCCACGGCCAGGTTTTCGTCGATATGCGCCTCTTCGTTCATGCCCGAAAGCACTACCGTCACCTCGGGGCGGTTCCATATCCAGCGAAGCGCCCATTCGGCCGGGGATCGTTCGGTTTTCGCCTCGGCCCATATTTCTGCTATAGGCTCAGGCGCCCGGGCGACGGCCAGATTCCCTCCGCGAAGCGGCTCCATGATCACTACGCCCAGACCCCTGGAGGCCGCGTATTCCAGCCCCCTGGTTCCCGCCTGATGTTCCTCGTCCAGATAGTTGTACTGTATCTGGCAGAAATCCCAGTCGTAGGCATCCACTATTCTGATGAAGTCCGACTCTTTTCCGTGGAACGAGAACCCGGCGTTCACTATCCGACCGTCGTTTTTGGCCGTATCAAGAAACTCCAGTGCGCCCAGTTCAAATACCATGTCCCAGAGCTTGCCGTTCAGCGTGTGCAGCAGATAGTAATCGATATGGTCGGTCTGCAGCTTTTCAAGCTGGGCGTTCAGAAAATAGTCCATGTCCTCGCGGGTGTTCACTATAAAGGAAGGCAGTTTGGTGGCCAGCTTCACTTTTTCGCGGTAACCGTCCCTGAGCGCCCTGCCCACGACGTTCTCGTTTTCGCCCCCCTGGTAGGGCCACGCCGTGTCTACGTAGTTCACTCCTCTGTCGATAGCGCCGCGCAGCTGCGCTTTGGCCCGTTCCTCGTCAATGGCGCCGTCCTTCACGGGCATGCGCATGCAGCCGTAACCCAGTATCGAAAGCTCGTCGCCGTTTTTTGGCATTTTGCGGTAAAGCATTTCACGCATCTCTCCCTGATCTATTCAGTTAAACCGTATGGACGGTACCCGCCCCGGCCCACGATACGTCTTTCGCCTTGCCCGCAAGATAAAACGCAGCTCTTATCCCCGAGCAGTGGCACGGTCTCCATCTGGCTACATTGAACCGCGAAACAAGCTCTGCCGTAACTTTTTCCAGGTATTCGTCGGCCTGGGCGCCAAGGTGCATTCCGCCAGTCACCGTGTAAAATTCCCTTGTGCCGAAATGCCGGGCGACCTCTTCCAATATATTCACCGCCCCCGCGTGGGCGCAGCCCAGAACCACGCTAAGGCCCTTTTCTCCCTTTACCACCAGTGAAATATCGTCGGGGAAAAGATCGGGCTCCGTTCCGGATGTTGAGGGAACAACCAGGTGAGGCGTGCTGCTGATAAAAGCAGGGTCGCGTTTTTCTACCGGGACCTCCACTGCCCAGATGTTTTCGGTTATCTGGGTCAGCCCCTTTACCGGCCTGAAATCAAAGGCCTCCCTGTTGAAATGGCACCCTATGAACCGGACATTACCGTCTCGTAGCCGCGAATGCCCCATTTCAAACTCCGGGTGCGCCCACACCGGAATGTTGGGCGACCGCAGCAAAAACTTCTGCACCGCTCCCGTATGGTCGAAATGCCCGTGGCTCAGCACCAGGTGGTCTATTTCGCCGGGCCTTATTCCAAGCGAGGCCATGTTGGGTATAAGCGCCTCGCCCTGCCCGGTATCCATAAGCACCTGGGTGTTTCCATCCTGAATATGAACGCTCAGGCCGTACTCGCCAAGCAGGTCGGGTTTTTCAGCAAAGTTCTCCACAACCACAGTTATTTTCATAGATGTCTCCCATCCGGTAACCATGTATTATTCTTATCATAGCAGCAGTGCAACAAATTTACCGGGGGTGCGACGGGCTATGCAATTCGGCAAAAAGACACAAATGGACGAAACCTTCCTTATGGAAAACATGATGGGGCCCAACTGCCTGAGGCATATCGAAGACCTGGCCGAAAAGGTCACCGTAAAGCCTGGGTCGCGCGTGCTTGACCTGGCCTGCGGCAAAGGCCTTACATCCATATTCCTTGCCACGGAATACGACGTCACTGTCTTTGCCGCGGACCTGTGGATAGAACCCACGGAGAACTTTGAAAGGTTCAAAAAACTGGGCCTCGACGACCGCATAATACCAATCCACGCCGAGGCGCACGATCTCCCTTTCGCCAATGAGTATTTCGACGCGGTCTTCTGCGTAGACGCCTACCACTATTTCGGCGCGGAAGAAGGCTATCTCGACAAGCATCTTCTGCCTCTTGTTGCGGGGGGCGGAAATCTGGCCGTATCGATCCCCGGCCTGCAGCGCGATTTTACAAAAGGCGTTCCGGAAGCGCTTAAGCCCTTCTGGGAAGACGATATGAATTTTTACTCAGTAAAATGGTGGAAAGAACTCTGGGAAAGATCGCCCGGCGTAGAAATACAACACAGTTACTCGCAGCCCTGCCACACCCGGGCCTGGGAGGAATGGCTCCGTTGCGACAACCCCTACGCCAAACAGGACATTGCCATGATGCAAGCCGAGGGCGGCAAATACTTCGACAGCATAGGGATGATAGCCGCTAAAAAGTAACGATGGCGGATAGCGGATGGCGGAGCCTTACAACCCGAGACCCCTACCCTCCGCTTCGCTCGGGGCACGCCGTCCGCACGGCTATGCTGCTCGTTCGGGGTGACAGCAATAGTTTTTGCGCTTTCTGCCCGCTGTATGCTGTCCGCTGCCAGCTGCCTTTCCCCCATCCGACGGATTGCCTGTCAGTGCGAATCCGCCTGCTGTTTACCGCTGGTCGCAAAACGCGAGTATCGCCGAATAGAACTCTTCCAGATCCGCAAGGTTATTCGTTAAAATGGATTTCAGAATTTCGGGGTCAAGCGCCTTGTAATCGTGAACAGCGATATTGCGGAAACCTGTCATTTTTTCCATTTTTCGCGCCACAGGCCGCGAAATAATTCCCCCATCCCGCAAAAGGGCAAAATTGCGCTTTATTGTTTCGGGAAGCCCCAGTTTCTCTGATGCCACGACATGCGACGCCATATCTATCGCCGCCTGGATCGCTCTCTGCAGGTTAAGGACAAAAATGTCCTGGCTATTGATGTCATCAATGCTTGCGGGGTCAAGAGCCGTGGTCTCGTTTATCCGGGCCAGACATTTCTGGATGGTAGCCACCTTCGCCAAAACTACATCCTTGTCAGGCATAGAGTCTCCTCCCTGTTACGCTTTCTTCTATCTCCTTACGGAAAAACTTCAAGTCGTGATACTCGTTCAGGGTCCTGGTAAAGAACATCTCGTAGTCGTTTGGCCCGGCATATAAAAGCACGCCCGTCTTAAGCGCCTGCATGCCCATGATCGGCCCGGCTGTGTCCAGAACCACAATATCCACATCCCTTGAAAGCAGCAACGCCAGGGATTCACGCATTTCGTCGACCTGTTCGAGACTCGCCTCATATCCAAAAAGAACAGCCACGTCCACATCGCTCTCGCGATTTGCGGAGCCCCTGGCGAAAGAACCTACAAGAAACACAAGTTTTGCCCGTGTGTAGTGTGTAAAAAACTCCCTGAGCTTTTGTTCCACAGAACCGGTCAAAATCGCAGCCCTCCACAGCAATTATGGATACCACTGCTATTATAGCGCCAGCCGAAGCCGGCCATTCCATACTAACGGGTTTTTCTACACTATCCTGAATGGACTATGCGCCGGGTTCTAATCGGTAAAATGCTTATGGAACAACTCCTCGGCTCTGCGGACGCCCTCCGGGCTCACCAAAACGGATTTTGTCTTTCGCTTTGGGTCGCTTATATATCCCTTTTCATGCAGACGATCCATCGTTGGCCAGTCAAAGGTCTTCCACGCCCTTGCGCCCTCGTTCCCATATTCATGAAAAACAAGCCAGAGAAGAGCCAGAGTCATGTCATCCACCTTGTCTTTGTTGAAATCCATATTTCCCGCCTCCCTTCCCTATGTCAGTTTTACTGATCTTTTCCGCCGGGGTCAATTCGTGTCGCCTGCCTCGATATCGGATACGAGCAGAATATCGGCCTTTTACACTGATCCAGTTGGTTCGCTAAAGGTCGCAAAAGGGCAGGGCTGTTACTCCCTTTCCCAGCGGCAGAAGTGTTTCACCCGGATGCACTACATAGCCTGGAGAAACAATGTTCTTGTGATCTTTTAGAAACGCCCGGATGGAACGGCCGAACTGAATGCGCGGGGTTGCCGACAGTTTTACCTCTACCGGGAAAAAGGTCCCGCCGTTTTCGACAATAATATCTACTTCGGTTCCCGAAGAGGTCCTCCAGAAATACAGACGCGGTTCCTCGCCCCTGTGGGTAAGTGTTTTATAGATCTCGGAAACTACAGCGGTTTCCATTATCTGGCCGCCTGCTGGCCCTTGCGCGGCGTGCTCGGGGTTTTTGAGGCCCAGCAGGTAACACAGCGTCCCGGTGTCCGTAAAATATATCTTGGGTGTTTTTACAAGTCTTTTCCCCGTGTTTGAATACCACGGTCTGAGAACTATTACCTGAAAGGTCGCCTCCAGTACGGAAAGCCACGCCTTAAGAGTGTTAACAGCTACTCCTATGTCCCTTGCGATATCCGAAAGGTTGATCAACTGCGCGGAGCGGGCCGCGAGCACCCTCAGGAAGGTCTGGAACTGGCTCAGGTCGGCCACCTGCCTCAGGCTCCGAACATCGCGTTCCAGATAGGTGTTTACGTAGGATGCCTGCCATAGCGAGTTGTCCCGGTTGGGGTCAACGGCTATCTCCGGGTAGAAACCTCTGAGCAGGTTATCCCAAAGGGTTCCAAACGATTGTTTTCCGCAAGTCGAGGTGGGATCCCGGGTTTCCCAAAAAAGAGGCCTGTCGGGAGCGCCCTGTAATTCTCTCAGCGTAAGGGGCAACAACCTGAGCGTTGCCGCACGCCCCGCAAGCGATTCGGTAACGGTTTCGGAAAGCATCAGGTTCTGCGAACCGGTAAGGATATATTGGCCCTTTGCGTTTCTGTCGGAATCGATCCTTTCCTTTATATAGGGAAAAAGGTCGGCGGCGTTTTGGGCTTCGTCGAATATAACCGGCGCCGGATGCATGGCAAGGAAAGATCTGGGGTCGCTCAGGGCTGATTCTCTGATATCGGGCATGTCCAGAGAGACATATCCAAAGGTGTGGCCGAAAAGGGTCTTGAGTAGTGTGGTTTTTCCGGATTGCCTTGGCCCTGTAAGCATTACGGCGGGAAATTGAGACATGGCTTTTTCAAGCGGCTTTTCCAGTGATCTCGAAATATATTTTGCCGTCATTGCACACCGCCCCCTCTTTTCTTGTAATTATGCACTCGAAATGCAGAATTGCAAGATTCTGGCGGGGGCAAGCTCTCGGGCAATTCATCGATCCTTTGTTTCAGGCTGGCAATGCGCAACCTCCGTTCTTTACGAGAAGCGTTACAAGGTATCGAAAAACCCGAAACCCTTACTCCATAGGGTTTCATGGAAAAATATCCTGAATAGCCTGCGGCTTTGCTCGGGGGAACTTACAACCCCCGGTTACCAATCTCTAAGTTGACGTTTTTGTTTAACCTAAGGTCAAGACCGGGATTTTTGCCTCCAGTTTCCTGTCGCCTGCTTCCCTGGTTTTGCCTTTTCTCACGTCTGACGTCTGACGTCTTACGGTTCTATTCTTTTCTGTCAGCTGTCAACTGTGCTCTGAATGCTGGTTTTCGTGTCGGGGATAACCTCTGTGGCCGCGCCTTTGCCAGTAAGCATGGTTTCGCGTTTGAACCAGATCATCAGCGCCGCCACAACAACAAAAATAAGCGAATCATAGGGCTGCGCGTCGGGCCAGATGGGATTCATAAGCTGAAAATGGAAAAACGCCGACAAAAGAATGCTGCCTCCCGAAGCGTTGAACAAAGCCGTGGCGATCACGCTCAACGCTATGCATCCTATGAAAAAAGGCGTAAACGCCCAGGCGCTTTGCTGTGTTCCGCTAAGCAGAAACGCAGGCGTATGCCACAGGCCCCAGATAACCCCCAACACAAGCGAGGCGGTTATCGGCGTAAATTTTCTCTGCAACAGGGGCAGCGCCAACCCTCTCCAGCCGAATTCCTCCACCGGGCCCTTTATCATTGCAAAAAACAAAGCCGCAAGCAGTGTGGATAAAGACAAAAACGGAAAAGGCTCACCAAATAGCGTCCCTTTTAGCAAGGCCCCGGCATAAAACACCGCAGGAACTCCCGCGAAAAGAAACAGATACCAGGCTCTGGAGCACTTCCACATAAGAGCCCTTGAAACAAAACGCCCAAGGCCCCTTGCGCCGCCGTACCTGGCCACAAGGATAAAAGCCGCTATAGCGGGGGAGTATACCGCCAGAAAAAACAGCGGATGCATGCCTGTAAGCCCGCCGAAAAGACCCGTCATCAAACCCGGCAAAAAGATGTAAAGAGCAAGTATTCCCCACGCCAGCCCAAAGGAAACGGCAAAAAACGGAACCAGAGCCTTAAAGGGGATCTGCCGCTGTTTGTTAACCGAAGAAGCCATATTCATTTACCCGCCCTCCGTTCTGATCTCTTGAACGAGGAGCATATCATGAAATCGACAAGATTCAACTAAGTGTTAAGAACCTGCGTATTCATGTTTTCTGTTACTGCTTATAAACACGTCAAACCAAAAGAATAAACCTGGCATATGGCTTGCAAGCCGCTTGCTGGCCCTGCTGTCATTCTGAGAAACGAAGCGCCGACAAAGCGCCCCGAGCAAAGCAGCAGGGTAGAAATCCGGAATTGAATTGCTGTCTCCTGATTCCTGTTCACTGTTCACCGGTGTTAAAGGCCTTTCCAGTCGCCTGATTGCTACAAGCTGCTTCCTGTCTTTTGAATCAAAAGTGTACGGGCTGACACCTATGGGTCCATAATGGGTTCTAGTAAATATTTGCTTGTGCCAAATCATGACGTTCCTTAGCCAGTTTTTTAAAAAGATCAGCATTTACAGTGTCTTTTTCTACATGGTCATTGAGTTTCAAGTAATAATTCACAAGTACTGGCAATGGGGTAATGAAATTTGGCCTGTCTCTGTAGGTTTGACCTTGTCCTTCAAAATCTGTCCTAGCCATTTCAAGAGCAAGTTTCCGAATATCACGCTTGTAAGACCAATTCTCTTTAAGCCATAAAGATAATATTGTTGTGCCAGAACCAATTAAAGCTCCTATAAGCCCCATTCCTAACGATACCCAATCCTCCATACCTTTCCTACCTCCAGTCATAAGGGGATATATCCTAACTTCCTTTACAGTTCACTCTTTTTTGATTCCGTAGACTATCTTTTCAGAAAATGTAGCCTTTCCTAATTTCTTTCAGGATCACCCATTTCCTTTAAACAGGAATCTGCCACGAGGGTGGCGAGTTATTCGCAACCTGTCACTCTTTGGCCTCCGGAATGAATTTACAGGACATTTCAGGCTTCAACGAGTTTTTAGTCAAAAGTACAGGTGCGACCTTTATGGGTCCTACTACAACGGGCTATACGCACCAATTTTCTAAGCCGCCTATGCGGCGGACAACCTCAAGCGTCAACGATATAACAGTAGTAGCAATTTCTAAGCCGCCTATGCGGCGGACAACCCAACAAGGTATCTACAGGTACAACCCTGGAATTTCTAAGCCGCCTATGCGGCGGACAACTTTATACCCCTCTGGTATAGGCATGTCATACATTTCTAAGCCGCCTATGCGGCGGACAACTGGTGAGTTTTGATAATTCGGTAATTGCTATCTTTCTAAGCCGCCTATGCGGCGGACAACGCATAACGGCCACGCTTGTAGGCTCTATATGCTTTCTAAGCCGCCTATGCGGCGGACAACATTGATGCCGCTCTTGCCCCGTTCTGCAAGGATTTCTAAGCCGCCTATGCGGCGGACAACGAACAGTTTTCCACAAACTCTTTACTGTACATTTTTTAAGCCGCCTATGCGGCGGACAACACACCTGCATCGGCCCACGGACAGCATGGCCGTTTCTAAGCCGCCTATGCGGCGGACAACGTTTCGTTACATTGGATGCGGCAACGGTGCAGTTTCTAAGCCGCCTATGCGGCGGACAACGACTGCCCCTGCGACCGCTACCCTGACGATGATTTCTAAGCCGCCTATGCGGCGGACAACAAGGCGTTGGGCAATGCGGTTGTGCCTCAACATTTCTAAGCCGCCTATGCGGCGGACAACACACTATCATACACTCACACGCGCACGGCGTCTTTCTAAGCCGCCTATGCGGCGGACAACGATAGCGCAGGGGGCGTTGTGCCCGGTTCACATTTCTAAGCCGCCTATGCGGCGGACAACTATGCGGCGTCCGCCTGTATTTGTTGCCTTGTTTTCTAAGCCGCCTATGCGGCGGACAACGGTACTGTTGTTATATCTATATACATAGTATATTTCTAAGCCGCCTATGCGGCGGACAACGGGATATGGGCGCGCCTGCTATCCGTTTTCAATTTCTAAGCCGCCTATGCGGCGGACAACAACGCCATGTTCTTGTCAACATATTCTACGGATTTCTAAGCCGCCTATGCGGCGGACAACTTGAAACGCCTGTCTGCGGGATCTTCGGCCTGTTTCTAAGCCGCCTATGCGGCGGACAACTATAAATCAATGACATTCTGTAATGATTTGTATTTCTAAGCCGCCTATGCGGCGGACAACGAACCCGTGACCAAAACCCTGCTGGATGTGGCTTTCTAAGCCGCCTATGCGGCGGACAACACAAATTGCTGTTCTTATGTCGCGATGTAGTATTTCTAAGCCGCCTATGCGGCGGACAACCATATGCTCATTGATGATCGCCTTTTTGATGTTTTCTAAGCCGCCTATGCGGCGGACAACGTATACACGTCCTGCGGGCTGAAATATGAACATTTCTAAGCCGCCTATGCGGCGGACAACACAAGCTGGCGGAACCAGCAACTGGACGAACATTTCTAAGCCGCCTATGCGGCGGACAACGCAACGCCCGAGACGCAGGCGTTCATCAATTTCTAAGCCGCCTATGCGGCGGACAACATCTACCCTGATTTATCGTTGCACCGGATCAATTTCTAAGCCGCCTATGCGGCGGACAACTATTGCCATTGCGACAAGGAGTACGACATTGTTTTCTAAGCCGCCTATGCGGCGGACAACATACCCGCACATGGAGAGCGCATACGCTAATTTTTCTAAGCCGCCTATGCGGCGGACAACGTCATCGAGGCGTGGCCCACGCACGTTGTGTATTTCTAAGCCGCCTATGCGGCGGACAACGTGTTCTGACGCCTCAGCGTGTGGACGATATATTTCTAAGCCGCCTATGCGGCGGACAACTATCACAAAAAACGGATAGAGGAGCTGGAGTCGTTTCTAAGCCGCCTATGCGGCGGACAACGCTTTCTGCGCCGATTCCCAAAGCGACAGAATTTTCTAAGCCGCCTATGCGGCGGACAACAAGGTGATCCGCAACAATACATGCAACAATGTTTTCTAAGCCGCCTATGCGGCGGACAACGGGTGTTTGTTAGCCAGGTTCAAACGATGTTATTTCTAAGCCGCCTATGCGGCGGACAACTTCGGCAATGGCCTCGAGCAGCTCCCGTTGCTTTTCTAAGCCGCCTATGCGGCGGACAACAGATAAAGAACCGTCTTGTCGTCGCCGTACCATTTCTAAGCCGCCTATGCGGCGGACAACAGCGGCGAGATGACGACGGCGACGACGAATGATTTCTAAGCCGCCTATGCGGCGGACAACGGTAAGAGAAACGGGGACATCGGCGCTGACAATTTCTAAGCCGCCTATGCGGCGGACAACCAACCCCGCCTGGCAAAATGCCTGGTTGTCCGTTTCTAAGCCGCCTATGCGGCGGACAACTACATCTTCGAGTCCTTGCGGCCCCCGTAGTTTTTTCTAAGCCGCCTATGCGGCGGACAACACGTGGCGCCGAAATGGCGCCGCTACACTTACTTTCTAAGCCGCCTATGCGGCGGACAACTGATAAAAAGAACCGAATGGCGGCCACTATCATTTCTAAGCCGCCTATGCGGCGGACAACGCCCCCGACTTCATTGTTGCGGTGGAGGCGTTTTTCTAAGCCGCCTATGCGGCGGACAACGCGGATATTGAGCGGGCTTGCTTCCCCGGTGATTTCTAAGCCGCCTATGCGGCGGACAACAGCTCATCCATGAGATTGTTTGCCGCCGCTGATTTCTAAGCCGCCTATGCGGCGGACAACAAACTTGTTTCCCTTCTCCACCAGCAATAGATTTTCTAAGCCGCCTATGCGGCGGACAACACGCCTTGCCGTCCACTTCAAGCGCTACCGATTTTCTAAGCCGCCTATGCGGCGGACAACCAACGTGCTGACGCCGCTGGTGGACAGGTTCATTTCTAAGCCGCCTATGCGGCGGACAACTAAGGCATATCTCCAAAACGCCGGAGCTGCAATTTCTAAGCCGCCTATGCGGCGGACAACAACGAGGACATGCTCGACATGGTGCATCTCGTTTTCTAAGCCGCCTATGCGGCGGACAACTTTTGTGCTATAGGACCAAAGGCCCATATATATTTCTAAGCCGCCTATGCGGCGGACAACTCACTCCCCTTGTATAGATTATTTATTCCATTTTTCTAAGCCGCCTATGCGGCGGACAACCGATAGCCATTTGTAGACGCCACGGGCCAGCATTTCTAAGCCGCCTATGCGGCGGACAACTTTTGTGCTATAGGACCAAAGGCCCATATATATTTCTAAGCCGCCTATGCGGCGGACAACGTGAATTTTTTTAGCGGCGCGTGTCATCTCAATTTCTAAGCCGCCTATGCGGCGGACAACATGAAACGACTGATCGAGGAGCTGGCGATAAATTTCTAAGCCGCCTATGCGGCGGACAACTAAGAAGTGAACCAGGAAGGAAGACCAAGGAATTTCTAAGCCGCCTATGCGGCGGACAACTTTGTGCGTGCCCGTGGTCCTGTCTTGTACCGTTTCTAAGCCGCCTATGCGGCGGACAACCACTCTCGGGCTGCCCTGGCTCTGCGTTTTGCTTTCTAAGCCGCCTATGCGGCGGACAACCCCAGTAGTTGCGATATCCAGCCCACGCCCTTTTTCTAAGCCGCCTATGCGGCGGACAACGGCGGTTATCAGACGCCTGTGCCTGATGCGGTTTTCTAAGCCGCCTATGCGGCGGACAACTCCATCATGTGTCTGTCGCCCATCACGCTGTATTTCTAAGCCGCCTATGCGGCGGACAACGTTCGAATCGGCGGCCTGTTCGTTCAATTGCTTTTCTAAGCCGCCTATGCGGCGGACAACTCGCGCCGAAGGGATTGTAGGGCTCGTCTGTATTTCTAAGCCGCCTATGCGGCGGACAACATTATGGACTCCATCTGTATCACGGTATTCATTTTCTAAGCCGCCTATGCGGCGGACAACTGACGGCGGGCTGACCGAGAGCCCGACCTAGATTTCTAAGCCGCCTATGCGGCGGACAACTCAGCCCGGGTGGGCTTGTGCTGATGGCGATATTTCTAAGCCGCCTATGCGGCGGACAACCATAAAAAATGCCCGGCAGCGTGTTCTTGAGTTTTCTAAGCCGCCTATGCGGCGGACAACAAACGAAAACGGCATCTCGGCGCAGATATCCATTTCTAAGCCGCCTATGCGGCGGACAACTGTCATCAGGGGCCAGCCGGCAATCCTGTTCGTTTCTAAGCCGCCTATGCGGCGGACAACCCTTTTGCTATAGGTGTTTGCAAACTGCTTCATTTCTAAGCCGCCTATGCGGCGGACAACTCTGGACAGAGCTGATTTCCAGCAGGTCGTTATTTCTAAGCCGCCTATGCGGCGGACAACCAAAACCCGTCCCGGAGGGCTGAAATCCCCGTTTTCTAAGCCGCCTATGCGGCGGACAACGGACCACCAACGGAGGGACACGAAACCATACATTTCTAAGCCGCCTATGCGGCGGACAACGATGACAGGGACTATCACCGCAACCGGTTACATTTCTAAGCCGCCTATGCGGCGGACAACGAGAACTTAACCGTCAACGTTTATGGGAACAATTTCTAAGCCGCCTATGCGGCGGACAACGCTCCGGACTCATTCTTCGCTATTCTTTCACATTTCTAAGCCGCCTATGCGGCGGACAACTCGGGGAATCCCTGCGCCCGGAACAACTCCCTTTTCTAAGCCGCCTATGCGGCGGACAACAGAGCGTGGGGCAGGTCATGGACGAGCCCGTATTTCTAAGCCGCCTATGCGGCGGACAACGCCCCTGGTGGCTCAAGAAGGCGGAGGCCCTGTTTCTAAGCCGCCTATGCGGCGGACAACGGTTGATATCGACACCTCCGAACTCTCTGAATTTTCTAAGCCGCCTATGCGGCGGACAACGAAGTGGCCGTCTGATGATCCCAAAAGTTCCATTTCTAAGCCGCCTATGCGGCGGACAACGGAACAGTGGACAGTACCGAACGATACGCTCATTTCTAAGCCGCCTATGCGGCGGACAACAGTAAACAAAACTCCGAAAAACCATTGATTCATCAAGGTTTACCGCTAGCCATAACCGTTTGACCCAAAAGTTTTGCCGTCGCCCTTGAACCTTCTATTTCGGGCTTTTTGGAATAGTAATTTATTTTGGGTCAAAATTCCGGTACTGTCGACGTATGGCTCAGGCCATATGTTCCAAACCCATCATATGTCTCTCCCGCACAAGGTTTCTTTTCGATATAGAGTCTGAATTGATTGTTGTTTGTAAGGCTTTTTAGTTGTACGTATGGAAAATCGCAAAAGCTCCTTTTTTTCCGCGAAAACATAGCAACCGCCTGGTCATACTCCATATTTTTATGCCTCGTCAGAAACCTGCGGGCTTTTGAATCTGCACTGTTTTCCTGGCGCACACGACGATACGTTGAATAACCCGCGACCTTTTCGGGCGCTGCACGGATTCCGGTGGTATGAACATAATCCAAAAGGCGCTCAACCTTTTTTTTCAACTCAAGCCTTGCCAATTCTTCTTCGCTGTTTGCAAAAACCCTTATTTTTTCACCAAGTAGCGGTTTTTTATCTTCGCGCCGATATTGAGGAAAGGACACGCCATAAGGCACGTTCCCATAATCAACCTGTTGCTCCACAAGGCAAAGATGTAGTTGCTGGTAAACCTTGGACCAGATAAACGACAGCGAAATATCGTAACCTGGAAGCAGGGTTATCTCCTGATAACACTTCATCGGATTAGTCCTTGCTGCTTTCTCCAAATACGCCGCCACGGACCAGCACTGCCATTACATAGTTTTCCTGCTCTTTGTTTTCGAGCTTTTCACCAGTGGCGAACTTGTCGAACAAGGTGTAGAAATCTGCTTTGTCTTTTGGCGTCCTGTATGCTTTGCCCAGGTTGGTCACAGCTCCATAAGGCTCCACAGCGATCGGGCCGATATTAGCCGATTCATAGCCCGGGTACCAGGTATCGATCGTTCTAAGCGCGTTGCCTATTTTTTGTGAATGCATTGCGGCCATTCCTTTTACCGCATAAAGAATTTTGCTTTTGTCCTTTTTTGTTTTGTCGAGCACAAGCTCTTCGCTTGGATAGACCTCCTGCCCCTTGCCAACCAGGGCGTATGCCTCTACCTCAATAAGCAACGGCCTTGTTGTTCTTCCGCAGAGAGAATCGGCGATCAAAGCCGCCAGCTCTGAAACCGCGGGATCGTCGGAATCAAAATCGCGCAGGGAGAAGTCGAACGAGTTGAAAGTCCACTTTTTGTCGTTTGCCGAAACTACGACCTCAACAGCTTCCGCTCCCACGCGGTTGCGCCATAAATACCGGCCATTTGCGATATTAAGAGCATAACGCCGGGCCAGTTCCTCGAAGCCTGTCTTTTCAATATATTCCAATGCGGTATCGCGATAAGCTTTATTAAACTCGGCGTTATTACAAGCGGAAGGTTTTTCCACTCCATTCAACACCTTTAGCGTGAAGCTCAGCTTTACAGTGTCTTCGTCGGGCGCCAGCGCGCAAGCATCAACTTTTTGCGGATTTGGCTTTTCTACTTCCGCGTTGAGTTTCATTGGATCGTTTTGCACCGCAGGTTTCAAGCGGTTAGAAATAGTCCCCCGCACTGATTTTTCGTTCAGTTCCAGCGGATGGGCCGCTTCAAATCTCTTTTCCCATGTTGTGCCGTAAAGATAACCATCCGAAGGCGCCAACTTTTTTTCAAACGCCAAAACCGAAGCAAGTTTCGTGTCTTTTTTTGCCATGTTAATACCCCCCCGATTTTTTATTCCTGGTTTTTACATACGTATAAATTTTGTTCTAACTCAGGACTGTAATGCCACATCATTTCGTCAGGGCTCTGGAACCGATAGGGCATCTTGAACTCCCCCAGGGTAACAATGCTTTCCGCAAATCTGTGCTCCTGGGTTTCGTCGCGCTGGTTGGATGCTTTTCCAAGTTCCGATATGCCATGAAAACCTACGGCGATGGGAACTATCCACCCTGGAGCTTTTTTTGCGCGCCATTTTGTATTTCCATCGTCGTCCGTATCCCCTTCATAAGACACCTTGATTGAATCCAGCAACGCTTGCATAGCATCGCCACCATTTTCCATTGCCGCCTTCACCAGATCACGCCGCTCAACAAGAACATAGCCCGGCATAAGTTTACGGACACAATATCTAACCTGGCTTTGGTCATCACTGTCGACAAAAAGCAGCTCGGGCTTGCGAAATGACAATATGTCCCCGCCCGCCATTTTCATTCTATGCAATTGTGGTTCCACAAAATCCAGAAATTCATTTTTGTTGTCTCCGCTAACACCAGTTACTTCCACCAACAACGAAACTTCCAGACGGCACCGCGCCTCCGGGATGAAAGAAGGACGCTCTCCGTTTTTGTTTAAGGGATTGGCTGTGCCGATGACCGACTGAAACGAATATCTTTTTTCGCGATATGTATGCAAATTACAATCATGGCAAGAGACAGCCGCTTTGGGCATCGCTACCTTTTCCATACCATTCTGCTGAACGCTTCTCTGTAAGGCGTGGACGGCTCCCAGCCATGCCGTCATCGCGGGGAAACCGATGGTGTAGGGGCAGCTCATCGCGTTGGCGTTCTGCACTCGCAAATGCGATATCAGCAGATAGGTTTTCATCTCAAGCTATCCTTGTCTTGCTGCAAAGCCTTTGTAACCTGTTCCTGCAAAAACGTTAGCTCAGCAGCGCCTAAAGGAATATGATCATTCTTCAAAGCATATTCATAGGCAATGATGACCCAGCGAGCGAATGAAAGCGAAACTTCCTTAAGCCACTCCTGCTGCTGTTCTCGCGCTTCGGTAAAGGAATCATCCAGCCATATCTTCTGCGCCAGCGGCAGTTCGGTATATTGTTCAGACCAGCCGGGTTCCTCATCCCTCAACCTGAAAACATTAACCATGACATGGTCAACGATCGCGTTTATTGTTTTCTTGATTCTTTCGCGCACAGCAAGATTGTTCTGCTCACTTGCCAATAAAGAGTGCAGGTATCGATACTCCTCGCTGAACCATGTGTATCTAAGCGTGTTGACAAAAAAGTCGCGCCTGGGCCGAACCACATTTCTTTGCGACAGGTTCGGCGGGGAGGATGATAACAAATATGCTTCTCCATTGTTAACAGCATTTAAAACACTGACATTTTGCGAGTTTGCTCCACCAATGCCAATGACAGAAAGATCATAAATTACTTCATAATTCTGGCCATATTCCTCGCTTTTCTTATCCCTGACCCGCCAGAATCTATCCCTCATCGCTCGGGCGCGACCCCGCAGCTCGGTAACTATCAACGATGAGGTCAGTAACGACAACAAATGGTATTGATCGTCGACAGGGAAATATACCTGTTTTAAACGTTCGTCCGATTCCATCTGCCCGGAGCCTTGCTTGATCGCAAGGAAGTCTTCTCGTATTTCATCGTATTTTTCCTTGAAAAGGCTTAATTCTGACCGTATTTCATCGCTATCCTGCTCCAGGTGCTCTAAAACCGTTTTTCCATCGCTCATTTTTAGAGACACACATTTATAAGCGCCTATTGCAGCCGCATTGCCGAAGGCGTCAAGATCACAATCAACGTGTTCATGCTTTACGTTGCCACTTCGCAAGTAACCATCTTTGCGAAACACGCCTTTTGCAATAAACGGGGAAGCTTTAGCATCCGGATGTGAAAACTTGCAGACATGGCTCGCCACGGACAATTGCCTTGCTTTTTTCGCCGTATCGGGAATCCATTGTTCGATTGCAAATTTGTCTTCTGCTGCATTTTTCAGGTCCTCAATTTCCGGATCCGACATTTTTGTTGGCTTTATCTCGTTTGCCAGCCACTTTTCTTTGCGCTCGTGTAAAAACGTTGAGATAACCCCCATATCCATCCCTCCTTAACGGTTTTTTGACAACCCGAATTGGTCCGAGTAAATAAACCGGTTTTGCGCAAGATTGCCCCTGGGTATGCGTATTTCTCCAAATCTTTTGGAAACCTCAAACGTGCGTTTTTCGTCAGCCTGCTCCTGTTCTTCGAAAAAACCGCGCTCGCCAAGCTGCCTGCGCAAGGCTAGCCGATAGTCCCGCGGCAACCAGCAACGATCCTGCCTGAAAGAGGTTTCTGTATGCTGGATGCCGTAGACACTTTCTCTGTCAACATACTCACCCCTGTCTGTCTGTTCATGGAATATCGCTCTGCCATCCTTCCACAGCAAATGCAGCTTTATTTCGGGTGCACTGTCGCGAAATCTATTCAATTGTTGTGGCAAAGCCGTGATCCACCAATAACCCGCCAGCCAACCCTGCAAGCCGCCTGGCCCGCATGACGAGTCATTTTTAAAATCATCCATAACCGCATGTTCCAGGTCTGCCAATTGTTCAGTGGGTCTGGGGTTGATCGGCTGCGTAATTCTGGGGATCGCATTTATTCCCCTGTCCAGGTCGGCGGTATCGACCAATTGCGTCATGTCATGGGTTGACAGCCGGCGAACTGCCGTTTCATACCCCGGATGGCAGAACACGGGGTGATCGAGTATCTCATTTTCCAGTGCTTTCAAATTGAATTGAAGGATGGCGACGTTCGGTTTGGCTATGTCCGTATCCAGTTTGCGGTGGCGAAAAACCCGCCCGGCCAACTGGATAATAGAGCGATATGAGGACGGCTCGATCACAGCCCAATCCAGATCATGATCTCGCCCGACCTCCTCTACAGGGGTGGCCACTAAAACAAACAGAACGTTGTTTCCATTCGCCGTATCGATATGTTTTCTGATTGTGGGGTCTTTTAATGCCTGCGGCTCAATGCCCGGTGGATCTTTTCGCTTGAGCGCCATATCCAGGTGTCGCTCCTGTTCGTGCCGCAGCAATAACACCTGGCGGCTATGATAAGCCATTACTTTTGGAGCAAAATCCGGCCCCCAATCCGCCTCCATCAGGTACTGGCTTAATTCAATACAGGTGGATATGTTGGCAACTCGCACAACGCCAAAAGAAATTCTTCTTCCGGTTTTTCGGTCAACGAACGAATGCGACAAATGCAATTTTTCCGTTTCTTCTCTGATGACATCAAAATAGCGTTGCCTTATGGATTCCCCTTCCGGCGTATTTCCCATTGCGCCGTCAGTTTTCAGCAGATGTTCGCATGGAACAATATACGCACGCCTTTTTGGCGCCTGTCCTTTCAGTTTGGCGATTCGCCTGGCCACAAAATTATCGTGAAGTGCGGCAAAACCTGTGCATCGATCTTTTGCTGTATCGCCCTTCGGAGATTCGACCTTTGCCGTAAACTCATCGCACCATACGCAGACAGGTTGTTCCCGGGTGTTGAAAAAACTGCGATAGATTTCCCACCCTTCCTGGTAGGCCCTGTAAAACCCTTCGGCAAGCCCTGGGGGGATCGTTGCCGAGGAAATGGTTACACTCCGACCCAGCATTCCAGCTAGATGCACCAACCGCGCTATTGCAGTTAGATCTCTTTTGTCAAAATCATCAACTTCATCGATAACCAGATCGGAGGACATCAGCCGCAGGAACGGCAAGATATATTTACCTCCCCTTGTTGTTTCAGTGGCTGCAATCATGTGGTCGATGGTGCACGCCAGAACGGGTTTGTACAAAAACGCTTTGTTTTTTTGTGCGACAGCCTGATTTCCCGGCGGGAAAAAAAGATCCAGAAAATCCGCCGTCGGGCCTTCGGCATAATCCATTTCTTCATCAAGCAAAGGCTCTACGGATTCGGCTACGTACTCATCGAGCCCTGATTCATCCTTACGCCCATTGCCTTGTTTTTGTTGATGTAATTCCTTAAACGCCGCCGAACCAATCAGAACAGCCAATTCGTCCTTGTCCAAACCAACACGGTTTCGGTATTCATCTCCGGTTTGCAATGTCAGGGTTCTCAGGCCCAAAGCCAGAACATAACGCAGCCCCTCGCCATCTTCCGAGATCGCCTGCATGATTTTTGCGTTGGCAAGTGTTTTTCCGCATCCGGTGCTTGCCATGTTTACGATGAACCAACCTTGCTCGCTATCTTTGGTAACCCGATTCTCCTTACGAAACTTTTTAATTTTTTCAACGGCCTTGTCCTGCCAGGCAAACTCTTGCGGGCTCTTTTGTTTCAGCGTTTTGACGTCATGGGCTTTCCCCATCTGATCGGTGAAGCTAGCCAGACTCTGGGCTATTTTTAGAGCTTGCGCGGACACTCTGACCAAATGCTCATCAAGTTTTTGTTTCAAATTGCCTTTGCCGTCCGTGTTGGCAAACAGGTCCTTGTTGCCCTTCCAGTTTTCTTCAGCCTTCAGCGATGAAATGTAATGATCGCTCAACATCAGGCATAGCCGCGCCTGATTCATTACCATACGGAAAGGCTTTTCAGGCAACAGCTTCAGGATGTTCTCTTTTTCTGCGATCAGCTTTCCGGCCCATTTTCGTGACTCTTTAGCGAAAATGGGCGAGTCTTTCAACAATCCCTGTGTGAACTCAAAACACCGGTTCACCCGTGAATCAAAAGCACCATCAAAGTTATTTTTATAGCCCCAATGTTCATCTATGGTTTTCAATGCCGCGATAAAATCAGCCTTCTCGACTTTCATATAGCCCCGACGATCATTTTTCTCATATATAGAAGGGAGCCGGTGATGCGAAAGAATGAGATAGGCGACGATCCTTGCAATAGGAGGTAATTGATCCAATGATAGTTTCCCTCGACGCTTCTGTACCCGGCCTACCAAATTATTCTCGTCAAAGGACCATTCGTGTAAAAGATTCAACCAATCATCATCCCGGGAAAGGTTGCCCGATTGCTCGACCAATGTGTGCAGCAAAGCACATGAAACCCATTCATGCCTGAGTGGGTCACCTTCTTTGCTATGGTTGACAAGTTTTGCCAGGAATAAATCTGACGCCTTGCCCCAATCGTGCAGCAAAGCCGCCACGGAAGCGAGAGCTTTAATTTGCGGAAGATAAGCCCAATTATTCTCCCATTCGTTGTGCTGTATGTTCTTTTGCGTCGCGTTGACCGGTACAAGTCCTTCCTTGTTGAATTTGTTACGATTTCCTACAATCCATATCAACTCGCTTCGGCTGCGAGAGCGAATCCATCGACATGAAACGGCTGTGCTTTTAGTTGCGCTTTTGCGCAACAGAGACCGCACCATAGATAACCCATCTTCTGTGATTACCGTTTGCCAGGTGTCGTCACCGATCCTGTCGGCGAAAGCATCAAGTATCCTTCGGGTGGATTTATGGGCCTTTTTTTCACAACGGCTTACAAAAACCACCATCATGATTGTTCACCAAGATCGCCTGAATCAAGGCTATTTCGCTTGACCACTTCGAACATAAAATCCAGCGCTTTGTGTTCAGTGAATTTCTGTAAGCACAACTGCCGGAAACCTTGTTCTGACGTTTTCTCTTTGGCGCAAATAAATGCCCAAGGTAAAACTATGGCGTCTTTAATCAAATCAGCCACATCAAAAACCAGTGCACCTCTGCGCGTTTTTCCATGCATAACGGCAAAACCATGAGGAATACCAAGCACCCAGAGCGTCGAAGCAGCCAATCCATACGCCAGATAGTTTCCATGGTTAAGAAAATTGTTTGCCAGATCACCAGCATCATGCTCCCGGGAGAAGCCTGTAATGTTAACCTGATTTGCGGCATATCTATATAGTTGTTTGGTCAAGTGGGCCTCTCCTGCAAGCAAGTCCTGCACGGTTGTGCATTTATCGATTTTCCCAGCAAAAACAGTTAACGCTTTTTCCACGACTTGATCATCGGCGTAAAAACCTTCATTTTTAAGTTCCCGGTCTTTCCCCCATATCTTTCCGAGGTATTCAATCCTTGAACTCTGAAACGCCCTGGCTACTTTCAAGCGTTTTTCCGGCTGGAACCAAAACGAGACCCAGCCCTGAACATATTCAGTGGGTCGGTATTCACTTTGGGGTGAAAGCCATTCGATCTCTGTTCCAGAAAAGAGAGGAGAAGCACCGCCGCCGCAGAAACCGACCAAAACACCGGCACCGGCGAGCATTCTCATTGCCGCTTGTGTAATAGAGGTCCCTGTGCCCAGCATTAGCACGGTGGTATTTGCAATCGGAATGTTCCAGTAGCTATTTTCGTTTTTGCCTTCTGTTAGATATAACACCCTGCCGTCTTTCTGCATAACACGGCACTTTTCGAGATAGTAGATGTTGGCTCTTTTCGAATGCAGGATTGCCTTAACCTCTGAAGGCGAAAAGTAGCTGTTTTTCATTGCGTCTCCCAATCTTCTTGATTGTTTGTTGTAGGCCTTATTTGTTCAAGCAACTTTTCTCCCACCTTACCACCCTTCAGCGACAACTTGGGGTGGTTTTACTTTCAAGTTTTTGAATTTGATCGTCGAACGGTTGAGTTAACTATGCGGAGGACAGGGATTGATGGCAGAAATATTGTAACTGATGAAGATTAAATATGAGACTAAAGGCCGATGACGGATGGCCGACTTCGGATGGCGGAAAAAGCAGGTGGCAGCAATCAGTTGGCAGCTGACAGAAAAGAATAGAACCGTAAGACGTAAGACGTGAGACGTGAGAAAAGTCAAGTTCAAACCCGAGATTTCTCGGCGCTTCGCTTCTCGAAATGACATACTAACCGAAGCGGGGTTTCCAGCCGGGACATTGAGGACGGTGAGGCGATGAGCCGTAGCGAGGGTCAGGTACAGCCCGCCGCAGAACCGAAGGTTCGAGGAATCGGGCGATCGTTCCGAGCAGGCAAAAAGCCGAGCGATTTCGGCCGAACCGGGACCGGGAGAAACTCTGCGAGGGAAAAGGCATAACAATCAGCTAACAGTATACAGGAAAGCAACTTCGAGATTTCTCACCTTCCTAACGGAAGGATTCGAAATGACAGCAGGGGCAGCAGAAAAGGCAACAGCAATTGCTGTCACCCTGACGACTGAAAGGAGGAAGGGTCTCGGTTTTTACAGGTTTATGATTCCTCTTTTTGAGAACCTCCTGACGGAAGCTTTTTGATCAAACGATCAAAATCGCTTTCAAACAGACGGTCCTGGGTGATGCGGTACTTTTCGAACTCGCTTTCGGCATGCGCTTTGGCGATCTCGGCAGTCACCTTACCCGCATCCTGCAGAATCTCGCGATCTGTAGCCGCTATAAAACGGTTAAGTCGCGTTTCCCAATCTTGCATGGTCATGGGTATCTTACGCAACGCCATATCCTCGGCAACATCCAGATAGGCCGCGACCAATCGGCTTAACTGCACCATTTCTTTCCTGGTCAGGTAGTTTTTTGCGACGCTGACATCGTATTTCTGTATTTTTCCAAGCGGTGAGTCTTTCCAGGTTGTAAGGCCCATGTTCTCTTTTCCTGCGTCGGCCCTGCCAGTTATGACCTCGGCCGCTGTATGGCCATGGATAGCCCAGTGAAGTTTGTTTTGTACGGTGGCAAAAAAACGCCTGGTGGCCTTTGCCGTAAGGTCGTAGTCGATAGCGGTGGCGTAGATATCAGTAATCTTTTGGTAGAATTTACGCTCGGACAGGCGAATCTCGCGGATCCGCTGCAACTGCTCTTCGAAGTATTGGTCTGTAAGGATGGAGCCTCCGCTTTTGATACGCTCATCATCCATAACATATGCTTTTATGGTGAATTCTTCTATAACGCCAGTGGCCCACTTCCGAAACTGTACGGCTCGCTCGGAATTCACCTTGTAGCCCACGGCGATGATGGCGGCAAGATTGTAGTGTCTCGTGTAGTAGTTTTTTCCATCGGCGGCAGTTATTCGAAATTTTCGAATAACTGCGTCTTCCTGCAACTCGCTGTCAGAAAACACCTTTTTCAGATGGTAGTTGACGGTATGGGTTTCCACGTCGTAAAGCAAACCCATCATCTTTTGGGTAAGCCAGATATTTTCTTCGGCGTAAACAACCTCGACGCCTCCTGCGCCAGCGGCCGCAATAAAGGTTAGATATTCCGCCGCCGAAGAACGAACGATGGATACTGCCCTTGTTGGTTTTTTCTTGCCGGTCATGCCCACATCTCCTCATCGATAGAGTTCTCAACGCGAAATATGGCCCAAGTGGATGTTGTTGAACTTGCAGGGATGTCCTCAATGCAAATTGTGGCTTCCATGAGAGGGCTATTCTCCAATCGTCCAGTGATCTACAAGGCGTACTTGCACGTTCGATCATCGCGAGACACCTGCTGCCTTGCAATACCTTCTTTTACTGTTTCTATAATATCATGGGCTAAAACGTTGCCAGAACATCGGAAAGATAAAACGGGATCTGGCAGAAAGAGCAACAGCAAAATCTTTTTCACCACCGAGGGCACAGACGAAGCACCCGGAGCGAAGCGGCAGGGTGGAAGAACAAGAGCACAACTCGACCACCGGCGGATGCGACTTCTTGCCCTTGGGCC
>Ga0272441_10003962_pt1 | contig 27490 bp, 15 predicted proteins | sample SSMProp6N_FD_193582 | JGI IMG/M metagenome (GOLD analysis project Ga0272441, IMG submission 193582) | Marine sediment archaeal communities from Little Sippewissett salt marsh, Falmouth, MA, United States - SSM-Prop-6N | ecosystem: Environmental > Aquatic > Marine > Wetlands > Sediment ... | reverse complement strand
GACCGGAACCGATGAGCCGGATATTCTTCGTTGTGCCGTCGGGTATGAAGAGGGAGGCGCCGTTACTCCACACGAAGGGGTGTGGAGAACTTGCGGGGATATAGATCGTCACATTCGTTGCGGGGTCTGACAGCGCCGCATCAAGCGCATCCTGAACATCGCCCAGAGCGCACGTGGCCGCGCACCACGTCGCGGCATCAGCACAGCTGATATCGCCCGGTTGCGTCGACCAGGCATGCAACCCTGTGCACGACAGCATCAGGGCGCACAGAAATCTCAGGGTCTTTCGCGGTGCCATAGCGCCTCTCTTGTCCTGCAAAAAGCCGTTGGCGTCAATATCCAATATCCAACAAGGAATATCCAATGTCCAAGTGGGAAACGCAGACAGACATCTCCCTTGGATGTTGGATATTGGAGATTCCTTGTTGGATATTCAATCTGTGTGATGTGCCTGTGTTTGGTTTCGGCCGACGGCGGCCCTAGGGGAGTACCTCCTTCACGCGCAACCCAACGGGTCTTTGCGGTGGCGTCGTTTCGGGCTCCGCCGCGTATGGGGCCAAGTCGCCGGAAACGATCCATTGCTCCTGCGTCCAGCCCGCGTAGGGCGCGTGGATCGCGCACAGGTCGCCCGCATCGAACACCGCGTCGCCACCGGCCTCGAGCATGACAACCCCGCTCGGGCTGTCGGCGTGGCGGATGACGTATGCCCCGTCGCCCGTTGCCTGGAGCGCCCACTCCTGGGCGGTCCCGGACAGCGTGATCCGGTCCCCGTCGTTCGTTCCGTCGGCGGCCAGGTACAGGCCCGTGTTCAACAGGTTGATCCGATACATGTCCGCCACGCCGGTCGCCAGCAATCGCCAGACGTTTGCCGGCTGCGGCTCGTGATCGTTCGCGGCGGCGACTTCGCTGTTCAGGTTCGACGCCAGCACAAGCGACGGGTCGGACGAGAGCCTGATCTTGAAGAGCCGGAAATCGGGCGCGTCGTCCTTGATCAGCACGCCGGGATGACTGAAGAACGCCGTGAGATTCGTCTGGAACGACAGCCGATGCTCGCCCGTCCACACGACGGCGAACGCCGCGTCGCCCGCCACGTTCGTGTTGACGATTCCGCCCGTGGCCAGCTTGTCTGCGTCGCCCGGATGCAGCTCGACAGGCGAAATCACGGACGCTTCGCTGAGGCACAGGATCTTGTCGAGCTGCCGCAGAATCGACCACGACTGCGCGGAGCTGGACAGGAACATGGTCGGTTCACTCTTTGCCGAGTACCGGGTGAGCCCGACGATGTCCACGTAGTTCGAGCCCGGATAGTGTTCCAGGATCTTTGCCTGCTCCGCGTGCGCCGGCGTGTAGCACCAGGCGATGTTGTGAACGCCCCGCGCGTTGTGCAGATAGTCGAACAGCTCCTGCCACAATAGCCTGTAATAGGCGCAGTACTGTGGGCGCAGCTCCGGATCGGGGCCGTACCCGAACCATTTCGTCGCGTTCATCTCCTGGTACGGCCTGAAGATCACCGGGATGTTGTCGGCCGCAAGGTTCAGCAGGCCGTCCGCGCAATCCGCGTAGTCGCCGTAAAGTTTCGCGATATAGGCGTTCGCGTTCGTGCTGCCGGCATAGTAGACGAGCAGGCTCTCGTATTCCGCCGGCGTAAGCTCGCCGGGATTGGAGGCAAACGGGCCGTACGGGTTTTCCGGAGTCAGATAGACGCAGACGAAGCCCGTCCTGTTCGTGTAGAACTGCCGGATGCCCTGAACGGAAATGTCCCAATTCACCTCCCAGTGCCCGTCCAGCGCCTCGCGGAAATGCACGGCATAGACCGCGGGCGAAGGGTACCCGGCGTCGGTCAGCTTCTTGATGTTGTTGTTCGCGCCGTCCATCAGCGCGCTCACGGGATTGTTTGCGCCGCAATACTGACCGAGCAAACACGCGTTGCTCGCCACGTCGGCCAGCACGCCGAGCGTCTTGCGCAACGCCGGGATCGCGTATGCGTCGGCCGGTTCGTAGTCCATACCGGCGTTGCAGAGCGCGGCGTTGAGCCAGGCAAAGAAGATACACGCGCAGGTCTTGCCCTTCCTAGAAGTCATGGACGTCCAGACACCTCAGCGGATCGCTGCGCTCCGGCCAGATCGGAAAGGTCCACTGGGTGAACCCGTCTTCCTCGTCGCAGGCATAGTAGTGGACATGGCCCGCGATGTTGCCGCGCCAGTTCGCGTGTTTCTTGCGCAGGGCATTGAGCTTCTCCTGCATGGGCGGATACATGAATTGGCGCGGAATGGAATCGAGCCTTCGCTGATCGGCCGGTTTCTCGTAGATCCGCCTGTGGCACATGGTCGCATAGGCTTTCGGGAACCGGAACGGAACGTGCATCACGGTGACACACGGCAGGCCGCGCGCGAGTTCCGATTCCAGGAATGACAGGTCTTCGTCCGCGATGGTGAACATGTACCGGTCGCGGGCGATCGGGGTCGCGTTGTTGAGCAGGATCAGGCGCCATCCTCCTCGCAGGTCAAAGCCTGCGCACACGTCGTGCCCGAACACGTCCTCGGAGATGCGCTTCCTGCGTTCGAGCCAGTAGTCCGGCGGCCAGGTTCCGTCCGCCAGTCTCTGGCCGGCATCATGATTGCCCATCACCCCGATCACGGGACAGCGAAGGTCTTTGAACAGGTCCTTGAGCACCTCGCAGTTCGCTTCCGAGAACTTGCCGAAGTTGTCGCCCAGGAAGACGACGTAGTCCAGATCCAACGCATTGATCGAATCCGTCAGCAGTCGCCACAACGTGAGCTTTCGCTCAACGGCATCCTTCTCGTCGCGCACATACTCGTCGTAACGCGGGTGCAGTCCCTCCTCGTCGGTCTCGACACCGATGTGGAAATCGCCGACCGGCAGAATGCGCCACGCTGTCTCGTTCTCGCCCATGAGCCCATGCTTCCTTGCATGCCCCGTCAAGGGTAGCAATTCGCGACGGTCATGTGCAAGCTGGCGAGTGGCCCGCAACGGGAGAGTTTCAACAACGAAAATCACGAAACACACGAAAGGGAAGCCCTGAGGGTGTTGGCAGAATGATTCTGCCTTGAATCATCCTGCTTCCCACGTCGCCGCTCCGCGGCCACTTCCGACTTCCGATTTCCGATTTCCGACTTCTCTTCACGCGCCGGGCCCGGGCACGGCGGCGACTTTGAGGCCGCTGTGCGTCTCGCCGCGCAGGTTGCCGTCGAAGTGGAAGATCAGCGTCGCGCGCTGGTCGAGCACGGCCCGTTTCGGCGGGGTGAAATCGCCCTTGTAGCGGGTCCCGAACGAGACGCGCACCTCGTCCATTGCCCAGCCGAGCGGGCATGCGCCGGTGATCATGGCGCCGAGCTGCACGAAGAAGGACTCGCTTCCTTTCTTCCAGGGCTTGCCGTGGGTGTTCGTGCGCGGCGCCCAGGAGCTCTTCTTCCCGTCGACGTACAGTTCGAACGCGAGCTCCTTCTCGTCGGTCGCGGACCACTGCGCGGCCAGGTGATGCCAGCCGGGCCTGGCCCAGGCGTCGATGCGCCCGTTGCTGGCCAGTTGCTGCCACGCCTCCGTTGAGAGGTTTGCGGAGAGCTGCAGGCCGGTCCGCCGCACGCATACGGACCGGTGGTTGGCGAGCGTGGGATGGTCCCGCCGCACCGGCCCGTGATGGAAGAACACGTACTGCGGGGTCGGCCCGAATTCTATCGTCGGTTCGAGCGGCCCGGCGACCTTGACCCACATCTCGAGCGTGCCCTTGCGTGAATCGAACAACTTCACCGTGCCTTCCAGTGCGGGGAAGTGCACCGTGCCGGCCAGCGCCTGCCCGCTCACGCCCGGCACGTAGTCGGGCCGCACCGTGCGCGGGGCCGGCTTGCCGAACCGTTTCGTGAACGTCCATTCGCCTTCCGCGGCCTTGAGCCGGAACACGAATTCCAGGCCCGGCTCCGGCGAGTCGACCAGGTGCCGGATCGGCTTGCGCGTGCGCCAGAGCAACGGCACCGCGCGGTCCTTGAACACGACGAGCTCGCCCTTGCGCGCGTCGCCGTTGTAGATCTCGGCGACCAGCGAGGCGCCGTGCAGCGGCTTGGTCGTGTCCATGCTGATATCGAACACGGTCTCGTAGCCCGTGCCGGTGTCTGTGGCGAGCCGGCGCGCTTCGCGCTTGTTGACCGTGAAGTTCACGATCGGTACGCGTTTGGGCGGCACGTCCCTGAGAAACTCGAGTTCCGCGAATTTCTCGGGGGTGTGGAAGCCGGACCCTTTCAGCAGCACCGTGGAGACCGACTCCGTGGTGCGGTCCGCGCGGCGCAGGTTCCGGCACAGGTTGGCCCGCCATTTCGAGCCGGCCCGCGGCTTCGCGCCCAGCTCCGCGGCCGGGATCGCCGCTTCCACCGACCACCGGTCCGGATAGCGTGCGACCGCGACGCGCGCCTTCGAGGTGAACCCGTTGCTGTCGATCTCCAGCATGCCGTTCGGGTTGCGCCGTTTCCTGCCGTCGAACACGTTGCCGGCAATGTCCCAGATGTATTGGACATAGCTCTCCTTGTCGCCGTTCGTGTCGAGGAACAGCTCGACCGAATGCGCGGGGTTCCACTTGTCGGGCTCCAGCTTTTTCAGGGGCAGCTTGTCCGCACCTTGCTCGTAGACCGTGTAGCCGACATAGAGCGTGTTCGCGTCGTACAGGATCTGACCGGCCGTTTCCTTTTCGGCCAGGGTCGAGGTCTTGTGGTTGACGAAATGCTCGTTCTTTGGGGCCGTCCGCCAGATCTCTTCGTCCAGCCGCCCGTCGATCGCCGGCGCCGTGTGGGCCGGCACCGCGTAGAGCCGGCGCTCGGCCATGGCCTTCTTGAACCAGTTCGGCGTGTTGTGCGCTTCGAACAGCGCGTCCTTCTTCTGTTCGAACCGCACGATCTGCCGCTCGAACGAGCCGAACTGTTTGGGAGAGAACCGGCCGAAGAACAGGTACATGTCCCGATAGTTGTGCGGCACGCGCTCCATCCAGGCTTCGCGCTGTTGCCACGCGGCCTGCTCGCGCGCGATCGTGGCGCGCGCCTCGGCGAGCAGCTTCTCGGCCTTGTCCATATCGCCCGCCATCACCGCGGTGCGCGCCTGCATCATGGGCGCATGGAAGCCGGCGGTCGCGCGCGCGACCAGCATGAACCGGTAGTAGTCGCCGAAGTTACGTTCAGCGTTGCGGTCGGGGATAGGCTTGCGCCCTTCGGCAACCGCTTTGTCGTACGCGGCGCGCGCCTGTTCCATTGCGGCCATGGCGCGGCTCGCGGCCGCAATCTGTTCCCGCATCTTTGCGGCCGGCTCCGCGATGCGCAGCTTGCCTGCGACAACGTCCGGCTTCGAAAGGAACGTGAAGGAAATCCCCGAATCGAACACCGGCACCATATACGGCCCGATCTCGGGACCCCAGCAGTCGAGGCAGAACCGCCGAATGTACACCAACGCGATCTCGCGCGGTTCCAGCGTGTTCTGGATTACGTCGCCACGGCGGTCCGGGTAGATCTGCGCGCCCGGCGCCTGCGTGTTCCACGCGAACTCGGCCCCCATGAACTCGACCGGGATGTCGTAGCCGCGGGTCGTGCGGCACGGCCACAGCACGTCGTCGTGGCCCGGCCGATAGAACGTGCCGGCCCATGCCGGCTCCATCGAGAACTGCGGCTTCCAGCCCTCGTCCCAATGCGTGGTCACGCGCATGTACATCTGGAAGTCGCGCTCGCCCCAGCATTTCGACATCAGTGCGTAGCGTTCCGGCGAGGTCTCGCGCAGACAGACCTTGATTCGGGGCCGCATCAGCGCGTTCGCCCGCTGCAGCATGGCCTGGTGCCGGCCGCCGATTTTATCCGCGAGCTGTTGCGCGTTCGGGATCGGGCCCGATTCGCGGCGGATCGAGCCGGCGATGGACTTCGGGTCGATCCAGGCGCCGGCGTACGGGTACACGACCGCGATCAGTTCGAGTTCCGGCACCCTTTTGCGGATAATGTCGTAGTAGAGGTTGAAGATCGTGGCCGTCGCCTTGCCCTGGTCGTCGCCGTACATCCGCTTGCAGTGCGCGCAGCGGTTCTGCCACATGGCCGGGTTCTGCCACGCGCCGCCGTCCACATCGTGCAGGAACAGCCAGCGCAGGCCGCATGCGCTCATGAGTTCGGCGTACTCTTCCGCGCGTTTGCGGTGCGCGTCGAGCAGCGACCAGCAGTAGAACTTCTTGTGTCCGCCCATCGCGATGCAACGCGTTTTGTCCGGGTTGTCCTTGTCTTCCGGCATGTGGCCGATTGCGGTGGTCGCGTGGTTCAGATCGAACTCGATACCGCGCGCCCGCGCGTAGTCGGTGATCCGGCGGGCGTACGGCCATATGGCCGGGAACTTTTTGGCGAGCCCCGGCGAAACGGGCCCGATCCCCGTGTTGATTTTGTGCCGCAGGAACCGGTCGACCAACGCCTTGTTCTCTTCGACCCAGTGCTTCGACTGGTTGTCGAGCCCCTTGATCCCGTTCTCGTTGCAGTTGCGGCGCGCCCGCCAGTAGCGCAGCCCGTAGCCGGCCTGCCGCCACCGGAAATCGGGCCAGTCCCGGACCGACGCGGCCCGGAGTTCGGCCTTCCCGCTGGGGAGCTTCTCGCCGCGCGCGGGCTCGAGCAGATAGCGCGCGGTCACCGCCGCGTAGAGCGCGCCCTGTGCGTCGTGACCCGAGAGCATCAAAACAGTTCGCCGGCCCTGTCCGTGCGTTGCGATCCCGTAGCCTTCCGTCTTCTCCGGCACGGACACAGGATACGCGCGTTCAATCGCGCCCATCTGTGCCTTGCCGGACACGCCGATGACGATGACCGGCCCGCGCGCGGCGCGGATCTCTGCAAGCCCGCCGGTCTTCACGGGCAGCGCCGGAGCTTGCAGCTCCTGCGTGAGACGCTGGTTAAGCTCCTCGGCCCCGATCCCCAACTTCGGCTCGTTGCCGGCCAGCAGGAGCATGCCGTCCGCGACCGGAACCGTCGCGCGCTGCACCTCGATCTGTTTCGGGCGCGGCGTGATCAGCTGCCACGCGCCGGGCGGTTGCGGCAGATTCTTCACAGCTACCGCCGTCCCGAGCCCCGCCACACCGACTGCCGCACTCGCACATACTGCCGCCACTCTGATTTTTGCCCACATCATCATTCTCATCGCTCCTCTCGCCGTCGCGTAGGCCGTCCCGGCAGCAGCGGCCGCCGAACCGGTCGCCGCGCCGAAACCGGCGCTGTGCATCGCGTCGCACAACGCCATGCTGACGGCCTCCGCCGTTCGGGTTGACAGGAGAGATACGAGCAGTGCGGACGAGACCGTGATGCCCCGGCGCATCAGCGCGGCGCGCAGCTTCTTGATGCCGTTGCGGATCCGCATCCGCGCGGCGCCCAGCGCGATGCCCGTCTCTTCGGCAATCTGCTGCGGCGTCTTGCCGGTCAGGTAGTGCGCAATTACCGCGTCACGCGTCTTCGCCGAGAGCCCCTCCAGCGCCAGATCCAGCTCCGGCGAGATCTGCTCCCACAACGACTCGCGGTCCGCAGCCTGCTCCGGCGCCGGTTGCGCCCGCTCGCGCCGCGCACGAGCCGACCGCTTGCGAATCATATACCGCGCCACATTCCCTGCCGTCCGCCACAGCCAGCCGCCCAGCATCGTCTTCTCCTTCAGCTTGTGCGCTTTCTCGGCCAGGATGATGAAGGTCGCCTGCGCGGCGTCCTGGGCCAGGTGGTGATCCCGCAGCCGCCGATACGCCGCACTGTAGACCAGCTCGCCGTAGCGTTCCACGATCTGACGAAAGGCACCCTCGGACCCGTCCCGCACATAGTCAGCAAGAAGCTTTCGCTCTATCGCGTTCATGCCGACCTTCCCTCTCTCTCCTTACCTTACACCCCTATATGACGGCTGATGGGCGAATGTTAAAAAACGAACATCCGCTTTTTGCTGCTCCGCCTCTCAGGCTAGCCTAAAACCCGGCTCGAACGCCAGCTTGCACTCCGACAGGAGGCCGGGGCACGTGTTCTGTGGGAAAGACTGAACATCCAACATCCAACATCCAACAGCCAACTTCCAAGTAGGAGAAGGGGGAGGACATCTCGGTTGGACGTTGGGTGTTGGATGTTGGGTGTTGGGTGTTCGATCTGAACCGACGCGGTCAGGCAGCGCCGGCCACGAGGGGGGGTTGACAAAACCGGGGCCATCCTCCTACCCTGGTAATGTGTATGTACAGAAGTGCTGTATATGCCGCTGTGTATAAGCAAGGGTGGCTGGGATGGGCAAAGAGACGCTTTGGGAAAAGGTGACGGCACGGATCATGGCGGAGCTGGCGCGCAAGCGGCCGGCACCGGGCGTGCGTTTCCATTCGGTGCGTCAGCTTTCCGAGAGGTACGGCATCAGCGCGATCACGAGCCGGCGCGTACTGGACGAGCTTGCAGCGCGTGGGATCATAGAGAAGATACCTCGGAAAGGGTGTTTCCTAAGGAGCGTTTCGGCATCGAAGCGGCTGAAATGCGTGTTGTTCAAGGCGTTGTCCGAGCTTGAGTTGTCCTCCCCGGTCTTTCCTGCGCTTTTCGGCGGGATCGCGCGCGAGGCGGGTCGGTGCGGGCTACCGCTGGACTGGGTATCGGCGGGCTATTTATCGCGGAAGCCGGACCGCGACGATCTGGTTCTGCTCGTGTACGAACCGGCGTGGCAGGACCCGGCTTTGCAGCAGCGCGTGCGGCGGCTGGCGGTCCCGTGCGCGTGTTGTCACACGGCAGAGCCGTACGAGGGCATCTCTACGGTTCGCGCGGATCTGGCACTGGGCGCCTACCGGCTTATGGAGCACCTGTTACGGAAGGGGCACAAGCGCATTGCCATGATTTCCGGAGATATCAAGACGCGGTGGTTCGCGCCGCGGTTCGACGGCTACTACCGCGCGTTGAAGGAGCACGGTCTGGGGCTGGATCTGGAGTTGGTCGTTCAGACCGGGGGCAGCGATGCGAAGGAGGACGCGCGTGCGATTCGGAAGCTGCTCGCGTTGCGCGTGCAGCCGACGGCCGTGTTCTGTGCGAACGAATTTCGGGCGCTGCACGTCCTGGACTATTGCCGCAGAACCGGGGTGAAGGTGCCGGGTGACCTGGCGGTTGCCTGCTTCGACAACACGTACGAGGGTACGGTCTGCAAGCCGCCGCTTACGACCGTGGATTCGTTCTGGGAACGGCAGGGCGTGGAAGCGGTGCGGCTTCTGGTGGAACTGGCGGGGACGGCCGAGCGCGCGCCGCGCGACGTGCTGATTGAGCCGGAGCTCGTGGTGCGGCAGTCGACGTAACGGGGCGCCGGACAAGGGCCTCTTCAATCGTCAATTCGCTAAGAAGGAGGACTCCCATGTTTGTGCGAGCGACAACGCGTTGCCGGGTACGGCACGCCGGTGCCGTGGCGCTGGCCGTGGGTTTGGGCATGATCTGCGCCGTGCCGGCGGCGGATCCTGTGGCGGACTATGCGGCGATCACTCAGATGCGTGACCTGTTCATCCGAACGGAGCTGGTTACGGGTGGTCATCCGCGTGCGGTGATCGTGGTGCCCGAAGGCGGCGTGTACCGTGAACTGGTGGGCGCCGTGCAGCGCGCGGTGGGCGTACCCCTACCGGTTCGCACGGACGTGGAGGTCACGCCGGAGTCGATTCTGAAAGACACGCACGTGATCGCATTGGGCAACATGGCGACCAGCCGCTTCATCCGGCGCCTGTACTTCCAATACTACACGTATCTTGATCTGTGGTATCCGGGCAAAGGCGGCTACGTCGTGCGCTCGTTGCACAACCCGCTGGGCACGGGCAAGAACGTGCTGTTCATTGGCGGCAGCGACGCGGCCGGTGTGGCGATGGCGGCCCGCGCGTTCGGCACGCTTCTCGAGAAGAAGGACCAGCATGTCTCCGTCGGCCGGCTGATGGAGATCCGGCTCGGGCCGGCCCTGAAACCACCCGGGCTCGCGTCAGAGGCGCCGATCCAGAGCTGGAAGGACAGTTGGCGCAAAGACGGGCGGCGGCACATGGGCTATCCGCCCGCCGGCCGGTTCGGATGGCATCCGATCAGCCACTCTGCGGCGCTGTACTACATGACGGGCGAGCGGGCGTATCTGGACCAATTCCTCGACCGCGCGCTGACACGTGGCGAAGCCCGACGCAGCCACGAAGCGAGCGGAGCGAGCGAAGGGCGAAGGCGGGTCGTGAACAACGATCCTCTCGCGAAGCTGCAGAACCACTACAAGGCGTTCTTCATTCCGACGCTGTGGGATCTGATCGAAGAGAGCCCGCACATCACGGACACCGAGCGGCTGGCGGTGATCAACGCGCTGTGGCGGATCGACCAGACCGGGCGCAACGAAGCGGGTTGGGCGCGGGTCACGGGCAAGGTTGATCCGCCGCGGCCGCGCGGCCGCCACACGGACTACGAGACGCTGACCGAGTACACGATCTCGCGCTATTTCGCGAAATATTATCCCCGATTCGCCTGGCCGAAGGCGAACCTGGAGGAGGTGAAGAAGTACTTCTCCGCGTGGGAGCTGGACCCGTACAGTGGTGGCAGTAATCCGGCCGGCTACACGCCGAGCGTCGCGGAATGCATCTTCGACTACTACTTGCTCAGCGGCAACGACGCGTTTGCGACCAGCGGTGGTGCGCACAAGATGCTGGAAGGGCTCTGGATCCTGTGGGAGGGGACCCCGAACACGCTGAACTCGCCTTTGAACCTGTTGCGCAAGGCAGCCTGGTACCTGGACACGCCGCAGTACACCTGGTTCGCCAATCTGCCGACGTATGATCTGAGCGTGTTCCGGATCGGGCAGTCCTATGCACTCTCGGAGGAGCTCGGGAAGGCGGAGCCGCCCACCTGGCTGCCGCACACGATCCAGCGGCTGCCGTTGCCGCGCTGGCAGCGTCCGAAGCGCATTGCGCCGGACGAGGGGTATCTCATGCTCACGTACCGTACGACGTTGGATGCGGGCGGCGACCTGTTCATGCTGGACGGACACGGCGGCGGCGGCTCGCAGGCGCATATACAGGCACTGAGGACCTTGCGGATTGCGGGCCGCTCGGTTCTCGACGGGCGCCGCTGGGGCGGGTGGGGCTCGCAACTGATCATCCGTCAGAGCGGATTGGCGCCCGCCCGGGGCTTGCCCCGTGTCGCGGCGGTCAAGAAGACGGTCGCACTTGACGGGATGGCCTACGTTCACAGCAGGACCGAGGGCTTCGACACCGCCTCTTGGGACCGGTACATGCTGCATCTGGCCGGCGAGCGGATGGTGGTCGTCGACCAAGTGGACGCGACGGAGCCCGGCACCTTCGACATTCGGGCGGAATGGCACGTTTTCGGGCCGGTCCGCACGCCGGCGGACGCGCCGGCCGGCTTCGCGCGTACGGGCAAAGAGGCCGTTGTCTGCTGCGCCACGCCGGTCCCGATCCGCGCCGCGCCCTGGGAGCCGGGCAGCGGCTGGTCCACGATCGGGCAACTGCACAAGGCAGACATTGCGCCTTCCAAGCTGTTCGTGGCGATGAACCTTCTGTATCCGAAGGGACATCCGCACGCGACGCTTCGCAAGCTCGGCGCGCGTTCGGCCGTTGTCGTGTTGCCGAAAGGCGAGGCGCATTTCGTCGGCTTGGGCGCGTTCAGCGGCCGCGGTTTGAACGTTCAGGCCGAGCTGGCCTACCTCGCGCCGGGCCGCATCGTGCTGATCGGCGGCACCGGCTTGGACGTGGCGGGCACACGGTGGGTGCAGACGGACAAGCCCGTCGATCTCTCGTGGCGACCGGCCGACGGCTCCGTGCAGGTCCAGGTGGCGGCCGGGCCCGCCGCCGTTCGGTTCGCCGCGGGCCAACAGCAAACGCTCTCCGCGGGCCTGCACAGGCTGGCGCTGCCCGCCCGGCCCGCGGCCGATTTGGCGGCGGTGCTCCGAACCCTCACACCCGACCCGTTGCCGACGGTGGCGGTCACACCGAAGGCGCAAGCGGACTGGCAACCGGCCTGGCAGGCGGCCGTCGGGCAGCGCATCACCGACATGGCCGTGCCGAAGAACGGCCGGCCCGGGCTCTGGGTTGCCGGGCAAGACGGGAAACTCGCTCTGCTGCGCAACGGCAAACTCGTGAAAGAGCTGACCCTGGGCACGCCGATCCGGGATGTGGCGCTCGCGTCCGGGCCGCGCCCCATGGTTCTGGTCGCTTGCGCGGACTGGACGGCCAGGGCCTACACTGCCGCCGGCGACCCGCTTTGGACCTACACCTGCAAACCGATTCCAACGGATCGATGGCGCGCCGCACACCTCGCCGCAAACGAACCGGACAAGGACGGCCTGTCGACCGTGCGTTGGACGGGCCCCAAGTTGCCGGATCCGAACGGTACGTTTGCCGTTGTGCCGCTGAACGGGAGCGCGGCTCAGCTTGCCGTGGTCAGCCTGTTCAGCGTCGACCTGCTTGATCGGACCGGACGCCGGCTCAAGAGAGCCGACTATCTCGATACCTGGCGCGGCCCGCAGGGCTGCATCCCGAATACGGTGATTGCGCCGCTGCCGCCGGACATGGTGCGGCACGGCGGCCGTAACGGGTTCGTCGCCGGCGCGAGCCGGGTCTGCCTGAACTCCTATCCCTTTGCCGTGACATGGGAGCCGGACGGCGCCATTGAAGCGAAGCGCGCCTACAAATCTCTCGCGCGCGGCCAGGCGGGGATGGGCGGCATGAAAGTGCGGTACCTGCGGGACCTGCGCATCGCCGACCTTGATCGTGACGGCAAGAGCGAGGTGCTCTACACGCTGAGCGGCAAATGGAGTGAGTTGCGCGTCTATGACCGCGACCGGAAACCGCTTTGGCGCAGGGCGATGGGGCCGGCCAAGAAGAACAGCGCCTTCCTTCGGTCGATGGACTGCGGCGACTGCGACGGCGACGGCATGCAGGAAGTCGCCGCGGGCTGTGAAGACGGTTGGGTCTATCTGTTCAGGCACGACGGCACACTCGCCTGGTCGCGTCGGCTCGAAGTGCCGGTCGCGAGCGTTCTTGTCCTGCCCGGCGCCGGTATCGTCGTCGGCTGTACGAACGGGACCGTGCTTCGTCTCGCGGCGGAAGACGGGCGGACGCTGCGTGTGGCAAAGCTGCCGGCCGAAGTGCACATACTGCGGCTGGCCAGAGGTCCGGCCGGCTCCGGGCCGCAGGTCGTTGCGGCGACCCAGGCCGGGCAGCTGGCGGGCCTCGCGTTGGACTGAAGAGTGAAAGGAGATGGGCATGCGGATTACTCTGATTCTTGCGACAAGTCTCGTCTTCGCCCTGGCCGCTACAGCAGAAATCTACGAGGTCCGTACGGCCGAGGAGTTCAACCGTCGCGCGGCCGAACTCCGGCCGGGCGACGAGCTGGTGGTTGCGAACGGGGTGCATGCCGACTGGCCGATGGAGCTGAAGGGCGGCGGCTCCAAGGAGAAACCGGTCGTCGTCCGTCCCGAGAAGCCCGGCGGCGTGCTTTTCCGGCGCAAGAGCAGCATGACGATTTCGGCCGACCACGTGGTCGTGCGCGGGTTCGAGTTCGAGCACTGCTATCGGCCGACGATCCACATCTTCAAGGCCGATCACAACCGTGTGACACGATGCCGGTTCCTGTGGTGTGGGAACCCGCGCTGGACGTTTGGGCGAACGGTGGATGTCGGGTGGGAATCGTCTTCAAATCGTATCGACCACTGCTATTTCGAGGGCTCCAAATCGATCAGCACCGGGCAAAAGGTCGCCGCCAAACAGGAGAACACCGGCACGCACAATCGCTGGGATCATAATACGTTCCGGGATATCATCCGGCTCTACGGGAACGGGCAGGAGGCGATACAGCTGGGCCCGGGCGGCACATCCTCGAGCAGCGCCTACGCGACCGTCGAATATAACACGTTCGACAATGCCGGCGCCGACGGCGAAGTCATCTCCAACAAGTCCTCGGGCAACACGATCCGCTACAACGTGCTGGCCTACTGCAAGGGCCGATTGGTCATGCGCGGCGGCCGCGACTGCCTGGTGGAGGGGAACGTCTCGGTACGGTCCAGGGGCGGCATCCGCGTGCACGACAGTGGCCATACGGTCATCAATAACCTGATCGTGGCGCCGGAACGAACCGGCATCGGCGTCTCGGGCGGGACCGCCAACTACGGCGCACCGCGGGATTGCCTGATCGCGCACAACACGATCATCAACGCCGGCAAGGAGGCGATCAGCATCACGTGCGACGCGGACTCCGCGAAGGGCACCCGGATCGTCAACAACCTGCTCGTCGCGGACGGCGAGAACCCGCGCGTGCGGCAAAACAGCGTGCTCGTCCACGCTACGGCGGCGCTCGGCGATCGCGTCATGAATAACCTGCTCTGGGCAACCGGCAAGGCGCGGGTCGGGTTTGAGGGCAAGGCCGCGATCCTCGCCGACCCGCTGCTGGGCGGTGCAGATCAGGCGTGGGCGCCGTCGGCCGGCGGCCCGGCCGTCGACCGTGCGGTTCCGTTGCCGGGGCTTGACCGCGACCGGTTCGGGTGCGCGCGTCCGAAGGGGCGGGGGCCGGACATTGGCGCGTCCGAGTTCGATCCGGCGGGTATGCGCGCGCCGCAGATCGAACTGCCCGAGATTCCGCCGCAGCGCGCGCCGTTCGATGCGAACAAGCTGAAGGGCAGGCCGCTGATCGAACTGCGGGCCGCCGACTGGGCCGCAGCGTCTACCACCGCGCAGACAGGGAAGCTGGCGCCGAGCGGCCAGATCCTGCACTTGACCGACACGGAACTCTGGCTGAACAGGCCGCTTCCAGCGGATTTCGTGGCAGAATGGGAGTACAGGCCTGCCGCACTCGAGTCCCGGGCACGGGTCACGTTCGCGGCCGCCGGCCGGGAAGGCGGCTACACGCTGGACTGGGGCGGTGCCAGACAGGACTCGAAACGGGGAGCCCGATGCGATGGGGTCATCGCTTTGGCCAAGGCCGGCGACCTGATCGCAGAGGGCCACGATGTCGTCATGCGATATTGCGCAAAAGAGACTCCGAAGCCCGGTGCGTGGTACCGGTGCCGGCTGATCAAGCACGGCGAGCTGCTGCGGCTCGAGATGTTCGACACCCGCGCCGTCGACTGGCAGGCCAAGGACACCGTCACGCCGATCCTGATCTGGCGCGATCGTGGGCATGTGGGCGGGCCGCGGCTGGGAGCCGGAGCTTTCGGCATCAGGCAGCGCGGCTCGGGCGCATGGCGGAACCTCACCGTCTGGGCCTGCAACTGACGCCTGGCGCGCACGCCACTCGCTCGGCGTACACTCTACAACCCGACCGTATGGTCCACGTATTCGGGTTCCAGCTTGAAGAGCGTGAACCCGTCGAACCGCGCATCCTCGAGCTCGAACTCCATGTACGGCGCGATCGGCAGCCCTTTCTCCTTGCGCCAGCAGCGCAGCCGCGTTTCCTGCTTCGCTTTCATGCGCTGCGAGAACGGCTGCAAGCACGGCATCTCGCAGTGATACTCGCACTTGCTGTTCGCGAACAGCACGATCCGGTGCTTGTCCGGGATCGCCTGCAGCAGCTCCACGTCGTCGTTCTGGGTCATGCGCAGCGTGACCAGGTCGTAGAGCGTCAGGGCCTGCTCGATGCCTTCGAGGGTCTTGATGTTCTTGATCATGCTCGCCTCGAGCGTGTAGCGCGGATAGTCGTTCCGGATCGCTTCGGCCAGCTCGTCGTTCACGCAAATGATCCCGTTCCCATCCTCGTGATAGGCGTCGAGCAACGCCTTCGTCTTCTCATAGTCCTCCCCGCAGAAAAAGTGGTTCGACAGCGACAGGTACAGGAACACGCCGTGTTCCCTCAGCGTTGCCACCTGCCCGGGCGACAGCGCGTTGTGTTCGTGATAGCCGCGCCCGCCGTAGAGCGGGGAGGGCATACCCCAGACGAATCCGTACACGGACCGGATGCTGCCGCCGAAACCCCGGTACCGGCTGTGCAGCGTCGCCAGCACGTCGTGCTCGGGCCCGATGTTCCGGCCCGATACGATGAGCTCGCGTGTCGCGCCCGGCTCCGTGAGTTTCGGCGTCGCACCCGCTGCCACGAGGTCGCCCGGCGCCGCGTAGCGCTCGTAGCACTCGTATTTGCCGGCGGTCTGTTCTATCCGGCGCTGTGCGGGCTCGGTCCAGCTCACTTCCGTCCGCCGCGCGCGCGGTGCGGGCCGCAGACACGCGGTCGTTCTGGCGAGGTAGTCCTCATCGATCCCGAGTTCGAGGAATCCGAAGATACGGCGAAGCTCTTTCTTCGGATCGGCCAGCAGCTCTTCGTAGTACACGTCCAGCAGGTTCTCGCCCAGCTTCGGGCGCAACGCGTGGATTGTCGCGGCGTCCCGCTCGAACGCCGTCGCCAGGGACGGTTCCATCGCGATCGTGTCGAACGGGTTGCGGATCACGTGCAGGCACTTGACGGGCAACCCGATCGTCGTTGTGAATCGGTCGAGCTCTTCCCCGGCACGGTCCGGCCCGCGTCGGCCAAGGAAGCGCGCCGCCGACAAGCCGCAATCGCCGAGCACGAAGATGTCGTTGTCCCGCTTGAGCCGGCCCTCGATCCGGTAGGGGTACAGGCCGCGCGTGAGCCGGATAAAGGGCGGACGCTACGTTCGGGCCTGGGCCAGCGCGCTCAAGACCAGGCTCTTGAACAGCGGCCCGCGCTGCACGCCGTCCTCCAACACGCGCGCGACCGACCGGCCGTTGTTGCACACGATCGCGTTCGCATGCGCATCCAGCAGGTTGCCCAGGATGCTGCGCCCGCTGCGCGCATAACCGAGCACCAACAGAAAACAGCGCAAATCATCCAGCCGGTTCATGGCTCATTCGAAGAAGGCGGCGGCTTCCGCTTCCGTGATCCAGCCGTCGATCGCGAAGTGGTCCGGCTTGCCGCTGCACTTCGCATAGTACTCATCGAAATTCTCGTTCGTGATCACGCACGGGACCGGCACGTAGATCGTGTTGCGGTGCTCGCCGCCAAGCGTGTCCGGCTTGAGCTGCTTGCCCCGCAGCATCTGCAACGCGACCCGCAGCGCGCTGGCCATACAGCCCGGCGGGTTCGCCACGCCGATCCCGTCGATGCCCGCCTCCTTCCACAGCTTCAGATAGCCGACCCGCGCCTCGCCCGTGATCAGCACATCCTTACGGTTCGCCGCGAGCAGCGCGCGCAGCGCGCCCTCCGCCATCCCGTCCTGCACCCAGACCCCGTCCAGGTCCGGATACGTGGCCAGCAGCGTGTTCATCGTCTGCTGCCCGAGCGCCTGGTCCCAGTTCGCGTTCGTCTCGTTCAGAATCTTCAGCTCCTTGTGCTGGTCGAACACGTCGTGATAGCCGCGTACCCGCGCCTCGTTCGCCGGATGGCCGGCCATCCCGTTGATGCACACGAGCTTGCCCTTGTAGTTCAGCTTCTTCGCCAACCAGCGCGCGGAGATCCGCGCCCATTCACGCTGGTCGATCACGACGTTCACCGCGTCCGGCGAAGTCACTTCCTGGTCGGTCGCGATCACCACGATCCCCGCGCGGCGCGCCTCGCCGATCACCGGGTTGAACGGAGCCGGCGCGTTCGGGTTGATCAGAATCGCGTCCACTCCCAAGCTGATGAAGTTCTTGATTTGCCCGATCTGGCCCTGGATATCGACGTCCGTGCTCTGCACCTTCACGTCCTTGACCAGCCCCTCCTGCTTGTACTCCTCCGCCACGGCCAGTACGTTGGCCACCATCTGGCTGCGCCATTCGCTGCCGACCCAGCCGTTGCTGACCCCGATCGTGAAGCCTCTCTGCGCCGAATCCCCCTTGCGCGCGCAGCCGCACAGCAGCCCGCCCGCGCAGACAGCGATCGCTGCCGTGAATGCCAATTGCATGCGTCTGTTTCTCGACATCGCGCTCCCTCCAGTCTGCGGCCGATTCTTCGGCGGAATTAACGGCCGAAAATTCGCACAATTCGGCGCGCGACGCAATGACTTTTGCTGCGCCCTGTTTCTGCTCGCGCGCGTGCGGTACATCCCCTATACTCGCCGGCGTCGTGTCTGGCGTCGTGCGCGCGGGGCGGGGGGCTCCGCACGAAGCATGAGAATCGCGGGTGAGGCGCGGCGGATGAAGTGGCAACGTTCAACATGCAGCAATCAACGTTCAGTCGGAATTCTGCAGTTTGAGGTGTCTCTAGATTGAAGTTGCACGTCGCATGACGTGTGTTGAAAGCGACCAAAGCGAGCTTCTGAAAGGGAGGTATGCATGGACCAGGACCCCAAATCAGCCAGCGGCGACGTCGAGGAGCGCACCGCGCTCTGTCGCCGAATTGAGGAACAGCGTACCGTCGTGCGGCGTTCGATCAGCCTGCTGATCGTTGGCGTCATCGCGATCGGGGTGTGCGCAATCTGGGCCACCGTAACCGACTTCCGGTATCACCGGCTCACGGAATTCACGGCCGCGCTCAACGCGGAGGCCGCCCGCATCTCGCCGTCGCTCGTGCGCGACGCGCGCGGGATGGTCAATCGGCTCTATCCCCACTACGTGACCTGTTTTGCCGAGATGTTCGAACGGGATTGGGACAAGATGCGGACCGAGGCGCATACCCAGATCGAGATGCTCGATGCCTATGCCCAGTCGAAATGGCCGGAAATCGAGAAGGCGCTGCTCGACGTTGTGTTGACCTCACAGGACGTGCTGCAGGAAGAGCTCCACAAAGTGCTGCCCGCCGCGGAGGCGCGCCAGATCAAGCTCGCCTATGGCGAGGCGCTCGAAGCGAAGCGCGACGAAATCATGTCCGGACGGTACCGGCCGCACATCGAGGTGGCCCGGGAGATCGGCGTGAAACTCGAGCAGATTGTCGCTACCGAGCCCGATATCCAGCCGCCGGTCGACATGAAGGAAACGCTCGGGATCCTGCTCGAGCTCGCCGGCGTCGAACTGCAGCATCGCTATAACTGATCTGGCGGGAGACCGAACCATGGCTGACGATACGCAAGAGAAACTCCAGAAACTGACCGACTTCATCGAGGACCGAATCGCGCGCGGCCAAAAGGCGCTGCGCCTGACCTGGGCGATCGGGCTCGTGCTGCTCGCGCTCGTTACAGGCTATATGGCCGGTGTCGTGTGGCTCGTGCGCGGCATGCTCGAGCCGAGGACCGCCGCGGCGATGATCGCGAATCATGCCGAAGCGAACCTGCCCGCCGTGCTGGAAGGCACGGAAGCGGCGCTCATGGCCGAAGGCCCCGCCGTCGCCGACGCGCTGAGCCGCCAGATCCTGGGCGCCATGCCCGCGCTGCGCGAGGACGCCGAGTTCCAGATCGATACGGCCTACCGCGAAATGCTGCCGCTGTTGCGCGAAGAGATTCGGAGCACCGTGCGCGTGCACGCCGAGGTCTACAAGGACGAGCTCGTCGACTACTATCGGACCCACACGCAGCCGGACTTCCCGAAAACGTTCATCGACAGGATCGCCGCCGATGTCGCCGCCGCCATCGACAGCCGGCTCCGGAAGGCCGCGCCCGGCAAAGGTCTCGAACACGTGGAGGACCGGGTCATGCGCGTGCTCGACGAGATGAATGCGCAACTCGGCATGCTGCTCACAAAGAAGACCGGGCAGATGACCCGCAGCGAGCGGCTCCAGCGCCGGCTGATCGTTTCCTGGGTCCAGGCCCTGAACGAGCTGATGAAGAAGCGCGGGCGCTAGGCGACGCCCGGCCCCGGGCGTCGCCCGAGGTTTCAGTGTTCAGGTTTCAGGGGGGAGAAGATGTCTCTGCCTGAAACCTGACACCTGAAACCCTCTGCTCACTTCTTCTTGCGCAACGCGTCCAGCTTGTGCGGGACCGCGAGCACCGCGCGGATGATGTCGATCGTCAGGTAGTACACGACGAACACGACAAACGCCACGAACGGCAAGGCCGCCGCGAGAATGATCGAGGTGCCCGCTTTCATCGCGTCGGCTTGCGCCGCGAACAGCTCCGCCGCATCCGCGACCAGCACGCTCACGCCCGCGAAAGCCAAGCCGATCGTGCCCAGCACGACACCTACGCCGAACGCGATCGGGACCAGCGTCACCGCGCCTTTCATGAAGAACGAAAGAATCCCGATCGCCTCCTCGCCGGCCGTCGCTTCCTCTGAGATCTCCATGTTCAGGCATTTCGGGTGCAGCGAGACGCACGCCCAAAATTCGCACAAAATCAGGATCCCGAGCCCCGTAAGGAACGCCTCGATACTCTTGCCTTGCACCGCCGTGATGATCCCGTTCACAAACAGCAGCACGCCCGCGATGATGTTCAGCAACGCCACGCAGTCCAGAAACGCGGCCGAGGACATCTGGCTCGGCGTCGATTGGATCAAGACATTGGAGGCGTCCGAAAAACGCGCCGCCACGTATTGAAGGACCAGGACCAGGAATACCCAGCCAATGCCCGCCAGAAACGCGTAGAACGAATTCGCTTTGACCGCCAGAATCATCGCGGTAAGCAAACCGACCACCGCTGCGATCAGTAACCCGAAATGCCCGAGCCGGCCGGCCCACTTCAGGTTCGATTCCAGGAACTTCAGGCTCAACAGGTTCCCGGCGAAATCCAGCACCTTGTCGAACAGCTTGACCACAACCATCTCGTTGAATTTGGGCTTGCCGCTCTTCGGCGCCGCTGCCTCTTCCTCCTGCGCAGGCTGGTCCGATGCCTCCGTCACTTCCGCTTCCGTCGGGGTGTCCTTCTCGTCTGCCATGGTCCGGCCCTCCTTCAGGCTACCGTGTGTGTGCGTGAACGCGACCAAGCAGAATCATGAAGAAAAACATGGGGAAGTCAAGGCCGGATGTCGACCCCAAACAGCAATGCCGAACAAGCGCGCCGCAACCAAAGACATTCCACATTCCCCGCAAGCCTGCTATGGTAGCCGGAGAAGCCGGCGTCATCAGACGCCGGCACGGGAGAGAAAGGGAGAGATCCGATGAAGAAGCTCAAGACGATCCGGTTCGGTGCGATCGGGCCCGGCGGCATGGGCCGCTCGCGAACCGCAAACCTGGCCGAGGACCGCGCCGTGGAGGTCGTTGCCGCCGCGGATGCGAACCCGCAAAGCATCGAACAGCTCGAAAACCGGCTCGGCCATGAGGTGCAACGGTTCCTCGGCCGGACCGGCTACAAGAAGATGATCGACCGGGCCGAGCTCGACGCGGTCGGCGTGTTCTCGCCGCATTCCCTGCATTACGAGCAGGTCATGTACGCGCTCGAACACCGCAAGCATGTGATGGTCGAGAAACCCATGATCTGCGGGATCGGGCCGGCACTCGAAACCGCGAAGCTCGCCAGAAAGAAGGGACTCGTCTACCTCACCACCTACCAACGCCGCTATCATCCGGTGTTCGTCAAGGCGCGCGATTTGATCCGAAAAGGCATGATCGGCGAAGTCACCGGGTTCTATGTCTATATGGCGCAGCGCTACGGGCCGCCACCCAGCAACTGGCGGGGCAACCCGAAATATTCGGGCGGCGGCCAGATCAACGATTCCGGCAGCCACTACCAGGATATCCTGCTGTGGATGACCGGACTCCTGCCGAAAAGCGTCGAAGGCCATATCGACAACTATTTCCATGGCCGCAAACTGCGGATCCAACTGAATGGCAGCTTCACGGTTGAACTCGCAAACGGCGCGGCCGGCCGGCTCATCATCGTCGGCGATGCTGCCGACGGGTTCAGCGACGACGTCAAGATCGTGGGCGCGAAAGGCATTCTCGTGTTCCAGAAGTCCGGGCTGATCCTGAAGCGACCGGGCAAGGACCCCAAGCCGATCCCGGCCACACGCCCGCGCGGGTACCCGACCGATCCCGGCGACAATTTCGCGAAGTTGCTGACCGGCCGCACCAAGACCAACCATGCCGCCGCCGAATCCTGCGCGCGCGCCGTGCTGCTGACCGACGCGCTGCTCCAGGCCGGCAAGACCGGCAAGCGCGTCTACTGCGAGCGGCTCGTGCGCAAGGCCGGCTATTCCATGCGCGCGTTCGGGTAGCCCGCTGCCCCGTACACTCGCCGGACGTACTCGTCGGACGTACTCGTCGATCGAACGCACGACGAACGCACGGGAATCGGACGACGAGTACGGGCGAGGATAACGGACGACGAGTGGGATAGGGGGCAACCGAAACCAGAACAGGGCGGGACGCACGGCCGGCGCACACAGCGTCCACTCTCGTGCCTCGTGCAGTCGGCGCTGCACGTCGACCGTGCCATCCCTCCGCCCCGGACTGTGATCAGTAGTATCGAGTTGCGTCCAGTTGCGACAGGGACACCATAACATGCCGCAGCCCGGGCGTCTAGCCCGCATTGACGATTCTTGTGCCGGGCACGGGCCGACGGAAACATCGGCGGGCGCCTGCCTCATGGCAGGCGCTCATGCGTCGGCACGGTTCGTGTCCGGTGTGTTTTCGGCGATCGGAAGATCCAGGCGCATCCGGGTGTATGCGCCGACTTCGGTTTCGAAGCTGAGCCTGCCGTCGTGCTCCGCGGCGATTCTGTGCGAGACCGCCAGACCCAGGCCCGTGCCCCGGTCCGGGCGCTTGGTCGTATAGAACGGATCGAACAGGTGTTCCCGGTCCTCCTCGGGAATGCCCGTCCCATGGTCCTCGACGGTTGTCCGGATCCATCGCGTGCCGTTCTGCGCCATGACTTGGCTCGTGATGCGAATCACCTTGTCCTCGTCGGGTGCCGAGAACTTCTCGTTCAATGCGTCACGCGCGTTGGCGATCAGGTTTGTCACGACCTGCCGGATCTGCTGGTCGCTACACCGGACGGGCGGCAGATCCTCCGGAAGGTCCACGATCAGCTCGATCCCGTCATGCAACAGGGAACTGCGCGTCAGCGACAGCGTGCTTTCGACGATTTCGGACAGGCGCGCCGGACGATGCTCCTGCTTGTCCGGGCGCGCGAAGCTCAGCAGGTCGGCGACGATGCCGGCCACGCGCCGGGCTTCCTTCTGTATCTTGGTGGCGAACTGCGCGTCCGACGGGTCGGCGTCGGACCGATCGAGCAGTACCTGGGCGTAGTTCAGAATCCCATTAATCGGGTTGCCGATCTCGTGCGCCACCCCCCCCGCAAGGGTGCCGAGCGATTCGAGCTTCTGCGACTGGCGCAGCCGGTCCGCCAGAGCCAGTTGTTCCGTGATGTCTCTACCGACCGACTGAAATTCGACCAGCGCGCCGGCCGCGTCGCGCACGGGCGTGTCCGTCCATTCCTGCCAGCGCGTCTCGCCGCCGGCCCCAACGACTTGATGTTTGTAGCGCGTCGTCCTCGGGCTGCGCGCAAGTTCTTCACAGAAGGCAATCGTCTCGACCCGCGCTTCCTCCGGGAGAAGTGCGATCCACTTCATGCCGATCAGCTCGTCCCGGCTCTTGCCGAAGAACCTGCAGTAGGCTTCGTTCACAAAGGTCAGAGTCGTGTCCGGTCGCCACCGGCACACGGCTTCGACCTGCTCTTCGATCAGGGCCTTGTACCGGGCCTCGCTCTCCGAGAGCCCGCGTAGCGCCCTGCGGCGCCGCACGACGTTCACGCCAAGCGTGCCGAGGAGCGCTGCTTGCGCAAGAAAAATCGCCACAGCCACGATTACCCAACGCAGATGCGTGTGCAGAAAGCTCTCCGGCCTGCCCAGGATCCGGCTGCCCGCGGGCAGCGCCGCCGTGTCGATCCCGAACCGCCGGAGCTGGCTGTGGTTGAACATGTAGCAGTTCGGGCTCTCGAGCATGACGGGGATCTGCCCCGCCGGCTCGCCGCCGAGCACGCGCACGGCAAGCCGCGCGGCGGCTCTTCCCTGTTCAGCCCCGCTGACGACGTAGCCGCCGAACAGGCCCGGCGTCACCTGATGGTCCCAGAACGTGTACGCGGGCACGGGGCACACGTCGGCCGTCATTCGGTTGCTACGCGGGATCGCAAACACCGCGCCCTGCGCGTCGCGCTGTATCCCGAAGTGAAACACGATATCGCCCGGACCCAGCGCCGCGAGCCGGGCGAGCAGCTCAGGCATCGGCAGATCCATCACGAACTCAAAGCGGATCCTGTCCAGAAACGGCTTGGCCGCCGCCTCCAGCCGCCGGCGCGTCGCGAACACGCTCGGCGTCGAGCCGCCCACGGCAACAATGCGTTTGGTGTCCGGATGCAGGCCCAGGACGAGTTCCAGATTCTTCGCAAAATCTACCCCCTCAGACACACCCGTCACGCCGTCGAGCCCCTCGAGAACTGCCGGGTCGAAGTTGTTCACGCCGCAGAAGACGACCGGCACGCCGGCAAAAGTTCCCGCGCGATGCTTCAGCACGAAGTCGAACGCGTTGTCGTCACAGCAGATCAGCACCGCGTAAGCGTCCCGCCTCAGCTTGTGCTCGAGCGTCAGCCGGTAGTGCTCCAGGCATTCCGGGTCGTCGTGTCGCTTTGTGTCCAGATATTCGATGTGGATGTCGTCGACCGGAACGGCCCCCTGCAGACCGTCCAGGATTCCGTCCACTACGCGGCGGGTCCAGCCGTAGGTCGGATGATAGGAGTTCAGGACAAGGACCTGCGCGGAATTCGTATGGCCGGCCTGCACAGCCGTGCACAACAGCATGAGCCAAAGCAGACCCGTGCACCACGCGTGTGTTGTGGGTTGCGTCGAGCGGCGAACAGCGGGGTCAAGTCCTGCTTTCCGGGTGATACTTTTTCCGCCTCTCCCACGCAAAGACTCAATACCCAACACCCAACAAGGAATATCCAATTTCCAAGGTGCCTCCATCTCGGTTGGATATTGGGAATTCCTTGTTGGATATTGGACATTCATCTTGGCGTCCCCACGGATAAGTTCCCCCATCCCCATACCCCCATCCCCATTGTCTGTCGACCGGTTGCGGCTCAGCCCGGCCTCGATCTCTTGACGCGCGAGCCGCTCAACACACGCTGTACGGTCCGGAGCAGGTCGGCCTTCTCCACCGGCTTCGGCAGAAGTGTTACCGGCGGATAGCGCAGCGCCTCGGCCATCAATTCACTGTCCGGATAGGCCGTCACTACGACGACCGGCAGATCCGGATCCAGCCGGTGCAGCTCGCGCAGCGTCGCCACGCCGCCCATGCCGGGCATCACCAGATCCAGCAACACCAGGTCGACCGGCTCGCGGCGCGCCAGCGCCAGCGCTTCCGCGCCGCCCGGCGCCGTGCGTACCCGCAAGCCGTCGCCTTCCAGAAAGATCCGGGTCGTCTCCCGGAAACTCTCTTCGTCGTCGACGACCAGGATCAAGGGCGACCGCTCGCGCAGCCGATGTGTCTCGATCCAACGCTCCAGGTCCTGCCTGCGGAACCGCCATTCGCGGCCGACCTTGAACGTCGGGATCTCGCCGCGCCTGCCCAGCCGCCGTATCGTCTCCACGTGCGCGCCCAGCAGCTCCGCGACCTCGTGCGCGTTCAGCGCCGCATCATCTCGCTCCGCCGCCATCCATTCCTCCCAGCCCGTGACGAGCGCAAACCATACCACACCTCTGCGTGGTGTTCCACCCCCTACAGTCCTGTATGTCGACTTCAGGGCGATCTAGGAGTCCCAGACTTCGTCGCGAACTTTCTCTCGAACTGTGCCGGCCAGCGCGGGAATCGTTCTGCCCCACGCCTCTGCCGCCAAACCCTAACGTTCTGCTCCCCTGCCTGGGGGAAGACCGAAATCACGCCCTCAGTCCGAGCCCGCCCCGCTTGCCTTTTCTCCGCATCGCAATCGGCTCCGTCCGCCCCCCCGATCCGCGGAGAAGAATCCGCGAATCGGGATAGTGGATTGTGAATAGTGAATGGTGTTGGGAGCGCTTTGGAAGATGCTTCGTTCGATGCATGTCATTCTGCTCGACGCCCTCCGACGCATCACAGACCATCTACCATTCACCATCTACCAGCCACCAGCCCAAAGCCGCGGATTTGGGTCCGCCCTTAAAGACGTTGCACCCACACGCCCGAACCGCTACGCTTTGAGCCGGGAGCGTGACATGACCGACAAGAGACGATTCAGACGCAGTTTCTGACTGGGACTGGGGGCTGTCCTATGACAAAGCTTCTGCTGACTGCACCGTTCAAGCCCTACGGCGTGCACGATGGCTACGCCGAGGCGCTGGGCATGCAGATGGAGCTGCTCAACAACCAGATCACGCGGGAACAGGGCGTTCATTCGCCGCGCGCGAACGCCTGGACGTTCGGGCTCTACTTCCTGGCCGAGAACATCGCGGCCCCGACGACGGTACTCGATTTCCCTTCGTGGCGCGTGTTCTGTCGCGAATTGCGCAACGGCTACACGCACGTGGGGATCTCGTTCATCCAGACGAACGTACTGAAGGTCAAGAGAATGGCGGAACATGTGCGCCGCCATTTCCCGCACATCAAGATCCTGCTGGGCGGGCACGGCACCAACTTGCCGGACCTCGCCGAGCTGGTCCCGCACGACGCCGCATGCAGAGGCGAAGGCATCCGCTGGCTGCGCGCGTATCTCGGCGAAAAGCCCGAGGCGCCACTACGGCATCCGCTGATCCGGGGCGTTGCCACGAAGCATGTCTACGGGGTCCCCGCCAATACCGATGACAGCGCCGTTTTGTTTCCGGGGCTCGGTTGCGAGAACCGCTGTTTCTTCTGTTCCACCTCAAGCCACTTCGACGGCCGGTACGTTCCGTTGCTGCCGACGGGCCGCCGCATCTTCGAGACCTGTCGCCAGGCCGAGGAGCAGTTCGGCATTCGCGAATTCGCGATCATCGACGAGAACCTGTTCAGCGACCGCGAGCGCGCCGTCGAACTGCTCGACGAAATGGAGAAACACGGTAAGGCCTACAACTTCGCCGTATTCTCCTCGGCCCGCGACGTGGCGAAGCTCGGGACCGACTTCCTCGTCAGACTCGGCGTGTGCTTCCTGTGGATCGGGATCGAGACGGAGGCGGAGGTCTTCGAGAAGATGCGCGGGATCGACACGCGTCGGCTCGTGCGGGGGCTGCAGGCCAAAGGCATTTCCGTCGTTTCCAGCTCCATACTCTTCATGGAGCATCACGACCGCACCGGGCTCGAGCGCGATATCGAGTGGGCCATCGAGCATGGCTCCGATTTCCACCAGTTCATGCAGCTCACCCCGCTGCCCGGCACGCCGCTGTTCGAACAGTATGCGCGTGAAGGCCGGCTCATCCCGGAGTTCCCGTACACGAAGATGAGTGGGCAGAACGTGCTGAACTTCTATCATCCGCATTTTGCGCCGGAGGAGGCACGCGAGATTACGCGCGCGGCGTTCCGCCGCAAGTACCTGCGGCATGGCCCGGGCATCTTGAAGATGGCGCACACGGCCCTGCGCGGCTATCGACAGGCTGTCCGGGATGCCCGGCGCCGGGCCGCTTTGGGCATGAGTTGGGACCCGCGCTCCCTGCGCTACGTGCGCAACGGGCACCGTGCGCCGGACCGGTTCATGCAGCGGCGTGTCGCCATGCTTCGCGCCCGTGCCATGGAGTTTCGTCCGATCCTCTGGAGCGCCGCCCTGTTCGCACCGCACGCGGCAGCGCGCCGTAAAT
>Ga0272441_10003961_pt1 | contig 27490 bp, 16 predicted proteins | sample SSMProp6N_FD_193582 | JGI IMG/M metagenome (GOLD analysis project Ga0272441, IMG submission 193582) | Marine sediment archaeal communities from Little Sippewissett salt marsh, Falmouth, MA, United States - SSM-Prop-6N | ecosystem: Environmental > Aquatic > Marine > Wetlands > Sediment ... | reverse complement strand
CGGCGTCGAAGTGGATGGCGGTGTCGGAGCCGGGGCGATCGACGTGTTCGAGATCGGGCGAGTGTTTGACCGTCCCCACGCGTAAGCCGCGGGCGACCAGCGCGGGCACGAGCTGCGCGATGAGTCCCGTCTTGCCGCTGTCGCTGTGTCCAATGAGCGAGACCGCGGGGATCATGATGCTCTCCTAGGTGCGGTCGATGCGCTCGGCGCAGTCGGCCATTCCGAGCCTCTCCAGCGTGTCGTCGGTCGGCCCGTAGCGGTCGTAGCCTCGCAGATCGTAGTACGAGGCGATCGTGGTCCGCAGCTCGTCCGGATCGAGGGGTCTGTCGGCGCTGGCTCCCCGAGGGAGGGGCTCCGCGAAGCGCGACGGGAGACCGTCGTCCTCCATCCTGTGGCCCGTACGCGCAGACAAGATCCGCATCAGCGCGTAGGCGCGCTCTCCGATGCGTTGCATCTCCTCCGCGTCGACGGCCAGTCCTGTCGCGGCCTCGAGGAGCGAGCGGATCTTCGGGTAGTTGTATGCCGGTCCGAGGTTCCGCGCGGTGAAGAGACAGAGAACGAGGCAGTTCGTGAACGAGATCATGTTTTCGAACGCGATGACCGGGGCCGGCTTGTCGGACAGCGTGAATCGGTCGTACCCGTGAACGACGCCGATGTCGGGCGCCGGCTCGTCGATCTCGTACATCGTGTCGTGGACCGTTTCCATGTGCGTCGCACCGCGGGGCGAGGTCGCGTAGCTGAGCCCCAGCCCCTGCTTCCCGCGTGGCTCGTGCATCGGAAGCTCGACGCCCTTGATCGTCATTGCGAAGTCGGCGCCGATCTCCTCGGCGAACGGTGAGAGTCCGTCAGCGACGCAGCCGCCGAGGCCTTCCCGGTTGGCGATCTCGCCGATCAGCCGAACCACGGCCTTTGGGTCGCCCCACGCGATGTCCTCGTCAATCAGCCCCTTCTCTGAGGCCTCCATCAAGAACGCGATGGCGATGCCGGCGGAGATCGTGTCGAGGCCGTAGTCGTTGCAGAGCTGGTTTCCGAGAGCGATCGAGTCAAGGTCCGCGTTCATGCAGAGCGATCCGAGGGCGGCCGCCGTCTCGTACTCCGGGCCGCCGAACTCCGGATGCACCTGCCGGCCGTCGAAGACGGTCTCCACTGCGCGCGTGCATCGGATCGGACAGCCACTGCACGACTCGCGGTTCACGAGGATGGTGTCGTGCATCCTCCCGCCGCCGATTGCGTCCGCCTCGCCGAAGACGCCCTCCTGGAAGTTCTTCGTCGGGAGGATGCCCACTTCCGAGAGGTACGGCACGCCGTTGGCGGTTCCGTACTCACCGAAGCGCATCGCGGCCTCGCTCTCCGTGAAGGTCTTGAGGTAGGAGGCGCGCTCGGACTTGAGCCGCTCCGGATCGTGGATCGCCTTGTCGGTGTGTCCGCGAACGACGATCGCCTTGAGCCGCTTCGATCCCATCACGGCACCGAGCGCGGGACGGCCCGCGGATCGCGATCGATCGGAGATGATGCAGGCCTGCGAGACGAGTTTCTCCCCCGCGATTCCGATCGAGGCAACACGAGACGCGGGCGTTCGCTCCCTCAGCGTGTCCTCCGTCTCAGCAGTCCCGCTGCCCCACAGGTCGTCCGCAGGGAGAAGGGACGCTTGCCCGTCGACCAGCATGAGCACGACCGGCGTCTCGGCTGCGCCGCGGAGGATGATGCCGTCGAACCCGCTGCGCGCGAGCTCGTGTCCGAAGTAGCCGCCGACGTACGAGTCCGCCACGGATCCGGTCTTCGGGGAGACGGCGAGGACGACGTGGCGACCGGAGCCGACGACGCCGGTGCCTTGCAGTGGTCCCGTGGCGAAGAGGAGCAGGTTCTCGGGGCCGAGCGGATCGACCTTGTCCGGGAGCTCCTCGAGCAGGATCCTGGCGGCGATTCCCTTTGCGCCGAGGAAGCGATGTTGCCAGTCGGCCGGAATCTCGTAGTCGGTGATTGCGCCCGTCGAAAGGTTTACGTCGAGGTACTTGCCGAAGACGCTGTGCACGCGGATCCCCCCTTTGGCGAACGTCCATTCTACCAGCCCGGGTGCCGGATGTCAGGTTGTATGGCCCAATCCTGTAGCGGATAATCGCCGCATCCATCCGAAGCTCAACAGACGAGGTGAATCGATGAGAACGCTCTCCCAGGTCCTGCGCGAAACGTCCGGTCGCTTCGGAACGAGGCCGGCCGTTCTCGATCCGAGCGGCGTCACGTTCTCCTACGAGGAGCTGAACCGAGAGGTCGACCGGCTCGCCCGCGGACTGCTCGATCTCGGCGTCGGCAAGGGCGACAAGGTCGGCCTGTGGATGCCCAATATCCCCGAGTGGGTCGTGGCGTACTTCGCCATCGCGCGCATCGGGGCGGTCGTGGTCCCGATGAACACGCGGTACAAGACCCACGAGGTCGAGTACATCCTCGACAACTCCGAAGCAACGACCCTGTTCGCCGTCGACGCATTCGCCAAGATCGACTACCTCGACATGATCGACGAGATCCGCCCGAAGCTGGGGAACTTGAAGAACGTGATCATCGTCGGCGAGGCGGGGGAGACGGGACACGCGTACGAGGACGTCTTGATGAAGGGAGACGGGGGCCTCGGCGACAGCGCGCTGCACGATCGAGAAGCGCTCTGCGATCCGAAGGACAACGTCTTCATCCTCTACACGTCAGGCACGACGGGCAGCCCAAAGGGTGCCATGCTCTCGCACCACAACATCGCCAAGAACGCCGAGCAGGTCACCGAGGTCTTGCACACGACCGAGGAGGACGTGTTCCTGCTTGCCGTTCCGTTCTTCCACTGCTTCGGCTGCGTGATGGGAATCGCCGGATCGGTTACGTGGGGAGCGGCGATGGTTCCGATGCAAGTCTTCAAGGCGCCCGAGGCGCTCGAGCTGGTCGAGCGATTCGGGGTCAGCGTCCTTTACGGTGTGCCGACGATGTTCGTCCTCGAGCTCGAGGAGGCCCGCAAGGGTAAGGCCGACGGTTCGTCCTACGAACTCTCCACGCTGCGAACGGGGATCATGGCGGGCGCGCCGTGCCCGGTCGAGGTGATGCGCGGGACGATGAACGAACTCGGCTGCAACGTGTCGATCGCGTACGGACTGACCGAAGCATCACCCGTGATCACGATGACGAGGTTCGACGACTCGATCGAACGACGCGTAGAGACGGTCGGTCGGGCCCTCGACGGCATCGAAGTCAAGATCGCCGATGACGATCACACACCGGTTCCGAGAGGGGAGATGGGCGAACTCGCTTGCCGAGGGTACAACGTGATGCTCGGCTACTACAGAGCCCCCGAGGTGACGGCCCAAACGATCGACGAAGACGGCTGGCTGTACTCCGGCGACCTGGCGACGGTCGACGAGGAGGGCTACGTCCAGATCGTCGGCCGAAAGAAGGACATGCTCATCTGCGGCGGGTTCAACGTCTACCCGGCCGAGATCGAGGAGTACCTGTTCACGCATCCGAAGGTCCAGAACGTCTCGGTCATCGGTGTCGCCGACGACGTGTTCGGCGAAGTCGCTGCGGCGTACATCATCCCGCGTGAGGGCCAGACGATCGACCCGCAGGAGATCGTCGACTTCTGCGTCGGCGAGATCGCGAACTTCAAGGTGCCGCGGTACGTGGAGGTCGTCGCCGAGTTCCCGATGACCCAGTCCGGCAAGATCCAGAAGTTCAAGCTTCGAGAGATCGCCAAGGAAGCCTTCGATGCAGGCCGAATGGCGAAACTCGCCCCGTCGAAGAAGTAACCGGCATGCGAGACGCGCGCGCGGACGTCCTCGAGCTGACGAAGCAGCTGATCTCGATCGAGAGCCATCGCCTCGCCGATGGGCGCGAGACGGCGATCGGGCGGTTCCTCGTCGACTGGTTCTCCGAGCGTGGGATCACGGCGAAGCTTCAGCCGGCGGTCGACGGCCGCTCGAACGTCGTCGCATGGCTGCCGGCCGACGAAGGGGACAGCCTGATGCTGTGCGGCCACATCGACACGGTCCCAGCCGGTGACATGCGAGACGCCTTCACGCCTCGCATCGAAGGGGATGTCCTCTGGGGGCGCGGCGCGTGCGACATGAAGGGGGCGGTTGCGGCGATGGCCTGCACGCTCGTCGAGTTCGAACGCGTGTGCGATGAGGGCTCGATTGCGCTGCGAGGAGGCTTGGTCTTCGTCGGGACGGTCGACGAGGAGACGGGCGGGCTTGGCGTCAAGGCGCTGGTCGACTCGGGGTTCCGAACTACGTACGCCGTTGTAGGAGAACCGACAAGTCTGCGGGTCGCCCTGGCGCACAAAGGCGCGTGCTTCATCCGCGTGACGCTGACTGGGCAGGGGGCGCACGGCAGCTGCCCGGAGGAGGGCGTTTCCGCCGTCTCCTATGCCGCACGCATCGTGAAGGCGATCGAGGAGGATCTGCGGCCAAGGCTGGCGGACCGGACGCACCCGCTTCTGGGCTCATCCACGGTGAGCGTCGGGCGCGTCTGCGGAGGGACCCAGCCGAACATCGTCGCTGAGCGTTGCGAGATCGACGTCGATCGCAGAATGGTCCCCGGCGACGGGGATCCGCTCGGTGAGCTTCGAAGCGTGGTCGCCGGGATCTGCGACGGCGTCTCGGGGCTGTCGTACGACGTCGTGGAGATGCCGCTGACGGCCGTCGTCCCCCACACGCCGCTCGAGACGTCCCCGGACTCCCCGCTGGCACGGGCCGCGCTCGCGGCGGAGGGCATTGCGAGCAATGCCCCGGCCGGCGTGACCTACTGGACCGACGGAAGCCACCTTGCGGACAGCGGCATCGAGACCGTCGTTCTCGGCCCCGGCGACATCGCAGACGCTCACGGACCGCGCGATCGCGTCGAGATCGCGGAGCTCAAGCGGGCTGTCCAGGTCTACACGAGTATCGCCAGACAGCTTCTCGCCGAGTAGGCGAAGCGAAGGCTGTCTCGGTCGGTTCGGCCTACAATCCCAGACTTCCGGATGCTTTGTGGCACGGAGGTTGACAAACAACCTTTCTCGGCACACAATCAACAGCCATAGCGAATTACCGCGCGCGTAGAGACACAATCACACTCTAAAACTTGACAAAGAGTCGACGATGTGTTAGTGTGATCACACTCCAGGCACGGTACCCCGGGCCGAGGGCTGCGGACGAATCGCGAGGTGCTCCCGCAGGCATGCAGGACGCTCGCAGGGGTAGAAAGCATGAGACGTGCCGTCTCAGGCTGACGCTCGGGGTGCCACTCTCGGAGGCTGTGCAAGTGATGCCCATCTCCTGGCGGAGACGGATGAGGGGAACGCGCGCAGGCTCTTGCATGAGCCTGCGCGCGTCGCTCTTGTCGCGTTCAACGCTCTGGCAACCGCGGTGTGGCAACGCTTCTCATCTGTCGAGAGTTGAGCTAGACTAGCGGGGAATGGGATTGCGGCCTAGGCACGGTGCTGCTGGAGGTGATCGCCGTGTGGAAGCGAATGCTCGGTGCGTTTGCTGGAGTCTTAATCGTCATTGGGTTCGGCTCGGCGCTTTTCTTCTGGAATGGTGGATCTGACGATGGGATCGGAGAAGTCGAATGGAGTCCGCTGTACGCTTCTCGTGAGAGAACAGCACTTGCACCGGTTACCTCTCAAGTAGCGTACGGAGCAATGCAGTCGGCGGCGGCCCCGTGCAGTACGACCGAATACCAGACGTGCGACACGTGCCAGGGCCCGACATGCGATCGGACGTGCGACACGTGCGAGACGTGTCAGGGCAGCACGTGCGAAGGCACGTGTGAGGGGCAGACGTGCGAGGCAACGTGCTACGGGGGCACGTGTCAGGCGACTTGCGACGGTCGCACGTGTGAAGGAACGTGCGACGAGTACACGTGTGAATGGACTTGCGAAGGCTGTACGTGTGAAGGCACATGCGATGAGTACACGTGTGAGGCTTCCTGTGATGGCAGCACGTGCGAAGGATGGACGTGCGCGGAGACGTGCGACGGGTACACGTGCGAGGAGACCTGCGAGGGCTCGACGTGTGCCGAAGGCGGGACCTGCGACGGCTCTACGTGTCCGGTTCCGACATGTACGGGGCGCACGTGCGTCGGCCCAACATGCGCTGGGTTCCGGACGTGTGACACGACGTGCGCACCCTGCGATGGACCATCTACTCTGGATCGTACGTGCGAGGGTCCGACCTGCGATGGCCCCTCCTGCGGAGACCGGACCTGCGATCCATTCGATTGTGGCGTCCCGACGATCGAAGGATGGACCTGTGATCGTCCGACGTGCGACGGCCCAACCTGCGACGGCCCGACGTGTGAGGGAAGCACCTGTCTGGAAGTGGAATGCGGGATCTGGGACTTCGGCGACGCGCCGGACCGGTCAATCCCGGGGCCAGAAAGCTACTTGACCAAGCTCCGCGACGACGGGGCACGGCACCTCATCGACGGCGTATCGTATCTCGGTGAACGGGTCGATGAGGAAGTGGATGGACAGCCAAACGATGTTGCCTACGGCGATGACGTTCGCCCATGGTCCGTCCGGGACGATGAAGACGGCGTTTGGTTTCCAACGTCTCTGATTCCCGGGCAGCAAGCGATCTTGATCGTCGATGCGTCGAGAGACGGCTTCTTCCACGGATGGATTGACTACGACGAGAACGGGGACTGGGACGCACAGGAGGAGCGGCTGTTCGAGCCTTCACTGGCGCTGCAAGAGGGATTCAACTGGATTGCGTTCGAGGTCCCTGAGGATGCCGCAGCGCCGGAGGTCTCCTTCGCACGGTTCCGGTTCGGGACCGAGGAGTTCCTCGAGCCCACAGGCGAAGCACGCGACGGAGAGGTCGAGGACTACCGGGAACCGATTTGCCCAGCCTACGACGTTTGGATCATGACCGATGACATCGTCTACGAGCAGGATGAAGAGGTCGAGCTCAACTTCTACGTCGGCAGCGTCTCTCAGGTCGAGATCATACGCCATCGTCCTGATGGCGAGTCGACGCTCCTCTGGGCGGGTACAGTGGAGTCTGGGCGACACGACATCCGCGATCACGGCGGCACCGTGCGGGCGATCAGTCTCGGCACAGAGACCGTAGAGATGATTGCGACATCTGTTCAGGGCGACTGCACCACTTGGGTGACGACGCCGTACGTCATCGTGGCGCCCTAGCAGACGGGCGTAGGGGGGAGCCGAAGCCGACTCCCGACCTTTGCTGGCTGGGAGGGGCATCGACGTGTGTGCTTGGAGTCGGCAAGGTGTCAGATGGCGTCAGCGGCTGCGCAGAGTTGCGGCATCGATGACCGCATGTACGCCAACGTATCTCGCGCTCTGGGGGGTCGTCCTCCTTAGCGACGTGCTGAGCGAGCCATCCTACTCGATCGGCCGTGTCGTCGGGCTACTCCTGCTGACTGTCGTGAGTGCAGAAGCCGCCCTTCGCGCCCGTAGGCGAAGCGAACCGTCTGGCCGCATCATCTTCGTTGCGGTGGCGCTCCTGGGAGGAGCATGCTCGTTCCTGCAGATCGGCCCGATGTCGCTTGCTGCCGCCCTCTGGGCAATGGGAGTCTTTGGGCTTCGTAGAGACTCGGCGCGCACCGGCGGGACGTTGGTGGCCCTCGCCGTCTTTGGATTGGGGGCAAGCCTGCTTCAGGCGGCACCAGTTCTCTGGAGCGCTCTCGATCATCTGGCGGGAGTTGTCACGACCGGCCTCTTCGGGTGGGTAGGAGGAGGAAGTCTTGGCCTCGCGGCGAGCGGGCTCGGAGTCGCAGTCCTGTGCCTCTTGGGTCTTCTCTCCCAGAGGTTCGACAGACGGTCACGTTGGGTCTTCTCAGCCACTTGGGTGGTGGCTCTGCTCGTTACGCATGCAGGGTTTGCGTCCCTCTCGGGACCGGAAGGATGGGCGCGGCTGGCCGGGGAGATGCTGTACGTGGGTGCGCTCCTTGCTGTGGTCATCTGGGCTACGCGAGGCGCATCGAATGCGCGAAGTGCCGGGGGTGGGTGGAAGTCCTTCGCCTTCATCGCTGTGCCCTTCGTGCTTGTCGGTATTCTCACCGTGGTGCCGAGCGTAGCGCCAGGCGGGGGAAACTCGGAGCCGAGGACGATCCAGTTCGTCGATCAGACGATGCTTGGGACATGGGAGGCGCCCGCTGGCATCGCGCCGGGATCTGCGTTTACGGGTGCGAATTTCGGGCTCCTCCCGAAGTACTTCGAGGCGCTCGGTCATCGTGTTGTCAGAACCCAGGGCATGAGCGAGGGAGTCGTCGATGGCGCGGATCTGGTCGTTGTCATCAACCCGGGAGAAGCTTTCGCGCCCGAGGATGTTTCTGTGCTGCACGACTTCGTTAGGGCAGGCGGCGGGCTCCTCGTGTTAGGCGATCACACGAACATGGGCGGGATCATGGATCATGTGAGCGACCTGACGTCTCCTCTCGGGCTGTCGCTCGCGTTTGACTCCGCGGTGAGTGCGGCGTCCGGATGGCCGAACACGCTGCGCGCCTTCTCTCCCTTCTCTGATGGCTTGCGAAGCGTGGAGATCCCGGTCAGCGTCGGGGCCTCTGTGAGCACCATCCTTCATCCAGCTGTCGCTCCGCTTCTGGTCGGGCGAAGGGCGTTCAGCGACCCTGGAGACGAGAGCAACGTGGACTCAGCCTTGCTTGGCAGCCTCACTTATGACTGCGGTGAGGCGTACGGAGACGTCGTCCTCGCGGCGGTTCGCTACTTCGGCCGGGGGAAGGTCGTTCTCTTCGGAGATACGTCACCGTTCCAGAACTCGGCGCTTGCGCTCGGCTACGATTTCACGGACCGGCTTGTGCGATGGATGACGAATCGGACCGGCGCGTGGCGTGCAATCACCGCCACTGCGGCAGCACTGCTCCTTCTTGCCACGGGCGTGGTCCTGCTGCGGAGGTCAGGCGAGGTGGGTGCGGTCCTCGTGATCATCGCCATGTCGGCAGCTGCTGTCGCAGGAGGTTGGTGGGTTCGATCTCCTGAGGCCGAAATCTCGGTCGCGACGCCGACAGCGCAGATCGACCTGACACATGGGAATGCCGTGCGGCTTGAGCCGCTCCATACGCGAGGGGTAGAGGCTCTAGGCATCTCGGCGTCTCGCGCAGGGCTCATCCCGTTGATCCGGCTGGAGTACCTCGTGACGTCCGCTGTGGATCCGATAGGCGTCATTCTCTGCGTTACACCGACAGAGGCCTTTCCCGAGAACGAGGGGCAGGAGCTGCTGTCGTGGGTCGACCGGGGAGGGCGGCTGGTCCTGGCAACTTGCTGGCCGCAGTCTCGCATCCTAGAGACGTTCCTGGATTCCCTCGGCCTGACCATTCAGGCGAGCCCCCTCGGAACGATCCGTCCAACCGTAGATGGACTTGACGTCCAGCCGGAGCTTCCGGCGGCTTGGCCCCTGAGCACGTCTGACGAGTGGAAGCCTGTCGGCACGGTTCGGCTGGACGAGACCGACTACATCGTTGTTGCCGAGCGGCGATTCGGCCGCGGATCGATCATCGTCGTTGGTGATGGCGAGATCTTGACGAACGAGAGTCTCGAGGGGAAGGGATACGCCTTTGTCGAGAACCTCGCTCTCGTGAGCCGGCTTCTGGCACCCCCGAACGAGGAAGGAGACCTGTGAGCTCCGCGAGGCGCCTCCTCTGGTGGACAACCCTAGCGCTATCCGTGGCTGCCTGGACACTGCTGGTTCCGCTCTACGCGGAGATCGCGCCGTGGCTTGGTGTGCTCTTCCTGCTCCTGGCGGGCCTTGCTGGGGCTTGGGCGGCGGAGGGTCGAAGCGAGGAACCGGCCGTGCGACGACCCTTGGCGATAGGACTCCTGGTTCTCGCGGCCATAGGGGCAGGGTTGTTCTCCTCTTGGGGACTCCGAGCGGCGCTTGGCATGCTGACCTGCGGTCTCGTCTTGAGCGCGTATGGCGGCAGGTCGGCCGTCTGGGTGCGAGTCAGGGACGGGTTCTTGGTTGCGGGGGGCGTAGCCACAGCTCAGGGCGCCTCCGCAGGCCTGTACATGTTGCTTGCTGCGGATGCACACGGTGGTGGTGCGTACGTCTTGTCACGCCTCGCTGCCGTTCTCCTTCGCCTCCTCGGCAGGAGCGTGACACTTATCGGGCGAACGCTCTACGTGTCAACGACGTGGGGACCGACCGCAGTGCTACCGACTCGAGATCACTTCGGACTCGTCATCGGGCTTCTGCTCCTCGTTGGATTCCTGTCCTTCGTGCTGATAGCAGACGAAGAGAACGCGAGGAGGCGGCTTCGTGTAGCACTGGTCGCAGTCCTCGTGACAGTCGTCTACTTGGTCGCTCGCTACGTCTTCGTGCTCCTCTTGGCGCTCGAGTCGGGTTCTCCTCGCCTTTTCTGGGATCCGATAGCGCTTTGCCTCTCCTTCCTTCCGCTCACTGTCGTGCTTGCTTGCTTCTCGGGGTTCGTCCCTCGAGGGCTCGGCACGTCGGTTGCCTCCCGAGCATTCGGTTCGCGCGCGGGGACGTGGCTCAGCGCCGGAGCCTCGTTCGTCGCGACTGTCAGCTTGCTGGCATGCCTCTTCCTAGTCCCGGCGGGCTCGGCGAAGGATGGTGACGTCTTGTTCGACGAGGCCCACGGGGAGTGGGAGACAACGGTAGAGCCAATGAGAACGGACGAGTATGGCCTGGTGACGACCTACAACTACGCGTCCCTCGCTGATTGGCTCACGTACTACACCACTGTGGGACACTTGACGGAGCCGATAGACGAGGAATCCCTGCGAGACGCCAGCATTCTGGTGCTGAAGACGCCGTCTGTTCCATACACGGCAAACGAGATCGACGCAATTGAGGCGTTCGTCCGGCGAGGGGGTGGCCTCTTCGTTATTGGTGATCACACGAACGTCTTTGGGACGACGACTGCGCTGAATCCGATCTTGGAGCGGTTCGATCTTGCTCTGAACTACGATTCGACGTACCGACTCGAGAGCGGCTCGTTCACAGTCTACACGCCGTCAGAGCCAAGGCTTGACCCGATCATGCAGCACGTTGATCAGTTCGATTTCCTGACGTCTTGCTCCATCCGTGTGCCGCTGGCGGCGTACCGGACGATTGCCGACGATCGCATCCTATCGAACCAGGCCGACTACGCAACCCGCGATTTCTTCCCACGTGAGCGCTACAACATGCAGTCGCAGTTCGGCCGCTTCGCCCAGGCAGCGGCAGTACAGCATGGGGCGGGGCGTGTCGTGGTCTTCGCTGACAGCACCTGCTTCTCGAATTTCTCCGTCTTCATGGACGGCTATCCGTCTTTCCTACTTGGGACATTCGCCTTCCTTTCCCGCACGAACACCCGCGTTCCGGTGCGGCTTCTGGCTGCATGTACGGCCGGCCTCGCAGTCATCCTGTTGCTCGGGGCGGTGTGGAGAGGTCGCCGACTTGGCTTCGGGGGCATCTTGATTGGTGTCCTGCTCGGATGGGCTCTGTTCTCGTGGAGTGCCTGCAAGGTTCACGCTGTCTGGTATGAGCTTCCGACGCCGGCGGAGGACATCCCATATGTGTACTTCGATCTCGACATCTCTGATATCGCAATCGAACCACAGCCGGCCTCCGCTGATGCGTATGATGCAGCGAGGGAGTTTGACACGCTGTTTGTCTGGACGCAGCGCGTCCAGCTGATTCCGCAGCTTGTCCGTGGCGAATCGCGTGGGGGAGTGCTGCCCGGCCACACGTACGTGATCATCAATCCCCGTTCAGGCCTGGTGGAGGACGTCCTGTTCGGGGTTCGCTCGTACATCGAAGAGGGCGGAACGCTGGTTCTCCTAGACTGCTGTGGGAGGGAGGCGAGTGGATCTGTTGAGCTCCTCTCGTCTCTTGGGCTTGAGCTAGCCGGCGTGTGTGGCAGTGAGCGAGTTCTGGTAGGTGGGGCAACCGCGGAGTACGAGGTCAGCCCTTCGCTGTCGATTGCAGTCTCGCAGGCCTTCTTGGGTGGGGGGCGTGTCATCGTCATCTCGGATTCCACGGCCTTCTCGAATCTCTCGTTGGGTGGTGCATTCACGGTACCTTCCGGGGTGCAAGAGGTACTCTACAACGTGTGGTTCGAAGTACTTCTCGATGTCGTGCCGAGGGACGGGGGCTCGTCATGTGCAGGCGTGTCTGCCGGTGTGTGAATGCGGTGGATCTTCTGCAACCGAGCAGGTTGCGGTCTGCAGTACCGTTCACCTAGAATCGCTCGCGCCGGAGGGGTGGGAGAGCGGCCGAATCCGCCAGTTTGGAGAACTGGTGTACCCCTTGGGGTACCGCGAGTTCAAATCTCGCCCCCTCCGCCAGCGCCTGTGCTAGGTGGGGGGCTAGCGGTCCCCTGTGATCCACAACCCGCTCACGTGGAGCCGAACGGTTTCCGGAGGGAGCGGGCGTGAGGGTCCGTCCACGGGCAAGCGGCGTTGAAGGCCGAGCCCTCTGCGGCGCATGCTGGTGAACTCCGTCAGGCCCGGAAGGGAGCAGCGGTAAGCTGGCCTCTGCGGGTGTTGGAGGATCCCTGGGCCGGAGCTGGCTACCCGCGAAGCGCCTCGTTCCCGCTTTCGATGGGATCATGCACAGGCGCACTCATGTCGTCGCCGAGTTCGCCGAGCACGAGGTTGCGCATTGCTGCGACGAGCCTGACGGAGACGTGCCCGTCGATCCCGTCGATTCCGTACATGCCGCGCCGCCTCGCGCCGTCGCAGCATCCACGGACGGCGCAGACCTTGAGCATCCGTTTCTCCTCTTCCGGCTGCAGGAGAATCGACGTGTCGCGGGTCAGGAGTGCGAGCGCGGCGACGAGGGCGTATGCGCCCCAATTCGAGACGGCGACCGGGTAGAGGTACTCCGTCGCAGTGGCCGCGGCAATCGTGCCGCCGCAGCCGCATGTGCAGCGGTCGATCGGCGGATGGATCTGAGGCAGAGCGTCGCCGAGCAGGCCGAAGCCGATCTCGTTTCCCTGGTCGCCGATGCCGACCGTGAGCGTGCGCCTCTGAGCGAGCGCTGCGAAGTGCGAGTCGACCGAGCGAGATCCTCCCTCGATGCGGGCACCGTCGAAGGTGTGCATGAACCCCTGCGCGTTTGCGCCCGGCTTCTCGACTGCAATGGCCACGTCGACCGGCGACGGCGGCCCCTCGGGGATCGGCTGGACGCCGATGCCGGCGCCGAATTCGGCGAGGAGCCAACGCGTCGTCTCGAGGATCTCCGGATCGACGAAGACGATCGGTGAGAAGCCGAGGGCCTTGAGGGCCCGGGCGAGAGCGACCGTTCCCAGGGGGCCGTCGTTCTCCCCCCGCGGGTACTTCCCCGGGACGACGAACCCGGTGTACAAGGCGACCCGCCCGCCGCGCCGCTCGAGAAGAGAAGCGGCGATCGTGAGGGAGAGCGGCTCGGCCGATTCGAGGGCGGCGTGGAAGCGACGCGACCGAGAGACGGCCTCCTCGGACGCGAACCCCACACCGCACGCGAGGTCGTCGAGGGTGCGAAACAGGGCGACGTCGAGTGTCGTCACGTTGGGTCCGCCTCCTTCTCGAGCAGGGAGGCGACCCACGCTCGACGCTTCCACAGTGCGCACTGCCCGTCCGTCTCGTCAAGGACAACGTCGCTTCCGAGAATCTGCTGCAGAAGTGGGGAGGAGAGCGCTTCTTCGAACGAGACATCGTTGAGATTCCTGTCCGAGTACGGAGAGAACGGGCACGGCTCGACGTCGCCGTAGGCGTTGATGTGGAGGAATCCGCGACCGGCGGCGAGGCAACCGCCGAGTGCGATCTCGTCGTGCGGGAACGCGATGAACAGCGCTGGCAGGCGCTTACGGTGATACGCCAGCCGCTCCTCCAATTCGCGGACGTGATCTGGCCCGAGCCGCAGATCGTCGGTTCCCTCCTTCACGGGGATGTAGTTGATGTAGTAGAAGAGGCGACAGCCTCGATCGACGAGTCGACGCAGGTGGGTCTCCGACGTCGCGAGGTCGAAGTTCTCGCTCGTGAGCGTTGTCGATGTGCCGAAGAAGACCCGTCGCTCCTTCAATCGCGTCATGGCATCGATGACCGTGCGGTGCGCGCCGTCGCCACGCCGTCGATCGGTCTGATCCTCGTCGCCTTCGATGCTCAGCACCGCGATGACGTGGCGTTGGCGCCGGAGCGCTTCGATCCTTCCGGGGTCAAGGAGCGTCCCGTTGGTGAAGAGGAGGAACAGAATCTGCGGATGCGCAGCAGTGAGTTCGAGCAGATGCGGGCGCAAGAGGGGCTCGCCGCCGGCGATCAGCATGACCGAGGCGCCGAGCGCCTCGACCTCGTCGAGCAGAGCGCGAACCCGCGCCTGACTCATCTCCTCGCGATCGGACGTATGAAGGATGTTCGCGTAGCAGCCGACGCAGTCGAGATTGCAGCGAGAGGTGATGCTGTAGATCAGGAATGGGGGCACGTGAACCCCGCGTGACTCGCGCCGGTCGCGTACCTTCGCTGCGCGGCTCTGGCGCCTGAGCAGTCGGAGCGCGTGGGTTGCGAAGCGCGGGTCGGAGCGCGTGATGCGCAGCGCCGTCTTGACGACGTCGACGATGGACGCTTCGAAGGCGACGGCCGGCCGATCGGTCATGCTCTCTGGGTTCCTTCCCGCTCGCGGATTCGAACGATTGTAGAGGAGCGAAGGAGCCGGGCTCAATGGCGCCTGACGGACGAGTGCCCGTTTCGAAGCTCCGACTGTCGCCGCTCCGGCGAGGTGACAGCTGACCGTCGGACGTCCGTCACGTTCTCGAAACGGACCTTCGACGAACGCAGTTGCCACGGGCGTTCGCTGGAACGACGTTTTCGGCGGCTCGTTTCTCGGGCGCCTTCCGGATGGCTAAGATGAGCGTGCGGGTGGAGGCGGTCGATCCTGTGAGGGGGATCACCAACAACACACCACGAATTGCTCGTTGAGGTGCAGTTCGGGCCGGTTTCGGGGGATTCAAGGACTCCGGCAAGGAGGAGAGCGTGGGGGAGACGCGCACAATGATCCTATTCGAGGGGAACATCGCGGCGGGGAAGAGCACCGTGGGGCGCCGGTTGGCCGAATCTGGGCTGTTCGGTTTCATCGAAGAGCCGGTGGGCGCGTGGCAAGGCGAGTTCGACGAGAACCTTCTTGACCTCTTCTACAAGGACGCGAATCGGTGGGCGTTCACGTTCCAGCTGGCGGCGTTCACGACACGGGCCAAGACGTGGAGTGAGGTCCTGGCGATGACCGATCACTCCACGGTCGTTCTCGAGCGCTCGATCTACTGCGACCGCTACGTGTTCGCGAAGAACTGCTATCAGACGGGATTGATGTCGAAGACGGAGTGGCAGCTGTACTGCAAGCTGTGGGACTGGTTGCAGCGCAACTGGTGTGCCGAGCCGGACAAGATCGTCTACCTGCGGACGCCGGCCGAGGTCTGCTGCGAGCGCATTACCGAGCGGGGCCGGTCGGAGGAGACGACGATCCCGCTTGAATACCTGCGCGATCTGGAGACGCTCCACGACGAGTGGCTCATCGAGAACTCGCAGGCGGTCATCGTCGACGGCTGCCGTCAGTGGACGGCGCAGGAGATCTACGACGTGCTTCTGGATTCCGGGGTGGAGATGACGAAGCCGGAGGAAGTGACCCAGGCGTAGGCGATCCTCGCGGGAGACAGGATTCGAAAGGCGGGCACGGGGCGGTGCCTCGTGTCCGCTTCTTCCTTGGGTGCGAGCGAGGCTGGTACGGAAGACCGGAATCCTTCGAACGGAAGGCACGTTCGGCTATACTCGCACGATCATGGCCGTTGTCAACAAGATCGCGAAGATACGGAAGCGGAGCCACGCGCTCGTCGCGTTCGATCAAAGTCGGATGGTTCGGGCGATCCGCAGAGCAGCGAGTTCGGTGGGCGGCTTCGGCCAGGACTTCCTGCCGGGAATCAACGATCGCATCTTCACGGCCGGCGGCACGGATGAGGGGATTGCCGAGTTCCTGTCCGACCTGGTCGTCGTCTGCTTGAATGCGGACGAGCGGCATCATGTCTCCAACTTCCCGCCCACGGTCGAGGAGATCCAAGACGTCGTCCTTCACGTGCTGACGAGCAACGGGTTCACGACCGTTGCGGACGCGTACACCTGTTTCCGGTGGGGGCACCACTGGGTTCGGATGGGCGCAATCGACGAAGACCAGTTCGTCGGCGGAGGCTACCCGCCGGGGCACATGGATCCGTTGAAGGCGTGGAATCACGACCAGGACTGCGACACGGTGGAGGGGCTCAACGAGATCGTCCGGTCCGGCGCGATGAAGAACTTGGTGGGGGCCTCCCTCGCGCACTACGAAGACGAGTTGGATCGTGCCGCGAAGACGGTTCTGGCCGGGATCGAGGCCGGCCGGGATCTTCGGATGATCTGGATCAGCGGACCGAGTTCGTCCGGAAAGACGACGACCACCGTGAAACTGACGCAGCGTCTCGAGGAGGCGGGGTTGCGGTTCCTGATGCTCAATCTGGATGACTACTTCTGGTCGCTGATCGAGCATCCCACCGACTGGATCGACGACCGCAACTACGAGACGCCGGAGGCGCTTGACATTCAGCTGCTCAACGAGCACCTCCGTGCGCTGCTTGCGGGAGAAACGATCGAGAAGCCGGTGTACAGCTTCAAGGAAGGGCACAGGGCGGGGACGAAGCAGGTTCGGATGGAGAAGGACCAGATCCTGCTGCTCGACTGCCTGCATGGGTTCTACCCGCCGATCACCGAAGGGATCGATCCGGTGGCGAGCTTCCGGATCTACATCGAGGCGATGAATCCGCTCTACGAACCGCATCCAATGCTTCCACTTGCCGAGGGCGATCGCTCCGACCGAAGGCTGACGCGGTTCGAGGACGTCCGGCTGTTGCGCCGGACGTTGCGGGACGCGGTGCATCGGAATCATCCGCCGCTGGCGACGTTGCTTCACTGGCACTACGTCCGGGCAGGCGAGCTCTTCTCGATCATCCCGCTCAAGGGAATGGCGGACGTGATCATCAACGGCGGGATGCCGTTCGACCTGCCGGCGATGAAGCCGTTCTTCACTGCGACGCCGGGGCTCTGGCCGAGCGAGGAGCAGCTCGGGAATTACCCGTCCTTCCTCGATGCGCACATCCGGCACAGGAGGGTCTCGCATCTGCTCGAGTCGATCGAAGGGATGTCGATGAAGGACGTCGAGGACACGGCGATCATCCCCGGGGATGCTGTCGTCAGGGAGTTCATCGGCGGAAGCACGATCGAGATTCCGCACAACGAGTGACGCGTCGTTGAACCAGGCGGCGAGGGTCCTTACCCTCTGTCGCGGAGGGACGCGGATGCCGGCCAACCTAACTCCCGAGTTCAAGAAGGCAAGACAGCGGTTCCAGGCGGCAAAGACGCCGGAGGAGAAGCTCGCTGCTCTGGAGGAGATGCTTGCCACGATCCCCAAGCACAAGGGGACCGACAAGATGCAGGCGGACATCAAGCGCCGCATCGCCAAGCTCCGCGACGCCGGCGGCGGGAAGAAGAGCGGACGTCACGGATTCGACCACATCCCGAAGGAAGGCGGCGGGCAGGTTGTCCTTGTCGGCGGACCGAACTGCGGCAAGTCGGCGCTCGTCGCGGCGCTGACCAACGCCAAGCCGGAGATCGCGGCGTATCCGTTCTCGACGCAGGCTCCCGTGCCGGGGATGGCCCCGGTGGAAGACATCGCGGTTCAGCTGATCGACCTGCCTCCGATCACGCCCGACTACACCGAAGGCTGGGTGTACGGGTTGATCCGCGCCGCCGATCTGGTCCTCCTCGTGATCGACGCGACCGAGATCGAGCTCGCGGTGGACGAGATCGATGAGATCCTGCATCTGCTGGAAGAGCGACACATCGTGCTGACAGCGGAGGACGAACGAGCGGGCGAAGACGAGCGAATCCGGCTCGTTCCGTGCCGAGTCGTGCTGACGAAGTCGGACCTGGCGGTCGAGAGCGAGATCGAGGACGTGGCGTTCCGAACGTTGCCCGTGTCCGCCGAGACGGGCGCCGGCCTCGATCGCCTCCGGCGTGAGCTGTTCGACGCGCTGCGGATCGTGCGAATCTACACGAAGCTTCCCGGGAAGAAGCCGGACATGGAGGAGCCGTACACGCTCCCGATCGGAAGCACGGTCCTCGACGCCGTTCGCCTCGTGCACCGGGATTTCGTCGACCAGCTGAAGTACGTCCGAGTCTGGGGCTCGGGACGGTTCGACGGGCAGCAGGTTCCCTCCGATCACGTTCTCGAGGATGGGGACGTGATCGAGATCCACGTCGGCTAGCGCAGAGACCTACTCCTTCGTGTTTGCAGAGAGGGTCATCAGCGCGCCCCGGACGCACATTTCGAGAGCGCTGCGGTCGGACGAAGTGAGCACCTCGTATTGCGGAGCGCCGAGGACGCGCCGGACCACCTCATCGTCGGTCGAAGCGTCGCTCCGAAGAGCTCTGATCTGCTCGAACCAGACCGTAATCTCACGCTCATACTGTTCGATGTGCGCTTCGACTCCGTCCGAAAGGATCCCGAAGTGCGAGAACGCAAGTCGCCTCGGGTGGAGATCGAGCAGGCGCGCGAGCGTCGCCCGACTCTCCTCGACGTCGAATCGAGGCGGGACGGTCAGCGGGACGCCGACGGGGAGGCCGTAGTTGCCGACCGCATCCCCCGCGAAGAGCGTTCGGCTCTCGGACTCGAAGTAGCAGACGTGGTGGGGAGCGTGGCCGGGCGAGTAGATTGCGCGTACCTCGATGCCCCGTCCGAGATCGAACGTCTCACCGTCCGCAGCTTCGTGGAGACGGTCGGCAGGAACCGGCGCGGGGATTCCGTAGAGCGGGAAGAGGTCGGGGCTTGCCTGTCGGACGCCGTCGATCAGGCGGCTCGGGTCGGCGATGTGCCTGACGCCACGGGGATGGGCGACGATCGTCGCCTTGGGGTGAGCCTCGGCGATCGCGCCGGCTGCCCCCGCGTGATCGAGATGCACGTGCGTGACGAAGACGTACGCAACGTCTTCGCCGCGAAGCGCGTCTAGGAGGGCGTCGGCCGAGCGGGGCGTGCCCGCCTCGATCAGAGCCGTACGCTGCCCGCGGACGAGGTAGGCGGCGCCGCGGCCGGGAACGCCGTAGGTCATCGTGTCGACGCAACGAACGGGGTCTCGAGTCGACGGGGCCATGCGCTTCAGAACCACCCCAGACGCGCGGCGAGGAGAAGGGCACCGGTGCCGATAGCGCAGCTGAGAAGGGCGACCCAGGTTCCGGAGCGGATCCATCGCCGGAACGAGAGACGCTCGCCGATCGTGTCGGCGAGCGAGAGAACGACGACGTTCGCGGCTGAGCCGAACGGCGTCAGGTTGGCGCCGAACCCCACGCCGACGGCAAGGGCCCACCACAGCGGCTCGACGGGGACGCCGTGCGCTCCGAGGCCCTTCAGGATCGGCAGAAACGCAATGGTGAACGGAACGTTGCTGATCAGCCCCGACGCGAGCGCTCCGAACCAGAGGACGGCGATGATGGCGAGGTAGATCCCCTGTTCGGCGAGGAACGCGATGCCGCTTCCAATCGAGGCGATGACACCGCTGGCCTCGAGTCCGCCGACGATGACGAACAGGGAGATGAAGAACAGGAGAACGTCCCAGTGGATGTCCTTGAGAACCCGCTCGAAGTCGGGTCGTACCCACAGGAGGCCGAGCGAGGCTCCGATCAGGGCGACCAGGCCGGGCTCCAGGCCGATGAGCTCGTGGATGAAGAACAGCGCGATCGTGACGCCGAGGGCAGCGAGCATCTTGCGCATCGTCGCTCGGTCGACGATGGCGCGTTCGGCGTCCATCGCGAGAAGCCGATCGACGTTGCTCGGATACGCCCGCAGCTGGCGACGGAAGATCAGAAGGAGAAGGGCCATCGAGAAGACCCATGCAACGCCGACAATCGGAGCGAGGTGTGCCAGGAAGTCGAGGAAGCCGAACCCGGCGGCCGACCCGATCAGGATGTTCGGTGGGTCGCCGATCAGTGTCGCCACACCGCCGATGTTCGACAGCAGAACCTCGCTCATGACGAACGGGACGGCGGAGATTCCGAGGACGTCGGCCAACGAGATCGTGACAGGGACGACGATGATGATCGTCGTGACGTTGTCGAGGACCATCGAGACGACGGACGTCACCAGGCCGAGCATGATCAGCAGAAGCCACGGCCGCCCTCGAGTCGACTTCGCTGCTCGGATCGCAAGGTACTGGAAGAATCCGGTCTCCTTGAACAGGCCGACGATGAGCATCATGCCGAACAGGAGTGTGATCGTGTCGAAGTCGACCGCCGCGACGGCCTCGTGGGGATCGAAGAACGAGAGCCACGAGCCGACGGCGATCATGGCCGCGCCCCCGGCGATCGCCAAGATCGAGCGATGCACCTTCTCTACGAAGATTCCCGTGTAGGTGAGGACGAAGATGACAAGAGAGGCAACCAAAGGCCAGACGGAGGCGTCGTTCATTCGGCAATCATCTCGTGTTCCGGATTGCCGATCCTATCGCGGCCGGAATCGAGGTGCAACGTCGCTTACCGCGCGCGGCCGGGACGCACGTCGTCGGCGTTCGCTTGACGGCCGGAGGCGTTCCCGGAGAATCGAGGCGTGAGCGAGAACGTCCTCGACCTCTTCCATCCGGCCGTCGCGCGTTGGTTCAGCGAGAGCTTCGCTGAGCCGACGCCGCCTCAGCGAGACGGATGGCCGCACATCGCGGCCGGAGAGAACACGCTGGTTCTCGCGCCGACGGGATCCGGGAAGACCCTCGCCGCCTTTCTCTACGCGATTGACGAGCTGCTGAAGCGCGGCAACGTGAAGGAGCGCCCGGCGGGCGTTCACACCCTGTACATCTCGCCGCTGAAGGCGCTCGCCAACGACATCGAGCGGAACCTCGAGGCGCCGCGAGCGGGCGTTCGACGCTGCGCCGAGCACATGGGAATCCGGCTTCCTGAGATCACGGTGGGGTTGCGTACCGGGGACACGGCGCCTGCCGTGCGTCGTCGCATGGTTCAGCACCCGCCGGACCTCTTGGTCACGACGCCGGAGTCGCTTCATCTGATTCTGACTTCTCCGAAAGCCAGGGACATGCTGCGAACGATCCAGTATGTCATCGTCGACGAGATCCACTCCCTCTTCCCCGACAAGCGGGGAACCTTCACGGTGCTTCTTCTGGAGCGGCTGGAGGCGCTTGCCGGCCGCTCTCCGGTTCGAATCGGGCTCTCCGCGACGCAGCGTCCGCTCGATCTGGTGGCGCAGTTTCTCGGAGGGTTTCTCGAGGATGGCATGCCGCGGCCGGTGAGCATCGTCGACGGCGGCATGCGAAAGGGCCTCGATCTGCGCGTCGAGTGCCCGGTCCCCGACATGAAGGCACTGCCGGCGACGGGGGGGGCGGGGCCGACGATCTGGCCGTCGGTTCATCAGCACCTGCTCGATGCGGTCGGCGAGCACACGTCGACGCTGATCTTCGCCAACAACCGCCGGCTCGTAGAGCGCATTGCCGCGGAGATGAATCGGCTCGCCGGGGAGCGGCTCGTCCGGGCTCACCACGGCAGCGTCTCCAAAGAGCAGCGCCTGGAAATCGAGGAGGAGCTGAAGGCAGGTCGGCTTCCCGCGCTGGTCGCGACGAGCTCACTCGAGTTGGGCATCGACGTCGGGGCGATCGACCTCGTCTGTCAGATCGAGACGCCGACGTCGGTGGCAAGCGGGCTTCAGCGTGTCGGTCGCTCCGGGCACCTCTACCGGCAGATGAGCAAGGGTCGGTTGATTCCGAAGACGCGTGACGACCTCCTGCGAATGGCGGCCATGGCGCACGCGATGCAGGTGGGTGAGATCTCGTCTGTGCGTGCGCCGGAGAATGCGCTGGACGTTCTCGCGCAGCAGATCGTGGCGATGGTGGCGCTGCAACCGTGGGAGGCGGACGTGCTGTTCGCGAGGGTGCGCCAAGCGTATCCGTACCACAGGCTTCCCCGGGAAGCGTTCGACAGCGTGCTCGAACTCGTCTCCGGGAGATTCCGGTCCGCGACGGTCTCCGCGCTGCGGCCGCGGATCGCCTGGGATCGCGCACGGAACCTCCTCGAACCGCTCCCGGGCGCGCGGCAGGCCGTGGTGCTGAATGGCGGAACGATCCCGGTGTCGGGGCAGTACCCGATGGTGCTCGAGGACCGGAAGACGAAACTGGGTGAGCTCGACGAGGAATTCGTGTTCGAGCGAAGGCTCGGCCAGACGATCCTGCTCGGGACGAGCCGATGGACGATTCTCGAGATCGGCTCCGACCGTGTGATCGTGGCACCGTCGGAGGAGACCGAGGCGGTGATGCCGTTCTGGAAAGGGGAAGGGCTCGGGCAGGACGCGGAGTTCGGAGAGTGCCTGGGCCGGTTCATCCGAGCGTGCGGGGAGCATGCACGCTCGCCCGATTTCGAAGACTGGCTCGCCGAGACGTGTGCGCTCGACTCGAATGCGGTCTCCAACCTCGCGACCTATGTCAACGACCAGCTCGAGCGCGGGGGAGCGGTTCCCGACGATCGGACGGCGTTCCTCGACCTGTTCCGAAACGAGATGGGCGACGCGAGGTTGGCGATTCTGACGCCGTTCGGGCGCGCCTTCCATCTCGCGCTTCTTCTTGCGCTTCAGGGGACGTTGAGGGCGGACGGCGTGCAGCTGCCGCAGGCGGTCTTCTCGAACTCGGGGATCGTGCTGCGCCCCGGGAGCGTGCCGGCTAACGTTCTGATCGACGCGTGCCGATCCCTGTCTGCGGGGGCCGTGGAGGCTCGCATCACCGAGGAGCTGGAGAAGACGCCGTTCTTCGCGATGCGGTTCCGACGGAATGCGGCGCGCGCCCTTCTCCTGCCGCGTGCGAAGCCCGGCCGGCGGACGCCGCTGTGGCTACAGCGGCTGCGCTCGCACGACCTGCTCGAGTACGCCAGGGACCGGGAAGGCTTCCCGATCATCGTCGAGACGTACCGAGAGATCCTCGAGGATCTCCTGCCGCTCGATGCGCTGAAGCAGTTTCTGAAGCGCGTGGAGGACGGCGAGGCACGATTCGCGGTTCGGCGCGCGCCGACGCCGTCGCCCTTTGCCTCCACGCTGCTGCTCGAGTTCACCGCCGGGTACTTCTACGACGAGGACGAGCCGGAGCCGTCGCGGGCGGACCGATCGGCCCGGCGCGGCGTCCTGGATCTCCTGCGCGGTGCGGTGGAGGGCGTCCAGATCGACGCGGCGGCGCTTCGGAGGCTCGAGGAACGGATGCAGGGGATCGCGGACTTCGAGCGGGCACGGGACGGGGTGGAATTGGTTGACATGCTGCGCCGGATCGGTGACCTCGCTGAAGAGGAGATCGCGATGCGTGCCGAACCGCCGGCGCTGGCGGCGTTGCCGGACCTAGTGGCCGACGGACGTGTTGCGCGAATCGAGCCGGAAGGCGAGGTGCCAGGAGGGCGGCTGATTGCCGAGGAGGACGTCGAGACGTATTCGCGGCGCTCGACCGAGGATGTGGATCGCATCGTCCGCCGTTTTGCCGGGAACCGGGGCGGCGTGACGAGAGAGGAGATCGAGTCTCGCTATCCGGGCACCGCGGAGGCGGTCGATCGGCTTCTGGCGGCGGGCGACCTCGTGGAAGTCGCGCGTGGCGATGACCGTCCGCTGATTCTCGAGCCGGAGGTGCTGGGAGCGGCGCGGCGGATGACGCTCTCCAAGAGGCGTTCGAGCGTGAGATCGGTTCCGGTTTCTCGCTATATCGACGCGCTCTTGCGGCGGCAGCATCTCCTCGATCCGCTGCCCGGGGAGGAGGGGCTGGGCGAGGTGATGGATCAACTCGTCGGGTGGTTCGCGCCGGTCCAGGCGTGGGACGTCATCCTCACTGCGCGTCTTCGCCCGTATCGTCCGAGCGCGTTGGAGGAGGAGATCCGCCTCGGCGAACTCGTCTGGCGCGGGCGGACCACCGACAGCGGGAGACGCGCGATTGGCTTCGCTCCCTCGGAGCACGCAGGGCTGCTCCGACCGTCGAACGCCCCGGGGGAGAGCGATCGAGCGGCACTTGCCATATCGGAGTTCCTCGGCGAGCACGGCGCTTCGTACGTTCACCAGATCGCGGCCGGCCTGGAGAGAGGCCCGTCGGAGGTCGCGGCAACGCTCTGGGACATGATCTGGGACGGCCGAGTGACGAACGATTCCCTCCTTCCGGCGCGGGCCGGCCGGCCGACGGGTGAGGCGCGGCGATCGCGTCGGCGGTCGCCCTCGGGCGGAGGGCGCTGGTCTGTGGTGCGCGATCCGGACGGCGGAGCGCTCGATGTCAGTGCATGTCTGCGGGTGCTGTTCCACAGGTACGGCCTCCTCTGTCGCGAGACCGTGGAGCGGGACGGGCTCGGCCTACGGTGGCGCGAGGCGTATCCGATCTTGACGCGGATGGAGTGGCGGGGCGACGCGGAGCGCGGCCTGTTCGTCGAGGGGCTCTCGTCACCTCAGTTCGCCGCACCGGTGTTCTCGCGGTTGCTGCAAGAGGAGCCGGACGGGCGATCGGGAGCGATTCTCCTCCACGCGTTCGATCCGGCAAACCTGTTCGGCAGCATCATTCCGGTTCTGCGAGAGGACGGCGAACCGTACGTGTTGCGGCATCATCCGGGCAACGGCGTGGTCGTGCGCGAAGGCCGCCCGATTCTCGCGATCGACGCGTACGGAACGCGGCTGACGCCGCTGGTGGCGTTGCCGGAGGAGGAGCGGATCGAGGCGCTGTCGTGTCTTCGAGCGCTCGTCGAGGGGCCCTGGCGTCGGACGTCGATTCGAGTGAGAACCTGGGGCGGCCGACCGATTCTCGAGACGCCGGCCGCGACGGACCTCGAACGGTTGGGGTTCATGCGGGAAGATCCGTTCATGATTCTGTATCGCGCGTTCGACGAGGCACCGTGACGGCACACGGCGATTCGGCTGGTCGCAGAGCTGAGCTTGTGAGAGAGATCCTGCGAGCCGGCGCGATCTGTCCTGAGTGTCTCGGCCGGGCGTTCGGGAAGCTCGGGCGGGGCCTGTCGAACGAGGAGCGAGGGCGGGCGATCGAGACCGCCGCGCTCGCGCTCGGCGTGCAGCCGAAATCCGGAACCTGCTGGCTCTGCGGAGGCGCGTTCTCGGAGGTGGCCGTGTGGGCCGAGCGCGCGGCGGAGAAGGTGCGAGGGGTCGAGTTCCGGACGTACCTGTTCGGCGTGCGCCTCTCTCCCCGCTTGGACGAGATGGAGGCGTACTTCGCAGAACGGTTCCCGACCGGTGCGATCGAGCCGGCCAAACACGCGTTCAATCGGGCCGTGGGGCGAGCGTTCGATCGGCTCTTCCCGGGAACGACGGTCGCGTTTGTGGAGCCGGACGTTTCCTTCCTGATCGACTTGCCGGCCGCAACGCTCGACGTCCGAATTGGCTCGCTGTTCTTCTTCGGCCGATACCGGAAGCTCGTACGCGGCATCCCACAGACGAAATGGCCGTGCAGACGGTGTGGAGGTCGTGGCTGCGACGTCTGCGGCGGCACGGGGAAGCAGTACCCGGAGTCGGTCGAGGAGTGGGTGGCGGAGCCGCTGGTCGACGCGTCCGACGCGGAGGGGGCTCGGTTCCACGGTGCCGGGCGCGAGGACATCGACGCGCTCATGCTCGGCGAGGGGCGTCCGTTCGTGATTGAGATCGTCGCACCACGGAAACGCACCCTCGATCTGGAGGCCCTGCACGGCGAGATCAATCGCCGCGCGTCGGCTCGCGTCGAGGTCGATGGGCTGGCTCCGGTCAAGAGGCGCGCGGTCGAGGATGTGAAGGAGACGCGCGTGGGGAAGCGATATCGCGCGCGGGTCGAGTTTGCGGAAGACGTCACGGCGGACGCGCTGGAGCGCGCGCTCGGATTCCTCGTCGGGACGATCACACAGCGGACGCCGAGGCGCGTCGCCCACCGCCGTGCGGACAAGGTCAGGATGCGGAAGCTCCTGGAGACGACGGGGGCGATGGTGGACAGGAGAACGGCCGAGATCGAGGTTGCGACCGAGGGCGGGCTGTACGTCAAGGAGCTCGTCTCCGGCGACGACGGACGAACCGAGCCGAGCCTCGCCGGACGCCTCGGCGTGGACGCTCGCGTGACCGAACTCGACGTCGTCGAGATCATGTGGCCGAGGCGACCGGACGGGTCCGTGGACATCCCCCACCCGCTTCCGTAAAGTAGCGGCGAGGGGAGCATGAGCGAGAACCAGAGGGGTAATCCGACGAGTCAGGCGACGACGGCGAAGAGCCCGAGCGTGCTCGACATCTACTTTCGCGAGATCGGCCGGTTCCCGCTCCTCACCGCGGACGAGGAACGGGAACTCGCCAGGGCGATGCGCGGCGGCGTCGCGCAGGCGCGCGAGAAGCTCATCGTCTCCAATCTCCGGCTGGTCGTGCGGATCGCTCAGGAGTACACGGACGTCGGTCTCCCTCTTCTCGATCTGATCCAGGAGGGGAACATCGGGCTGATCGAGGCGATCGAGCGGTTCGACCCGGAGCGTGGATACCGGCTCAGCACGTACGCGGTCTGGTGGATCCGACGCGCGATGCTCTCAGCGATCAATACCTACTCGCGGATGATCCGGATCCCCGATTACCTGTTCCGCGCCGTGCGGAGGCTCGCGCAGATGCGAGCGCTGGCGGAAGAAGGGCTTGTCGACGAGGCCGAGGTCTCCGAAGCCGTCGGGCTGTCGGCCGAGCGCCTCCGTCAGATCGAGATCCAGGTGAGCGAGATCCTCTCCCTCGACCAGGCGGTCGGGGAGGACGGGGACGAGACGCTCGGCGAGCGGGTCATCGACGAGCGTGGGCTCTCGCCCGAGCACGAGGCGCTCCGCCTCCTCTTCCGAGACGAGCTGGAGGTCGTCCTCGATCGGCTGCCGGCGCGGCAAGCTCTGGCGATCCGGCTTCACCACGGCATCGTCGACGGCTGCCCGTACAGCCTCGCCGAGGTGGGGCGGAAGATGGAGATCAGTCGCGAGCGGGCCCGCCAGCTGGTGAAGGAAGGAATGGAGACCATCTCCGGCGAGTGGGGCGAACGCGCGCTTCAGTTCTACCGCGGCTTGCTCAAGGAGTAGCGGGTCGGCTTCGGCCCGACGTCCTACTTCCCTTCAGAACTCGAGCCCGCAGTTGACCACACCCCGCCTCGATGTCGGTCCCCATGCTCTTGCGCACTGTGACGGGGATTCCGGCGGCCTCGAGCACGTCGCGGAATCGGCGAATCCGATCCTCGGGGCTTCGACGTGACGCGGAGTTCGGCGTCGCGTTGTACGGGATCAGATTCACGTGGCAGAGAAGCCCGGCGAGGAGTTTCGCGGCTGCCGCTGCGTTCGCTTCGGCGTCGTTCACGCCTTCGAGCAGCGCGATCTCGAACGTGACCCGCCGATGTGTGCGGTCGACGTAAGCTCGGATTGTGCGCAGGAGCGTCGCGAGCGGATACCGGCGGTTGATTGGGACGAGCTGGTCGCGCGTGCGGTCGTCCGCCGCGTGGAGCGAGACCGCAAGATTGACCTGAG
>Ga0272441_10003960_pt1 | contig 27496 bp, 30 predicted proteins | sample SSMProp6N_FD_193582 | JGI IMG/M metagenome (GOLD analysis project Ga0272441, IMG submission 193582) | Marine sediment archaeal communities from Little Sippewissett salt marsh, Falmouth, MA, United States - SSM-Prop-6N | ecosystem: Environmental > Aquatic > Marine > Wetlands > Sediment ... | reverse complement strand
TCCAACCCCCCCCCGCCGGTGCGCCATGCCATGGCCTGCCTAGGTGTCCTCGGTATCGTCGCCGGTCTCGGCGTCTTCGCCGTCTGCTGCTTCCGCGGCCTCCGGCGCTTCTTCTTCCACGGCGGCCACCGTCGGCGGTGCGATGGTGGCGATGGTGAAGTCGCGGTCGGTGATGGTCGGCTTGGCGCCGGCTGGCAGAGTGATCTCGGAAATGTGAATGGAATCGCCGATTTCCTTGCCGGTGAGATCGACGGTGATCTCATCGGGCAATTCCGTTGCCGGGCACAGCAATTCCACCTCGTGGCGGACCACGTTCAGCACACCCTTGAATTTGTCGATGCCAGGGGAAGCCTGTTCGTTGATGAACGCCACCGGGATCATGACGTTGATCTTGGCGCCTTTGCCCAGGCGCAGAAAATCGACGTGGATGATCCGGTCGCGCACCGGGTCCAATTGCACGTCACGGGCAATCACCCGGGTTGTGCTGCCGTCCACGTCGAGGTCGAGCAAGGTCGACATGAAGCCGCCGGCATTCCACAGTTTGGTCACCGCGCGCGCCTCAACCTTGATCAAAGCGGGGTCTTTCTTATCGCCGTAAATGACCGCGGGAACCTTGTTATCGCGCCTTGCAGCCCGTGCGGCCCCCTTGCCGGCACGTTCGCGGCGCTCCGCGGTCAACGCCATGGTCTTTGCCATTGGTCGTCTCCTAGTCAAATGAGCGTCAAAATAAAAGGACGGCCCACACGGCCCCAAACATGGGCGGCCGACCGTCTTGCACCGCCGGCTTCATCCCCTCCAGGGGTGCGGAAAAAGCCTACGGAGTGGCGGCGTTCTAGGGCAAAACCGGCAAGAGGGCAAGCGCGCCGATGCAGCGCTTACCTCAAGGGGAATGTCGCCGCCCAGCAGCCGGGTGCATATCCTCAAACAGCGCCCACGCGGTGTGGGCGCCGTTTTTAGGATGTCCGCTATGCCATATGCCATCTCGATAGGGTTTTTGATTTTGTGCGCTTTGCACGCGCCGCCGGCGTTCTTGGCGGTGCGGCCCGGCCGCATGGCGGCGCTTTATGGGGTGGCGGCTATGCCCGGCGGGCTTGGCGTTTTGATGCACCACCGGGCCATGCTGTTCGCGTTGGTGGCGCTGGGGTGCTTGGCGGCGGCGTTGGTGCCGGCCGTGCGCGGTGCGGTTCTAGTGCTCACCGGCTGGAGCATGACCGGGTTTTTGCTGGCCTATTGGATAGGTGGCTGCCCTGGCGGTGCCGTTCAGCGGATCGCCCAGGCCGACCTTATCGGCATGCCGGTGCTGATTTTTCTGGTCTGGGCGGTATCGCGGGCGGCCTAGGTAATAGGGCGCAAGAGCGCGCTCTCGGTCACGTTTGGCGTATTAGGGGCTGTCGCCGGCACGCAGCGGTCAGGCGGGGTGCGCGCGCCCGAAGCGGGGGAACGCCCGCACGGCGCAAAACAGCACATACCCGGCCGGGCCGAATAGGAAGGTGACCGGCAAACACGGCAGCACCTTCCAAAACGCGATCTGCTCGCGCCGCCCGGTGCGGCATATCCATGCGCCGACAAACAGATCGAACGCCAAAAAATGGATCCACCCGGCCATCAGCGCCGCGGGGTCTGAAAAGAGCTGCATTACCTCGGCAAAGCTGCCGAACCCGCCGCCGTTTTGCGCCGGCACGGCCAGCACCACCAGCAGATAGGCGGTTGCCAGCAACAAGGGTATGTAAAGCCCGGCAATCCGGTCCGACCATAGCGGCATCAGCGGCGAGACAATAAGCACCGCCCACCCGGCCATGGCGAGTAGCCCCGCCAACGAGAAAATAAGCTCGAAATCCATCACTACGCCTCCACGCGGCAAAAAAGATGGATGTTTATGATGCATATTGCTTGCATATGCAAACATATCGGTTATATATCCGGCATGGAAAACCTAAGCACCATAAATGCCTTGCGCTTGCTGCAGGCAGCGGATGAGTTCAGAGCCAAGCTGTCAGGCGCGTTTGCTGCTGTGCATGGGCTGTCGGTTACGGAGTTCTTGCTGCTCCTGCATCTTGAGCGTGCCCCGGCAAACCGGCTGCCCCGTGTCGAGTTGGCCAAACGGATGCATGTGAGCGCCTCCACGGTGACGCGCATGGTGGCGCCGATGGAAAAGCTCGGCATGGTCGGCCGCCAGGCGGATGCGCGCGATGCCCGGTTGACCTTTGTGGTGCTAAGCGAGGCCGGCCGCCGCAAGCTCGAGGAAGCGCTTGCCACCTTTGCCCTGCACGCGGGATACGCCTTCCAGGACCGCTGGGACGACGATGAGCTCGCCCAATTGTCCGACTTGCTGTATCGGCTCGTGCCCAAGGGCGCCGGCAATCTAACGTGAGGCCCGCAATCGGGTGGGTTGCGCGAGCAGTCGGGCCGCACCGTGCGCCAACAGGCGGATTAGTCGAACAGGCTTGAGACCGAGCGCTCTTCGGCGATGCGGTGCATCGCCTCGCCGATCAGCGGGGCGATGCTGACCACGCGGACGTTGTGGCTGACGCGCACCGCTTCTGTGGCCTGAATGGTATCGGTGATGACCAAGGTCTTAAGCTTCGACGACGACACCCGGGCGACGGCGCCGCCGGACAAGACCCCGTGGGTGACATAGGCCGACACATCCTTGGCGCCTTGATCGAGCAGCGCCTGCGCGGCGTTGCACAAGGTACCGGCGCTGTCGACGATGTCGTCCATCAAGATGCACGACCGACCCGCCACGTCGCCGATAATGTTCATGACTTCGCTTTCCCCGGCGCGTTCGCGCCGTTTGTCGACGATCGCTAGGTCGGCGTCCAAACGCTTGGCAATGGCGCGCGCGCGCACCACGCCGCCCACATCGGGCGATACCACCATCAAGGGTTCGCCGTTCAAGTTGTCTTTGATGTCCTTGGTGAGCACTGGCGCTGCGAACAGGTTATCGGTGGGAATATCGAAAAACCCTTGGATTTGCCCGGCGTGCAGATCAACGGTCAACACCCGGTCGGCGCCTGCATTGGTGATGAGGTTGGACACCAGCTTGGCGGAAATGGGCGTGCGCGGCCCCGGTTTGCGGTCTTGCCGGGCGTAGCCGAAATAGGGGATCACCGCGGTAATGCGCCGGGCGCTGGCGCGCCGCAGCGCGTCGATGCAAATCAACAGTTCCATCAAGTGGTCGTTGGCGGGAAACGACGTCGATTGGATGACGAACGCATCCTCGCCGCGCACGTTTTCCTGGATTTCCACGAACACTTCCATATCCGCAAACCGGCGGACGATGGCTTTGGTGAGCGGCACGTTGAGATAGGCGGCGATGGCTTCGCTCAGCGCCCGGTTGGAGTTGCCGGCTAGAAGCTTCATGCGGGTCCGGTCTCCCGCGCGGGGCGCGCGCGGGCCTCCTCAGGCGAGCGATGCAGGGCGCGTGACATTTTCATGACTGTATGTCAGCGCCGCGGGTTGTATCAATTCGTATCCGGCGCTGTAAAGCCACGAAGCTGCAAAGGCGGTGCGGTTACCGGCGCGGTGTCGCGATTAGGCGACAGCAACACCAAGATGGCCCGCGCCGCGTCGTCGGCCGCCTCGCTGCCGGCGGTGCTCCAAGCGCCGGTAAGGCGGCCGGTACCAAACAACCGTTCCTGCACGATCGAGCCCACAGCCGCCCCGTTTGGCCGGGCAACATCCCATTGCAGCGTCACCATATCGCCCCCGGCTGAGGACGGGCGCACCACCATCGACCCGCTCACCAGAACCGCGCCGGGCTCCGGCGCAACCACAAGATGCGCACCTTCCGCCAGCAGCGCCGCGCGCAAGGCGCGCTCTAAAACCGGGCGGGAGGCCTTCGGTTCGCCGGCCACGTCGCGCACATGCACTTTGACGGGCCCGGTTAGATGTACCGGGCTTGATTGCCGCGCGGTCGTGGCGGGTGCTGCGGATCCTTGTGCCACGGTGTTCGCGGCCGGCGCTGCCGGTGCGCCGTAAAAGCCTGCTAGTTCAACCGCCACCTGCTCGGCGGCGCGCGATAAGGCTGCGTGGTTTTCCGCCTCCCACGCCGCATCTGGCGACGGTGATGCCACAAATTGCGTATCGACCACCCGCAACTGGCGGATACCGTTGGCATCCGATAGGTCCCAAGCAAAGGCGATGGCGGTGCCTTGCGGCGTTTGCCGGGTCGAGGTGATGCCTTCGAGCACATAAGCGGCGCCGGTCGCCTGGTCGCCGGCGATAACCGGCAGGCCTTGGTCCGCTGCCGCATCGCTAATCAGCTCCACAAGCCGCGCGCTTGCGTCCGCTGGCGCCCCGGTTACCGGCGCGATGGCAAAGCTCGGCGGCGCTGCCGGTGCTGCAGCGCTTGCCGGCGCCGTGCCGTCAATCTGGCGCGCGCACCCTGCCGCTGCAACAAGCAGTATGGCGGTGAGCAAACATCTAAGGGCGCCGGTCATTTTGTCGTTGCTTGTCTTAGGCCGGGGGCGTTCGCGCATCTGAGAATCGAATCATCATCGGTGGCGCGCCGTCATTATAGTCGATTGCGCCTGCTTGGTTAGGGAGGGGGTGCGAGTTTTATCGCCGATATCTGGCGGCCGTAATCGCGTTCTTTGTGGTGCGTCGTGCGGCGAAAGCTGAAGAACCGCTCCGCGTCCGCATAGGTGCAGGTGGCCACTATCCGCACCGTGCCGGCGCCGGCTGCGTGCAGGCGGTGGGCGACGTAGGCCGGCAAATCGAATTGCCAATGGCCGGTGCGCTTGGACGGTACAAAGAAAGTGGTATTGCCGCCGTCATGCGCTAGCACCTCGCGGCGTAAGTCGCCGCCCACTTCATAGTTGGCTTGGCTGATCGTCGGTCCGATCGCGGCAATCACCGCCTGGCGGTTTGCCCCTAGCGCTTCCATCGCGGTCAGCGTCGCCTCGGCAACGCCGGCCACCGCTCCGCGCCACCCGGCATGGGCAGCGCCGATGACGCGGGCCTTAGCATCGGCCAGCAGCACCGGTGCGCAATCGGCGGTCAATATGCCAAGGGCGATGCCGGGGGTGGCGGTTGCCATGCCGTCGGCGTGCGGCCGCGCCGCATCGGCCCACGGCGCGGTGACCCGCACCGCCTTTGCCGAATGCACTTGGTACATGGACAGCAGATGGTCCGGGGCGACTGCTAACGCGCCGGCGACGCGGGCGCGGTTGGCGGCGACGGCGCTCGGAGCGTCGTTAGAGCCGGGCCCGCAATTCAGGCCGCGGTAAAGGCCCGTCGAGACGCCGCCGGCGCGGGTGAAAAAGCCGTGGTCTATGCCGGCGCAGTCCGCCAGCGCCGGAGCTGTGATCGGCCGCGGGGGCATCGCTGTTAAAATCCTGCCGGTTGAACGTTGGAGCCGGTGATAGCCATGACCTTGAACAAGGTCCCCATGGCGTCATCGGCCGTCAAGCGGTGGGCGGCTGCGGCGATCGCCGGCGCGTGCTGAGGCGCGCTGCGGCTAAGTGCTGCGGCGCGCTGCTCAAGGCCAAGGCGTGCGAGGAATTGACCCTGGGGGATGGGCCCGTGGACGGTGCAACCTGCCGGCACCGCCCGCGCCAACGCTTCAAAATCCACGTGCGCGGTAATATCGCTGTCGCCCGGTGCGTGCAGCACCGGCGTCGGGGCGCCGTTGTGCAGCGCCTGCAACGTATCGCCAGGGCGGCTTTGCGTGTAGCCGTAATCGACAATGAGCGCGGCGCCGGATGCCGCCGCCAGGCGTTCACCCAGATGCAGAACCGTGCTGTCCCGGGCTGGGGAGACCTCAAGGATTGCCCCTTCTTGTGCATCGTGCGCTGTCGGCGGCAGGCACGTTGTATCGGCTAGCGGCGTAGGCGCGGCCATAAACGCTAAGGCGCCCGCCGCTTCGGCGACGCAGCGTTCGCACCAGCCCCTATCGGTCTTGACGAATTGCCGGATCGGCAGCGCGTCGAAAAACTCATTGGCCAGCACGATCAGCGGTCCATCGGGCAGGTGACCGATATCGCTAACCCATATAGGCGCGGCAAAGCCCGCAGCCTGTGCTGCCGGCGCAACCCGCTGCCGTTGCACTGCTGTGAGGGTGGGGCTTATCTCGACCAAGCAAATCTGCGCGGCCTGGGCAAAGCCCGGCTGGGTGCGTGCCGCGCGCACGGCGTCGGCCATCAAGGTGCCGCGGCCGGGGCCGAGTTCGGCAAGCGTGACCGATGCCGGTGCGCCGAGGCGCAGCCACGTGTCCGCTGCCCAGGCGCCGATGAGTTCGCCGAACATTTGGCTGATTTCCGGCGCCGTGGTGAAGTCGCAGCCGAAGGGGTCGCGCGTCGTGTAGTAGCCGTGGCGCGGATGCGCCAGCGCCAGCGCCATGAACCGCGACACCGGCAGCGGCCCTGCCGCGTGAATGTCACCGCGGATGATCTGCGCTAGCGGTGTCATGTCATTTGCGCGTCGGCTGGCTGAGTGGCGGCTGGCTGAGTGGCGGCTGGCCAAGCGGCGGCTCGCGCCGGGCCAGCCAGATAAAGCACACACCGGCCACCACCATAGGCAGCGACAGCGTCATGCCCATGGTCAGCCAATTGCCTACCAGGTAGCCAAGCTGTGCGTCCGGCTCGCGGAAGTTTTCGGTGAAGAAGCGTGCGCAGCCATAGCCGGTGAGAAATATCCCCGTCGTCAGGCCTGGCCGCGATAGGGTCGTGAAGCGGTAAACGGCGATGAGCATGACCGCAAACAGCAAGGCGCCGTCAATGCCGGCTTGGTAGAGCTGGCTGGGGTGGCGGGCGATGCCCAACGGGTCGCGCGGGAACACCATCGCCCACGGTACATCCGCCGCCCGGCCCCATAATTCCCCGTTGATGAAATTGGCGATGCGGCCTAAGCAATACCCAAACGGCACCACCACGCCCACCAAATCGGCTAGGGAAAACATGTTGATGCCGCGGGCGCGGGCAAACAGGATGATGGCGATAATCACCCCCGCCACGCCGCCGTGAAACGCCATGCCGCCTTGCCAGACGTACAACACCTCAAGCGGATGCGCGAGATAATAGGGCAGGTTGTAAAACACCACGAACCCCAGCCGGCCGCCGACGATGACGCCGATCGCCGCCCATACCAGAAAATCATCGACCTGCTGGCGGGTAATGGGCGCGCCCGGTTTGGCGTGCTTGCGCCGCGCGGCTGCTGGCGGGTGCGGATAGCCTGCCCACAAAGTGGGTGTCGATACCAGGCGCAGGCCCAACCGCCAGCCGCCGATGAGGCCGGCAATATAGGCCAAGGCATACCAGCGGATGACCAACGGGCCGATTTCGATCAGCACCGGGTCGAACTGCGGATAGGTAATCTCGTACATGAAGTCCACCACCCTTGAGCATGGCCGGGACGTAAGCGCCGGCGAGGGTTCGGTGTTGCCGCTGTGAATGTCAAGCGCACCGGCGCTCTGCTTGTCTCCCCTGCTTATCCGCCTGCTTGCCTCCCAGCGCTTGCTCAAGCGGTGCTGTGCGCGCGATACTGGGCCGATAAATACTGCGCCAGCGCATGTTGCGCTCGCAAGGAGTGGCCCCATGACCCAGTATGAGAATCGCTTTCTCGATGATATCGCCAAGCTGATGACCAGCGCCGCCGGCGCCGCGCAAGGCGTGCGCAGCGAGTTGGAAGCGGTGATTCGGGCGCAGGCAGAACGCTTGGTCGCCGATCTCGATCTCGTCCCGCGCGAAGAATTCGACGCCATGAAAGACGTCGCTCTAGCCGCCCGCGCGCAGGCGGAAAGCCTGCACAAACGCGTCGAGGCGTTAGAAGCGCGCTTGCAGAAGCAGGGTAAATCCAAAGCCTAACGGCCCACGGGCGGCCTTCGCCGGCGGTGTGCTGTTGTGGAAGATTCACCAATCAAGGACTTGCACCGGCGTTCCCGCCGATGCAACGTACCTGTTGTGTGTCACGTTGTGTCATTCACAATATGTGCTGTGGTTGGCACAATATGTGCCTTGGTTGGATGAGCGCGAGTGATGCCGCATCTGTTGCGTAACATTTGTTGCGTGCCGCCGGTGGGCTTCACCGGTGGGTCAAACGGGCGGTGGTGCCGGTGTGCCGCATAGTCTAGCCGCCGTGCACCAGCCGCCCTGCCACCTACGGCCATCCATGGCCACATATGGGAAGGCTTGCCATGTCATTGTCCGCTGCTGACGCCGTTACCCTGCCTGAGAACCCCATAGATGTGCTGGAGCGCATCGCCACCTTGCAAAATTGGCCGTTTGACCGGCCGGCGGAAGACGAATTGTCGTTGGTCGTCACCGGCTCGTGGTGCGATTACGACGTGTCCTTCACCTGGCGTGACGATCTCAATGGCGTGCATATGGCCAGCGCCTTCGACCTTAAAATGCAGGCCAGCAAATTGCCCGACGTGCACGCGCTGCTAGCGCGCATCAATGCGCAATTATGGCTCGGGCATTTTGACATTTGGAAAGATGAAGGCGCGGTGTTGTTCCGCCATGGGCTGCTGCTCGGCGCCGGCGATGCCACGGCAGAACAATGCGAGATGCTGTTGTCGCTCGCCGTTGAAGCGTGCGAACGCTATTACCCGGCGTTCCAATTCGTGCTGTGGGCGGGCCACTCCGCCGACGATGCCATGGCCGCGTGCATGTTCGAGACGCAGGGAACGGCGTAAGCCCGCGATGACGCACGCATCTCAGCCGTCGGCGGTCCCGGCGGACATGCCCGGGCCGCCGGGCAAGCTGGTGCTTGTGGGGGCCGGTAAAATGGGCGGCGCGTTGCTGCGCGGGTGGCTGGAGGCCGGCGTTGCGCCGGGCCGGATCGTGATTGTCGACCCGGCGCTAAGCCCTGACATGCACGCCTTAGCGGCCGAGCACGCCATCGCTGTGCACGGCGAGATACCGGCCTTGGCGGAGACCGCCGCCGTGGTTTTGGCGGTCAAGCCGCAAATGGTGGCGCCGGCGGCGCAGGCAGTGCGCGCCCGGGGTGCCGAAGGTGTGCTTATTCTCTCCATCGCCGCCGGCAAATCCGTAGCGGATATCAGCGCCCAAGCGGCGCCGGCGCCGATCGTGCGGGCGATGCCCAACACGCCGGCGGCCATCGGTCGCGGCATCACCGCGGCTTTTGCCGGCGCCGGCGTGTCGGCGGAGCAACGGGCTTTGGCCACATGGCTGCTGCAGGCGGTGGGCGCGGTGGTGTGGCTGGACGATGAACGCCTGATGGATGCGGTCACAGCCCTATCGGGCAGCGGCCCGGCCTATGTTTTTTTGCTCACCGAATGCATGGCGGCGGCAGGCGGCGCGCTTGGCCTGCCGGCGGCTCTTGCCGAACAGCTAGCGCGCGCAACGGTCAGCGGTGCGGGCGACCTATTGCGCCACTCCGATGCGCCGGCGGGCGTCTTGCGCGCCAACGTCACCTCCCCCGGCGGCACCACCGCGGCAGCGCTCAGCGTGCTGATGGCGGAAGAAGGGCTTGGCCTGCTGATGCGCCAAGCGATGACCGCCGCGCGTGACCGGGCGCGCGAGCTTTAGGCCGATGCCGGCGCTCAAACATTGCTGGCGGCTCCCTTGCTGGTAGCTGGGGCGCTGATCGCCTATCATGTGCCCGATGGCTGGTGACCCGAAAGCAAAAGCCCGCAAAGGCGGCGCAGGTAAAGGCGGCAAAAGCGGCAAAGGCGGCAGGGCGCTAACGCGCACCCGCATGGTGGAGGCGGCGCTGGCGCTGGCGCAAACCGAAGGCTGGCGCGATGTGTCGCTGGCCGATATCGCCGCCGCCGCCGGCGTGCCCTTATCCGACGCCTTGCAGGTGACACCGTCGAAGACCGCCATTTTGCGGGCGTTCTCGCAACAGGTGGACGCGCAGGTGTTGAACGGCCTCGACGACGAAGACCGCGACGCGCCGGCGCGCGACCGCTTGTTCGACGTGTTGATGAGCCGCTACGACGTGCTGTGGCCGTACCGCCCGGCGCTGCGGGCGATCTTGCAAGACCTGCCGCGCGACCCGGGAGCGCTGGCCGCAGCGCTGTCGCCGGCGCTTGAAAGCGTGCACTGGATGCTCGAAGCCGCTGACCTGGATACAAGCGGCGTGCGCGGGGCGCTGCGCGTGCGCGGCGTTGCGCTGATCTACGCCGCTAATCTGCGCGTCTGGCTTGCCGAAGACGACCGCGACATGGCCAAGACGATGGCCGATCTCGACCGCCGGCTGCGGCGGGCGGAAACGCTAATGGAGCAGGCCGCCGGGACCGCGCGCAACGTGTCCGGCTTGGTGCGCACGTCGTTCGCCGCGCTGGCCGGTGGGCAGCGGCGGTAAACGGTTATGCTGTCTTCCCTGTCTTCCCTATTTGCGCCGTCTGTGCTGTCAGACCGGTAGCTGCACCAAGGCCCGCAAGCCGCCAAGCGGGCTTTTCAGTAGCATGATGTCGCCGCCGTGGCCGCGCGCCACGTCCCGCGCAATCGCCAGGCCAAGGCCGGAGCCGGCACGGTTTTGGTTGCGCGAGTCATCCAGGCGGTGGAACGGTCTAAACGCATCGGGCAGTTGATCGGTCGGTATGCCCGGCCCGTCATCGTCGACGGTAATGTGCACCGTCGCCCCGTCGCTATGCGCTGCGAGCCGGACGTGATCGGCATGGCTGGCGGCGTTTTCCACCAGATTGGTGAGGCACCGTCGCAGCGCCGCCGGGCGCACCCGCAGCCTGATCGGGCCGTCCATGTCGACGCTGATCTGCGTGCCTTTGCGCGCGGCATTGGCGCGGATCTCTTCAAGAAACGCCCCAAGCTCGATCATCGACGCGCGCTCGCCGCCTTGCCCGCGGGCAAACGCTAGATACTCATCCAGCAAATGCTCCATCTCCATGACGTCGTTGCGCAGATCCTGCACTTCCGGACCGTCGCCCATGAGCGCCAATTGCAGCTTGAAGCGGGTGAGCGGGGTTTTGAGGTCGTGGCTGACGCCGGCCAGCATCGCGGTGCGTTGCTGGATTTGCCCGGCCAGCCGGTTGCGCATAACGATAAGCGCTTGCGCGGCGCGGCGCACTTCCGTTGCCCCGGACGGTTTGAAATCCGGCATGTCATGGCCAAGGCCAAAGGCATCCGCGGCACGCGCTAGGCGCTGGATCGGCCGCACTTGGCCGCGCAAAAATATCACCGCGACGACCAGCAAGATGATCGAGGTGCCGACCATCCAGGACAGAAATATATGGCTGTTGGTGGCCGACACCCGGCTGCGCAAAAACAGCGCCCGCACCACGCTGTCGCGGGTTTGAATGCGAATATCGACGTATTTGTCAAAGGTCACGCTATCCACCCACACCGGCCGGTCAAAGCGCGCGGCAAGCTCGCGTTCCAGAGTGTCTTGCAACACGGGAAACATCCCGGCGTTGATCGGGGCCGGCAATTGTTTGCCGGGCAGGATGGAGATCTGCACTTCCAGCGTTTGCCCGATCATATCGGCAAAGCTCTGATATGCGCTTGGGTCCTCTATGCGGTCATAGAGGGTCATGATCAGGTGCATGTCGTTGGCGGTCATATAGGCCAGGCCGCGGGTGACTTTCTCCCAGTGGCGGTCGATGAACACCAGCGTGGCGACGATCTGAAGGACGAGGATGGGGGTGATGACGATGATCAGCGCCCGGGTGAACAGCCCGCGTGGTATCCAGGCGTTCCATAAGGCGCGCGGGTTGATCGCTGCCAGGCGGTGGAGTGTCGGCGGGTTTGTCAGGCTTGTGTCAGCCATGCGGCAACTCCTGCGCGGGATATACCGGACAGTGTACCCGATTAGCGCCTAATCCGGCACAAACATATATCCCTCGCCTCTAATCGTGCGCAGGTAGAGGGGTTCTTTCGGGTTGGGTTCTATCTTCCGCCGCAAGCGGTTTATTTGCACGTCGACGGCGCGGTCGGAAATGTCGGCGGCGCCGGCGGCCAGCGCCTGGCGCGGCAGCGCCTCACCGGGGGTGCGGGCAAACAGTTTCATCATGTCGATTTCGCGCGTCGTCAAGCGCACCGGCGCACCGTTTTCGCTCAAGGTGCCGCGGTCAATATCAAATTCAAACCGCCCGAATGTGATGTTTTTGGCCGGTTCAAGCGGGGTGTGGCTGCGCCGCAAAATCGTTTGTACGCGCAATAAAAGCTCGCGCGGTTCAAAGGGTTTGGGCAGATAGTCGTCGGCGCCGGCCTCCAGCCCGTCGATGCGGTCTTGCGTTTCGCCGCGCGCGGTGAGCATCAATACGGGCACGTTAGATGTGCTGCGCAAATCTTGCGCGAAGCTGATGCCGGTCTCACCGGGCATCATCACGTCGAGCACGATCAGATCAAAGGCAAGCCCAGCTAGGCGTTGGCGCGCTTGCTGCGCGTCTTCGGCCACCGAGACGCGAAAGCCGTTGTCGCTGAGATATTTGCGCAGCAGCACCCGGATGCGTCGGTCGTCGTCGACCACCAGCAAATGCGGGGCGTTATCGGGCGGCGGCGCCGGTTTGCGGGGCGTGCGCGGCACCATCGTGGTGTCACTCATCTACGCCCCCCATCTGTGCCGCCCTGGACAGCGCTGCCCTGGACAGCGCCGCCCTGGATAGCGCCCTGCTGGCTGTGCGCCGTGGGGTGGTCGGCGCCCCGGTGTAGTTCGTCGCGGCTTGCGCGGTCGAGCATGGCTTTCATCACCTGGCGCCAGGCGGCCTCCGCTTGCGGGCCGGCCTGCGCGAAGGCGCGTTCGAGGCGGGCGCGCTGCGGCGTTTGCAATTGCGTCCACAGCGCCTGGCCTTTTTCCGTTAGGTGCAAATGCCGCTCGCGCCGGTCTTGCGGTCCGGTGCGTTGTTCAATTTGCCCGTCTTCCACAAGTTGGCGCAACACGCGCGCCAGGCTTTGCTTGGTGATACGCAAGATCGCCAGCAGATTTTGGACGGTAATGCCCGGGTTGCGGCCAACGAAATGCACCACCCGGTGATGCGCCCGGCCAAAGCCTTGATCTTCCAAAATAACATCCGGGTCACCGACGAAGTCGCGATAGGCAAAAAACATCAGTTCCATGGCGTCGACCAGGCGCGCACCGGCGGGCGGCTGGTCGGCGGCGGCGGTGCCGACGGCCGATGCGGAGGGGGGCGAGGATTTTATGTCAGTCATGTTGACTTATATCAGCCAGATTGTTACTTTTGCAGGCATATAAACGACAGGATCCGTCGCGTATCGCATGTGACCGGGGCAAAGAGCAGCGGTCCCGCGCGATATATGCTGGGGGGTATGTCACAATATGCTGGACCAGATACTAACGCGCCTGATCCGGCGGTCACAAATGCCCGTATCATGATGCCGCTGCGGGCGCAGACACAAAGGGAGCGGTTTTGGCATGGCTACAATTCCGTTTGACGACCGCGACGGCGCCATTTGGATGAATGGCAGCTTGCGGCCTTGGCATGATGCCACGGTGCACGTGCTCACCCATGCGATGCATTATGGCAGCTGCGTGTTTGAGGGCGAGCGGGTTTATGCGGGCGAGATTTTTAAGCTGCGCGAACATACCGACAGGCTGATTCAATCAGCGCACATCCTTGGGTTTGACATTCCGTACACGGCCGATGAAATCGACGCAGCCTGCACCGCAACCGTTGCCGCGCAGGGGTTTCGCGACGCTTATGTGCGGCCGGTGGCGTGGCGCGGCAGCGAGATGATGGGCGTATCGGCGCAGCAGACGAAAATAAACCTTGCCGTCGCGGTGTGGGAATGGCCGTCTTACTTCGCGCCGGAAGAGCGCCTGAAAGGCATTCGGCTCGACCTTGCCGCCTACCGCCGCCCGTCGCCGGACACAGCCCCATGCAAGAGCAAGGCGGCAGGCCTGTATATGATTTGCACCTTGTCCAAACACGCAGCGGAAGACAAAGGCTACGCCGACGCCATGATGCTGGATTATCGCGGTTACGTGGCCGAGGCGACGGGCGCCAATGTGTTTTTCGTCAAGGACGGGGTGTTGCACACACCGGTGCCGGATTGCTTTTTGGACGGCATTACCCGGCGCACGGTTATCGACCTGGCGGCGGCGCGGGGTATCAAGCTCGTCGAGCGGCATATCGAACCGGAAGAAATGGCCGGGTTCGAGCAGTGCTTCATTACCGGGACCGCGGCTGAGGTAACGCCTGTCTCAGAAATCGGTCCGTATAGGTTTACCCCGGGGCAAATCACCGAGACGCTGATGAACGACTACATGGCGCTGGTAAACCGCACCGGCTCGGTCGCCGCCGCTTAACGGCGCCAACGGTCGCGGGCGGCATCGTCGGTAGCCCTGGCGTCGACCCAGCGCGCGCCTGCCGCGCCGTGCTCTTTTTTCCAGAACGGCGCGTCGGTTTTTAGGTAATCCATCACGAAATTTGCCGCATCAAAGGCCGGCTGCCGCGCGCGCGCGGTGGCGATGACCAGCACAATCGGCTCTCCTGGCGCAAGGTCGCCAAAGCGGTGGATGATCGTCAGGTCGACGATATCAAACCGCGCGTGCGCTTGCCTCTCGATGCGTTCAAGCTCGGCGTGCGCCATCGCCGGATAGTGCTCCAATGTCAGCATGCGCAAAGCGCCGCCGCCGCTCATCTCGCGCACTTGCCCGATGAATGTGACGCTGGCGCCGATATCGCCGCGGCCGCGCGTGAGCGCCATAAGTTCGGCGCCGGCGTCGAAGGCTGAGGGCTGAATGCGAACGGCCATGGCGGTGTCCTTGGTGGGAGGTGTCCTTAGCCGCCGGTGACGGGGGGAAAGAGCGCCACTTCGTCGCCGGGTGCAAGCGGCGTGGCGCCGGTGGCCTGCGCTTGGTTGACGGCCACCTTAACGTCTAGCCTGGCAAACGCGGCCTGTTTTTGCGGGTCGGTCCGGGCGAGATGCGCCAGCAAATCCGCCACCGTTGCCACATCTGCGGCCAAGGCGATGCGCTCTTCTTGCACCCCGACGGCTTCGCGCAGGCGGGCAAAATACAAAACCGTGATTTGCGGCGTCATCGGCGCCCCCTTGCGGTGCCATGCCGCTCCGTGGCGGTGCCCTGCCGTGTCATGCCGCGGCATGGTGTGTAGGCGGTCATTGGTCGTCGGCAGCGATCACGTGGTGCATGCCGGCGCGGAAATAGTCATAGCCGGTATACAGCGTCAGCATCGCTGCCACCCATAACAACACAATGCCGATTTGGCTGAGATAGGGCACGATTTTGTCTCCCGCCGGAGACGCGAGCAACAGCGCAATCGCCGTCATCTGCAGCGCCGTTTTCCACTTGGCAAGCTGGGTGACGGGGACGCTGACGTGCAGCGTCGCCAAATATTCGCGCAGACCCGACACCAGAATTTCACGCGATAGGATAATCACCGCGGCAAACAGGCTGATGCCGGCGATTGTCTCATTCGCCGCCAGCAATAGCAGGGCGGCCGCCACAAGCAGCTTATCGGCGATCGGATCGAGCATGGCGCCCAGCTGCGATTGCTGGTGCCAGATGCGGGCGATGTAGCCATCGACGAAATCTGTCAGACTGGCGACCGCGAACAGGGCCACCGCAATCCACCGGCCGGCATCGCCGGCGATGAAAAACGTCGCCACCAGAAGCGGCACCAGCGCAATGCGCAAATAGGTCAGCAGGTTCGGCAAGGTCCAGGCTATCGAGGCGCTGGAAGGGGTGTGCTGACGAGACATTCTTTCTTTGATCCTCTACGAGGCCGCGCGCGGTGCACGGCATGCCCGGCGGCATAGTAGGCACGTTTTCTGGGTAGGGCCCGGTTATTTTGCCGCGTCGTGGAAGTGGTCGTAAATCTTTCTGGCCACCGCCTTAGAAATACCGTTGACGGTGGCCAGGTCGGCAAGGCCGGCGGCGGCGACGGCGCGCGCGGAGCCAAAATGGTTGAGCAAGGCGCGTTTGCGCTTCGGCCCGATGCTGCTGATACCGTCGAGCAAAGAGGCGCCGATGGCCTTTTTGCGCCGCGCCCGGTGGCTGCCGATGGCAAACCGGTGCGCTTCGTCGCGCAGGCGTTGTAAGTAATAGAGCACGGCGCTTTTGCTTTCCATCATGAACGGCTGGCGCCCGGCCATGAAAAACCGTTCGCGCCCGGCGTCGCGCTCCGGGCCTTTGGCGATAGCAACCAGCGTTACCCGGTCGATGCCAAGCTCGTCGAACACGGTTTGCGCAGCGCTCAATTGCCCGGCCCCGCCGTCGATTAAGACCAGGTCCGGCCAATCGGGGCCCATACCCGTTACCCCGTCCGCCGTTTCGTCTGCTGCGACATTGTCGGCGGCAGCTTGGTCTTTCATCAGCCGGGAAAAGCGCCGCGTGAGTACTTCGCGCATCATGGCGTAGTCGTCGCCGGGTTCGGTATCCGGGTTCTTGATGTTGAATTTGCGGTATTGGTTTTGGCGAAACCCGTCAGGCCCGGCGACGATCATGCCGCCGACGGCGTGGGTGCCGGATATATGGCTGTTGTCATAGACCTCTATGCGGCGGGGCGGTGTGTCCATGCCAAAGGCCTCCGCCAAGCCGGCCAGCAGCCGCGTCTGCGTCGACGATTCGGCCAGCCGGCGGGCCAACGCCTCGCGCGCATTGTCGTGGGCGTATTGAACAAGCTCGCGTTTTTCTCCGCGGTAGGGCCGGCCGACGGCGACCTTGCGCCCGCGCTTGATGGTAAGGGCTTCGGCCAAGAGGTCGGCGTTCTCCACCGTTTCGTTGAGAAGCACCAGGCGCGGCGCCGGCCTTTCTTCATAGAACTGTGCCAAAAACCCATCGAGAATGGCAGCCGTTTCCATGTCTTTGTCGTGTTTGGGAAAATAGGCACGGTTGCCCCAGTTTTGCCCGGCACGGAAGAAAAACACCTGCACGCAGGCCTGCCCACCATCGGCGTAGATGGCAAACACGTCTGCCTCTTCCACCGTACGCGGATTGATGCCCTGGTGCGACTGAATGTGGCTCAACGCCCGCAAGCGGTCGCGATAGACGGCCGCCTTCTCAAAATCTAAGGCGCTGCTGGCCTGTTCCATCTGCTGCGCCATCCGGTCACGGATCTTGCGGCTCTTGCCCGACAAGAAGGCGTCTGCTTCTTGGACCAGCGTCGCGTAGGCGTCGGCGTCGATTTCGCCGGTGCACGGGGCCGAGCAGCGTTTGATCTGATACAGCAAGCACGGCCGCGTGCGGCCTTCATAGACCGTGTCGGAGCACGAGCGTAACAAAAACGCCTTTTGCAACGCGTTGAGCGTGCGGTTGACGGCGCCGGCGGACGCAAACGGGCCGAAATAATCGCCTTTGCGGCTGTGGGCGCCGCGGTGTTTGAGGATTTGCGGCACCGGGTGGTCGCGGGCGATCAGAATATAGGGAAAGGATTTGTCATCGCGCAGTTGCACGTTGTAGCGCGGGCGCAATTGCTTGATCAGATTGGCCTCGAGCAGCAAGGCTTCCGTCTCGCTTTCGGTGACCACGAATTCCATTTCCGCCGTTGCGGTAATCATCCGGGCGATGCGGTTGGTGTGGCCGATAAGGCGGGCGTAGCCGGCAACGCGCTTTTTCAGGTTGCGGGCCTTGCCCACGTACAAAACCTCGCCATCGGCGCTGATCATGCGATAGACGCCGGGGGTGTTGGGCAAGCGGGTGACGTAATCGGCGATCAATGCCGGCCCGGTTTGCCCGGCTTGCGCAGCTTGCGCGGCTGGGGCGGCGGGAGATGGATCTGGCAGACGCGTCATGTGGAAGGCTCATGCCCCTGAGGCGGTAAGTGCGGCAGCCCCCTTGTCATACACCAGGCGGTGCGCGCCACCCACTCCCTCTGCTGGCATGGCGGTGATGCCGGGCATTGCAAGCGGGAGGGGGGCGCTCGCCGGTCAGGCCCGTGGCGCCGGCCGCAACCGCTCGATTTCGATGCCGACGCTTTGCGCCTCGGTAATGGCGTCGAGCTTCTCAATGCGCACGCGTACGGCAAGAACCCGCGCGTCGGTAAAGCAATCTTCGGCGATGCGTTCGGCCAGCGTTTCCACCAGCCGCACATGGCCTTGGTCGACCAGGTTTTTGATGTTGGTGACCACGCGCTCATAGCACACCACATTGGCCAAGCTGTCGTTGAGGCTTTCCTCGCCTTCGCTGACCGTTAAATCGACGTTGACGACAATCGGCTGGGCGCGGTCTTCTTCGTGCCGGTAGACGCCGATATGGGCGTCCAGCCGCAAATCGCGCACGAAGACGTGGCGGATCAGCCGCGCCGCATCGGCGATGCGTAAATGCCGGATATTGCCGTTCGGGTGTGTCTGGTCGCCTGCCGCCTGCTTGCTCATCTGCCCCGTTTACTCGTTCCCTGGTTTACTCGTGACCTATCGCATCCGGCGTCCGCCAGGCGAGATGCTGGCCGCCATCGAGGGCTAGCATTTGGCCGGTCAGCGATGGGGTTTCAACGATAAACCGCACCGCGCGCTGAAATTCTTCCAAGGCCGGTCCGCGCTGCAGCGGCACCGCTTGGGTTTGGGCGTCAAAATCGGCTTGATGCTGGCGGCTATTGGCAAGCGCCGGCCCCGGGCCAATGGCGTTGACGCGGATGCGCGGGGCCAAGGCCTGCGCCAGCGTTTGTGTTGCCGTCCACAGGCCCGATTTGGATAGCGTATACGACAAAAAGCGCGGGGTGAGCCGCCATACGCGCTGATCGATGATGTTGATGATACCGCCGGAGGTTGCCGGCGGCACGTGCGCGGCAAACGCGTGTGCCAACAGCACCGGCGCGCGCAAATTGACCGCCATGTGCCTATCAAAACTTTCGGCGCTGACGCTGGCGACCGCATCCTCGTCAAACACCGAGGCATTGTTGACCAAAAGGCCAACCGGCCCTAGGGCGTCGGCGGCGCGCGCAACCAGGGTCTCAAGGTCTGCGGTATCGGTAAGGTCGGCGGCAACAGCAACTGCCTGGCCCGCCTGGTCTTTGATGCGCGCCACCAGCCGGTCGGCGTCGGCGCTGGATGACCGGTAATGAACCGCGACCGCCCAGCCGTCGGCGGCAAGCCCCGCCGCAATCGCCGCGCCGATGCGCCGGGCGCCGCCTGTAACCAGCGCAACTTTGGGCGCGCTGGGCATTAGACGTAGAATACCGCGACGAGATACGCCACGTAGAGCGCGGTGAAGATAAAGCCGGCGGTGCGGGTAATCGTGCCGCGCAAAAACGCGAACGGAACCACCAGCAGGGCCGAACCCAGCATCACCCACAGGTCGAATGTCAGGAACGCTGGCGGCACCGGCAACGGCACCACCATGGCGGTAATGCCGCCGATGGCCAGAATGTTAAACAGGTTCGAGCCGATGACATTGCCGACGGCAACATCCGCGTGGCGCCGGAACGCGGCCACCAGCGTGGTCGCCAGTTCCGGCAGCGAGGTGCCGATGGAAATAACCGTCAGGCCGATCGCCGCCTCTGAGACGCCAAAGCGGCGGGCGATCTCGGTGGCGCCGTCAACCACCAGTTCCGCGCCCAAAGGCAGGCCTAGCAGCCCGATCACCAGAAACGCGCAAATCGCCCATACCCGTTCCGGCAGCCCTGAGATCTCTTCCAGGTCATCGTCCAGCACCTCGTGCGGGGCGGTGCGGGCGCGGTGCGCCGAATACGACAAGAAGCACAAGACCAGCGTGAACAGCAGCAGGCCGTCCCAGAAAACCAACGTGCCGGTGGAGCACAGCACCACAAACAGCACCGTCGCCGATACCATCATCGAGGTGTTGCGCCGGATCGCCGCCTGGTTGCAGATCGTCGGATAAACGATCGCCGGCACGCCGAGCACCAGCAAAATATTGGCGATATTGGAACCGACGATATTGCCGAGCGAAATACCCGTCGCCCCGCCTAAAGCCGCTTTTACCGACACCATCAGCTCCGGCGCCGAGGTGCCAAAGGCAACCACGGTCAAACCGATGATCAGCGGGTGCACCCCGAACCGGCTGGCCAGCGCCACGGCGCCGCGCACCAGCAAGTCGCCGCAAAACAGCAAGATAATCAGACCACCAGCAAGGGCGAGATACATCATGACGTGTCTTGCCGATCTGGCCTGTTAGAGGTGTCTTGGGTGCCGGTAGAACGCACAAGCGACGATCAAGCAGGCGACTATAAGACTACCGGTCACGAAAAGCCCGTTCTGCCCCGGCTAATGCTCGGTGCGCAAGATATCACTGTTTTTTGCGGTCTGATTGCCGCAGCGGGCGTATCGGTACCGCCGAGCTTTGATATATAGGGGTCGGCGGGTGTTGCAAAGCCGGTCATTAACTCGTGGGGGCGTAAACGTAGTGGAAGGTGGCACGATTGCGGAGGTAGCCCGCCAGGCGGCGGAAATCGCCGCCGCCGCGGGGGATGTCGCGGTGGGCGATGAGCACGGCGCTGGCCACGCGACAATCCCCTATCTGCGGCAAATCATCGTTTTCTTAATCGCCAGCGTGCTGATCGTGCCGGTGTTCAAATGGGTTAAGGCCAGCCTCGTGCTGGGCTATCTGTTCGTCGGCGCGGTCATCGGCCCGTTCGGGTTAGCGATTATCGACGACGTGGACGGCGTTGCCCGCATGGCCGAACTGGGGGTCATCTTCTTATTGTTCATGATCGGGCTCGAATTGTCGTTCGAGCGCTTATCGGCGATGCGCACGCTGGTGTTCGGCCTCGGCTTTGCGCAGGTGCTGGTGTCTGGCGCGGTGATTGCCGCCGCGGCCATGTGGTGGGGCAATTCGGTCGAGGCGTCGATTATTATCGGCCTGTGCTTGGGGCTGTCGTCCACCGCGGTCATCATCCAGCTGTTGATGGAGCGCGGCGAGTTTTCCTCGCGCATGGGCCGCACCTCATTTGCCATTCTGCTCGCCCAAGACTTGGCGGTGGTGCCGCTGCTGATTCTGGTGACGATTTTCGCCGCCGGCGAAAACGAAGAAGTGGCTGAGCTTGTCGGCACCGCGCTGCTGCGCGCCGTCATCGCCGTCGTCCTCATTATCGTCGTCGGCCGCTGGCTGGTCCGCTACCTCTACCGCATGGTGACCTGGACCCAGAGCCCGGAACTGTTCATGGCGCTAACGCTGCTGGCGATCTTGGGCACCGCCTGGTTTACCGGCTTTGCCGGCCTGTCGATGGCGCTGGGCGCCTTCCTCGCCGGGCTGCTGCTGTCGGAGACCGAGTTCCGCCACCAGGTTGAAACCGATATCGAGCCGTTCAAGGGCCTTTTGCTGGGGCTGTTTTTCATCTCGATCGGCATGGGCATTGATTTCGGCGTGCTGGCGCAGGAATGGCAAAACGTGCTGATCGGTGTGGCCGGCCTTATCGTCTTGAAGGCGGTCATCGTGCTGGGGCTGGTGCGCGCATTCGGCCTGCCGTTGACCACCGCCATGCGCACCGGCCTGTTGCTGGCGGCGGGCGGCGAGTTCGCTTTCGTCGGCGTTACCGCCGCCATGGGCGCTGGTATCATCGACGAGCCCGTCGGCCAATACATGCTCATCGTTACCGCCGTATCCATGGCGTTAACGCCGTTTCTCGCCGATCTTGGAGCCTGGCTCAAAAAGCGCATCGAAGACCGCGTCGGCGCTGAACCGATCCAAGCGTCGGAAGACGAGGCGCGCGGGCTTGAAGGCCATGTGATCATCGCCGGCTATGGCCGCGTCGGGCAGACGGTGGCCAAGATGCTGATGGACCTCAAGCACCCCTATATGGCGCTCGATTTGAACGTGCCGCGCACCCGCGATTGCCGCGCCCGCGGCGAGCCGGTCTATTACGGCGACGCCGCCAGGGTCGACGTGTTGCAGCGCGCCGGCGCTGATGCCGCCGGCGCCGTGGTCATCACGCTGGACAATTTCGCCGCCGCCTCGCGCGCGGTTGAGACCACCCGCAAGCGCTGGCCCGGCCTGCCGATTTTCGTGCGCGCCTGGGATATGTCGCATTCGGATGAATTGGTTACGCTCGGCGCCACCGGCGTCGTGCCGGAGACTTTGGAAAGCTCGTTGCAACTCGCCGGTCAGGTGCTCGAAAGCCTCGGCACCCCGCGCGAAGCGGTCAGCGATATCATCCTCCGCATCCGCGAACGCGACTACGCCGGCCTCGACCCCTCAGCCGTTGACGAGCCGCATCCGCCTCCCAGCCATCCCGATACGGACGCTGCGCCCAACCCCGGCAAAAAAACAGACAAAGCCGCTGCCGAATAGGCCCCCGGGACATGGGCACGGCGGAGCCGTCCACACAGCTACCCACCCAAACCGCCCGTGGACCCTCCGGTCAAGCCGGAGGGAAAGCGGTTGTTGGGGGTTCTTCTTCTGCTTTTCTCTATCCTTTTCTCCCCCTATCTCTCCCCTCGCTCTCCGCTCATCCTCCCTCTCTACCTCTCTTCTTCTCTACCGCTCTTCCTTTTCCGCTCATCCTCCGGCTTGACCGGAGGATCTCCTGCCCTGTCGCTGCTATCCCTCTACCTTCGCCCTTCTACCTGCGCCGAACTGCCCTTGGATTGCTAAAGAGCCCACACGCAGCACTGCGTGCTGCCGTAACAGCGGCTAACCCGCACATATTGCTCTCGCGCGTGGCCGTGAATATCTGTCAGATCGGTGTCCGGTGTTTTTCACTGCCGCACCCCACCCCAACCCTCCCCATCAAGGGGAGGGCTTAAGGCGCGCTGCATGCCCTGAGACCAAACATCACCTTCTTCATCAGGCTTTATCAGGCGCCGGCTTTGAGGAGTGCGCAACGCACCTTACCGCTAAACCTCAACCTCCCCCTTGTGGGGAGGTCGGCGCGCCAGCGCCGGGTGGGGGTGCCATCAACACCTCTGGGCACTGCAGCCGCCCGTGGACCCTCCGGTCAAGCCGGAGGGAAAGCGGTTTTTAGGTCTCTTCTTCGTTCCTAGTCTCCTGCTCGCCCTTGTCCTGCCCTCTCCCTCTCACATTTCCCCTCTCATGTTTCTCCATCTCCCACTCCCTTTCCCCTTCTCTCCGCTCATCCTCCGGCTTGACCGGAGGATCTCTTGCCGCCTCCAAGGCGTGAGTAGCCCCTTGCTGGACGGCTGAAACCGGCATAGCAACTTCCCTCAAGCTCCTAATGGTTAACGTCTGCGGTCGTTACCGCCCCCGCCGGCCGCGCTTTTGTCGTGGCTTGGGCCGTGCTGTGCGGCCTTGCTGCCGGTCCAGCGCGTCCTGGCGCACGAACGGGTCGTCGGCCACTGCCAGTTCGGTTTCCTGCAACCGTTTGAGTTCGTCGCGCAGCCTTGCTGCCTCTTCGAATTCGAGGTCGGCGGCGGCGTCTTTCATGCGGCGTTCGAGGTCGTCGATATGGGCTTTGAGGTTGTGGCCGGCCAGCAGCAGGGTCTCGCCGTCCTTGCCGGTGGCGCCTTCGACGCGCACATGGTCGCGCTCATACATGCTGTCGAGCACGTCGGAGATATTCGCCTTCACGCTTTGCGGTGTGATGCCGTGTTCTTCGTTGTAGGCGATCTGCTTCTTGCGGCGGCGTTCGGTTTCTTGCAGCGCGCGTTCGAGCGAGCCGGTGACGGTATCGGCGTAAAGGATCACCCGCCCGTCGACATTGCGCGCGGCGCGGCCGATGGTCTGGATCAGCGAGGTTTCCGAGCGCAAGAACCCTTCCTTGTCGGCGTCGAGAATGGCCACCAGCGCGCATTCGGGAATGTCCAAGCCTTCGCGCAACAAATTGATGCCCACTAGCACGTCGAAGGCGCCGAGCCGCAAATCGCGGATGATCTCGATGCGTTCCAGCGTGTCGATGTCCGAATGCATGTAGCGCACGCGCACGCCTTGCTCGTGCATATATTCGGTCAAGTCTTCGGCCATGCGCTTGGTGAGCACGGTGACCAGCGAGCGGTAGCCTTTGGCCGCCACGTCTTGCACCTCGGCGATTAAGTCTTCCACCTGGGTTGCGACGGGGCGGATTTCCGTCGGCGGGTCGGTAAGGCCCGTCGGGCGGATCACCTGTTCGGTAAAGATACCGCCGGTCTGGTCCAGCTCCCATTGCGCCGGGGTGGCGGACACGAACACGGTCTGCGGCCGCATGGCGTCCCATTCCTCAAACCGCATCGGCCGGTTGTCGACGCAAGACGGCAAGCGGAAGCCGTATTCGGCCAGCGTCGATTTGCGCCGGTAGTCGCCGCGGAACATGCCGCCGATCTGCGGCACCGTCTGGTGGCTTTCGTCGACGAAAATGAGGGCGTTGTCGGGCACGTACTCAAACAGCGTCGGCGGCGGCTCACCGGGTTTGCGGCCGGTCAGCCAGCGCGAATAGTTTTCGATGCCGGCGCACGAGCCGGTGGCCTGCATCATTTCCAGGTCGAACTGGGTGCGCTGCTCTAAGCGCTGCGCTTCCAGCAGCTTGCCTTGCGCATTGAGTTCGGTCAGCCGCGCCGTCAGTTCGGCCTTAATGCCGGTGACGGCGCGCGATAAAGTCGGCCGCGGCGTCACGTAGTGGGAATTGGCGTAGACGCGCACCTGGTCGAGGGTGGCGGATTTTTGCCCGGTGAGCGGGTCGAACTCGGTGATCGCTTCGATTTCGTCGCCGAACAGCGACACGCGCCAGGCGCGGTCTTCGTAGTGGGCGGGGAAGATCTCCACCGTGTCGCCGCGCACGCGGAAGGCGCCGCGCTGAAAATCCGTGTCGTTGCGGCGGTACTGGATCGCCACCAAGTCGGCGAGGATTTGGTTGCGGTCGATGCGCTGGCCTTGCTTCAAGTCGAAGGTCATCGACGTATAGGTCTCCACCGAGCCGATGCCGTAAATGCACGAGACGGAGGCGACGATGATCACGTCGTCGCGTTCGAGCAAGGCGCGGGTGGCGGCGTGGCGCATGCGGTCGATCTGTTCGTTGATCGAGCTTTCTTTCTCGATGAACGTGTCCGTACGCGGAATATACGCCTCGGGCATGTAGTAGTCATAATAAGAGACGAAATACTCAACCGCGTTGTCGGGGAAGAAGTTCTTGAACTCGCTGTAGAGTTGGGCGGCCAGCGTCTTATTGTGGGCCAAGACCAGCGCCGGGCGCTGCGTCGCTTCGATGACCTTGGCCATGGTGTAGGTCTTGCCGGAGCCGGTGACGCCCAACAGCACTTGGCTGCGTTCGCCGTCTGTGACGCCGGCCACCAGATCAGCGATCGCCTGCGGCTGGTCGCCGGCGGGGGCGTAGTCCGAGGCCACGCGCAGCGGCACCGACAGCGCCGGCGTCTCCGGCCGCGCCGGGCGGTGCGGCGTAAACGGCACGTCCGGCAGGTATTTCAGCCCGGCGCCGGTGCCGTCCAGCTTAAACGCTTGCTTTGGGTCGACCGTGGCCGCCGGCACGAAGGATGCGCCCGGCGCCTCGTGCAGCCCCGGCGCCTCTTCCGGCCGCTGGTCCGCCGGCAGCGGATAAGCGTCCGCTTGCGCCGGCACTTTGGTGTCGCGCGTCGCTGCTTTGGCCGCAGGTTTGGCGGTGCGGGGTTTGCGGGCGGAAGCCATGGGTGCAAATATTGTATGCCGGCGGCCGGTTGGAAAGGGGGGATCTGCCCCGCACCGCATGCCGCCGCGCGACAGTGTTTGGGCTCGTGGCGTACTCGCCAGCCGCTACTGCCGGTGTGGACTGGTAGTTTGGTGGATTCGCGGATATCTGCGCCACCGTGGCGCGCTGGGACGCGCTGCGGCGTCGCTATATGATCATCAACAATCCGGCGCCTGCCGCCAGCATGGCGACGCCGCCGCAAATATGCAGGATGCAGGCGCGGCTTTCGCGCCCGTGGCGCGTGGCGCCGGTATCCGCGGGCGTGGCCGCGTTAGGGGTGGGTGTGTCGGTGTTGGCGTGCTGTGTGCCGTTCACGGTGCTGATGCTCACCTGCTGTATCCTCCCCCAGGCTGACGATCGTTAGCTTGCGTGCCGCGTTGTTGGTGTCATTGTTTCGTCGCATACAGGAGATAGTGCGTCAACCAGTGGGTTTGTAGGGGTTTTTGCTGTGGTAACCATGACGTTATCTGCCGCCGCCATGCGGCCCCCGCAAAGGTGGCCTAATGCCGGCGCCCTTGCCTGGCGCGCTCTCGGGCGGCCGCTCCGGCGCGAAGCCCCTGGCAGCGACCGGTAGGGGCGGCTAAAGTGCGTTAGCGCCACCGCATGTGACGCCGAAATATAACGCCAAAAAGGGAGCCGGTGGTGGCGCCCCACCGTGCTCGTCCCCCGAAAACGCCATCCCAGGGAAATGGATACGCTGATGCTTATTGTCGCCGGAACGGCCCGGTTTGAAACGGTCGCTGACATGGAACAGGTTTTAAGCGCCGGGCAAGCGATGATCGCGGCGACGCGGGACGAGCCCGGCTGCCACGATTACACCTATGCGCGCGACGTCACCGACGACCGGACGATGCGGATTTTCGAATTGTGGGAAGATCAAGCGGCGCTGGACGCGCATTTCCAAACGCCACACATGGCCGCCTTCAATACCGCGCTCGCGGCCGTCAAGATCGCTGCCATTTCGGTCAAGATCTACGACGTCTCCGGCGTGCGCGATTTGCTATAGGCCGTCCGCCCGCGCGGGCATTAGGTTTAGCATTGGGTTTGATGGGGGAGGAGCAACTATCATGCCGTTAGCAATGATCGACACCGGCGCCATGCACAAGATCGGCATCGGCGTTACCCGGCCCGAGGACGTGGTGGTGGGCCGCGACGGCCGGGTCTGGGTTGCCGAGCAAACCGCCGCCTGCGCTGAAATCATGGCCGATGGCAGCCTGCGCAAAGTGGGCCGCGCCGGCGGCGCCCCAAACGGCATCAACATGGATGCCGAAGGCCGCATCATTATCGCCAATTTCGGCGTGTATGTGGGCGCGGCAGGCCCGCTGCAACGGCTCGACGTGGCCACGGGCGCGGTGGAAGTATTAGCCCACGAGGTGGACGGCGTCACGCTTACCGCCTGCAACTACCCTATCATCGCCCGCGACGGCACCATCTATTGCACCCACTCGACGGCGGCGGAGAAATGGCCGCAAGCGCTCGATGGCCGCACCGATGGCTTCGTGTTCCGCGTAACCCCCGATGGCGCTATCGAGAAGCTGGCCGACGGCCTCAAATTCGCCAATGGCTGCTGTCTGGATGCCGATGAGGCGTATCTTTACGTCAACCAGACGAGCGGCGGCAACGTAGTGCGGTTTCCGGTCTTGGCCGACGGCCGCCTTGGCGCGCAAGAGGCGTATGGGCCGGTGCTCGGCGTATTCCCCACCGGGCAGGCCGATCCGGACAACCTGCCGTCGCCGCAAGAGATGGCCGATTGGCCGTATACGGATGGCAACGGGTTTGACGTCGAAGGCAATCTATGGGTAACGCTGCCGGCCGCCAACAAAGTCGTGGCCATCACCCCCAACCGCGACGTGGTTACCGTTGCCCACGACGTGACCGGGGCCGTGTTGAACCACCCGACAAACGTCACCTGGGGCGGTGACGACATGAAAGACGTGTATTTCGGCTCCATCCGCGCCGATTACGTGGTCAAGGCGCGCAGCCCGGTGGCCGGCATGAAACTTATTCACCAGCGCTAGGCGCGCGCTGCACTATTTTTGTGAAAGGCTCGTTTGATGTCAGGCATGCTCGAATTTGACGACCGCGCAGCGA
>Ga0272441_10003959_pt1 | contig 27499 bp, 21 predicted proteins | sample SSMProp6N_FD_193582 | JGI IMG/M metagenome (GOLD analysis project Ga0272441, IMG submission 193582) | Marine sediment archaeal communities from Little Sippewissett salt marsh, Falmouth, MA, United States - SSM-Prop-6N | ecosystem: Environmental > Aquatic > Marine > Wetlands > Sediment ... | reverse complement strand
ATGTTCTTCCGGCATTTCAAACGACGGATCGCGGATTTGCGCGATTTAGGGATCGAAGCCGATCTCATTCTATTTCATCCCTACGACCGTTGGAACTTTGCGAAGATGGATGCCAAAACCGACGACCGGTACTTGCGTTACGTCGTCGCCCGACTTGCGGCCTATCGCAATGTGTGGTGGTCGTTCGCCAATGAGTTCGATTTAATGAAGTCCAAGACGATGGCGGACTGGGATCGTTTCTTTCAGATCGTTCAGAAGTACGATCCATATCATCACATGCGCGGCATCCACAATTGTCGAAGCTTCTACGACCACAACAAGCCCTGGGTAACACACGCCAGCATCCAGAGTTCGGACCTCGCCCGAGGCCGCCAATGGCGTGACCAATACAATAAGCCGATCATCTACGACGAGTGCAAGTACGAAGGCAACATCCCCCAGGGCTGGGGCAATATCACCGCGAAGGAGTTGGTGCATAGATTTTGGCTCGGCACGATCGGCGGCTGCTACGTCGGGCACGGCGAAACATACAAGCACCCGAAAGATCTTCTCTGGTGGTCGAAAGGCGGCGTGCTGCACGGACAAAGCCCGGCCAGGATCGCGTTCCTAAAGGACATTATGGAGCCGACGCCGTTCGAGGACATGATTCCGACCGAGCTTGCCGGCGGCAACCGCGTACTCTCGAAGAAAGGCCAATTATATTTTGTCTATTGCACATCCTCGGAACGAGTAAGCTTCAATTTACCCGGTCCCCAGGCATACAAAGTCGATGGCATCGATACGTGGAACATGACGATAGCGTCTCTTGGCAGCGCATCCCCAGGCACGTTCAGCTTCGCTGCGCCAAGGTCCAACTATCTCCTTCGCTTGAGCGTTTATGAGCCGGGCGAGAAGAAGCGGCCGAAGGCAAAGGCAACCGCCGAGCCGGCTGAGGGGATAGCTCCTTTGAGGGTGCAATTTTCGGTATCGACGCGGTTGCAATGCCAGTGGGATTTTGGAGATGGAAGCTCCTCCTCTGAGAAAAATCCGTCTCACACATACGAAAAACCGGGTCTTTATGCTGCTACATTAACCGTCACGGACGCGGATGGGCTTTCATCGAGCATGCCTTTCGGCATTGCTGTGGACAGGACCATCGATACACCGATCGTGAGGGTAGGTTTCAGACAAGGTGAGAGCCCCGGCGTCAGGTTGCACGGAAAGGTCGAACGCGGCAAAGACGGCTCCTATGACCTTGGCCACCGGGAGCCGTGGAAATGGATATCGGTCGGCGACGGCCCCATAGAAGCGCTGGAAGGATTGCGGTCTTTTACGATACTCGGCTGGGCAAATCCGGCGAGCTTGCAGATCGGAAGCGGAGGAAATCGCATCGTCTTCAATTTGAAATACAATCGTTCGGGATTTGACCTGGTCCATCTAAAGGACGGATGGTTGCGGCTGGCCGTCAACGAATGGCCCGACCGCGTCAAATACGACAGCTCACCGGGCAAGCTCAGAACAGGCAAATGGACGTTTTTTGCCGTCACTTACAATGGAACGAAGTCGAAGGAAAACGTCTGCTGGTATTTCGGCGATGCGGATCGACCCGTCCGGCTTGTCAAAACGAGGAGCTATTCTCGCGGCCCGACGGGCAAGGGAAGCGGAACACTGACCATCGGCAACTACAATGAAAGCATTCAGCAACACGGCAAGGACCGGCAGTTCCGCGGGCGTCTGAGCGGGATAGAGATATTCGGCAGCCGGATCGGACCACGCGGGGCCTTGTCGCTAAGTGACATCCGCCAGCGTCAACAGCAGAATTCTCCATTGTGAATTTTTGAAATCCAGTGTTCGCAGAAAGGAAAGCGTAGATGAAAAAGAAAAGCGTTCGGACGGGCATCATCGGTGCAGGTTTTGCCGCGACGTTTCACTTCGAGTGTTTGAAGAAGGTCCACGGCACCAACGTGGACGTCGAGGGTGTTTTTGCCATAGATACAAAGCAAGCGGCCGCCTATGCCAAAAAGCGGGGAATTCGTGCTTATAACAGTCTGGAAGAGCTTCTCGACAAAGTGGATGTCATTCACGTCTGTACCCCACCGGTGGCCCATGAGCCGATTGCCGTTGCAGCCCTCGAACGGGACAAGTTCGCCATCGTCGAAAAGCCGCTCACCGGCTACTTCGGCGACGGTTCTGAACAATTCAATGGGGACACCTTTGCCAAGCAGGACGCACTCGACCATTCTCTGGCCAGCATTGAGCGAATGCTGGCGGCGGAGAAAAAGAGCAAGGGCAGAATTATGTATGCCGAGAACTGGATCTATGCTCCTTCGATCCAGAAAGAGCGCGAGATCATCGAGAAAACCGGCGCCCAGATTCTCTGGATGCACGGCGAAGAGGCCCATTCCGGCTCTCACGCCACCACGTACGCCTACTGGAAATTCTCCGGCGGGGGGGTGATGATCGGCAAGGGATGTCATCCTTTGACGGCGGCGCTTTATCTCAAGCGCGTCGAGGGCAACGCCCGAAACGGCAAGCCGGTTTTGCCCAAGGCCGTCTCGGCGCGCACCCATGCGATTACCCGGCTGGAGGGCTTCGAGGACAAGGGACACATTCGTTGCGATTATCACGACATCGATGATTTCTCCCTGATGCACATCGTCTTCGAGGATGGCACGATCGCGGATATCTTCGCCTCCGACATCATCCTCGGCGGCATCCACAACTGGCTCGAAGTCGCCGCCAACAATCACCGGACCGTTTGCAATATCAATCCGAACACGACGATGAAAACGTACAATCCCGTCGATGCCAACTTCAGCGACATCTACGTTGTCGAAAAAACCGGAACGAAACAAGGCTGGTCGAATCCCTCGCCGGACGAGGATTGGTTCACAGGTTACCCGCAGGAGATCGAGGCCTTCTACAGGACCATCGCTTACGGCGAGGCGTTGGAGGGTGACAGCAATATCGCCGCCGATTGTATCTCGACGATCTACAGCGCTTATGTCTCGGCCGAAAAAGCGGGCGCTGAAGTTTCCATCAAGACGTTTTGACTTTTTGCATGGATCAACTGAAACCAGAGAGACAACCAAGAGTAATCCCATTCTCTCCGTCCGTGTACGAGCACGCCGCGAGGGTGATCGACCGGAGCCCCTGGGACGTGTCGCGGGATGGCGATCTGCTCTCACAGGGACATAGTAAAGCATTTCATCTTTATAATCATAGTCCGATCGTCGTCGGTATTGATATCTACAATCTCGAAGCCGAGGCTTACGGTGCACCCGTTGAGAAGCCCGCCGGCAACGGGATTCCGGCGATAACAAAACATCCGTATGGAACCGTCAAGGAATTGCTGAATTTGGAACCGCTCGATCCGCGAAGGCACGGTCGCATCCCGATGGTGATCGAGGCGGCCCGGCGCGTCGCTGAGGAATGTCCCCGGGCGGATGTCAGAGTTCCGTTGAGCGGCCCTTTTTCGCTGGCGGCCAACCTTGTAGGATTTGAAAGTTTGCTTTGCGAGATTCAAACCAACTCGAATCTCGTAAGCCGCGCGCTTGTGCATCTCGTGGCAGGGCAGGTGGCATTCTGTCAGGAAGTCGTCCGCCAAGGTTTGGATATCGCCTTCTTCGAGTCGGCGGCGACCCCGCCATTATTGGCTCCGCAACAATTTAAGGACATCGAGCTGGGCGCTCTGATACAAATCATGGACGAAACATCGGAGGTCGTGGGCCATCCCGTTCCCTGCATCATGGGCGGTGACACACTGCCTATTCTTGATTACATCCTCGATACCGGAACGGGTTACGTTTGCTGTCCGGCCAAAACCGACCAGCCAAAGTTCATGGCCAGGATGCAAGCCCGTCCCGACGTGATGGTGAGAATCAATATGGATCCCGGCCCGATCACGTCAAAAAATTTCGATGACGTCCAAAAGGAAGTTGACAGAGTTCTGAAGCTGGCAGAGAATAGAGAAAAGGTCTGCATCGGCACCGGCTGTTTGCCGTTCGAGGCGGACCCCGACATGGTTTTGAAGACAAAAGAGTATATCTTATCCAGAAACACACAGTAAGACGGCAAAACAGGAGACCAGAGTATGACGCCTAATCAAAATCAGCAGGGGGCTTCCAGTGCACCCGGCAAGGAAAAACAAGTCATGCACATGAATCCTCGCATCGAGAAAGATCGTCAAATGATCATTGATGCGGAAAAGAAAGGCAAAGGAGCCCTTTTTAAAGTGTTTGTAAAGCTCTCGGGCCCCGGCTGGCTGCAGAGCGGCATCACGCTCGGCGGCGGCTCGTTGTCTTCGAGTCTTTACCTGGGCGTGCTTGTGGGCTTTAGCTTCATGTGGCTTCAGCCGCTGGCGATGATTTTAGGCATCATCATGCTCAGCGCCATTGCGTACGTCACCCTCTCGACGGGTGACAGGCCCCTGCGCGGTATCAACGAACACGTCAGTCCCGTGCTCGGCTGGGGCTGGCTGCTGGCTTCCATGATGGCCAATCTCGTCTGGTCGCTGCCTCAGTTTGCACTCGGCACAGCCGCTTTGCGACAAAACCTCTTGCCCGGACTGATTGGTCCCGAAGTCATGGGAGAGATACCGGGAAAAATGATCGCCGGAGTCATCTTTCTTGCGATTGCCCTGACGGTGACGATGACCTATGGGGCCGGGGGTAGGGGGGTTAAGATATTCGAGATTCTGATTAAGACCATCGTGAGTATTATTGTCTTGAGCTTCATCGGCGTGGTGGTTAAACTCAGCATCGAAGGAAAGATTCTGTGGGGCGAGATTCTCAGCGGCTTGATTCCCGACCTCAGTTTATTCATGAAGCCGACCGACAAAATCATGCCTCACATAGAAAAGGTCGCCGAGAATTTCCAGCCCTTCTGGAAAAACATGATCGTGGGCCAGCAGCGTGACGTCATGATTAGCGCCGCGGCCACTGCCGTCGGGATCAATATGACGTTCTTACTACCTTACTCGATGCTCCGCAAAGGGTGGGATAAATACTTCCGCGGCCTGGCGATCTTCGACCTGTCCACCGGTTTGTTCATCCCGTTTATTCTCGCAACGGGCTGCGTGGTTATCGCCTCGAGCAGCCAGTTTCACGCCGTGCCGGCACAAGGCCTGGTCGCCGATGAGCCCGGCGGCACAATCACCGAAGAACCGGCCGCAAATCTCGTCGGGCCGTATAACGGATTGCTCGGTCAGCGCGTACGCTATGAAACTGGTATGAGCCTGGAAGACTGGAAGAAGCTTCCGGCCGATCAGCAGAAGCAACAATGTGAAGCGCTTCCACACGCCGATAAAAAAATGGCGGCAATGCTGGTTAAACGCGACGCGTTTAACCTGGCCGATACGCTGGCGCCTCTGACCGGCCCGGTCGTAGCTCAATACCTTTTCGGTCTTGGTGTCATCGGCATGGCATTGAGTGCCGCAACGATGCTGATGACCATCAACGGACTTTGTTTCTGCGAATTATTGGGCCGTCCGCCAAGAGGCTGGACGCAGAAAATCGGAAGCCTGATGGTTTCGGTCGGAGCGCTGGGACCGTTTTTCTGGAAAGACGCCGCACCCTACTTAGCCGTGCCGACGTCCGTCTTTGCGATGGTTCTGTTGCCCATTGCCTACTTCGCGTTCTTCCTGCTCATGAACCAGAAAACCTTCTTAGGCAACAACATGCCGCAGGGAGGAAGACGGATTCTCTGGAACGTTCTTATGGCTTTGGCTTCCGGAGCGGCCGCGTTCGGCAGTGTATGGAGTTTGTGGTCGAAGCTGCAATGGCTCGGGATCATCCTGCTCATCGGTTTCATCGTTCTGTGTGTCGTTGTCCACTTTGTTCGTAAGAAACCTCAAGCCGCATGACGGGTGAACAGTGGTCCACATTGCTGGCCGTGGTTGACGGCGAGGTGATTGAGCCGGTGCCGGTGGGTTTTATTATCGACAGCCCCTGGCTTCCCGGCTGGGCGGGAATCTCCACCCTCGATTATTACTCCAGCGAGTCGATGTGGTTCGAGGCCAATCTCAAGGCCGTGAAGCGATTTGGCGACGTCATGTTTCTGCCGGGCTTCTGGTCCGAATTCGGCATGTGCACCGAGCCGTCGGCGTTCGGCGCCAAATGCTCCTGGCAGGATATGGAATTGCCTCACGCCGACAAAATTATGACGGACATTCAGACCGTCACTTCGCTCGATAAGCCGGACCCGAAGAAAGACGGTCTGATGCCCTTTGTCCTTAATCGCCTCAAGCACTATAAGGACCCCATCGAGCGAGAAGGACACAGCATCAAGTTCGCTGTCTCGCGCGGTCCTTTAAATATCGCCTCGTTCCTGCTCGGTACGACGGAATTTCTTATGGCGATCCGAACCGATCCCGATGCGTGTCACGCGTTGCTCGGAATCGTCACGGATTTCATCGTCGAATGGCTCGAGCTCCAGGCCCGGAGGTTTCCGTCCATCGACGGCGTGCTGATCCTCGACGACATCGTGGGCTTCATCGGCGAGCAGGACTTCAGGGAGACGGCGATGCCGTATCTCCAGCGCATTTTTCAATCGCTCGACGTTGCCGTAAGGTTCTTCCACAACGATGCGATGGGTTTGGTTTGTGCTCCATTTCTGGCTCCCATGGGCGTGAATCTTTTCAATTTCAGTTTTCAACACTCCCTGGTTGAGATGAAGGAGCTCACAGGGGGATCTGTCACTCTACTCGGGAACATCCCCACCCGGGATGTCCTGGCGGCGGGTACGCCTGATGACGTGTATAACAGCGTTCAAACGGCGCTGGCTTCGGTCGAAGATAAGCGCCGGATTGTCCTTTCGTGCGGTGGTGGGATGCCACCGGATGTCTCAACCGAGAACGTGGAGGCCTTTCTATCCGCGGCCGGGCACTCCGTGTAACAAAAAACGATGGACAATGAGCGATAAAGGATGCACGACTCTCGTTCGTCGCCACTCGTCCTTCGTTACTCGTCTCACCACTGGTCCACGACTTTCGAGGGCAGCGTTCGACACACGTCCTTGATAATGGCTTGTACTCTCTTGGCTTCCTCGGGTGAGAGGGGCAGACCGGACGTGGGACCTACTGGGCCCGCGGGGGGACCGCTGAGAAGATCATCTTCCTGCCCGGTTCCTTCATCCAGTCCAAAGAAGCCCGATCCGCCGGCGCCATGACCCGTGCTGTGGGCGATCCATAGAATGCTGCCGTCCTCGACGTCGATCATGGTCGCCGTGATGGAAATGGCTTCACCGAAGTGGGGCATATTAATCGTCAAAACCGCCGGGGCCTTCAGGGCCAGGCCGATCTCGACGGCCTCTTCGGGATTGCTCAAATCCATGTATTCGGGTTCGTTCACTTCGACCGCCCGACGGGCCAATAGTCTTCGGACCTGAGGCCGACCGATCGGAGCGTAGCCATGTTCCAACAATTCGATCGCGAAGAATTCGGCAACTTGATCCCTGGCCACGTCGCTCTTGATCGTTCCTTCTACGGAGACGATCGCCACCTTTTCAACTCCGCTGAAATCGTACCCGACCCGGGCAGAGCTTCTGTCCTGCGTCGGCACCGTACAACCACCCATTAGCAGGGCACCTGTTAGAAGTACATAAAAAACGGTTTTCATAGTCACTATCTCCCACAAAAACATATATTTTGAATCTAATGGACATAATTTAGCATAAAATCAACAGCACGTCAAAATTCTAAATTCTACATCGGATGATATCCAACCTCTGCATGGTCGGATTGTACCTCCGGTCGATTCGGCCATTTCAGTATGTCAAACAGAAATTCGCTGGCCTGGCGGATCATGACGGACGGCATGCACGGAGACATTTCAATCGAGCCCACGATATCATTGTCGTTTTGACTCAGGATTTCGAGCAGGTAATCCCAGTCCTCGCGCGGCATGCCCCCCCCGCCACACCAAAAACGACATAGGCCCTGATACGCCGAGTTACCGCCCGGAAAACCGAACCTGTCGGACTCGATGCTCGAGAATCTCGTATCCGGAATCTCCCGTGAGCACCGTGAGGCGTCCCTTGAGGGAGGACGCCCTACGGTGGAGCAGCCGGTAAAGTTATCGTTCAAATGCAGGTGCACCACCTTCGGACCCAATTCATCAATATATGGCTTGAATCCGCCGAAGAAGGATCCGTTTGAATGGGCGTGGCTCGTGTCGAGACAATACCGGATAGACTCGAATCGTTTTGAAATCTCTTTGAGTATCCCTCTGCCGAGGGCGGACCCCGATTCGAGACACAATGTAACGCCTTTTTCCTCGGCACATTTGACGACCTTGGCGGCAAAATCGCAGCCGTTCAGTTCCGGCTCATCCGGGAAGCCCATGCTCCGAAAATCCGTCACGATATGGGCGCCCAGCAGCTTGGCGCATTCGATCTGCTCGCTCCACTGTTCCAGAGTCGGGCTGTCGTGGCGCGAACGCATCGCGACCAGCATGCCCTCGGTCGCCGCCGCGAGCCGGTGCCAGTTATGTCTGACGTACCGGCACTCGTGCTGGCCTTTGATATTCGGCCACAGTTCGATCCCGAAGCCCAGAGACTTCAAGAGCTCGCATTCGGATTCAAGCGAAAGCGGATGCTCCCGCCCCCAAAAAATCATCGATGACACAACATACTTAATTCGCATTTCATAAAACTCCATTGCAAAAGACCGAGGATCGAGGTCGGACGTTTAACCTTCGCCTTCTGTTGTCTGTCTTCGGATTTCCTGCCTCCGATTACCCTCCGTCCTGATTTCCTGTAGTATTATCGTTCAAAAACAAACATATATTCAAAGTTTATATGAAATTATCGCCTTTTTTAGCCTTCTCTTACGACTTTTACCCTGTATTCGTCAGCAAAGGCCTCCCTAAAAACGCCTCCTTCTTCATAAAGCCATTGAATGCCGGTACGAAAACTGCTCTTCAGTCGAGCTTTGAGGATATTTCGGGACGTTAACAATTTGCACAGGTTTGGGCATCATTTCTTAGATTCGTGACAGGAATAATGGTCGCGAACCGTCGTCACTTTGATCTTGGCGAAAAGGGCGGATTTGTTGCGTACCTTTTGCTCTCAAGGAAAAAAAATTCGTTACCGGCCTCCCAGTTCTTGCCTTTATTCGTATGGATAGAATAAAAAGTTAAGAAGAACGCTCAAATGTCGAAAAAAGGCGTTTGTGGCCCCTTGGGGATATTTTGTGAAGAAAGGAGGCCTGTCATGTCGGCACGGAAAAATAACAATCAACTCGATACTCGCACATTTAAAATCTGGATTTTTTGGTTTTGTACAATTTTTCTTCTATTTTTCGGATTGACTGTCGAGTCTGCCTGGGCGTCGAGGAGCTCACGGAAAAGTAGTAGTTCCAGTAGTAGCAATAGTAGTCGCAGTGCCGCAGCCTCCAGTTCTCAACCTCGTAGATCGAGTGCAAGCAGTGCAAGCCGATCCAGTACATCGAGAGCACCGAGCCGAAGCAGCGCTCCAAGAATTTCGACGCGGAGTTCTTCGCCGAGCCGTTCCAGGACGATTACGTCCAGCCGAAGCTCTAGGCCGAGTATCTCCAGCCGAAGTCAAAGCACTTCGAGCCGGACGGCGATTTCCCGGCCGCGAACGTCTCCGAGTATTTCAAGAGGATCAACGAGCACAAGGCGGTCAACGGGATCGACTATTATGCGAAGCAGTCCGTCTCGAACCGTGGGGAGTTCTACGATCAACAGACAAACAACAACGCGCTCAAGCAGGTCTCCAACCATCAGTTCGCGATCGGTGAGTATTCCTCGTCAGAGTGCGCCCACCACCCGAAGCACAGCAAGTCGGTCGGGTACCACAAGATATCAGAGCCAAAGCCGTAGTTCGGCGCTAAACTCACAAAGGACCGTCTCTTCGAGAACAACCACAAGTCGCATCCCTTCAACGAGCCGTTACAATAGAATTACGTCGAGCCGGACAACTCGTACCTTAGGCACAGGCCAGCAAGAAAGGACCCGGAGCGCCCCCCAGGAAAATCGAGGTCTAAGCTCGTCGAAATCAGCGACCACCAGCTTGCGCTCGCGGATTGGCAGTCAAATCACGACCCGGCCGCCATCGACTTCCACCGCAACAAGGCAGCCGGCTGTCAGTTCGAGTAGCCGGACTCGTCCCGATATCCCAGCCGCCCAGAGTGGATCGGCAACGAGAAGCCCAAGTCGAAACGGGACAAGCTCGAGCAGTCTTCGGAACTCCGACACAAGGCGTTCCACACGGGACTTACGGAAATCATCAAGCATCGGCCGTTCGATCACGGCCAAAAGACCTTCCACTTCCCTGGAGCCTCGGACCTCTGGTATAAGCTCTAAGATAGCAAAAAATCAGCCATCAGCGAGAGGCCCGAGCCGAAATGTAGGGGCAGATCAACGTACCAGCCCAGAGCAATCCCAGAGGATTGCCCCGACAAGTTCGAATACCAGGGGCAGAACATCTCGAAAGACGTCAGGTATCAATCGAACAACCGGCGCTCCGGCCGCGACGGGATCGAGGATAGATACGAAGCGAGCGCAGAAACCGGCACAGGCATCGAGGGCTCCGAAGGCCGGTCCACAGTCCGTCGTCGCCGGCAGACCATCGGGCGATTCAAGGCACTCCTCTGGGCGGATTAACCGAAAGGCCTCTTCACATGGAATCCCGACAAGTCCACCCCCGGCAGGCGGCGGCGCGGCACGCCCCGGTGGACGGCCCGGCCCCATCCGGACCCATCGGTACTATGCAGCCAAGCCTGCTCGTGTCGTATATCACGACCGGCCGAGCCTAATCAGACATCACCATCGCTATGACTATAGTTATCGAGACTACCTCGGTGTATTGCGTTACAGGGTCATATGGCCCAGATATCGTTTCATCGTGCACTACGGCTACGGTCCGTGGTATTCCGGGAGATATTTCTATCCGTACTATCACCGAAAATACCTCTTCATCAGCTTAGGCGGCTATTGGCCGAGTTGGTGCCACTATCGCCGATACTACTGGTATGGCTGTCATCCCTACCATTGGTACGGCTACTATCCGGTCGCCCGCGAAGTCCAGGGCCCGACATATAATTACTACACCTACAACTACTACACGGATGATAATTCGACACAGGCGGATCCGGCGATCTTCGAGCAAATCGGCGCGCAGGAACAGGGTCCCGACCAGGTGACCTTAGCCGATGTGTACTTCGAAGAGGCCGTCAAAGCCTTTGAAGAGGGCAAGTATAACACCGCCTCGACGAAGTTCGCCCGAGCGATGGAGCTTGCGCCGGATGATCAGATTCTTCCGTTCGCTTATAGCCAGGCGTTGATAGCCGTTGGGCAGTACACGGAAGCGGCCCAGATTCTCCGGGAGGCGATTGCAAAGGTTCCTCCCGAAGAGGATGGAGTTTTCTATCCTCGCGGTTTGTATTCCGATGAGGATATCCTTCTCGGACAAATCGATCGTCTTGCGGAACAAGCTGAAACCTACAGCTATGATGCGGACCTTCAATTGCTGTTAGGCTATCAACTGCTCGGCATCGGCGAAGTGGATCGGGCCGTCGAGCCGCTGATCCATGCCGGCGAGGATCTGGTGAATGCCAAAGCGGCCGGGATGTTGCTGGAGCTTGCCGAAAAAATCAAGATCCAGAATGTCAAGCCTGAAGAATCCCAGCCCACACCATCCTCGGCGCAGAGCAACGCGTTTATGCAACAACATATTCTGGAGCCGGACGAAACCGTGGTGGTAAGCGATATCGAGATTGAAGAAGAGGATATCGCTGAAAGCCAAGAACCGAATCCGGCCTCGACTCAGAACCAGACGGTACTGGCAAAACATCCCATAAAACCGAAAGAGGTGGTATACGTCGAAGACATCAAGGCGATAGAGGAAAAACCTGAAAGACCCGAATTCAGCCCAATCCTGGCGCAAAGTCCGGCGATAAATAGCTCTCATCCAATGAAATGGAAAGGGGCAATGTTCCTGGCGAGCATTTGTGCTGTAGCGATCAGCGCAGGAATCCATGGTTATGTACGAAGCTAATGGATTTGGAGTCGTTAAATACGTTTTGAACTAAGGAGGTTGGAGAAAGCGACGATGAGATCATTGACATCGATGCTTTTTGTTTTCCTGCTGATACATGCCCTGGTTCCGTCCGCTTCCGGCTGGGAGGAATTCCCAGTCCATTCCTCGACGGATGACCAGCAACGACCGGATATTTCTGGAACGATCGTTGCCTGGGACCAGTTTGTCGCCGAATATGGAGATTATGATATCTGCATAACGGATGTAAACGAGGCAGCGGAGCCATTTTATTTCTTGATCGGCGATGCGAATGACCAGATGAATCCGGCCGTCTTTGACAACATCGTCGTCTGGCAGGATTACATCGTATTAGGCGGTTCGAGCGACTGGGACATCCTCGCGGCGGATTTCACCGACCGGGGAGAGCCGGAGATCTTTGCCGTGACCGCCTGGGCCGATAATAACGAGAAGAATCCCTCTATTCACGGCAACATTGTCGTTTGGGAGGACGGTCTCGATACGGACTTGAATATCTACGGCGCCGATATCACCGATTCGACCGCTCCGCTGGAATTTCCCATTGCTGCCTTCGAACTCAACCAGCGGCGCCCCGCTGTCTACAGAACAATGGTGGTCTGGCAAGATGCGTTTTTCGACGACTGGGATATTTTCGGTTCCGATATCTGGCAAAAAAACAAGCCGACGGAATTCGCCATTGCATTCGTAGAAAAAGACCAGCAGAATCCGGCTGTCTGGGGCGACATCGTCGTTTGGGAAGATAACTTCTTTGGCGATTCGGATATCTTCGCCGCCAATATCTACAATCCCGAAAATCCCGTCGAAATGACTATAGCCGCAACGGAAGCATCGCAAACCAATCCCGACATCGACGGCAATATCATCGTCTGGCAAGACAACCGGCATGGCAACTGGGATATATTTGGTTACAATTTGACGACGCGCCGCGAATTTCAAATCACAGATAATCGCAACGACCAAACCAGCCCGGCTATCAGCGGGAACATCGTTGTTTGGGAGGACAACCGAGAGGGTCATTCCCAGATATACGCTGTCGTCCTCGACGGCCCAGCAATTGCCTATTGTACGACCGACATCCCCGGCGATATCAACGGCGACTGCACCGTTGATTTTGCCGATTTCACCCTCATGGCCTCGTCCTGACTCAAATGTCACCTGGAGCCGGATGAACCCTGCCGGTTTTTTTAGATGCTTCTTAACATGTCTCCTCGCGATAATGCCTTAATTATTGCCCCCGGAGGTGCGCACCAACAACAATGAATCTCTTTTCCCCTTGATTTGGATAGTCAATTGACTATTTGCGAATGACTATTGACTATTGAAGAAAATGGGGGCTTCTCCATCTCCAACCGGCTTCGTCCTATATTGTGTGGTTTTCAGCATTGAAAGTACCCTTTCACAACGGGGTATCGGGAATCTCGCGGAGGGGGTTTATCCTCTTTTTCAGTATTGAAAAGTTGGTTATTGAAGGAATTTCGATTTTTGGGTACAATCTTTGTTACTGACTGTGAAGTTAATGCCTTTTATTAGTAGGGCAGACGTTTCTGTGTCGCGGGCATCTTGCCTGCGATTCGAGGGCGAGACGCCCTCGACACAATACGGTGGGAGCAAAAGATCTGCTATGAACAAGCGGCTTCGAAATGCTCTGAAAGGAATCATTGCCCCGGACATCGACCGCCGGCGCAGGGCGATGGAGCCTTTCGTACGAGCGACATTTGAGATGTTTAGCCGGTATTTATACCGCTATTTAGGCAATGAGGTCGAATGCGAGGATGTTTTGGAAGATGTTTACGCCGATATTTGGGAAAATCCGGACCGTTTGCGAAACGTGTCGAACGAGAAGGAGCTGGTGCGAACCGTTTATCTGTACTATATGCGAAAACGCCTCAGAGAAGTGTATAGAAGAATGAACCGACACTTGTATCTATCCCAGAGAGACCTGACGAACCTGACGGCCCCGGAACTGGGCGTTCTTGAGTCATTGTCTCAGGATGAGCTTGAGGAGGCCCTTCACCAGGCCCTGGGGAGACTCAAATCGCGCGAGCGAAGGGCGATCGAACTATGGATGGAAGGGATGTCCAGCCGGGCCATTGCCAACGAGCTCAAAACGACGGTTGGGGCGACGAAAATGCTGAAATTTAGAACGATTTTGAAATTGAAGAAAATGATGAGTGATTACTGTCAGGAAAACTAACTTATGGCGAGAAAATCAAAAATCAAAGTTCAAAACGCAAAATTAAGTAATCGGTCAAGCCGATGCTGTTTAAGACAGCCCGCGAAGCGGCTCCTTAATTTTAATATTTGATTTTTGATCTTTGCATTTTGTTAGGAGCGAGTAACGATGGCTGATACGAACCGGACAATTCAAGAGTTGTTGAGTGATTACGCAGGAGCGTTGCGGGACGGATGCGTACCGGTTTTTCTCAAATCGCTGACGCGCCAGGAAGCACAGACAATTAGCTCTTCCGATGATTTCTGGGACGCCACAGAGGTCGTTCGCATCCTGAATGGCGTTGGATTTGCGAAGAAAGCCGTGACCGCGGACGTGGGCTTGTTCATGTCTCGCGTCGATGCCAATATTACCTCCCGGCTGAAAAAGGCTAAGGCCGGAACCCGGCGGAAACGCGCCAACAGTGCGAGACCCGCGCATAATACGCAAAGGGCAGAGGAAATGATATGATCCTGGATTGTTACCAGTGCTCGGCCTGCTATTTCGAGGACAAGGAGCCATCCACGCGCATTGATCCTGTGACGATTTCGCAGCCGCAGCCTCGAATGGATTTCAGGGACGTGCTGGTCATATTTGTCTGCATCGAATTGTATGACGACAGACAGGAGCTCATGCAAGCGGCGGAAGAATTCGGAGCCTTGTCGGAGCTTATCGGAAAACGGCCGATCATCCTCTGTCCCAATGTACACCTGTCGATTGACAGAGCCCCCGAGCGCCAGGCCACCTGGATGATTGCCGAGCTGGAGAAGATGCTTATCGCCGGAGGTTATGACGTGCACTGCCTGTCCTTCGGCTATCACAAACGCTACGGTATGGAGTGCAACGGTAACGTCGGCAGCGTGGTGGGCAGACGATTCTACGGTTCCGAACAGAAACAATTCTTGAGACTCCTGACCCGGCTGGGTGTTTGCCCGCCTGAATCGTTGCCGGACAGTATGCCGTCCTGGGCGAAAAGCCTCACCGAACGGCGCTTAAAGGTATTGGCGAGTCGAAAAGAGACCTACCGGGTGGCCAAGCAAATGCTTCGAGACCAGCTTGATTCGACGGGTCATAGTGAGTTGTGGACGTGCATGTTGTTCGAGGGGGAGCGCCAGCCGGTGGACGACTATCTGAGTGCCTTGTATGAGATTATCGAAGACTATCCCGACGTGAGGATCCACCGGGCGATGAATCTGAGCGTGCCCGGTTTTTCTAACGCCGCACGTCACCTTTTCCGAAAATATCCCGAGGCCATCGAATCGGGCCGGATCCGGATTTACAATAGCCAGGTCTCTGATATCGAGTTTTTGTTGACCCGGACCGCCGTGCTTTTAGCCTTTCCCCAGATACCGAAGAAAGCCGGCTCGCACGCCGGAGAGATTTCGTTCGGTATCTATTGTAAGAATGACGATTTCTCGAAAAACCTAATCCAGTGGTACCGCACGTTTCTTGTCGATAGTCGGTTTGGATGGATTCGCACGGAGTCCGAACTCAACACCGTGATCAATGAGCTGGAGGAGGAGAAATTCCAGGACCGGATTGGGGATTTGGGTGGCGAAAGATAACACGTGTCACGAAGTGAACAGACATAACAACGCGACTTAGATCAGCTTTAAAATAAAAAGAAGAGTTTAGACTGCCGAGTTAGGATCAACGCTGTGCACACGGTCTCGTCTGTGGCTGTTATTGGGGCCTATGTGGTCGTCCTCACATACGTCGCCCTGCGCGCCCGGGCGGCTCGTGAATTCTCGGAATTCTCCTTAGCCGGACGGGCCCTGCCTCTCGCGCTGGTTTTTGGCAGCCTCGCGGCCACCTACGTCGGACCCGGTTATTCCATCGGTTTTGTCGGCAAAGGTTTCAGAAGCGGTTTTCTCTTTCTGGGTATCGGACTGGCCTATGCCATCCAGAATATTCTCGTCGGGCTTTTCGTGGCCCCCCGCCTTCGAGCTTTGAAGGACTGCCACACACTCGGCGACGTCATGGGGCAGAAGTACGACCGAAAGTGCCAGGTTCTCGCCGGCGTCATCTCCGTCGCTTTGTGTGCCGGTTTCGCCGCCGTGATGGCCAAGGCCGGCGGCGATGTGGTGCGTGACATCTCCGGATTGCCGCACTGGTCGTCGGTACTCATCGTCGTGGCCGTGACGGCGCTTTATACAACCTCCGGGGGATTGCGAGCGAGTGTCGTCACCGATGCCTTTCAGTTTAGTGCGTTTGCGATTCTCCTGCCGGCGGCACTCCTGCTCGTATTGGGTTTCCATCTGAAGGGCGGATCGGCCGCGTTTGTCGAGCAGGCCTCGGCGGCGACGACGGAAGGATTAAGTGAAACGTCACCCATTGAGCTGATCGGACTTCTGGCGGCCTTCCTTTTGGGTGAGACGCTGATTCCTCCATATGCCCACAGGGCATTAGCCTCCGAAACAACCCGTGTCTCACGAAACGGTTTTGTCCTGGCGGGCCTCTTTAGTATCTTCTGGTTTATGGTCATGATCGCACTCGGAGTAGCCGCCCGGAGCATCCTCGTGGACGATCCCGGCGAAGACCTCGTTCTCCTGACCACGGTTAAATCAACGATGCCTCCCGCATGTTATGCGCTTTTATTAGTTGTATTAATCTCAGTGGTGATGTCCAGTCTTGACTCTCTGTTGAACGCCGGAGCCGTGGCGTTTACCCAGGACATCGCCAGGTCCTTCAAGGAATTGTCGGCTCCACTAAACACGGGCCGGGCTGCAACGATCGTCATTGCCGCCGCCGCTGCCGCCGGTGCGGTGGCTGTACCGACGATCATTGGTGGATTACTGGCGTGTTACGCCGTTTGGGCGCCGGCCATTCTCCCGACTTTGATCATTGGTTTGTGGATCAAGCGCCCGCGCCCCTTGGCCGGGATCTTATCCATGGGCGTCGGCACGGGTGTGGCTATCATCTTATGGATCGCACTGTGGCTTTTCTTCAAATTTGTTCGGCCCTGTGAGATTGAGATTCCACCACTTGTGATTATTCCAGCCCTTGGAGCCGCCTTCGTGGCCTATATCATCGGGCATTGTATTGGACAGGTAAAGCAGGAAGCACGGAATCCTGAAGTTTAGGAATGTGGCTGTAAATCATGGCTATGCTAATGTATATTCTTATTGTTCTTGGCGCTTTGTTCGTGATTGCCAGCGGTATTTGGGTCGCTTTGGCCTTAGCAAAGGTCGTTTCCTCGAAAGAGGTACCAAGGACAACCAAAAAGGTCACACCTAAACAGAAGTAGCCAGGGCGTCTCGCCCTTGAAGAAAAAAGGCCAAGATGGCCTTGCCACACGCTGACCCCCGAATTCATTTGTTTTATAAGAGCTTGTTGCATATAATGCGATAAACATGATTAATGGAAGTTATATCCCTAAAGCACAATATTGAATACCGTCTTTCTGGAAGCATCATAATGACAGCGCGTCACAAAACGCATGACAGGAAAGGGAGCACATACCGGCTTACGATGGCACTGATCCTGCTTTTGATGCTGATGGTCTATACCTTCGAGGCGTCGGCCTCACAGCGCAACGAAGCACGTCAAATTCTGGGCCATGCCGGTGTGAATGGCGGCCTGATTGTTCATATCGGTTGCGGCGACGGAAAACTCACGGCGGCCCTCCGCGCCAATAACGCTTTCCTCGTCCACGGCCTGGATACAGATATCGATAACGTCGAACGGGCAAGAGAACATATCCACTCGATGAAATTCTACGGCAAAGTTTCCGTCGAGACGTGGGACGGCAAGCAGCTTCCTTATATTGACAATATTGTTAATCTCGTCGTCTCGGAGAACGTCGGTGATTTTTCTATGACCGAGATGATGCGAGTTCTTGTTCCAGAGGGCGTCGCTTACATCAAGAAGGAGGGTATCTGGACAAAGACAATAAAACCTCGGCCCGAGGAAATGGATGAATGGACGCATTATCTGCATGATCCGAGCAACAACGCCGTGGCGCACGATACCGCCATCGGTCCGTTGAGGCACCTTCAGTGGGACGGACACCCAACGTATTCGCGGCATCATGAGTTCACCTCCAGCGTCGCGGCGGTCGTTTCCGCCCGGGGCAGGTTGTTCTCCATCATGGACATGGGAAGCCGGGCGTCGATCCATATGCCCCCCAAGCGGCGACTGATCGCACGCGATGCATTTAACGGTATCGTCCTGTGGGAACGGCCCATCGAATCGTGGTTCAACCATCTCTGGCCTTTGAAGGACGGTCCCGCTCAGCCTCCCAGGCGCTTGGTGGCGGTCGGGGACTCGGTCTTCGTAACGCTCGGTCTGGAGGCGGCGGCCAATGGTCGGCTTTATCTGGCAATGAGCGACGGCAAAGTCTTATGTTTTGACAAACAATAATTTATTTTCTATCGTAGGGGATGAAAAGAACAACAATTTAAGTATGTCTAGTTGATCGGAAAGCTATGAAACAACTCAAAATTAAAGGTCAAAAATCAAAAATTAAAATTGAGGAATTGCCGCATCGCGGCAATGGCTTCCTTATTTTTGCATTTTGCATTTTGATCTTTACATTTCCCGTATATCCCTGTTCAACGCCGGTGTTTCGCTACGCCATGGAAAGGTGGATGGCGGATTACTACGACGGAGTGCTCATTCACAAAGGTGAGATATCTGATGATGACCCGGCCGCGCTCCTATTCCAGGACGAAGAAGCAGAGTTCCTAAATTTGCGTCTTTCCAAAATTGACTTAAACGAGGAGGACTCCTGGAAACACCTCGCACAGAGACCTGAGGATAGCAATTCTACCTCAGAACCCGAAACTCCGGCTTCCATCCTCAAGAGCCAATTGGGTGTCGATATTCCGGAAAAGCTGCCGGCCCTTATTCTCTGGTATCCCTGGATGAAAGGACGGGCCGCTCCGTTCTGGACGGGAGAATTCAAACCCTCAATCGTAAAAGCGCTGATTCAATCCCCCAAGCGGAAAGAGCTGGCTCAACGGCTCACGGACGGTCAAACCACGGTGTGGATTTTTGTCCAGTCGGGGAACGCCGAAAAAGATAAAGCCGCGCTGGAATTGCTCAATCAGGAATTGGCGTCGGCAGCGGAGCAGTTGAAGGAAATGACGGTGGAATATCCCGCCGAGCCGGGGGTGCCGAGTTTCGAGTACAAATTTTCGACGCTGACGGTGTCACGCTCCGATCCTAACGAGCAGATGTTACTGACCATGCTGCTCAATAGCGAGCCGGACCTCGATGAGTATGCGGGTGAGCCGATCGTTTTTCCGGTCTTCGGACGAGGCCGGGCCCTTTTCGCGCTCGTTGGCGAAGGGATCAATTCTGATAATTTACGAGAGGCCATTGCGTTTATCACCGGGCCCTGCGGCTGCGAGATCAAAATGATGAATCCAGGTGTGGACCTGATTATGGCTGTCAATTGGGACGCCTCCGTAATGCAGTTCTACGAGGAATTCTATGAGGCGCAGGAAGAAGAGTTGCCGGAATTGACGAGCGTATTTCCGGAGGAGCAATCCACGGATACCTCCACTGAGGTTCGGGCTCAAATGAGCGATCCGGATGAAAATGTGTTGACTGTTCCCCCGACCGAGTCAAGCCAAGTCGCCGACGTCAACACGGCTCTCGAAATCAGTGATTCCGCACAGTCCGAAGAGAAAGCATCGAGGGTGAAAGATGAAGGATCGGGCCTTGGCGTCATGGGAACAACCGCCGTTTCCGTGGGAGCTATCTTGGTGATTGCGGCTTTGGGAACTTTCGCTGTGACGAGGAAACATCCATGACGATTTGGAGCTTGCTGATACGCGAGATATTGCATCGTAAGTTGAACTTCGCTCTGGCCGTACTGACGGTCATCGTTGCAAGTGGCTCTCTGATTGGCTCAGTGGCCCTGTTGAAAGTTCACGATGTCCGCACCGACCAAATCCTCGAACAAAAAGAGGCCGAACTTCAGGAAAGCACAGCAAAGCTTAACGACGAAACGCGAAAGGCCATGCTCAAACTCGGTTTCAACGTCGTTATCCTTCCGAAGGACCAGAACCTGAGCGATTGGTACGCGGAGGATTACGCATCGAAGTATATGCCCGAAGAGTACGTGCATCAACTGGCGGATTCACGCATCGTGACGGTACGCCATTTCCTCCCCAGCTTGCAACAGAAGGTCGAATGGCCCGAACAAAAACGTAAGATCATCCTGGTGGGCGCGCGCGGTGAGGTGCCTAATTTGCATAAGAATCCTGTCAAACCCATGGTACAGCCCGTACCGCCGGGGACGATTAGTCTGGGCTACGAGCTTCATCGAAGCCTGGACGTTAAGGTCGGCGATAAATTAGCACTGATGGGCAAGGAACTCACGGTGCACGCCTGTCATAAGGAGCGCGGCAATAAAGATGACATCACCGCCTGGATCTACCTGGCGGAAGCCCAGGAATTGCTGGACAAGCCCGACCAGATCAACGCGATTTTGGCATTGGAATGTTTGTGTGCCGGAGAGGATGCGCTGCCTCAAATCCGCAAGGAAATCGCGGCGATCCTGCCTGGCACCCAGGTTATCGAGCGAGGTTCCCGAGCCCTTGCCCGGGCGGAGGCCCGAACCAAAGTCGCCGAGCAGGGCCGGATGCTGATTGAGAAAGAAAAGCAGGATCGACAGGAATTGCGGTCGGAACGTGAACATTTAGCTTCTATCCTGACGCCTGTCGTTGTAACGGCCTGCGCCGTCTGGATCGCCGTGTTGGGACTGACCAACGTCCGCGCTCGGCGGGAAGAGATCGGCATTCTCCGTGCGATTGGCGTGGGCACCCGGCATATTCTGGTGATGTTCCTATCGAGGCACGTTCTTGTTGGTGCGCTGGGCGGAGCGATTGGCTATGCCGCCGGGGTGTGGGCGGCCGTCTATTTCAGCGCCGCTCGCGAAGGCGCTCGCATCGGAGTAGGCGACATGGGTCTGTCATGGTTTGGTTTGCTGGTGCTCTCCGTTGTCGGCGCGGCGGCTCTGGCCGTTATCGCCGGCTGGATTCCAACCATGATCGCAACGCGACAGGATCCGGCGGACGTGTTACGCGAGGAATGACGTGAGAGACGAAAAAATGCTTGAATTCAAGAACGTCAGTAAATGGTTTAACGGAACACAGGGTAAGGTTACCGCACTCAAGGATATCTCGTTCTCGGTTCAGCCGGGAGAATTACTGGCGATACGCGGACCGAGCGGATGTGGTAAGACGACGCTTCTGTTAGCCGCGGGCGGGCTTCAGCGACCCAGCGAGGGTCGAATAAACCTTGATGGTCAGAATCCCTATGAACTCAGTCCCGAACAACGCAGCAAACTCCGCGCTCGTATGATTGGCTTTGTTTTTCAGCAATTCCATCTGATTCCCTATTTGACGGTCCGACAGAATATTCTGGCCGCTTCACTAGCGCTGCCGGAGGAAAAGGCCTCAACCCGAGCTGAGGAAATTATCCATCATTTCGGACTCGACGACCGGATTAATCACGTCCCGGCCCAGTTGAGTACAGGTGAAAGACAGCGTACGGCGCTGGCCCGTGCCGTCCTGAACCGGCCGAAGGTCATCCTGGCCGATGAGCCGACCGGGAATCTGGATGAAGATAATGCTCAGAGGGTGTTCGGCTATCTCAGTCAATATGTCAACGACGGCGGGTGCGTGCTGCTCGTGACTCACGACGACAGAGCGGCGGCTCACGCCACTCGGACATTACAGATGCGCCAGGCACAACTCGTCGATTAGAGCGGCACATAAGAACATCAGATCAATCCCGACACGCCGGGATTTTTCTTCCTGATGTTCTGATCTTTTGATATTCTAATTTCCGGTATACAAAAATCACGGTGTCCGATGGCTCCACACTCTTTGAAAGGGACAAAAATGAGGATAAGAACAAGTCTATTAATTGGTATGATAAGCGTTCTGTTGAGCCAATCCATCGTTTGTCCGGCGGATCAGGGTCGAGAGCTTCTCAACAAAATCGGCGTCACGCGCGGAATTTGCGTTGTCCTCGGCGATCCGAGGTGTGACGTTGCCCTGAAATTGGCCAAAGACAGCAAACTGTTGATCTATGTGCAGATGCTTGCTCAACGAGACGTTGTAGAAGCTCGGCGTATCGTGGATGAAGCGGGCTTCTATGGAACACATATCTTTGTGGAACAAGGACCATTGACCCGGATACAGTTAGCCGATAATTTGGCCGACGCGGTTGTTGTGTTACGGAAGATTTCCAAAGAAGTTGAGCAGGAAGTGCTTAGAATTTTACGCCCGGGAGGAAAGGCCTTTTGGGGGCCCAACAAGGTTCAGGTCAAGCCATGCCCTGAAGGGGTGGATGACTGGACCCACCCGTACCACGGCCCGGACAACAATCCGCAATCCGACGATAAAGTTATCATCGCGCCTTATCTGACTCAGTTTATGGCCGAGCCGCGGTACGCTCCGCTACCGCAGGTGGCGGTCGGTTCCGCCGGCCGGATGTTTAAGGCGTTCGGACACGTCGCGTTTAAAGAACGGGAGGAGCCTTTCCTCAACAAGCTGGTCGCATTCAACGGTTACAACGGCACGATACTCTGGCAGCGCGATTTGGCCGATGGCGTCATGATTCACCGTAACACGATGATCGCCACGCCGACGACGCTATACGTTGGCGACGATACATCATGCAAGCTGATCGATACCGTCACAGGCCGATTGAAAGACGAGATCACCCCGCCGCTCGATCGCGCCGGAGGGACATTCTGGAAGTGGATGGCGCTGGAGGACGGCGTGCTCTATGCGCTCATGGGCGAGCAGGAGCAGAGAGACCCGACAAGACGGTGGCGGCGGAACCTACACGGCTGGCCCTGGAATCCGATATCGAAGGGCTTCAATCAGCCGAACCATCCCTGGGGATTCGGCCGAAACGTGCTGGCCATCGATCCAAAGAGCAAAGAAGTCCTGTGGAATTATCCGGAGGACGAGCCGATTGACGGCCGGGCCATGTGCATGAAAAACGGGCGCATCTATATCTTTCGCTTTGGCGTCTACTTAGCTTGCCTGGATGCAAAGAACGGGAATATTATTTGGCGAAAGACCCCGGAGAATGCTCGGGCCTTGTTTAAGTCTCTGGGATCGTACCTGAATCGTCAGGACTGGCGCACCAACTGGCGAACGACGTGTTATCTCAAATGCAGCGATGATGCTTTGTATTTTGCCGGGCCCCAGATCGGCAAGCTGCTTGCGGTCTCGACGAAGAATGGCAATATCCTCTGGGAAAATCTTTACAGCAACTTTCAGTTGGTGATACGAGACGACGGGCTTTACGCTCTTAGTGGCCAAATTGATAAACACCCGAGCAAGAAGTTCGACCCGCTGACCGGCGAGGAATTGGCCCGCATCGACCAGGCTCGCCGGGCCTGTACGCGACCGACGGGCTCGGCGGATGCGATCTTCTTCCGCGCCAGCGGTGGTTCCGTGCGACTGGATCTAGCCACCGAACGACCGCACTGGATTTCACCAATGCGCCCTCAGTGTCACGATGGAGTGACCATTGCTAACGGTCTGCTTTACTGGTGGCCCTCGGTCTGCGACTGTCAGCTTTCGATTTATGGCTTGACCTGTCTGGGACCGGCGGGAGATTTCGAGTTTAGCCCAAAGGCAACAGATGCCGAACGCCTTGAGAAAGGGACAGGTGATCCGACGAATGTCGCGAGTCTGCCTGAATCGGATGCCGACTGGCCGACCTTTCGCGCTAATAATAAGGGCGGAGCCACGACGAAAGCTGCTATTCCCAATAAGGTGACGCCACTCTGGCGGTTCAAGCCGGAAGTGGAAATCGCTCCGGCTGCACCGTTGCCTACAGCTCCGGTCGCCGCCGGTGGTCTCGTGTTCCTCGGCGGGCCTGATGGGATCGTGCGAGCGCTGGATGCGGCGACGGGCAAACTGCGCTGGAAGGCCTACACCGGCGGAGCAATCCGGATCCCACCAACGATTTGGAAAGGACGTGCCCTGCTCGGCTCCGGTTACGGATACGTCTACGCCTTCGAGGCGAAAACGGGTCGATTGCTCTGGCGATTCCGCGCTGCGCCGGAACAAAGAAAGATACCCGTCTATGGGTCTTTGCAATGCACCTGGCCGGTCTCCAGCGGTGTGCTGGTCGAAGATGACATCGCTTATGTCGCGGCGGGTATGGTTAACTACGACGGGACCTATGTATATGCTCTCGATGCCGCGACTGGCAAGATAAGGTGGCAAAACAACACATCCGGCCACTTGGACCGAGAAGCCCGAACGGGCGTCAGCGCGCAAGGCCATATGTTGCTTCACCGCGGCAAGCTCTACCTGGCCAGCGGCACGTCCCTTTCACCGGCAATCTATGACATTACAAACGGCAAATGCCTCAACGATCCGGCGCCACTGGCACAATGCAACTCCAGCAGTCCTCGCGGCTGGGAATTGTCCCTTGTCGCCAATCAAGTGACGGCTTGCGGCAAGCCCTTCTATGCACATCCGAAATACGGCGTCTATGACAATACAGTCTTCAATAAGATTTTCCTCGCCTCGATTCCCGATCGAGACGTCGTTTGGATCGGCAACGAGCGCAACAAGAAGATCGTATGCTTCGACCAGATCGATGAACGATCACTGAAGGGAAAAGTCGATTGGCGAAAGCTCACGATCCGGAACAAGTCGCTGTGGGAATTCGACTGCAAGGACAGCGTTGCTTTCGCGGCTTGCCACAATGCCGTTTTGTTTGCGAGTGCGACGAAGGTTATCGCCTTGGATCTCACCAATGGAGACGCGCTTTGGTCCGAAGCCTTGCCGGCGCCCCCCGTTGTGTGGGGTCTGGCCGTGGATCGTGAAGGCCGGGTTGTCGTCGCTCTTGAAGATGGACAAGTCGTATGCTTTGGTCGGCGAGTGTTGGCTGTTGCTCGACCATCGCGTTAGTAACCGAATTTACACTTTGGATTGGAGACGATCTTGATGGGATTTTTACGTTATCTTTGTTTATTCGCCGTGGCGTTACTCTTTTGTGTAACGGGGTGTCTAAACAGCGAGCGCTCGCCATCGGCGCGAGAAGGGCGCGATACGGAACACCGCGCGCTTTCGATGGTCAGGGCCAGCAAGGGTCGGCTGGCCCCCGTCTATGCTCCTTTGGCCGAGCAGATTGCATCAGATTTTGATCTGGAGGGCAGAGAAGGGATTGGGATCGATCTGGGAAGCGGCCCGGGGACGCTTATCATAGAACTATGCGCGCGAACGCAACTGCACTGGATCAACGCAGATATTAATCCACACTTCTTTCCTCATTTCTTCAAGCAAGCCGCACAGCGTGAATTTGGAGGTCGCGTCAGCGCCGTGTTTGCTGATGCCTGTCAACTTCCCTTGCGAAATAATTATGCCGATATTATCGTCTCCCGAGGTTCTTTCCAATTCTGGCAAGATCGAACTCAGGCGTTCAGCGAGATATATCGCGTTCTCAAGCCCGGCGGTGTAGCTTACATTGGTCGCGGTTTTTCGAGGTCATTGCCCGTTGAGACAGCCCGAAAAATACGCGGCGGCGGAAGGCTGAAATATGATGTGGAAAAAAGCGCCGATAACCTGCGTCATATTATGGATATTCTGAATATTTCGGACTATAGGATTCACCGGCCGAAACCGCCGGGCGCCGAAGATGTCAACTACGGTGTCTGGGTCGAATTTCATAAACCGAAAGGCGCTGTAGCGCAATCTCGACGATAAACAGGAAAATCACCAGTTCTTCTTAGGGGGTTTTTATTATGATTAGTCAATTATCTCATTGCTGGTGGATTTTGGTCATTCTGGGTGTTTTTGCCGGTATCGTCAGTGGCTTATTGGGACTCGGCAGTGGATCCGTCGTGGTACCGGCGCTCGTCCTTCTTTTTGCATTCGATCAAAAAGCGGCGCAGGGAACCGCTCTGGCGGTGATGGTTCCCATGGCATTGCTCGGAGCCTTTCGGTACTGGAGAAATCCCGAGATTGAAGTGAGTTTACTGGTCGTGGGATTGATCGTCGTCGGAGCATTAGTCGGCGTCCTGGCCGGGACGGAACTGGCCGGACGTTTGCCGAGTCACGTTTTGAGAAAGGGATTCGCCATCTTTCTGGCCATCGTGGCTGTAAAAATGTTCACCGCCTCGCCGAAACCTCAGCCAACGACGCAGAATACGAATCAGGAAAGTATGCAACGAGCCGACGGCGAAGAAGTAGAGGAGACGGGAGTAGCGCCGTAAAACTGTACCCCTGAGTTTGAGTAACCAGTAAAATTCTTTGATCAACTCGACATATTCGGAAATGGACCTATCCGAAATCGTCGTAAAAGATATCTTCCGACTGTATCCCTTTTTCCTCGAGAACTCTTGTCACCGCTTCGATCATCAAAGGCGGCCCGCAAAGAAAGGCCTGGCGGGGCTTGTCCGGCTCCAGATATTTGTCCACGGACAGGTGGATAAAACCCGTCTCTCCGTCCCATTTCTCGTCCGGTCCCAATTCGTCGGACAGGGCATAGACCACGTGGAAATTGGGATGCTTGCGCTCGAGCTCCTTGAATTGTTCGAGATAGAAAATGTCCTTCGTGGTCCGGCAGCCGAAGAATAACCAGCATGAGCGCTCGGGCCATCGATCGTAGATGGTATAGATGATATTTTTCATCGGGGCCATGCCGGCGCCGCCGCCAACGCAAACGATCTCAACGGACGGATTCTCATTCAGGCGGAACTCGCCATAGGGTCCGGTGAAAACAACCGGGTCGTTCTCTTGTAAATTGTGGATATACGTCGAGCCGATCCCCCCCGGGATGAGTCGAACGACCACTTCCACTTCATTCGGCTCATAGACGGCCGAACTGATCGAATACGCCCGAAATTCCGGGCCGTCGGGCGATGGGGCCTGAATCTGGACGTATTGGCCGGGCCGCTGAGAAATCTCCGGCGGATCGTTCAATTTTACTCTGACTTCCTTGATATCGTACGTCAGACTGCGTGTGCTCACGACCGTCGCCGAGAAAAGTTTCACGTTCAGATAATCCTCGGGAATACGAACGTAGATGTCTTCCCGGACTTTGACCTGGCAGGCCAATCTGACGCCGGAGCGAATTTCCTTCCTAGTCAAATGCGGCGTTTCGATGGGGAGCACAGGACCGCCGCCCGAAGTCACCGTGATTTTGCAATGTCCACAGGTGCCTTTGCCGCCGCAGGCGGAGGGGATGAAAATCTCGTTGGCATACAAACAGGCAAGCAGGGTTTGCCCACCCTCCACTTCGATCGGTTTTTCGCCGGCGTTGATATCGAGCTTACAAATG
>Ga0272441_10003958_pt1 | contig 27506 bp, 20 predicted proteins | sample SSMProp6N_FD_193582 | JGI IMG/M metagenome (GOLD analysis project Ga0272441, IMG submission 193582) | Marine sediment archaeal communities from Little Sippewissett salt marsh, Falmouth, MA, United States - SSM-Prop-6N | ecosystem: Environmental > Aquatic > Marine > Wetlands > Sediment ... | reverse complement strand
TGCCCGGACAGAGATTCCAGGAAATTGAAGAGGTGCAACACAAGCAACTGTCATTCATGACGCAGCGATTCGATGGGATCCATGTTCGCTGCGCGATAGGCCGGATAAATCCCAAAAGCAATCCCTACAGCAGCACTAATTCCAAAGGCCATCACCAGTGAAGCGGGGGTAATGACCGTACGCATCTGGCCAAAATACGTTACCAGAGCCGGAACCAATGAACCGACCGCGATACCGAGAATACCCCCGCACAGAGTCAGGATAAGAGTTTCAGAAAGAAACTGCATGACGATATCAAGTTTCCTGGCCCCCAATGCGCGTCGAATGCCGATTTCACGGGTTCGCTCGCTGACTGTCGCCATCATGATATTCATAATGCCGATACCGCCCACCAGCAATGAAATGGCGGCGATGGAACCGAGCACAATTGTGAAAATCCGCTGAACATCCTTTGCACGCTCCATCAACTCAAGCGGCACAACAATCTCATAATCACTTTTCTTGTGAAATCGGGCCAATAGGCTCTGAACGCTTTGCCGGGTCAACAGAACCTGATCGATCGTCTTTGACTGTACGATGATCTCCTGCAATTCCACGCGTTCGAGAGTAGCACCGCTGGTTCCGATCTGAATGGATGTCTCGCCAAACCGGGTGCGGGCCGTGGTCAGAGGGATATATATTTTCCCGACATTGGCGCCGCCGCCGCTTTTTGCGGAACCGGGGACATTCATCCCGGAAGACGATTCCTGTTTTTGTGCCGTGGAAACACCGACAACCCGATAATAGTCCGTGCCAATCTTGACAAACTGGCCAAACGGGTCATCGAACGCAAATAGTTCCTTGAGCACAAATTCATCGACGACACAGATGGCCTGTTTATAATGTGTATCGGTGGACGTAATAAAGCGACCGTATTTTACCCGCAATGACGAGATTTCAGGGTACCAAGGCACGGTTCCGATCACTTCGACCGATACACGTTTGTTGCGATACAGGGCTTGTTCAGGAATACGACGGTTAGGAACGAGTACCCGAACATTTGGAATCCCTCCGCGAAAACGCTCCGCATCATCGTACGTTAAACCGTATTCTTTCATTGTCTGCTGCTGACCCACAGAAGATTTGTCTTCGGGAGGAGGCAGGGTTTTGACAATAATGTTGCGGCTGCCCAATTGAGATATCTTTTCCTGCGCATCCCGACTGGCGCCTTCGCCAATGGCCAGCATGGCGACAACGGAGGAGACACCGAAGATGATGCCGGTCATCGTCAATGTGGACCGCAGCTTATGCATCCATAAGCTCTTAAAGCCGAGTTTCAAAATGCGCTTAAATCGAAATAAGAACACCTGGCACTACCCTTTATGATTATATGTATCTTCAGCAATGCAGCCGTCAAACAACCGGATGACGCGCTGCGCCTGTGTCGCAATATTCTCATCGTGAGTGACCACAATCAGCGTCTTTCCCTCGCTGTGCAGGCGATCCAGAATTCCCAGAATATCTGCACCGCTGCTGGAATCCAAATTACCCGTCGGCTCATCGGCCAGGATAATCAAGGGATCATTAGACAGTGCCCGCGCGATTGCCACACGCTGCTGCTGGCCGCCGGACAGTTCGGAAGGACGATGTTTCATTCGGTCGCCAAGTCCGACCAGCGTCGCTAATTCCGTAGCCCGCTGCATGCTTTCATGCTCAGGCCGGTTTTGGTAGAACATGGGAATCTCAATGTTCTCGATTACATTAAGCTGAGCGATCAGATTGAACGATTGAAATACAAACCCGATTCGAGACCCCCGAATTGACGATAATGCATTGTCATCGAGTTGGGAAACGTCCATGTCACCGAGCCGATAGCTTCCGCTGGTGGGCCTGTCCAAGCATCCGATCATATTGAGCAGTGTCGATTTACCGGAGCCGCTTGGCCCCATGATCGCAACATATTCACCGCTGTAAATCGTGATATCAATCTCGCGAAGCACACGCAGTTCGACAGTGCCCAACTGATAGTTCTTGCAGAGCCGATTCATGACTAAAATGGGGTCGCCATCGTTCGGATTTGGATTATTATTGGTAGTATCAGTCATATCATCAATTACTGCTGAGAAGGTGTATCTGTGGTTTCCGGTCTGTTTCGCGATCCCCTGCCGGAACCGCGCGGTGCCTGGTCCGGAGACATGGAACCTCCGCTTGAGCGACTGGAGCGACTGCCTGATGCGGCCATTTCCTCGGCGTCTATAAAACCATCCGCGTCCGCATCCAGTTTTTCCAAAAATTGCTTTGCCTGCTCCGGCACCTCGTCCGACAAACTGATCTTCCCGTCGCCGTTTGTATCCATTTGTTTGAATTTATCGTTGATGGGATTAGAATCGGACATGGGCTGGCCGGTAGAGGATGGGGTGTTTTCTTCGACACGGCCCTGCCAATCATCGGAACGGTCCGCTGTCATCTGGCCGGACATCTCATCAAATAAGGGTGGATTCAAAAGAACCTCTTCGCCTTCTTTCAGTCCATCCAGAATTTGTACCAGCGTATCCGTAAACTCGCCGGTCTGCACGATGCGTTCTTTGGGGCCGGCAGCCGTTGCCACATAGCAGACCTTTTGCCCGCTGCGGTTGGTGACAACCTGAACCGGAACCAGCAGCGCATTCTCAATCCGCCGGTTAAGAATTTCAACCCTGCACGACATACGGGTTTTGAGAAAATCATGCGTTCCGTCAATACTCACCAGGGTCTTATAAACCTTCAGATCAGGGTTCAGAAATCCTCGCTGCTGGTCAGGCAACGGAGCCACTTCCAAAACCCGGCCCTGCAGGATTTTATCGGGGAAAGCATCCATCACAATTTGTGCCGGTTGACCCGGACGGACCTTTTGCACCTCTGTTTCATGAACGCTGACCTCGGCGACCATAGCCGCGGTATCCGGGCTCGAGATAATCGTCTGGCCTGAATAGACAGATTCTCCCTCGGCAATAATGCCGCCGCCGCCGCCCCGATAGGACCGGTACATATCGCCGCCGCTGCCCGACCCGTAGATTACCAATCCCGGAGCGATGGCTCGAATGGTACAGTATTCGATCTGCTCTTTTAAATTTTTGACGTAAGCGGTTTGTGACTCGAATTCTTCCTTAGCACGACTGAGTTGTGCCTGCGCCTGAGCCAATCTTGATCGGCATTGGGCATGGGTCCGCTCCAGTGCGCGTCTCGCTTCATAGTAATCGCTAAGAAACTGCTCGGCATTCTTTGGGAAATCATAATCGAGAAATAAGTCCAGATTCACTTTGGAATTTTGAGAGGCAAACTCGCGGCTGGTGACACTCAGGCGGTCCCGCTCCAGTTCCAAATCGGACACGTAATCAGCAGCGTGCAGTTTTTCTGTACCGGCCAGTGTATCTTCGGCCGTCGCCAAATTACCTTCGGCCAGCACGATCTCATCCCGCAGTTTTTTGAGATCCTGGCCGGCCAATGACCCGTCCAGCAAATTCGGCTCGTTGGTGACACGATCCAGGAACGGGGCCACATGCGAACTCAGGTCCTCGGCTAAGCCGATTTTCGCGGTCATCTGTTCGGCTAATTCTTTGCCAAGATATTTTTCAAGATCCATCAAAGCAAAACGCACCTTCAGTTGAGCGGCCGCTACATCGCTTTCGTTCTGAATGACCTGGATTTCATAGGCCTCCTTCGAGGCGGTAAAACCCTGCTGGTCACCGGTAAGTTCCATCTCCTCTTCCAGCAATCGATCTTTGAGGGTGGAAGAATCCAACTCCACCAGTATCTTTCCAGCGTCAACATCTTCCTGGGTAACATAATATCCGGAGGGTATAATCTTCAGGATGGTCATGTCACCATCATCTCGCCGTCGTTCGACACGGTTTTTGTACTGTATTGAATCACTCGCTCTGATACTGCCGCTTTCAGTTACAGTAACGATGAGATCCCCCCGGCGAACGGTTACTGTCTGATCAAGGTCCGCATTCGATACACCACCTCTTGTGGCTGCGAGTACTATGGATATGACCACAAGCACAGCAATAAAAATGGAAACCGCCCAACGTCCCTTTTGTTTCCGCTGTGCTCCTTTCGCTGCGGCTTGTCCGGATGTATGTTTTTGGAGTGTATTTTCTGTTTTCATATTTTTTCCTGTTCCCACATTCCATCCGGGAGTACGCGCAAAATACCGACGTCCCGGAAAAAAATTAATTTTGCTATCATGTGATCAACTAATGCGCTAACCACATCATCCTGCGCCTCCACCAAAGCATCTTCTGAATCCAGCAAAAGCCGAACTGTGCCGCGACCGGTCTGGAGTGAGAGTTTTTCAACTTCCACCCGTTTTTGGGCCAGTTCCAGACCGATTTTTTGAATGCGATAACTCTCGGTCGTCTGAACCATTTCCCGGTAGGCGGCACGAACCTGAAGTTTGATCCTGTCAATTTCTTCATCATAATCACGCTGTTGCTGGCGTACATTAATCAATGATTCCCGGTAAGCATTTCGTTCATTCAAACGATCCAGCGGCAAATCCGCCGTAATCCCCAAAGAATATGCCCCATCATGAAATCGCAACCTGGTCAGTTCGGTATCCGGCGTCGAATCCACATTTGCTGCCGCAATGAAGTCAACCTGCGCACCCAACCCTTCAGCAGCCAGTATCAATTTACGTTCGACATCATCCAATCCGTCACGTACATTGGCTAAATCCAGTCGCCGAACCAGAGCTATTTGAATCGCTTCTTCATCCGTATAGTCCGGCAGATCAACCCCAATGACATCCAATATTTTTAATTCGTTAGGATCGAGTTGAATGTCTATGTCGGTCGGCAACGCAAGTCTGATCTTGAAGTTATCCAGTGTTTGTTCGTAACTTTGTACGGCGGAAACAACACCTTGTTCGCCGTTGAGCAGTCGCTGTTCGGCTTCCGCCAGGTCGTATGCGGGCCGTTTTCCGACTTCAACCTCCATACGCAGTTGATTGGTCGAATCGACGAGTCGTTGATAACTTGCTTTCTGGATGGCAACGCTGGCTTCCTGCTGTAAAACACGATAATAATCTGAAATAATCGACACAACAAATGTTTTCCGATAGCGATTGAATGATCTGATGTTATACAAGATTCTTCGCTCGGCCTGGGTGAGGTTTTCACGTGCCGCCTTACCGGCGCCATTTCCCAGCAGCGGCGCTTCAAGGGTCGCACTCAATACCGATGCCAGCGAAGCCTGTGGATCTCCGGTCAGAAATCGCGTCCAGTCCACCGCCAATCCCGCCCCGACAAGGATGCCGTCGCCCAGCAGAAACTGCTGATTAACACCGCCTTGGGCATTAAAAGGCGTTTCTTCAGTACCTTCGGATGTTTCATAAAAAGCATCAATCGTACCGAACCACTGCCGGGCATACTGATGACGAATCGAGGTCAGGTCAAGGGCTGAAAGATAGAGGGATTCTTTTTGATTTTGATACTCTCTGTTATACTTCGTGGAAATTCCTACGGCCCGCGCCTGGCTCAATATTCTCGACGGCGGGAGCAATTTTATCACATCCATCGCATTCGGCTCACCATCTGTTACTTTGTAATTGGCCTTGTACCCAAAGTTGTCTTTCCACTTCTGATCAAGGATTGCATAGACTTCCTCATCCGCCTGCTCTTTGAACTCTTCCGGCGTCGTGCAGCCGAAAAAGCAAACCGCAAGAACCGGCAACATTAACAAACCTGTGATTATTTCTTTTACACGAATCAAAATGCCCTCGAAATCCCTTTACTTCATTATTTTATACTGATCACGATTGATAATTCCCGTTTCTACGCGGCTGCGGAGGCCTGCAACCGAAAGTTACAACGTTACTCGCGGTAATTTACTACCCTAAAGGGTATAATAAGGTTATTGTTCATTCCGAACCATCACTTTCGTATATGCTAAAAGGCGCACCTAAATCCTTTTGCAGGTTTTTTTGTTTATTTCAAGCGATTCCTCCGCTGCTTACAGCTAAACTTTGTGTACGGGAATTGTCGAAAATCACCAAAACCATATACAAAAACGACTTATCGCACGGCAAAAAAACTCGCCCTGCGTAAAATCCGTATATAAGCACAAACACAGACGCAAAAACCCTTTATAATAAGAAGACGTATCAAATTGTAGTTCTATTTCACCCCCGAAAGGTTACAAAAAAATAATGATTTCAGTCCCGAAATCGTTGTTTTTTAAAAAAATCTTAACCTTTTTGGGTCGCTTATTATTCAAGATCAAAAATGTCCAGCCATACATCCGTTTCCCGTTCAGTCAGACCATGCCGCTTCTCGGCCGGTTCCGGGGCGGGACGGGAGGCATTCTTTTCAAGCTGAATCAGCAGATTCTGCCAAAAGAATTCTGAAGAAACATCTTTTGCTTTTCGTTTTGTAGCGGCCGTCCTGAGACGCCGGTCAGAACTGACAACCACTAAACTTTTGGGAGCTGTATTATCGGAAATCTTTTCTTCAATAACATCATCCGCTTCTCTGGACTGCCCTGAAAAGTAGACTTCAAGAGATGACATACCCCCAAATGCACTCTTGTCCGGCGGCCCCACACCATCGAATACAATATGGCCATGGTCGCGGACGCAGGAAAGATAATCCGAAACAGCCCGACACAACTGCACATCCGTCAGGGCAGAAAACTCCTCCAGTTTCTGCACCGAGCGAAGCAGGTTATAGCCGTCAATCACATACGGCATACGCTAATCCTTCGCTTCAAATCTGATTTCACCGGCGACAAGCGTATAGAGGACTTTCCCTTTGACGGTCCATCCCTGATATGGACAATTGCGGCTTTTCGAGTGAAATTTCGTCGCATCAATGGTCCACGCCGCATCCGGATCGATCACCACAACATCCGCACGATCGCCCACTGCCAAACTGCCCTTTTCGACATTGATGATTTGTGCCGGCCGCCAGGTCAGCATCGCCAGCATCTGCGGCCAGTCGCACACACCGGTCTCAATCAGGGCCTTGCGATAAAGGGGCAATGCGCATTCAATCCCAACCATTCCGCAGGGAGCGGCAAGGAACTCCAGTTCTTTTTCGCTCTGTAAATGAGGTGCGTGATCCGTCGCCAAGGCATCGACCAGGCCGTCGTGAACGGCCTGCTTAAGTGCCTCGATGTCTTTTTGGGTTCTCAGGGGAGGATTCACTTTGAAATTCGTATCATAATCAGCAATGGCTTCCTCGGTCAACAGCAGGTGATGCGGAGTTACTTCACATGTCACAGGCAATCCCTCCGCCTTGGCCTGGCGAATGATTTTCACCGCACCCGCTGTGGAAATATGCTGAGCATGGTAGCGTGTGCCCGTTTTCCTGACAAGCTGAATGTCCCGCCACAGCATCATTTCTTCGGCCAATGGATCCATGCCCGGCAACCCCAACACGGTTGCGTTATACCCGGCGTTCATCACGCCGTCTTTAGCCAGCGACCGGTCTTCGCAATGCTGCGAAATCACCCGGTTAAACATCGAAGCATACTTCATGGCACGAAGCATCACCGCGGTATCCTGTACGCCGCAGCCGTCATCGGTAAATCCAACGGCTCCCGCCTGTGACATCAGGCCCATTTCGGCCAACTCCTGCCCATCGCGATTCTTGGTAATAGCTCCCATCACATGGACAAATGTCTTACGCGCCTGCCGCCCCATACGATGAACGTATTCAACCGCCGTCGCCTCGTCAATCGGCGGGTTCGTGTTCGGCATACAGACCACCGAGGTATAGCCGCCTGCCACCGCCGCCGCGGAGCCGGAGGCAATGGTTTCTTCTTCCTCATCCCCGGGTTCACGAAAATGAACGTGGAGATCAATCAGCCCCGGAGCGACAATTTTGCCCGCAGCATCAATCGTATGGTCCGCCGGTTCTGTGATGTTTTTAGCGATTTTGGTAACGTGAAAATCGTCAATGAGTAAATCCGTCACCAGATCGACATGATTCTTCGGATCGATCAGCCGACCGTTTTTAATCAGCGTTTTTTGTGGTATTATTTTCATAAATCTAAAACTTCAAGTCAAAAAACTGAAAGTATAATTAAAAATTCCAAACTAACGCTTTCCCTTAATGGTTAATAAACTCGCCCCGACAATCTTTGCAATTTCTTGCCCTTCCTGTATCAACCATTTCAATTCTGCTGATTCCATTTTCTTCGCATCCCTCAAAAGCCCAAGCCAATAAAGTGTTTCATTCGCAGATCGCAACGAATATGTGAAAAACTGTCCAAATTCCTTTTTGGAACTCGCTCCTTTCGATTCCACGAGATTCGCGCCGATAGACGTTGCTGATCTCATTAGTTGTTTAGCAATCACACTGCCAGTCATATTACTGGGTAATAAATCCAAAAAGTTAATTATTCTTATCGAGTACTTATAAGCCCTTTCACGAACATCAATTTGAACTTTTGATTTCTGATTTTGCATTTCTGATTTTCAATTTTAACTTTTCAGGGCCGCGGCCTGATTCACGAGAAACAAAACCGCCATGCGGACTGCCAGGCCATTGGCAACCTGTTTGAGAATGACACTGTTGGGACCATCCGCCACTTCCGACTCAATCTCGAGACCGCGGTTAATCGGCCCCGGATGCATCACAACAATATCCGGTTTCGCCCGTTTGATACGATCCACCGTCAAGCCGAAATAATGCGAGTATTCACGAACCGACGGGAAGGGATTGCCACCCATTCGTTCAAATTGGATTCGCAGCATATTAATCACATCCAATTCTTCAATCACATTATCAAGCGAATAGGACACTTTGACCGGTAAGTCTTTCACGCTCGCCGGCATCAGCGTCGGCGGCCCGATCAGCGTCACTTCGGCGCCCAGCTTTGTCATGGCATAGATATCGCTGCGAGCCACACGGGAGTGAGCAATATCCCCCACAATCCCGATTTTCAGTCCGTCCAGCGAACCCCGCTTCTGACGAATCGTATAAACATCCAGCAGGGCCTGCGTCGGGTGTTCATGAAAACCATCGCCGGCATTGACCACACAGGCGTTAATTGATCGGGTAAGCAGTTTCGGAGCGCCGCCGGCATGGTGGCGAATCACAACAATATCAACACCCATCGCCTCAAGATTTCGCGCGGTGTCAATCAGGGTTTCACCCTTGCTGACGGAACTGGATTTTTTGGTAAATTCGATGACGTCGGCGCTCAATCGGCTGGCAGCAAGTGTAAAGCTGTTGCGCGTTCGTGTGCTGTCTTCAAAGAACATATTGACAACCACTTTCCCGCGAAGCGTAGGCACCTTCTTGATGGATCGCGTGCTGAACTCTTCAAAGCCCTGAGCGGTATCGAGGATAAATTCAATCTCCTCGCGGCTCAGGTCGCTGAGGCCGATGAGGTGTTTCCGCGTCCATTGGATTGCTTTACTTTTACTCATGCTTTATGAAAACCCGGTCCTCGTCATCCGTTTCAGTAAAATGAACCTGAACCAATTGCGATTCGTCCACGTCCTTTTTGATCCCGACATAATCGGCACAGATTGGGTACTCATGATGTCCGCGATCCACCAGCACCGCCAGCCGCATCAAGCGCGGCCGCCCCAGATCCGTCAGGGCATCCATCGCCGCACGCACACTGCGGCCGGTATGCAAAACATCGTCCACCAGCAGCACCAACTTATGGGTAATGTCAAAGTCGATCTCAGTACTTCGGACAGTGGGTTGTGTGGACTTGGGCTCGTTCAGATCGTCCCGATAAAGTGTAATGTCCAGCGTTCCGTTGAGAATTTCCTCATTAAAATGGCTCTGAAGCATTTTTTCGAGGCGCTGGGCCAGAATTTCGCCCCGGCTGCGGATCCCGATGATGGCGATGTCGGTATCCGCGGGAATATCGGACCTTATTTGATCGACAATCGTGCAAATGGTATTGTTAACTTGTTCGGCGTTCAGCAGGATTTCCATGTTTTTTGTCTTTTTTTTCTGCGGGCTATATTTCCCTTGGTTGGGGGCTAAATTTAGCCGAAATCTCAATTAAACAGGGAGTATATCAATCCAAGCCGTCAAAAGCAAGGATTATCATGCTGAACTGTTTTTTGATAAAAAACAGGGTATCGTTGGCGATTTATCTTGGGATTTATGCTGCTTTTATGCTATAATATGTACGGGTTATTGTCAGGACATTGGAGACCGATTGATTCCGTTATTGAAACCAATTTATTCCTGCAAGCAAAACACAAAAAGGGTTTCCATTTTGTGTCTCGCTGTTGTTGCATCGCTATCTTTATCGGCCCTTGCCGCCGATGCGCTGCCGGTCCAGCCGGCGGTGCTGGATTATACAAATACGTATGCCCTCAGTGCGATTGACCCGAATCTCACCGGCCAAGGCACGCTCATCGGAGCCGTCTGTGCCAGCGAGACCTACTACAACGGCCGCGCCCAGGACGACTACCGCTTTAACATGAATCATCAATGCCTGTCCGATGCGGATGTGTTGTTTTCCGACGGCACGGACGGCACCTATGGAATCTCTTCGCACGCAACATCCATTGCCGGCATTTTGCTGGGGATGGACCGGTCCGCATCCTATCCGGACATCGGCAGCTTTGAGTATCGCGGGGCCTGTCCCGACGCTTCCGTCAATGTTTACGAATTCAACCGGTTTTTAGCCCGTTTGTTCGCCGGCTTGCCTGTTGAAGAAGACATTCTTGTTCTGAGTTTGGGCGATATGTTCGAGTCCTGGTGGGTACGGGCACTGGAACGGGCCTCGGCGGAGAAAGATTTTCTGATCGTCGCCAGCAACGGCAACGGCTCCAGCGCACAGACGCCGATGCCGCTTTACCCGGCCGCCGGTTCCAATGTACTCAGCGTCGGAGTCGTGGACGCTCTGACCGATGCGAACAGCATCAGCGTATGGGATTTTTCGACGCCGAAGGCAATCAATTCCAGCACCGGCCCAACGGAGGACCAGCGATGCAAGCCCGATATCGTGGCGCCGGGAACGGCCCTAGTACCCGACGGATACAACAATAACGGCTACGTCCTTCAGCGCAACTGGTCCTCGCTGGCTGGTCCCGTGGTGGCCGGAACCGCGGCGCTGCTGGAGCAGAAAGCGATGTCGGATACTTCACTGAAAACCGACTTTGACCAACCGGGCAAGAGCTTGGTACTAAAGGCCGTCCTGATGAATTCGGCGAGAAAACTGCCCTATTGGCATAAAGGACTCGTCACCCCTGACGACGACACGACGGCCCCGCTGGATTACGCACAAGGCGCGGGCGTTCTGGACGCACTGGCGGCATACCATCAGTTGACCGCGGGAAAGGGCAAACCGGGCGAAGTTTCAACCTCCGGCTGGGACAACCGCGTCCTGCAAACCGGCGACTGGGGATACGAATACGCTTTTGAGGTCGGCGGCCTCAACCAGACGATCACCGCGACACTGTGCTGGAACCGGCTTTATCAGAACACCTACCCCTTCAATCACATAATGGAAAAGGACGCCGATTTGCGGCTGGAACTGTGGGGCGTCGATCCGAACGACCCGGCAAGCAGCGTCCTCCTGGATTACAGCGACAGCGTCAACGACAATGTCGAGCATATTTATTTTGCCTCCGACCCGAATTATACCGCTTACGCCATCCGTGTGAAATTCAACGACCAGCAGCCCGCCGACCCTGCAATTGAAGCCAGGTTCGCCGTGGCATGGTTCGTCGGCACGAATCGACAGGTCGGCAATCCATGGTGGTACGACCTGAACGCCGATAACAAAGTTCATGACGGCAGTGATAATATAATCTATTCACTCATCGAATCTGAACTGATCAATCGAGTCGAAATCTCTCCCTTGCTGCAAACCCTTGGATTATCCCAAGACCGTCTCCAACTCCTCACAAACGGATGGACCTCATGGAAACCGTATCTGACCAACTGGCCGATTTCACAAAACTAAAATTTGTGTAAATTAGTGTCCATTCGTGGTTCAAATCGACCGCCCTCCATCCACACAAATGACCTGTCCGGTGATGTAATCGTTGTCCAGCAGGAACTCAATCGTCCGTGTGATGTCCCGGGGCGTGCCGAACCGCCCTGCCGGAATCATTTTCAATTGTTTCTGTTCTTCGCTGGCGTCCATCTTGCCGGGCCAGGTCACGATGCCCGGGGCGATGGCGTTGACCGTGATGGCGGGCGCCAGCTCCTTGGCCAGTGACTTTGTCATAGCGATTAGTCCCCCGCGGGATGCACAATACGCACTGTAGCCGCCCCACGGCTTAACTCCGGCCACATCGACCATGTTAATGATTGCCGCGACGGTTTCCTGTTCTTTTTGGCAATCGATGCCCTGCTCTTTCAAATATCGTGCAAACGCATCACACAGAAGCATCGGCGCCGTCAGGTTCACCGCCAATATCTCCGAAACCTCGGACGCATCCAGCGTACCGATCTCGTTTTTCGCAAAGATGGACGCGGAATTCACAACAACCCGAACCGGCCCCAACTTCCGCGCCTCGGCCATGAGCAGCCCCGCCGCATCGCCCGAAGCCAGATTCGCCCCCACAGCCACGGCCCTGCGCCCCATTGCCTGAATCTGATCGACCACCCGTTGCGCCGCATCCGCCCCGGTATGATAATGACAAACACAATCCATCCCCCGCCCCCCCAAACAAAGCGCAATCGCCCCCCCCAACCCCCCGCTCGCCCCCGTAACAATCGCTGTTTTACCATGAAAATCCATAGACCCAGTGTACCCGAAACACAAACCGTTGCCAAATAAAATAGCCCGCAGGGCAAGATGTTGTAGCCCCATTCCGTGAGGATGGGGTATAAAAAGTCCCTTCTAATTTTTTGAGCCCCATCGGGGCGGCATCTTTTTCACGTTTCCAGCCCCCCACCAACCCCTCACGGCCTGAAAGGCCATCATACCTTAGCCCAGGGCAGCGCCCTGGGTGTCCAGCCCCCCACAGCCAAAACGCTCTGAAAGAGCAGTATAATCGCTTTCACCGACAATTTTAATATCCGTTCTTCCTGCGCAGCACGTTTACGGCCAAATCCTTTCGGATCGCCGATACGCTCATAAATGATCCCCGACAATTCCTTTTCAGACAGCGTCAACTTTCGGCGGGCATTGAGCCGCTCGGTTTCCGCAATCAGTTTCTCAATAATCTCCTGCTTACGGGTCTGAACGGCAAAGTATGTTTGAGCAAACGCGATCGCCTCCTTCGAAGGATCGCCGTTCTGAGCGATCAGATAACACGCATAACGGGTCAACGCAATATCATCGATTTCCCGAACAGCCCCTTTTCCGAGCTGTATCATTTTGCGGATGCGCGCAAAATGGTCTGACGGCTCAAAACCGGTATTTTTGCAGGAAATTTTCGCCTTGTCAATGACCCCTTCAAAGCTGCGCCATTGTTTATACCCCAGCAACTCCTGCAAGTCCCTGGCCAACCAGAATTCCAGCCCGGTGTCTTCCTCTTTCTGGACGCTTTTTTCAAAATCGCCGTGCAACTGCCGAACAATACTCTTTTCCATTGAATTTCCTTCCGTAATAGATATCCAGTAAATCCTATCCGTAATCCTTACCCCAAATTATACCGTCAATATCCCGAATGAAAAACCTTTTTTTACCATAAGTCACGCCCGCCGTGCTCGCGCCCGTTGCGGCATGAGCACGGCGGGCGTTTCTTCGTGGTTGAATTATTTCTTATAAAACCCGCATTTCCCCGTGAATTTCAAAAACTCATTATTATCTGTCCCATTAGTCCCATTAGTCTCATTAAACAGAATCCCTAAACCCCACTAAAAACGGAGTTTACAATTTACAATCTAAAATATAAAATTAAAAGTTTGACAAATACAAAACTCATGGTATAATACCCTAAAAAAGAAGGAGAACAAACCCGTGAACGGTCATCAGTCATCAGCAATCAACAAATTGTCATTCCGAATCCCTTTATGGGTGAGGAACCTATTCATTCAGCCATCCGAAGGAAGTCCACATTCTGACTCCTGATTTCCGGCTTCTGACTACTTTAAAAAATGCAAAACAAACCCATTTTAAAAAGGAGCAAAATCACGCTAACCCATTTATTCAAAACATGTTCAGCGTGGGCACAGCCCACCCTACGAAAAAAAAAACAAACCCATTTACAACAGCGCGGCGGCGCGTTTGTCCCGCCGAAGCTCAAGGAGCGAAGGGGGAAGCCGCCCGATTGCGTGACCCGGTGGGTCGCGGGCGGCGGTGTGTGAATACGTTACACACACGGTGACGCAATCGGGAAGCTTGCGCTTCCACGCTTTTGTTTTTGCTTGCAGGGGCGAATTCCAGTGATATAATGACCTTTATTGTAATCATTTAAGGAAATAAAATGGCTTACCTGAATGTCAATATCGACCACGTGGCAACCGTTCGTCAGGCACGAAGGACGGATGAGCCGGACCCGGTCTGGGCCGCGGTGCAGTGCCAACTGGCCGGGGCCAACGGCATCACCGTGCACCTCCGGCAGGACCGCCGGCACATCAACGACCGCGACGTGGCCCTGCTCAAGGAAACGGTCGCCTGCAAATTTAATCTCGAAATGTGCATGGCCGAACCGATGGTCAAGATCGCCGAAAAAATCTGCCCCGACCAAATTACACTCGTTCCGGAGAATCGTGCCGAACTGACCACCGAAGGCGGACTGGATTGCGTGAAATTCCAAAAACGGCTTGAACAAATCACCAAACGGATGCACAAAAAAGGCATCCTGGTCAGCACGTTCATTTTGCCGGACGAAAAACAGATCGCCGCGACCGCCGAGTCGGGCTGTGACGCCGTCGAACTGCATACCGGCCAGTACGCCAACGCCATTAAGGACAAAGATGTCGAAAAACGCCTCAACGAACTGCGGGACGGTCGCGATATCGCCATGGCCGCCGGGTTGATCGTTCATGCAGGCCATGGATTGACCTATCGCAACATCGGCCCCGTCGCAAAAATCGAGCGGCTTTGCGAATTCAATATCGGCCACAGTATCATTTCCCGCGCCGTTCTTGACGGGATGCGCAAGGCCGTCAAAGACATGAGAAAATTAATCGAAAATCCGACATAGCCAGGAGGATTCAAAAATGTTTAGCGGCACATTTGTAGCGTTGATTACCCCCTTTTCGGACGGACAGGTGGACTACGAAACACTGACCGAATTAGTGGAATTCCACCTCGAAAGCGGCACCGACGGGCTGGTCCCGGTCGGCACCACCGGCGAATCCCCCACGCTTAGCCACAAGGAAAACAAAGAGGTCGTCGAACACGTCGTCAGTGTTGCCAACGTGAAAATCCCCGTCATCGCCGGAACCGGTTCCAACAGCACCGCCGAAGCCATCGAAATGACGGCCTTTGCCAAAAAAGTCGGCGCCGACGCCTCGCTGCAGGTCGCCCCGTACTACAACAAACCCACGCAGGAGGGCTTCTATCAGCACTTCAAGGCGATTGCCGACGAAGTGGACCTGCCGATTGTGCTTTACAATATCCCCGGCCGCTGCGGCGGGACGGGCCTGACCGCGCAAACCGTCGCCCGCCTGGCCGAACACGAAAATATCGTCGCCATCAAAGAAGCAACCGGCAAACTGGACATGGCCAGCGAAATCGCGTCACTGTGCGACATCACGGTTCTGTCCGGCGACGATTCTTTGACGCTGCCAATCGCTTCCGTTGGCGGAAAAGGCGTGATCAGTGTCGTGGCCAACATCGTTCCCGCGGATGTCAAAGCCATGACGGATTTGATCCTCGAAGGTGATTTTGTCTCTGCCAGAAAATGGCACCGGAAACTCTTTGCGCTTTCAAAGAACCTGCTTTCGCTGGCAACCAATCCCATTCCGATTAAAGCGGCGATGGCGATGCTCAATATGGCCTCCGATGAAATGCGGCTGCCCATGACGGAACTGGAACCGGACAAGGCGGAAATTCTTCGCAAAGCCCTGAAAGATTACGGTCTATTGGCGTAAACGATTTTTCCGGACGGTTCGCGGTTCTACTTTCTCAACTCCGGCAGATCCGGTTCGATATGTACCATCACATTGACCGGCTGCGGCATTTGTTCATGCAGCGTATTTTCCAGGCATTCAGCGATTTCATGGGCATCGGTAATGTTAAGCTGCGGATCGACAAGAATGTGCAGGTCGAAAAATATCTCACGCCCCACGCTGCGGGTCCGAAGTTTGTGCCAACTGCGAATGCGTTTTTCAGATTCAATAATTGTTTGAATCCGCTCCACCGTCCTTGCATCGACCGCTCTCTCGGAAAACTCTCGAATACAGCCATCGATTACTTTCACACCGACAAGGATAATCATAATGCCTACGACAACCGCGCCAAGCTGGTCGCCATGCGGATACCCGAACTTGACCGCGATTGCACCGATAATGACGGCTATCGAACTGAGTGCGTCAGAACGATGATGCCAGGCGTTCGCATACACCGCCGAACTGTTTGCGCGAACAGCAACAGCACGGGTCCACTGATAAAGTATCTCTTTGGAGATCACCGATAGAAGAGCAATCCAGATCACCCAGGAACTGATGGTTACTTTCTCGGTCCCCGCCGCGTGTATTTTCGCGATATCCCCCAAGGCCTTATAAATCATCCCCGCGCCCACCAGAATCAGGATTGCCGCGACAATGGCCGTTGAAAATGTTTCCAGCCGGCCATGCCCATACGGATGCTCGGAATCCGGTTCCTTTGATCCGAAGTGAACCCCGACCAAAACCGCAACATCTGTTAACAGGTCCGAAAGCGAGTGAATGCCGTCGGCAAACAGCGAAATGGATCCGAGGGCCAACCCGACAATGCTCTTGAACACAGCAAGACCGAAATTTGTCAGCATCCCCCAATACGTGACCTTGCGAATGGCCGCATTATTCTGCTGTGTTATCGGTTGTATCATGAGTTTAAGACGTCTCTGCAAATGGACTCGATCTGCTCAATGTAGTGTTGGGCCGTTTCAGGATTTTGGGCCTCAATAATCACCCGCATGATCGGTTCGGTGTTGCTGGTGCGAATGTGAATCCAGCCGTCCGGCAGATCGAACCGGCAGCCGTCGCTGTCATTGACGCAAGCATCCCTGAGAACGGCTTTGGTTTTTTTGATAATGGCCGCGGCCTGATTTTTGTCAGCGGGGTATTTACTTTTATGCATCGCATAACCGCCAACCTCGGCGGCAAGCTGTGATACCGTCTTGTTCGTATCCGTCAAAAGCGCCAGCGCCAACGCCATCCCGACCAAACTGTCGCGAATCGGCCCGACCCGCAGGTCGATAATGCCGCCGTTGCCTTCGCCGCCGATGACGCAGTTGTTTGCCACCATCGCGTTTGCCACATTCGCTTCACCAACGGGGGTGCGAATCACGGAACAACCGGCCTGGGCCGCGATGTCATCAATCATGCGCGAGGTGGAAAGATTGGCCGCCGCTGAACCGGGCATCTGTGAGAAAATATATTTTGACGCGAATGCCAGCGTGAATTCCTCGCCGATGTAACGACCGGTTTCATCGACCATGGCCAGCCGATCCGCATCCGGGTCCTGTGCAAAACCGATATCGGCGCCCGTTTCGGCAACCTTTTGACAGAGCGTTACAAGATTTTCCGCTGTCGGTTCCGGCGTATGCGCAAACACACCGGTCGGTTCGGTATTCATACAGATTACCTCACACCCCAATGTCTCCAGCAGCAGGACGGCTTCGGGGCCGCCGGCGCCGTTAACGCTGTCCAGCACAACCTTAAACCGTTTTGAAACGATTTTCTCTTTGTCAATAATGGATAATACCTTGTTCGCATGAATCTGATTCGCTTCGTGATTGATGTTGATGCTGCCGCAATCGAGCGCCCCAACGAACGCAACCTTTCTTTGACGGTACATCTCAATAATCTGATCGGCCATCTCTTTCGGGGGCGCAATGCCGTTTTCAAGCAGCAGTTTGATCCCGTTATAAGGCGTCGGATTATGGCTGGCTGTAATGACAATGCCGCCGCGGCAGTTCAACTGCCGGAGCATGACACCGACGGCCGGTGTTGAACAAATCCCCAGATCGACGACATCAACCCCAACGGCCGCCAGTCCCGATGCGACCGCCGAAAAGATCATCGAACCGGAAGGACGCGAATCCCGACCAATCGCAACGGAAAGCTTCTTTTCATTCGTATGACGCTGTTTCAGAAATGACCCAAACGCGGAACCATAAGCGGCGGCGGTTTCAGGAAAAAGATTCTCTCCGATCAGCCCCCGCATCCCGCTGATACTGATAATAAGTTCCTGTGCCATGCGTTTCCTTACGATATTGATCGTGTTTTTTCAAGAATATGAGTCAGGTTGTCCACAACCTTGTTGACCTGCGGATCCTTTAACACAAGGATATCTTTGAGTGCCTGTCCGATATGGGGCAAATAGGTTTCAATATAGCTGCGTTTGACCATCTCATCCTTGATGCGTTTTTGGCGGCGTACATGAACCCCCAGTTTCCGGCCGCACTCCTGAATCGCCAGTTTGATCTCTTTAATAATCTCCGGATAATGCGCCACGGCCTCCTTGCTCTCGGAGGTAAACGGCACCCAGACGGAAGCGACATGCACCATCAGCATCATCGGCCCGCACGGCAGCGCTCCCCGACTCTGGCTGAGACCGTAATTGCGCCAGTTTGTTTCCAGGACCGCTTTATGAGTGGCACATGCGGACTGTTGATACAACAGGGGAACGCGATTCGCAAAACGTACGAGACGCATCGTCGGTTCCTTGTCGTCACCGTTTTTGTTCTTGTCAATATTCTTACAACCATAGGCCAGCGCCGCTTCGACAATAAAGGGGTTGCCGCGATATACCGACGGCTTTCGCGTCGAACTGGAATAAAAGTCCGCCTCCACCACGCGGGAAAGGCCTTCGATCATCTTCTCCTCGCCAATCGGCCCGATACAGTCCGTCGGCGGCGCCATAATTTTTGTTGTGTTAATCGCCTCATGCAGTCGTTCTGCTTCCTTCAGCGTTATTTTTGAAGGTCTTAGCCGTGAAGAAAGTTTGGCTTTCTTGGTAATTTCAGCCCCTAATCGCGAACTGACTCTCGAAAAGTCGGTACGTAAAAACTCCGCCATCGTTTTGCTTGAACTTTCACGCGCCATTTTGAATAAAACACCCAATTCCACACCATAAGGATGCGGCTTAATTTCAATAGGAATAAACGGCAGCTCTTTTGTCTGGCGGGGGTATTCATATACTTCGCCGCCGGGAGCGTGATAAATAATTGTCATATGCGGATTTGCCATGGCGGTTTGCGAAATGTATTCGTCCACGCTCTGCTTGCCCTTGAGATATTTCCCCTCAAGTGTAATCGTGACGCTTGTTCCGGTCGGCCACTCAAATTCACATTCTTCGTCACTGATCACTTCCGGACGGTTTTTGGTGGTATCGATCTGGACATGATAATGCCGGGCCGGCTTGGTTTTACTGGTACGAGTCATAATCTGCACCGGTTCACCCGTCGTCAGCAAACCGTACATTCCCGCGGCGCTGATACCGATACCCTGTTGGCCTCGGCTCATCTTGAGTGTATGGAATTTACTGCCATACAGCAACCGTGCAAAGATATTCGGTACCTGTTTGGAAACAATTCCGGGGCCGTTATCCTGCACGGTCAGGATAAATTTATTATCCGTGTTCTCAATGGGTGTAATCACAATTTTCAGGTCCGGCAAAATATGTGCCTCCTCGCAGGCGTCCAGCGAATTATCCACCGCTTCCTTCACGGTGGTCAGGAGGGCCTTTCGAGGATTATCAAACCCCAGCAAATGACGATTTTTGGCAAAAAACTCGCTGACACTGATGTCCCGCTGTTTGGCCGCCATGGACTCGGCAGTCGCCGCGACTGATTTACGCGAGCGTTTTTTCGTTGAGGAAGACTTTGTGCTTTTCATCCTTGACTTAACATCATTCTTTCTTGAGGTTTTCCCGGCCGCCTTCGGTGTTTTCTTTTTCACGATTTTTGCGTTTTTTTTCGATGCCTTTTTTTGCACCGGCGAGGGCTCCTGATCAAACTCAAAACTCATCTGTTTCTCATCTTTTTTCTTGCCAGGGGTCATTCCATCGACTCCTCAATAAAGACCGGGATGGCCCGAGCGCTTCATTGTGCGACGGGCCGCTCCCGAATTTTCAATTTAACAATCAGCAAAGCTTGCAGATATAAATCTCATTGACAAAGTCCAGACTCGCCATTTCAGTCACACATTTTTCATTCGGCATCTTATCCAGACTGACAGCAAATATGGCCTGTCCCTCACCTTTATGCCCAACGCCCAAGGTATTGATGTTAACACCGTGATTACCGAGTACGCACCCAATGGAACCGATCACGCCCGGCCGGTCATCATTGAAGATGATTACCATGTTATCTTCCGGCGTGACTTCAATCCCAAACCCGTCAATGTTAATAATCCGCAACAGGTTCCCGCCGAATACCGTCCCGCAAATCGTACGGGTCACCTTGTCCGTTTGAACGGACGCGGTAAAGCTGGACTCCAGGTCCTTGATTTCTTCGTTTTTGATTTGGTCGATGCTGATGTTCCGCTGTTTTGCCAACACGGGCGCATTGACCATATTCACAACCGCGTCAAAATGCGGCTGCAGCAGCCCGATGGTAAACGCGGTCGCAACCGAATCGACGGGTTTTTCAGCGAGCGAACCGCGAAACTCGATCTTGACATTCTTGATATGGCCGGAGGCCAGCGTGCTCATCACGGAGCCGATACGCTTCGCCAGTTCCCCGTAATGGCACAAAATCGGCGAAACGGCCCCGCTGGTGGCAGGCGCATTCAAGGCATTGCTGACCGGGCCGCCCTGAATGGCGTTACACAAAATTTGCGCCGCTTCGACGGCCACTTCGATTTGCGCCTCCTCGGTGCTGGCGCCAAGGTGCGGCGTCACCAGGCACGACGGACAGTTCTGGAAACCCAGGTTGTCCGGCGGTTCTTTTGAAAATACGTCCAGTGCGGCCCCGGCAATCGTACCGGCATTTAACGCATTGTAAAGATCGTCTTCGTTAATGATTCCGCCGCGGGCACAGTTGACAATGCGGCACGTGGACTTCATTGTCTTCAGTTCCTTAGTGGTTATCATGTTAGTGGTTTGCTCGTTACGCGGAATATGCAGCGAGATATAATCTGATTCACGATAAATCTTTGTTATATCCTCTGTCACCTCAATACCCAGTTGATCCGCTTCTTTCGGAGCAGCAAAGGGATCGTAACCAATGACTTTCATATTAAAACCCAGAGCCATTTTAACGACAGACATGCCGATACGCCCCAAGCCGATGACGCCCAGAACCTTGCCGTTTAGCTGGTTTCCAGTGTACTTCTTGCGATCCCATGCACCTTCTTTAAGCGAGGTGCAGGCCGGAACGACATTTCGACTCAGCGACAGCATTAAGGCCATTGTGTGCTCAGCAGCACTAAGCGTGTTTCCGCCGGGAGTGTTCATTACCAGAATACCCTTTTGCGTTGCGGTCGGAATGTCAATGTTGTCTACGCCAACGCCCGCACGAGCAATGCCCTTGAGCTTTCCGGGGTTTTCCAGCACCTTTGCGGTTACCTTGGTGGCACTTCGTATGATCAGTCCGTCATAGTCTCCAATGATATCGGCCAGTTCGTCCTCACTGATTCCGGTGCGTACAACAGGTTCGAAATCCTCTATCGAATTAATTAAATCAATCCCTTCCTGGGCCAATTTGTCTGTAATCAAAATCTTGTACATGTACATCTCCTAATAGGTTTCAATTTCATATGCTTCCTGCATCGAGACTCGTTCGTCTGCGTGCTTAAATTTCAATTTATCACAGGGATACAGATTTCGCAGCGTGCAATGCGCCGCCGCAGATATCAGCCGATTCACCAGCACATCGCGACCGTTGCTATCCATTTCGACAGCAATGTGGACCATTTTTCCCGCCGGCTGCTCCGGCCAGACACGGGTTCCCATATCCGTATCCTGCAAAACAGCGCGGGTCACCATTTCGCCGGAGTAATAATCACGGACCCGCAGAAAGTCGATACTGTACGAATCCACATGAACCAGCAGAACATATCCGGCGCCGAGGGAGCGGGCGGCGGCCCGCAGGTCCATCGCATAATTTCCGGCGTCCAGGGCCGGGCCTACGATAACGTTTTCCGGCTCAAAACCGCCCTTTTCTATTAGCGTGAATCGAAGGACATCCCCCAGTTTCTTTGGCACTTCGAAATCCGCGCCAGCCGACCGGGGGCATTCAATCCAAATCATGACCTTGCGGTCCTGTTGGGCCTTTAGGTCATAGGCCGGAACCGTCTTTTTTTCAAAAGGCCCCGCATTCGCCAAAAAACCAAAGATATTACATCCCGATAATGTTAATAAAAAGACAAACACGATACCCCATGCGATTGGGGAGGCATAACGAACTAAATATTTAGGGTCCAGAATTTTCAAGAATCGTCCTAATCAGATTTACCATCCATCCGACAACAATTACAAAACACGCTGCGACTAACAAAAGACAAACACCTTTTGAGCAGAAAATTCGTTGCAGAAGAGATGAATTTATCCCAAAAACAGCACAATGTAAAGCAAAAACCGCTGTCAGTACAAAAACAACGCAAAAGACGCCCGCGGCGGGCTGAATCACAAACGCCTGCAAGGGATGGCCAGTCACAAACATCTCAGCGGCATGGGTCCATCCGCACCCCGGACAGGGAAGACCGAACCGCTGCTTGAATCCGCAGACGCCAAGCCAGTAACTCAGGTTGATATAGTCGTTTGCGGCGGCCCACAACAGGCCAAAACCAATCACAATGACCGCAAAAATCCCCGCTGCGACCAAGCGGCCGGAGATGGAAAGCTTTTGTCGATTTCGCCAATTTACATGTTGGTTTTCGGTCATATCCCCGTTAAAATAAGCCTCTCCCGGCAACTTGTCAAGACCGAAAGGATTCAGAATGTCGATACATCATACAGAGTTGAGCAGACTGTTGGAAACCGCGGTCGTTGCCGCCCGTCTGGCGGGCCAGCGGGCCATGGAAGAACTGCGGTATATCAAAAAAGAACTCAAAAATGGAAATGAGCTTGTCACACAGGCGGACCCGATTTGCCAGAAGCTGATTATGGACCGCATTCGGGAAACCTTTCCCGATCACGGCTTTTTTGCGGAAGAAGGAACACAAGGGAGCTTTCTCCGTATTCAACCCCGCTCCGAAGATCCGGTCTGGTGGGTCATTGACCCCATCGACGGGACCAATAATTTCGCTAATGGTTTGCTGTGTTTCTCGGTCAGCATCGCGGCCATATACGAGGGTATGCCGATTGTCGGCGTCATTTTTGACCCCACGACAGACAGTATGTACACCGCCGCGGAGGATATGGACGCTCAATTGAACGGGTCCCGAATCAACGTCAGCGAGGGCGGGATCGACCCGTTTGCCAACTTCGGGGTGGACAGCCATCAGGACCCATTCGTCGATGCCGGGAAACAAGAAATAATGACCCTGACACGCTACCGCTGCCTTGGCTCAACCGCGCTGCACATGGCCTACGTGGCCAAAGGCGCGATGATCGGCATGGTTACCTCTTCAGGAAAGCTGTGGGATATTGCCGCAGGTGTGATTCTGGTCGAAAGGGCCGGAGGAATTGTCACTGATCCGGAAGGGCAATCTCCTTTTCCGGTCGATATTGAGACCTGCAACGCAGAACCGATGCCATTGTTGGCGACATCAAAGAAGGTTCACTCGAAAATCCGTGAAATTTTCACAAAAAAATAAGAATTTTGGATATAACGTGAAACAGAACGACAATACAGACGTCTCTTAAGGAAAAGAGCTTCAATTTTGAAAGGAAAACAATGAAAATGAAAACACTGTCTGGAACAAGAATCCTTATCCTCATCGTTTTAGCGCTACTTTGTTTGAACGTCCCTGTTCAGGCCGCTGACGATGCGTTGCTGAACATGCTTCCTCATGACTGCATGTTTTGCCTGCGCATCAACAATTTCAATGAATCGCTGGGAAAATTGGACATGTATCTGGCCGGCGTCTCACAGTCCCCGATTCCGACGGCTTTGCTGGTCAATATGCAATTGGGAGCGATAATAGGCGATCCCATGATGACGGGGATCGACATGGGCGGCGATTTTGCCGTTTTTGCCATCCCGCCGCAAGCAGATGAAACAGAACCCGTTGTGGGCATGCTGATTCCGGTGACTGACTACAAAACATTTGTTGAGAAGAATCCCAATTGTACCGCAGGCGAAGGCGGCATTGCCACCTTGTCGGCTCCGAATTCTCCGGTTGGCGGTTTTATAATGGCCGAAGCCGGCGGCGGGAAATATGCCATCGTCGTCTCGGAACTCGTAAAGGAAAAACTGCCGGTCCTGAAAGGGGCCATCGAAAACAGCCCCAAACCGTTTGCCCAAAGAATTACTCCGTCCCAAGCCAAAGACGCCGCGACCGCTCCGGCGTGGGCTTTTGTCAATCTTGCAGGCCTGTACGAAAAATACAACCAGGATGCCTTGGGGATGCTCCAAATGGCGCAAATGGGAATGGGCCAGACCGGCGCCCCGGCGGAAATGATAGCGTTCCAATTCAAAATGCTTGCTGAAATGCTCAAACAGTTCGGCGGTGAAGCGGACTCAATAACCGTCGCCCTGGCGCCTGATGCAACAATCTTAAATCTGGACCTTGGCCTGCGAGCGAAAGACGGCTCTGAACTGGCGAAAATGATGGTCGCCGACAAAAACACCGACGGTTATAAACTGGCCGGCTATCTCGATAACACCAACGCCGTCAACGGCCTGACGAAGATGAATCGTCCCTTTATGCAGGCGTTTTATGACAAGATGTTCGACATCATGGAAGCGGCGACAGATAACCCGACCTCCAAAGAACAAACAGCGAAAATGAAGGCCCTGACCCGGAAAGCATTTGACGCCATGGGAGATGAGGTTGCCTTTTCCTTTTCCTATGCCGGCATGAAACCGCCGTTCAAACTTCAGGAAGTCATTGAAGTGAAGGACCCTGCCGCTATGAAAACACTGATGGGCGAGGGCGTGGATTATGCCAACGATATGTATAAAGCGATGGGGCTTCCGGCGGAATTGAAATACGAACCCGGCACGATGACCTACAAAAACGCGGCCATCGATACCGTCTCGATCTCAATGACTGGTTCGGACGACCCCGATGATATGATGCAGAAAGAACTTGAAAAAATGTACGGCGACGGCTTCAAATACTATTTGGCCCAATCGCCCGATAAGTTTTATATGACGATGGGCAAGGGCAGCGAAGATACATTAAAGGCATTGATCGATCAGCCCGCTTCTGCAGGAGCGCCTTCCGGCGACATCAAAATCGCTCTGGATGCTTTACAAAACACCCCTTATACCGATTCCGTATGCAGCATCAATGTGATTAAACTCATGCAGGGAATGGGCGAAATGATGCAAACAATGATGGTGGACGGCCAGGTAAATATGGGACCGGCCGCGGCGTTGTTCAGCGGATTTAAGGATGTTCCAACGCAGAGTTGCCTGGTAATGGGCGGCAGCATTTCCGATGGACAGGCAACCATGCGGCTGGCTGTCCCGAAACAGCATTTGGTCGAAATCATGGCCGTCGTAACGCAGATGCAGCAGCAAGCGGAAGCGATGCAGCAGCAAATGCAAAATTCATCAATGAACAGCACGCCGCAAATATTCAATGAATCATCTATGGATGCTATGGTCGCCTCTGAAATGCCACAAAATCCATTGCTGGACTGGATAGGAAAACCGGCCCCGGAGCTGAAAATGATCGACCTTGAGGGCAATATCCACCGTGTCTCACGATTGAAAGGCAAGAAAGTCATGCTGGATTTCTGGGCTACGTGGTGCCCTCCCTGCAAGGAAGCGATCTCGGATTTGATCAAGCTTCGTTCGGATAACGCGGATACGAATCTTGTCATCATCGGCCTGTCCGATGAGCCGGTTGACACGGTCAAGCCGTTCGTCACGAATGCGAAAACAAACTACCCCATGGTTTGCTACAATACCGCCGACGTGGACGCACCGTACAACCAGGTTCAGTTTCTGCCCACGCTGTTTTTCATCGACTCCGAGGGGATCATTCGGGATGTCCTGGCCGGATACCATGAGTTGGAAGAGGTGCAAACGAAATTGAAAGCGCTTAAATAATACCGCTCTGAAAGAGCAGTATAATTCAGCCCAGGGCGCCGCCCTGGGTAAGGGGACCCATAAAATAGAAACGCCCTGAAAGGGCAGCATAATCACTTGCTTTTTATATTGCCCTTTCAGCGCGTAGATTGATGGGGTGCTTCCCAAACCCAGGGCGGCGCCCTGGGCTGAATTACGTCGGCCTTTCAGGCCGCATTACGTGAAAAACGTATCCGAATTGCATAAAACAGTGTGATTGCTTACTAACGGACTCATCTCCCTCGGCTGTCTGGTTCGCGCCAAAATTGAACCTTGCAGTCGTCGTTTATATGCTGTAAAATCCTTTTCAAAGAAAATTTCATGAAATTCGGAAAGGATTTGGATGGAAACCCTCAAAAATAGCGGAAAAGAAGTGAAAAAAATCGACCTGACGCTGCCGTATAAGGTTGCGGACCTGTCACAGGCGGAGTTCGGCCGCAAGGAAATGCAGTTGGCCGAAAAGGAAATGCCCGGGCTGATGGCCACGCGGGCCAAGTACGGTTCGGACAAACCGCTGGCCGGTCTGAAGGTCGCCGGGTCGCTGCACATGACCATCCAGACGGCGATGCTGATTGAAACGCTGGAAGCCCTCGGCGCTGACGTCCGTTGGGCCTCGTGCAATATCTTCTCTACACAGGACCACGCCGCCGCCGCGATTGCCGCCGCGGGCAGGACGCCTGTTTTTGCCTGGAAAGGCGAGACGCTGGCCGATTACTGGTGGTGTACCGAGCAGATGCTGACCTGGCCGGACGGTTCGGGGCCGGATTTGATCGTTGACGACGGCGGCGACGCAACGCTGATGGTCATCCAGGGCGTGCGGGTGGAAAAGGACCCGTCGCTGCTGGAAAAGAAATACGATAATAAGGAATTTCAGATTATCATGGATCGGCTGGCGGCAAGCTATGCCGAAAACCCGACCCGCTGGACCAAGGTCGCCGAGAATCTCAAGGGTGTTTCCGAAGAAACCACGACCGGCGTGCACCGGCTCTATCAACTGCAGGAATCCGGCGAACTGCCCTTCCCGGCGGTCAATGTCAATGACTCCGTCACCAAATCCAAATTCGATAATCTGTACGGCTGCCGTGAATCACTGGCCGATGGCATTAAACGCGCTACTGACGTCATGGTCGCCGGCAAGGTCGTCGTCATTGCCGGGTACGGCGACGTCGGCAAGGGCTGTGCCCATTCAATGAAGGCACTCGGCGCCCGTGTACTGATTACCGAGATCGATCCCATCTGTGCTCTGCAGGCAATTATGGAGGGGTACGAAGTGACCACCATGGATGACGCTGTACCGATTGGCGATATCTTTGTCACGACGACCGGC
>Ga0272441_10003957_pt1 | contig 27507 bp, 26 predicted proteins | sample SSMProp6N_FD_193582 | JGI IMG/M metagenome (GOLD analysis project Ga0272441, IMG submission 193582) | Marine sediment archaeal communities from Little Sippewissett salt marsh, Falmouth, MA, United States - SSM-Prop-6N | ecosystem: Environmental > Aquatic > Marine > Wetlands > Sediment ... | reverse complement strand
GCGCCTCGAAGATCCGGTGGCCGAGATTCCAAGCCAGCGTGACCGATCGGAGGATCGCGGTCTCTCGAATCTGCCTGCCGGTCAGCGGGTACCCGGCGATCCACGAAATCCCTCCGTATGCCATCGCCGCGGCTCGCGCGATCCGCTCCGTCAGGAGGCCGTCCTCCGAATCGCAGATCGTGACGTGCCCCTTCTCGTTGGCGAGCGCCACCGGCGCCGGCTGACAACCGTGCGTGTAGAATGAGGTCATCTGGAGCTCCGGAAAGGCGCGCCCCATGCCGTCGGCATCCACTACGGGAACGCCGACGGCACCGGCCACCGCCATCGGCACCGGCGTGTTGACGCCTCCGGCCTCGGCCGGGATCACCGCCCGGACAGGTTTCCCCATGTATCGGCGGAGCCTGTCGTAGCACCAGAACAGCTCCTCACCGTTCGGCGGTTTCTCGGTCAGTACCAACGCCGCCCCAAGGCAGCCGGCGATCGTCGCCAACGCTTCGTCGGGGATCGCGTCGGGGTCGATCAACAGGATTTCATTGCCTTGATCGACAACGTTGTACGCCCACAGAAGCCCGATTTCGGGGTCGCCGCCGCCGCCTGTCGCCAGGACCGACGCGCCGAGCGTAATCTCGGCCAGCGCCTGTCGATCGATCATGCGATACTCGTCGATGCCCCACTCTCCAAGGATCTCCTTTGCCCCCACGCTCTCTCCTCTCTGTCGCCGTCCTACTCGATTGCAGTCGGCGCGTCGGTCAGCATCTCGTAGCCGGTCTCGGTAACCAGCACCATGTCCTCGATTCGCGCCGCGCCGACGCCGGGGACATAGGCACCTGGCTCGACGGTGAATACCATTCCCGGCTGTAGAACGGTCCTGACGCGCTCGTCGACGATCGGCCCCTCATGAGCCGACAGCCCGATCCCGTGCCCAGTGAGGTGAGGAAAGCAGTCCCCGTACCCCTCAGCGCGGAGCAGATCGCGGGCTGCAGCGTCGACCTGCTCCGCCACGACACCCGGCCGAATCGTCTCGAGCGCGGCGTCGTGCGCCCGCCGAGCCGCGTCGAACAGGCGATGTTGGTCTCGGGTCAAGCCGTCGGTTGACAGGGTCCGCGTGATGTCGGAACAGTAGCCGTCGTAGACCCCGCCCATATCAAGAAGGATCATCTCCCCGTCCTGCACCGGCTTGCGCACCGTGACACGCTGCGGGAGCCAGGCGTTGGAACCCGAGGTCATGAACGTCTCGAACGACGTGCCCTCGGCTCCCTCCTTCACCAGCATCGGCTCGACCGATGCGGCGACCTCCGCCTCAATTAGCCCCGGCTTCAGGTCAGCCTGAATCGCGCGCATGACGAGACTGGCGATCCGGGCCGACTCACGGAGGCGCTCGATCTCAGGCACGCTCTTGATCAACCGCAACCGATCGACGAGTGGTTGGACATCGACCAGCGACACCTGTTGGCTGCACCGGTTCATCAGGAACTCCGCCTGCTCGAGCGTGATGACTCCCCTCTCGACGCCAATCCGCTTGACCGCCGGCGCAAGCAACGGATCGAGCGCTGACAGGATGTCCGGGGTGTCTTCGGGGAATGCGAGGAGGTTGGAAATCCAGCAGTCGCGCTTCGCGCGTTCCATATCGAGTCGCGCGACGATATACGTCGGAGCCCCGGCCCGTGGGATCGCAAGAATCGACGAGACGACCTTGTTGATTCGAAAGCCAGTGAAGTAGCGGATGTTGTCTCGATGAAACAGCAGTGCCAAGTCGACCGATTCGGCCGCTAGTTCCCGCTGTAATGCGAAGATCCGCCCCTCGTGGTCGAGCAAGCTACACGTGATCACGAACGCCTGCTTCCTCCTCGGGATTGATCATATACACCGTCTTGGGAACGCGGGCCTCGATGCTCGAGTCAGCCTGACTGGCCAGCTCGAGAACGATCATCTTCTCCACCAACGCGGCCAGGAGCCCATCGAGTTCTTCGCTCGAGATAGGTACCGCATCGCCAAGAGCCCCTCGCTCGATAAACGGTGTCGCAAGGATCGCCTTGAGTACATCCCTCATTCGGGGTTCGCTTGTGAGTAACTCCTGGTAGTCCATTCCCCATCACCTCCTGGGTTTGTTCAATCCCTCTACCGGTACGTAGTCGATGTCGTAGCCGAAGTGGCGCGGCCCGAACATCTCGATTCCCTTCGGCGTGCGCATTCGCTCGTGCGCAGGAATCAGCACGATCGTGCCTCGGTAGCCGTACTTCATGATGTCCGTACGGATCGGTTCTCCCGTCTCCGAGTCTAGGATCGCGATCAGGTCCGGCGGGAGGCAGAGGACCTCGCCGTTGACCCGTAGGTTCAGCCACTCGTTCTGAAAATCGAGCGTTGCCGTCTGATCCCTGTAGTCGTCGATTCCTTCCATCACGATCGACCCCAACGTGAACCCCTTGTTCGTCTCGGAGCCGAAATCACGCCGGATGTCGACGATCTTTCCCCGGAAGACGCGGTACCCTTCGACGCCACGCTCCTCCTTCAAGCTGTGCAGCAATTCCGTGATGGGATCGAGGTGCTCCTGACGGGCTCGCATCACCGCTCGGCCGACCGCCCAAGCGATGCTCTGCGAGCCGAGGATCGACGTGGCCTTCATCTGCACGCCTGTCAGCGGGTAGGTCGCAATCCACGAGATCCCGCCGTAGGCCATCGCCGCACGGCGAGCCAGCGTCTCGGCCAGCACATCGTCGTCACCCGTATCGATCACGGTGATGTTCTGTCGGTCGTCTACAGACACGGTAGGGGATGAATGGCATCCGTGTGTCACCCACGAGGTCATCTGGAGCTCGGGAAACGCACGGTTCATCCCGTCGACGTCCACAACCGGGATCCCGAACTCGCCCGCCGCAGCGTACGAAACCGGGGAGTTGACTCCGCCGCACTCAAGCGGAATCATCGCCTCGATGGGCCTGCCCATGTACGCCTCGAGCTTGCGAATCGCCAGGTTGATGACGGAACCGCTCGGCGGCTTCTCGGTCAGAACGATGGCCGCACCGAGACATGCCGAACTGGCCATCTGGACCTCGTCCGGCACATCGCTCGGGTCGACCATCAGGATCTCTTTTCCCTCGTCGATTACCTTGTATGTCCACAGCAGACCGATCTCAGGATCGCCACCCCCCCCGGTGGCGAGGATCGACGCACCGAGCGTGATTTCGCTGATGGCTTCCTTGTCAATGACGCGGAAGTCCTTGATGCCCCAGTCCGCAAGAATCCTCCGCGGGTCGGATCGTCGATCGCTCACTGGAGCACCTTCCCTTTCACGCGGATCCGGATCTTCTCTCGCTTGCCCGGCATGTAGGTGAATGGGATCTCCTCCACGTCGATCACTTCGGCCGTCTCCCGGATGGCGCCGGCCTTGACCGCGTTGTCGATCGCATGCCGTGTGACTCGCTCGATGGCCTCGTCGCGATCCTCGACGTCAAGATCGACGACACCTTCAGCGTACGCTCCGATTTCGGCGATCGTCGTTCCGACGGCGCCGCCGACCTCGAAGTGATCGGGACTGACCGCCTGACTGACACCGGCCAGGCCCTCCTTCGGGACGACCAGCGCCCCGCCGCCGATGAAGATCGCCGGCACCGGCTCGGCCGTCGTCTTCATCTTGTCAATGGCTTCCTCGATCGTCGTCCGAATCGCATTCCAGGCGTTGTCGACTCGCGCCCTCGGCAACGCCGCGATCTTGTCGGGCGCGGTGACAAAGTCGGTCTTGAACACGTCGAGTCGCGTATCCAGTTTTCCGAGGGCCACCGCGGTGTCGTGTACCGTCATCAGCGGTCCCCCGAATGCCGTGCCGAGCCGGACGAGGTTGTAGCCGACGCTCTCCGGTCCGAGCCCGGTCACGTCGTCGCCGTCATGCTTGATGATCGTCCCGCCGCCAAGAGCGATCGAAAGGAGGTCCGGGCACCGGATGTTCGTCTTGACGCCGCCAATGTTGACGGTAATCGACGATTCCCTGGGGAAGCCCTTGACGATGTAGGCGACGTCGGTGGACGTCCCGCCGATGTCGGCGACGACGCCATCCTCGATCCCGGAGAGGTAGACCGATCCGCGTACGCTGGCCGCCGGTCCTGACGCGACCGTGAAGATCGGATAATCGACCGCATAGTCGGCTGACATGACGCTGCCGTCGTTCTGAACAATGAACAGGGGTGCAGCGATCCCGCGTTCGGCCACCGCGGCCTTCAGCGATTGGACCGCCCGCTGCATCACCGTGATCACCGCGGCGTTCAGGATGGTCGAGTTCTCGCGCTCGAGAAGCGAGATCGTTGCGATCCGGTGCGACAGCGTCACGTGAATCTCTTCGCCAAGCACGCTCCGAACGACTTTCTCGGCCTGCTCCTCGTGATCGGCGATGATCGGCGAGAAGACACCGGTGATCGCGACCGAGTCGACCTTTCCCTTCATCGCTTCGCATGCATCCTCGATCGCTTTCACGTCGAGCGGCACGATATCGCGCCCGTCGTACTCGGAGCCACCGCGAATGATGTGGACGACCTCGTGCCCCCCGATCGCCTCCTTCAGGTCTTCCGGCCAGCCGGTCAACGGCGGAATGGCCGTCGTCGCCGGCGCGCCGAGTCGGAAGATCCCGACTTTGTTCAGATTTCGGCGCTCGATGATCGCGTTGGTCGTGTGGGTCGTTCCGAGCGAGACCATCGAGATCCGTTTCGGATCGGCCGCCGACCCTTCGAGGACCCGATCGAGCGCCTCGACGATGCCGCCCGTGACGTCCTGTGTCGTCAGGGATTTCGCTTTGGCGAGAACGTCCCGACCCTGCATCAGCACGCCATCGGTGAACGTCCCTCCGACGTCGAACCCAACCCGTAGCTGCGCGGTGTTGCTCATTCCTGCGTCCCCCAGACTCCTTCGATGTCGTACTGCGAAGCGAGCTTCCATCCGGTGATTTCCGACGCCGGCGGCGATTCGTAGCCGTAGGCCTTGCTGTGCCCCCAGGCGAACTTGTCGCGCAGGCCCACGAGGTACTCAGCGGCCTTCAACGGCGCGATCGTCGCGTCGATCACCGGGACGCCGATCTCCTTCTGCAACCGTTCGTAGAAACCGAACTCGATCGTGCAGCCGAGAACGATCGCCTCGGCCCCGTCAACCTCAACCGCCTCTCGAGATGCGTCGGTCATCCGCCGCTCCGTCTCGGCCGGGTCAACCTGGAAATCGTAGACGCCCATCTCGAGCGACTTGAACGATGCCAGCCGTTGCTCGAACCCGTATTTCACGACGTTCTGATGCATCTTCGGGATCCACTTCTTCCGCCCGACGAGGATCGAAAACGAGTGACCGAGGGTGGTCGCGATGTGCATCGCCGATTCGGCCGGTGCCGTGACAACCATCCGCTCGCAGATCTCGCGCGCCTCATGCAATCCCGGATCGTAGAAACAGCCGATCACCGCCGCATCGTAGCCGTCGTTCTCGGCCCGCTTCACGGTGTGCAGCGTATCCTCGAGGATCAGCGCCTCGTAGTAGTGGTACTCGAGATGCTGAGGGCCGCGCGGGAGCGAGCAAATGTCGAGCTGTGTGTCCGCATCCTTGGCGGTATCGAGAAACGCCTTGATCGGCTCGTCAAACAGGGCGGTCCCCACCGGGTTGATCCAGAGAATCTTCTTCATCGGTTACTCCTTCCCAACGATCTCCTCCATGGCCGGTTCGGCGCATTTGTGGCACCGGACGAAGTGGCCCTCCTCGACCTCGACAAGCTGCGGCTCATCCGAGTCGCAGTTCTCCTCCATCTCCGGGCAACGTGTATGGAATCCGCAACCCGGCGGGACGTTCACCGGGCTTGGGATCTCCCCTTTTGAGATGATGCGAGACGGCTTGATCGCCTCTTCCTCCGGGAGAACGACCGGAATGGATGAAAGGAGCATTTTCGTATACGGCTGCAACGGCCGCTCGAAGAACTCGTCGGTCGGTGCCAGCTCATAGACCTTCCCCAGGTACATGATCGCCACCCGCGACGCGACGTTTCGCATCAGGCTCAGATCGTGGGTGATGAACAGGTACGTCAGGTTCATCTCCTGCTGAAACGCGCAGAGCATGTTGATGATCTTCGCCTGGATCGAGACATCCAGGGCCGAGGTGGGTTCGTCGAGGATGATCAGGCGTGGATTCGTGGCCAGGGCCCGCGCAATCGCGACCATCTGGCGCTCGCCTCCCCCAAGCATGTGCGGGGACTTGAACACGTAGTCGGCCGGCAGCTCGACACTCTTCAGCAGCTCAATCACCGCCGAACGTCGTGCTCGGCGCGTCCCGACCCCGTGCACCTGAAGCGGCAAGGATAGGATCTGCTCGATCGTGCGCCGCGGATTCAGGGATGTTCCGGGGTCCTGGAACACAATCTGCAACGATCGTTTCAGCGATCGGGGGCGCTTCTGGACGGCGGTCGACATGTTCTTGCCGTCGAACGTGATCGTACCTGCCGTCGGCGCGTGCAGACCGATGATCGTGTACGCCACCGTGCTCTTCCCTGAACCCGACTCACCGACCAACCCAAGGGTCTCCCCTTCACGGGCGGTGAACGAAACATCGTCGACGGCTCGGACGGTGCCCCGCGACGTAACGAAGTGCTTCTTCAGGTTCTCGACGACCAGCAAGTCATTGGGCATCGGCGTTCCCTTCGTACAGGTAGCAAGCCACGTGGTGGTCGGCCTCTGCCTCGCGGAACTCCGGTCGTTCGCCGCTGCAGAGGTCCATCGAACGCGGACAGCGCGGATTGAACCGGCAGCCGGTCGGAGGATTCAGGTAATCGGGAATGCGACCGGCGATCCCCTCGGCAATGCCGCCACCGGTTAGCTTCGGCAGCGCGCCCATCAACCCTAATGTGTACGGGTGAAGCGGATTGGCGAACAGGACGTCCTTCTTCGCTCCCTCGACGATGTTCCCTGCATACATGACGTAGACCCAGTCCGCCATTTCCTTGACGACCCCGAGACTGTGAGTAATGAAGATGACCGATGTCGATCGCTCCTCGACCAGCTCGTTCAGAAGCCGCAACATCTGAGCCTGGATCGTCACGTCGAGCGCTGTTGTTGGCTCGTCGGCGATCATCAACTCGGGCTCGGTGGCCAATGCCATCGCAATGCAGACCCGCTGACGCATCCCGCCGGAGAGCTGTACCGGGTAGCTCGTAAACATCCGGTCTGGATCGGGGAGCTGTACGTCGCCGAGGGCCCGGATCGCTCGGCGGCGGACCTCCTTCTTGGCCATCTTTTTCGCCGCCGCATATCGAATCACCGACGTCAATTGATCGCCCACTGTGAAGACCGGGTTCAATGCAGCAACCGGATCCTGGAAGATCATCGAGATGCCGCCCCCGCGGATCCTCTGCAGGCTCGCCTGCGACATCTTCAGCACGTCACGATCGTGGAAATGGATCGTTCCGTCGGTGATCTTCCCCGGAGGCGTCTGCAAGATCCCGAGGATGCAGCGCATCGTCGTTGTCTTGCCGCAGCCCGCCTCGCCGACCAGGCCAACCCGAGACCCCAAAGGGACATCCATGTTGACGCCATTGAGGACCTTCAATCGCCCCTCGTAGACCTTGAACTGAACGTGGAGGTTCCGGATTCGAAGCACCTGTTCGCTCACTCTAAATCTCCTCCAATGCGAAGAGGTCGCGGAAGCCGTCACCGAGCAGGTTGAAACCGAGCACGGTGAGCATGATTGCGAACGCCGGGAAGATGGAGATCCACCATTGGTCGGGCAGGTACTTGGCTCCATCAGCCACCATCGTGCCCAGATCGGGCGTCGGCGGCTGCGCGCCGAGACCGACGAAACTGAGCGACGAACCGATCAGAATGACCCACCCCATATCGAGCGACATCTTGGTGAAGATGCTCGACACACAGTTCGGCAGCAGTTCTCGGAACAGGATATGGCGGCGACTGGCTCCGATCACTTCGGCCGACTGGACGAAGAACTCATTGCGCAATGAGGATGCGAGCCCGTAGACGAGCCTCGTATACCACGGCCACCACATCAGCGACACCGCCATCATCGCATTGAAGATGTTCGGGGTCAGTACCGAGGTGACTGCGAGGGCAAGAATCAGCGGCGGGACCGCGAGGAAGATGTCGGTAATCCGCATGATGACCGTGTCGATCCACGTCCCGCGGTAGTACCCTGCAAGCAAACCGAGGATCACCCCCGGAATGACTACGAGCGCCAACACAACGGCACCCATCATCAGCGAGTAGCGGAATCCGAAGAAGATCCGAGAGAGGACATCCCTGCCGAAGACATCAGTGCCGAAGAGGTGCGCTCCGCTGGGCGACTCCGAAGCCGAAGAGAAGTCGACAAACGTTCTAGCGTGCGTCGGGTACGGCGAAACGTACGGGGCGAAGATCGCCACGAACGATACGCCGAGCACGAGAACCAGACCGATCACTGAAACGGGATTCCGGGAGAATTTGTACCACCCCTTTCGAAACCCCTCCCAGCGGCGTTTCAGGTCACCGTACTTCTGTGCCTCCGGCATCCTATTTCCCCCTTTCCGCGCCGAGCCGGATCCGCGGATCGAGCCACGCGACGATCAGGTCGACGAGGATGTTGACCGCGATGAAGAGCATCCCCAGAACGATGACCACTGCGGACACAGCGTTGAGATCCTTGTTCAGCATCGCGTTGATGCCGTAGCGTGAGAAGCCTGGCCAATTGAAGATGAGTTCGACCAGAAACGCGTTCGCGACAATCCCAGCGAAATCTAGCCCCATGATCGATACCGTTGGAATCAGCGACGGCTTCAGCAGGTACTTGAACATGACCACGCGCCCCGGCACACCGAATCCCTTTGCCGACAGGATGTAGTCCTTGCCGAGGTTGTCGCTGACGGTTGATCGAGCGATCCGCGCCTGCTGCGCAAGCGGTCCCAGTGCGAGACTCAGCGCCGGCAGAACCAGATGAAGAAGCGCATCTCCGAGGGCGACGAAATTGCCCGAGATCAGCGAGTCGATCGTCATCAGCCCGGTTACGGTCGGCGGGCGCGAGATCCACGGGCTCAGTCGGCCGATCGTCGGAAAGATCCGAAGAAGGTATCCGAACAACAAGACAAACAGGATCGCGAAGACGAACGATGGTGTGACGACGCCGATGTATGAGAAGACTCGAATCAAGTTGTCGACCCAGGTATCTCGGAACCGTCCAGCCACAGCCCCGAGGACGATCCCGAAGACGGCCATGATGACCGCAGCAAACAGCGCCAGCTCCAGCGTTGCCGGTACGAACTCCCGGATGTCCTCAGAGACCGCGCGCCGTGTCACCAACGAGGTCCCCAGATCGCCGCGGAAAGCTCCTGTGAGCCAAAAAACGTACTGCTTGTACAGCGGCTCGTCGAGATGCATCTCACGCCGCATGTTCTCCACGGCCCACTCCGGCGCTCGAGACCCCAAGGCCATTCGTACCGGATCTCCCGGCAGCACGCGGGAGATCGTGAAGATAAGAATCGACAGGCCAAGGAGGACGAAGACGGAGAGGGCCAGCCGATTGAGAAGGAACTTGACAATACTCATGAGTGCCTGTCCTCGCTTCGTTTGTCGGCGGGTGGGCGAGCCAAAGACCCGCCCACCCGACTGCTTGGCCCCCGGCTACTTGATCTTGATGAAGCGTGCTGCCAGGTTGTAGCCCATGATCGGATTGACCTCCCCACGTGCAGTCGGCCAGTCGATCGCGTTCGCCAGGTAGGCGTGCTTCTCCACCTGTTCGAATAGGAAGATCGTCGGACAAAGGTCGGTGAGCTCGTGCTGGATCGCCGCGTAGGCAGCGAACCGCTCGCCCTGGTCGACCGTCCGGATGGCAGCTTCGATCCGTGCGTCGAGTTCCTCATCGAGCAGCCACTCGTTCTGCTCCCACGTGGGGGCGGAGCTCGAGTGGTAGCGAGACTCAATCAACGATCCAGCCTCGGGGTAGTGAGACGAGTCGAAGACCGTCACGATGTGCGGGCTCGTTTCGAGCGCACCCATCTCCTCGACGACCGACATCCACGGCACCTTCACGACCTTGACGTTGATCCCGATCTCGGCCATGTTCGCCATGAACATCAGCGCCACTTTCTCCTCGTCCGGCACCTCGGCGATCCAATGCAGTTCGATCTCGTAGTCGGCCGGGTCATACGGCGAGAGCGCCAGCTCTTCGCGAGCCTTGTCGAGATCCAGAGAGTATTGGTACACCGTCGGATCCGCACCGGGGATGTTCTGCGGCACGGGGCCGCGGGCCTGGTATGCGCCGGGGAAGATGTGGGTTACGACGGTTTCGTAATCGGTGGCATACGCCATGGCCTTGCGGAAGTGGATGTCGTCTGTTGGCGCAATCTTCGTGTTGATCATCATGTAGAACATCGTCCCCGGAGCAAACGCCGCGATATCGACGCCGTCGAGCGCATCGAGCGCCTCGAGCGCCTCGCTTGTCTGCCACTGGTCGGAAATCTCCAGCTCGCCGCGGGCCATCATGGTTCGCACCGTCGCCGTCTCGGTCGTTCCGATGAACCGAACCTCGTCCGGTACGTCGGCATCGATCGGGAGCCAGTACTCCAAATAGCGATCCATGACCAGCTCTTCCTCAACGCGGAACTCGCGGACGACATACGGTCCGCTCCCGGCATCGTGATCGACGAGGAACGCCTTGCCGTAGTCCCCCTTCTCCTCGTACGCACCCGGCGTCACCGTGTTCGCCTCGACCAGCGCCTTGTTGACGATGTACAGACGGTACAGCGTCGAAAGGAACGGGCCGAACGGTGCAGCGAGGTTGAATTGCACCGTCGTATCGTCGATCACGTCCGTCGAGGCAACGCGGCCAGAGAACAGGAAGCCGTACCCTTCTCCAATCGTTGTCAGACGGTCCATCGAGTACTTGACGTCGGCAGCCGTCAGCTTCGTGCCGTCGTGGAAATTGATATCGTCACGCAGGTAGAACGTCCATTGAAGCGCATCCTCGGACACCTCCCACGACGTGGCGACATGTGCCAGCGGCGTCCCATCGGTCGCCGGGTAGACCAGCGTATCATACAAGTTCGCCAGCGAAGACGAACTCGAGAAGTCTGACCCGACGGCCGGATCGATGTACGTCGGCCAGGAGAACGTGGCCCGCAGAACGCCGGCGCCGAGGCCGATCACGCCAAATGCCAATACAGCTGCCATTGCGACAATCATAGATCTCTTCACTTCATGCACCTCCCAAACGCTTGACCTACTGCTCCGTTTCGCATCTACCGGTCGTTGGGCGTGTCTTCACCTCCTTCACGTGGAGCGTCATCCATGTGGTCGACCACCGCGTCGACGATGCGGTCGAGGAAGGCGGTGAACTCCTTCGCATCGGTCATTACGGTGTACTTCCCTGCATCGATTCGCTCGCGCAGCGTGGAGAGGCGTGAGCTCGCGATGCCCTCCTCTTCGAGAATGCGAACCAGTCGGCTGGCGGCGTCGACGAGTCGAAACGGTCCGTACAGCGGCGTCTCATCAACCAGGTTCCGTCCGCTGGTCGCCATGTAGCCGATCAGATCGAACAGCTTCGCCTCCAACGTGCCGCTACTCATGAAACGCCTCGTAGTGCACGACGCCCTCGGTCCTGCGCCACGGCGGTTGTGGCGTCTCATCCGGGCATCCTACGGAGACGAGAAGCATCGGTAGAACCCGCTCCGGCAAGCCAAGCAATCGCCCGACTGCGTTCGCATGGAACGAGGCAATCACACAGCTGCCGAGCCCCTCGGCATAGGCGGCCAAGATCAGATTCTGTGTCGCCATCGCTGCATCGACTGGAGCGAGGAACGTCTCGCCGAGCGTACTCCCCTTGTCGTATGCAGCGTCTAGATCCTGACAGACGGCCACGACGACCGGGGGATCTCCAAGCAGGCCCGGGCTCACCGTTCTCAGTTTCGCGATTCGTCCCGTCTCCGTGACGATCACGAATCGCCACGTCTGGGCGTTGCCGCCGGACGGCGCCCAGACGGCCGCGTTGATGACCCGCTCGAGGATGTCTCGTTCGATCGGATCGGGCTTGAATCGCCGTACGCTGCGTCTCCCGTGAATCGCTTCATAGAGCTCCATCGTCCGTCAATCTCCTCGGGCCTTCGTCGTAGCTTCCATGTCGACCGCGATGGGATCGCCTGTCAACACAACGCCATACACATCGGACGCCACCTTGTGCGTGATGTAGCCATCGAGCACGTCGTCGAGTACGGCCTGCGGGTCTCGTGCCTTGGGATCTCCGTAGCCGCCCCCGGTTCCGGTGATGAAGCGAACGACATCCCCGTCGCCGAGAACCTCGCTCGAGAACCGGCCACGCCGCTCGATCGACCCGTCCGTTCGCCGGATCTCGACCTCGTTCGGCGTCCCCTCTTGCCCACCGGCAAGCCCCCACGGGGGGAACTTGTTGCGCCCGAAGCTGGCAGTGACCAGCGCCTGCGAGTTCCTGATCCGGTAGTCCTTGATCAACCCGTGACCCCCGGGCCACTGCCCGTGGCCGCCGTCGGCGATGTTGAGGGCGAATTGGTCAACGACCATCGGGTAGCGGGTCTCGGCCACTTCGATCGATAGGATGTACGTCTCCCCGTCCCCGGAGCAGACGAGGCCGTTTTCGCCTGACTTCCCACGACCGGCCCCCCAGCCGCCGGCGTTCGGCTCGACCGAGATGAACCACTCTCCGGTCTTGTCCTCGATTCCGCAGGTAATCGTTCCGCAAACGCTCAAGAAGTGGCCCGCCGTGACCCGATCGGGCATCGCTTCCGCCAGCGCTCGCCACACGACGTCACCGGCGTAGGCATCCGACTCCCAGTACGTGCTGACCGGGGCCGGCCGCTTGGGGTTGAACACCGTGTCCTCGGGGACGATCACCCGGAGTGGGGAGAAGAACCCCTCGTTCGGATCGGCGTGCGGAGCCACGACGGACTGGTACGCGAACTTCGCCGTCGACAGCAGTACGGACAGCGGGCTGTTGATCGGCCCACGGCAAGTCGGCCCCGTCCCGCTGTAGTCGATCACGAACGCGTCGTCGGAGATCGTCACCTTGACCTTCACACGAACCGGCTCCCCACCAAGGCCATCATCATCGATGTACTCCTCGGCCTCGTACTCGCCCTTCGGGAGCTTCTTCAACTCGGCAAGCGCTTCCTGACGGCCCTGCTCGAGGTAGACTTCGACCGATTCGAGCACCGTATCCAGCCCGTACTTGTCGCAGATCTGCTGTACGCGCTTTGCCGCGACGCGCAGCGACGCCGCCTGGGCTCGCATATCGCCCAGCGTCATCTCGGGAATGCGGCCGTTGCGAGCCAGGATATCCACGATGTCGCGGTTCTCGTTCCCCGCGTTGAAGATCTTGACAACCGGGAACTGCAGCCCTTCTTGATAGATGTCGGTCGCACTGGGCGACCAACTCCCCGGATCCTTGCCGCCGATGTCGTTCCAGTGGGCCTTGCTGGCCGAGAACATCACCGCGGCACCGTCGTAGAAGATCGGCATGATCAACACGGCATCGTTCTGGTGGGTCGCGCCGCCCATGTACGGATCGTTGGTGATCAGGATATCGCCGTCCTCGAGCCCCTCGAGTCCGAACTTGTCGATCACCTCGCGAACCGCATCGCTCAACACACCAATGAACGCCGGGATGCCGTTCGCCTGAGCGATCATCCGCCCCGCGGCATCGGTAATCGCACAGCCGTGGTCGAGCACTTCGTAGATCACCGAGCTTTTTGCGGTGCGCCCGAGGGCAACGAACATCTGCTCGGCGGCGGAGATCAGTGCTCGCTTGATGACTTCGACGGTGAACGGATCGATGGAGTGTTTCGTCGTCATGCCGCCACCTCCGTGATCACGAGATTGCCGAATTCGTCGACCGTGGCTTGCTGAGAGGGACAGACGATCGTTGTGCAAGCCGGCTCTTCGATCACTACCGGACCCTCAATCGTCTCCCCGGTTGGCAGAAGGCCGCGCTCGAACACCCGGCTCTCGACGCTTCTTCCCCCTTCGAAAACGACCTGCCTCGCGCCCTTGTCGGCGGCGGCGCGGCTCGCTCCTGCGATCTCGTGAGGGGCGAACTCCGGCTGGTCGACCCGCCCCCATCCGACAACGTGGAAGTTCACGATCTCGACCGGGTCGTCCTGGCGGAACTAGTACGCCTGATCGTGCAGATCGTGGAACCGGGCGATCAGCGAACCGAGTTCTCCTTCGTCCAGTTCCTCGCTTCGAACCGGTGTCCGCACGGTGTGTTCCTGCCCGCGGTAGCGCAGGTCGAGGAACCGATCGATCCACACGCGGTCGGCCGGCAACTGCTCCGCGACGAACTGATCGCCGGCCTCACGATCGAGTTCGGAGAACGTCTCTCGTATCGCATCGAGATGCGCTGCGTCGCACTCACAGACACGGGTGCGAATGAAATCGTGACGTAGATTGGTCATCAGCATGCCCCAAGCCGAGAATTGGCCCGGCGCCTGCGGGACGATCATCTTGCGCAGCTTCAGCTCTCGAGCGAGCGTCGCGCCGTGGAGCGCGCCCGCTCCACCGGTGGCGACAAGGCTGAAATCGCGTGGGTCGTAGCCCCGTTCGATCGATACCCGCTCGAGCGCTGCCTGCATGTTCGCGTTCGCCAGGCGGATGATCCCGAGAGCCGCATCGGTGATCGACAGCCCGAACGGCTCGGCAATCTTGCGAACGGCCGCCTCGGCCCTCTCGACGTTGAGAGGCATCTGCCCGCCGAGGAAGTAGTCGGCGCTCAGCCGGCCGGTCAACAGGTTCGCATCGGTGACCGTCGGCTCGGTCCCGCCGAGGTCGTAACAGGCTGGGCCCGGGTCGGCCCCGGCGCTGCGCGGCCCTACATGGAGGGCACCGCCCGCGTCGGTCCAGGCAATCGAACCGCCACCGGCGCCGACTTCGACGATGTCGACGACCGGAATGCGCAGTGGATAGCCAGCCCAGATGTTGCTCTTCTCCAGGTGGTATTCGGTGTTGACTTTGATCTGACCGCGGTCGATCAGCGAAACCTTGGCCGTCGTTCCGCCCATGTCGAACGAAATCAGGCTCGAATCGCCAGTCGCTTCGGCCAGCACGCCGGCACCGATGACGCCACCGACGGGCCCGGACTCCACCAAATGGATCGGAACCCGCTGCGCCTCGGCAAACACCGTCGTTCCCCCGTTCGACTGCATCGCGTACTTCGGCCCGGCCATGCCCATCGTCGAAAGTTCGCGGTCGAGCGTCGACAGGTACAACGACGTCGCCGGCTTCACGTAGGCGTTCATCACCGTGGTGTTCGTTCGCTCGTACTCGCGCCACTCCTGCGTAATCTCTTGCGACAGGGTCACGGCGACGCCGGGGAACGTCCGCTCGATGACCTCCTTGGCCCTCGTCTCGTGCGCGAGGTTCGCGTACGCGTGCACGAAGCAGACGGCAATCGCTTCGATCCCCTCTCGCTTGCAGACCTCGGCGATCTCGGCCACCCCCGCCTCGTCGAGAGGGATCAGCACATCACCGTCGTACGACACGCGCTCGGCGACCTCGAATCGATAACGCCGCGAAACGAACGGCTTCGGCTTCTCGTAGAACAGGTTGTACATGTCGGTGCGGTTGCCGCGCTGGATCTCCAGCACATCGCGGAAGCCGCGGGTCGTGATCAGTGCGACCTTCGCCCCGTGGCGTTCGGTCAACGCGTTGATCACCACGGTCGTTCCGTGAACGAACTGCGCGACCTCCTTCGGATCGAGTCCGCTCTTGCGAATGGTGTCCGTCACCCCGTCAGCGAAGTTCCCCGGCGTCGTCAGCGCCTTCTCCAACGTAATGGCTCCCGTCGCTTCATCGAGCGCGACGAGATCGGTGAATGTGCCCCCGATATCGATGGCCAGCCGCTTCGGCATCTGTCGCTCCTCCTCAGTCAGCGCAGTAGCTTCATCGTCTGCACCCAGAGGATCTGCGCTGCGGTTTCCTCCAAGTTGCGAACGGTGTGGGGTCGACTCGAATCGATCTGGAACGAGTCGCCGGCCTCCAGCACGTGTTCCTCATCTATGAGCACCAGGACGATCTTGCCGGAAAGCACATAGCCAAACTCCTCCCCCTCGTGGGGCAGGACTGGTGGGGTGTACCCTGGCGGGTACTCGGCGATGAATGCCTCGATCGTTCGGTTCGGGCGCGAGCCCGAAAGCATCGAGTAACTGATCTCCGAGCTGCCAATGCGCAACTGAAGATGGGGTTCCCCGGATTTCGTGATGGCCGGACGGTCGGCGGGATCGAAGACCGTGAAGAATTGGGCGAGCGGGACCTCGAGCGCATCGGTGACCGTCTTCAGCGACGCAACCGACAACGAGGAGAGGCCGCGTTCGACCTGCGAGAGGAAGCCGACCGAGAGTCCACACCGTTTCGAGAGTTCTTCAAGTGTCCATCCGCGCTCCTGACGGAGTTTGCGGATAGTCCGTCCTACGGCTTCATTATCCATTGGAATTTCACTATATGGATGTTTTTTTCAATGTCAAGTAAATCGCCCGAAGTTCGCACGTTGCGGACGGTGAATTGCCTTCTAGAACAGGATCAGCCGCCCAAGTCATCGACGCCGCGAATTCGACTCCGGTCACGTAACTGAGCGAATTCTTGTCGTGCGGTGACCGCAAAGGTCCAATACGCCTTGTCTCCGAAGGCCCTTTGCTCTATTTCGAAACTGGATCGATCCCGCACGGATCCGCCACCACAAGATGGCTCCGGGAGATGACGTCTTTCGAATCGGCTAGGCGAGGTGCTCGAGGATGTGGCGTACGATCCGTACGGCTGTCTTCATCGACGCAATCTCGATCTCCTCGTCGCGGGAGTGCTCGTTTCGCATTCCGGCACCGAGGACGACGGTCTCGATGCCCCAGGCGTTCAGAATCGACGCGTCGGTGCCGCCGACGATCGTCCTGATATCGGGGTGTTGTCCGACCGACTCGATTGCGGCAACCGCAGCCAACACCGCCGCTGAGTCGTCCCGAACGCGCGATGCACGGTAGGATAGCTCGCTCTCGATCATGGCCCGTGCACCGTACATCGCCGCAGCGTGCTCGAAGGTCTCTCGGATTCGGCGCTCGACAGCAAGGCAGGTCTCATGCGACAGACTCCGACACTCGAGCTGAACGATAGAGCGCTCGGGAACGCCGTTTCGAATCTCCCCACCGCGAACGATCCCGACGTTTACGGTGGTCCCATCCTCGATGCGCCCCTCGTCGAGATCGACGATGGCTTGTGCCGCCACCCGTACTGCTGAGATCCCTTTCTCCGGCTCCATTGCCGCGTGGGCCGCACACCCGATGATCTCTACATCGATCGACATCTTCGACGGACCGCCGATCACGACCGCATCGAGCGCATCCATATCGAGGACGAAGCCGATCCGGCTCTTGAGGGTGGACCGGTCGAGATGCTTCGCCCCGCGGGCCCCGAGTTCCTCCTCCCGCGTCACGACCCACTCGATGGGCGGGCGCTGCGTCGCTGTCGTCAGGGCTTCGATCAGCTCGGCGATCCCCGCCTTGTCGTCGGCCCCCAACACCGTGTCCCCGGCCGATCGAATCACACCGTCTTGGATGACCGGCTCGATGCCGACACCGGGGGCGACCGTGTCACCGTGGGTTCCAAACAAGATCGGCTCAGTCGTTTCGGTACCCACGCCGGGGATGCGCGCAATCAAGTTTCCGTAGTCGTCAAACGCGCACGTTGCGCGCAATTCTGTCTGCAGGCGACGGGCGAGGTATTCGAGGAATTGCTTTTCATTCCCCGACTCGCTATCGATTCGGACCATCTCGAGGAAGGATGCTACCAGGCGGTCCATCCTCTCCCCCTAGTCCTTGCCGAGCGCCCGTGCCAGCTCGACGAGTTCGGGGTGGACGACGCGTCCGGTTTCGAGCATCAGTTTCCCATCGAGCCAGACCGAGCAGCCCAGCGACTGTCCGTCAGAGTGCGACGGCGCGGGAATGCCGTCGGGCGGAATGAGCGTCGCGCCGACATGTCCGATGCCCCACTCCGTGCAGCCCCAAACCCGCTCATCCTCGACGATATTCCCGGACAGGCGAGCATTCGGGTGGAATCCGAACGACGCATGGGCGATTCGGCGCATTCTCGGATGGCCGAACGCATCGAGATAGGTCGCCAGCTGGCGCGCCTGGGCCCCGCCTTCGATCTCGACGATTGCGCCCGCTTCAATTGTCGTGCGAATCGGCTCCTCGAGCTTGCCGCACGGCGGAGTCAGCGATCCATCGAAAACCAGGTTGCCCTCGATCGACTCGAGATCGGGAGCCCATGCAATAAAACCGCCCATCATGTACGTTCCGGGACGGTCAGCGTAGCCGTCGCGGATCAGCGCCCCACGGCTCGGAATGTTGCGAAACTCGAGCTCCGTACCTCCCGGCGACGTCACGCGGATCCGGTCGGCCGCACGTACCACGTCGACCGTCTTCTCGAGGAAGCGTTTCAGCGCGGTGTGATCGATTCGCCCAATACAACGGACCATCAAGTCGGGATTCATGCCGACCAGGCATAGATATCGCAACCGATCGTTCTCCCGCATCGCCACGTCGTGCGGCGTCGAATAAAGAAGCCACTGGTTGTTGAACTCGACCCATGCGTCGGCACCCCGCAGCGCGCCGACGAGCGCGTCCACCGGAAGCATCGGATCGGCGGCTCGTCCTACGCCCAGTGGAGAGGCGAGCCAAATGACCATCGGCTTCGCGCCAAGCGCAAACGCGGCCCGCGCGGTCGCATCGACCACGCGCGCGTCCGACTCCGTATCGGCCGTGACGACGAACGTCTCGCCCGGCTTCAGTGCGAGCAGTTCACGCGTCAGCACGTCGGCCGCCCGGCCCAGCTCGTACTCGTACAGCGGCATCCCAACCTCCTTGATTCCATCTCACGTTCCGCGTCCCAGAATGACCCCGAGGCAGCGGCAAGTCTAGGAACAGGGGACGCATCCGTCAACGATATGGCGAAGAGAGTCCTTGCATGGAGCGGCCGTCGGTCGCCTGATACACTCTGATCCGAACGCCAAGAGGAGGGACGATGCAACAATCACGCCTGGATTTCCTGAAACGCTTCATGGAGACGATCTGTCCGACCGGATTCGAGGAGGCGGCATCGCGTGTCTGGCGCGAGGAGGCCGACGCGTTCGCCGACCGGACGTGGGTCGACCAACACGGCAACTCGTTCGCGGTGGTCAACGAGTCCGGCTCGCCGCGGATCATGCTCGCCGGTCATGCCGATGAGATCGGCTTGATGGTGACCCACATCGACAAGGATGGATACCTCTCCTTCATCGGACTCGGAGGCTGGGACGTACAGGTTCTTCCCGGTCAGCGCGTCCGGATCCTGACCGAGGACGGCATCGTCCTCGGGGTCATCGGCCGCAAGCCGATCCACCTGATCGACGCCGACGAGCGCAAGAAGGTCGTCAAGATGGAGGAGCTGTGGATCGACATCGGCGCGAAGGATCGTGAGGACGCCGCGAGCGTCATCGCCATCGGCGACCCCGGGGTCCTTGACTACGATGTCGCCGAGCTGCGAAACGGCCTGTTCGCCGCACGGGGCTTCGATGACCGAATCGGCGCGTTCGTCGTGCTCGAAGCGGCGCGCCTGGCCGCGGAGCAGAACCCGAAGGCGGCCATCTACGCCGTCGCCACCGTGCAGGAGGAGATCGGGACCCGCGGGGCAATCACGAGCGCGTTCGGCATCGACCCACAGGTCGGCATCGCCGTCGACGTCGGCCACGCGACCGACATGCCCGGCATGGGGAAGCAGAAGAAGATCGCCGGCGACATCAAGATGGGCGCCGGTCCGATCGTCACGCGCGGCCCCAACATCAATACGCCGTTGTTCCGGCGGATCGTCGCGACGGCCGAGCAAAAGACGATTCCCTACCAGCTTCACGCATGGCCAAGGCCGACGGGAACCGACGCGCGGTCGATCCAGATTACGCGCGCCGGCGTCGCGACGGGCCTGATCTCGATCCCGAATCGATACATGCACTCGCCCGGCGAACTCGTTCATCTCGACGACGTCGAGAACGCCGCCCGACTGATCGCCGAGACGATCGTCGGAATCGACGAGAGCACCAGCTTCTTGCCCTCCTAGGGCATCGACCGCGGGGAAGCCTCGATCGTTCGCGCATCGATCCGATGATGCGAGAGGGTGTCGGCCTCGGCCGGCACCCTCTCTGTTTGCCCTCCGGCCTCCCATCGCACCCTGTCTCCGGTTGCTTCGATCCGATGGCTGAGGTAGAGTTGCGGCGTTCGGGGAGCCCAAGCGATTGGGCTGAGAGGAGGAGGCACCTCGACCCGTAGAACCTGAACTGGGTAATGCCAGCGTAGGGAATCATGAACGAACGACCTCGCAACACCGAAAGCGATCGACCGCCATCCCGCCGCGGCCATTCCTGTCTGCCTCCTCCGGAAGGAGCGATGCCAGCATGGCCGACGAGACCATCCTGATCCTCGCCAACGGCGCCTGGGAGGGGACGACCCGTCTCGACGCGCTCGTCGATCGGGCCGATCGCATCGTCGCCACCGATGGGGCGTGGGCCAAGGCCGTGGCCGCCGGTGTCCGCGTCGATCGCGTCGTCGGCGACCTCGATTCGCTGACGCCGACGCAACGGGCGGCGCTTTGCGCATCGGCGATCGACGTCGAGAGCCACGACCCCGACAAGGACCTGACCGACCTCGAGCTCGCCGTTGACGGCGAGCTAATGCGCAGCCCCCGAACGCTGATCGTCTTCGGCGCGTTCGGCGGACGGATCGACCACACCTTCGCCAACGTGCTGATGCTGGAGAAGGCGATCCTCCATGGCGCCCAGGTCGAGTTGATCGCCGGACAGGAGACGGCGTGGCTCGTCCGCAACGAGATCGAGATTCCCGGCGGTCGCCCCGGCGATCCCGTCTCGCTGATCCCGCTCACCGAGAACGCCGTCGTGCGGACCGCCGGTCTGCGCTACCGGCTCGTGGACGAAACGCTCGTCCGTGCAAGCGCGCACGGCATCTCGAACGTCATCGAGGCCCCGCCAGCCCACGTCGCCGTTCGCTCGGGAACCCTCCTCGTCGTCCACGGGGTGCCGGAGGAGGCGCCCCGATGAGTGCGCAGCCGCTTCGGCCCGCCTCGATCTGGCGACGCCCGGCGACCCGCTGGGCCTTGAGCCTGTTGCTGTTCGTCGCACTGTGGCAGATCGTCGTCCAGTGGTTCGACGTTCCGACCTACCTCCTGCCGTCCCCGGCGGAGACGCTTGGCGCGATTGCGGACGACGCACCGCTGCTCGGACGGCACACGCTCGCCACGCTCGTCGAGACGCTGGCCGGCCTCGGCATCGCGCTCGTCCTCGGCATCGCCGTCGCACTGGCCATGCACCGATCGACCGTGATCCGCGATCTCCTGTACCCACACCTGGTCCTATCGCAAGCGGTGCCGCTGATCGCGATCGCGCCGATGATCCTGATCTGGTTCGGCCTCGGCTCGCTGTCCAAGATCCTCGTCGTCGCGTTCGTCTGCTTCTTCCCGCTGACGGTAAATACGTACGAAGGATTCCGGACGGTCGATCCCGCATACGCCGAGCTGCTCGACACCTTCGGCGCGTCGTCCTTCGATCGGTATCGACACCTGTACGTACCGGCGACGCTTCCGGGCATCCTCGCCGGCGGGAAGATCGCCGCGACGTACTCCGTCCTCGGAGCGATTGTTGGCGAGTGGCTCGGCGGTTCGTTGGGACTCGGCGTCTACATGACGCGAGCGCAACAGTCGTTCCGTACCGATCGGCTGTTCGGGGCGATCGTGATCGTGATGCTGCTGAGCTTCGCGCTGTTCAAGATCGTCGACGGGATCGGCCTCGTACTGACCCCGTGGCTGCAAAGGAGGCCCCATGCGTAGGCTGTTCGTTCCTTGGGGAGTCGTTCTCGTGCTCTGTCTCGCCGTCGCGTCGGCCGCGGCGGAGGTCGAGACGGTGCGCATCGCCCTCGATTGGACGCCGAATACGAACCACACCGGCCTATTCGTCGCCGAAGCGCTCGGGTACTTCGCCGAGGAAGGCCTCGATGTCGACGTGCTCGAGCCGACCGAGACGGCGTCGATCCCGTTGGTCGCCGCCGGACGCGCGGAGTTCGGCGTATCGATGCAGGAGTACGTGACGATGGCCCGAGCTCAAGACGTCCCGGTCGTCTCGATCGCGACGCTGTTCGCACACAATACGTCCGGCTTCGCCGCGCCGGTCGACCGAGGCATCGTCGGACCGGCCGATTTCGAAGGCTGTCGTTACGCTGGCTGGGGCAGCGACCTCGAGTCGGTGATGATCCGGACGGTGATGGAGGCCGTCGGCGCCGACTTCGGCACGGTCAGGATGATCAACATCGGCATGATCGACTTCACGACCGCCGTTCGACGGGATCTGGCCGATTTCTACTGGGTCTTCTACGGGTGGCAGGGGATTCACGCGGAACTCGAAGGGATCGCCTTCGACTACCTGCCGCTTCGCGAGCTCTCCGACGTCCTCGACTACTACACCCCGCTGATCATCGCCCGACAGCGGTTGATCGACGACCGACCGGACATCGTCCGTCGTTTCCTGCGAGCCCTGGCACGTGGCTACGTCTTCGCAGCGTCACATCCGGACGACGCGGCACGGATCCTGATCGACGTCGCCCCGGAGCTCGACCGCGACCTCGTGTTCGCGTCCCAAGCGTGGATCTCCGAGCAGACGGTCGTCGAGCTCGACCGGTGGGGCGTTCAAGAGGAGGCCGTCTGGGTCCGTTTCGCCGACTGGGCCCACGAGAACGGCCTGATCGAACGGCCGATCGACCCGTACGCGGCGTTCACGAACGCGTTCCTCCCCGCCGAGGATCATGCGGAACCGAAGGAGACGACCGATTGACGATCCGCCTCGCCGCGCACGCCGTGAGCAAACGTTTCGGCGACATCGACGTCCTCCGGGATGTGTCGCTCGTACTCCGCGATCGGGAGACCGTCGCCCTGCTCGGGCCGTCCGGATGCGGAAAGACGACGCTGCTTCGGATTCTGCTGCGGCTGGAGACGGCCGACGCCGGACGGGTCGAGGGCACGTTGAATCGTGCCGGCTACCTGCCACAGGGCGGGCTGCTGTTTCCGTGGAAGACGGTCCTCGACAACGCGGCGCTCCCGTTGCAGCTTCGCGGCGCCAGCCGAGCCGTCCGGTACGCCGCCGTCGCCGACCGCCTCCCCGCGTTCGGCCTCTCCGGGTTCGAGACGGCCTACCCGCATGAGCTGTCCGGAGGGATGCGACAGCGTGTCGCCCTCCTTCGCGCGCTGCTGACCGGAAGTCCGGTGCTGGTCCTCGACGAGCCGTTTGGCGCCCTCGATGTCCTGACCCGCCATCGGATGCAGGACTGGCTTCTGGAACTGATCGAGCGGGTCGATCGAACGCTGCTGTTCGTGACGCATGATCTCGAGGAGGCGACCGTCCTCGCGGAACGGGTGATCGTCCTGACGGAGCGGCCGGCATCGATCCTCGGGGAGCGGAACGTCGCGCTTTCGCTCGAGCAGCGAAGCGACCGGCTCGGCGTGCCGTTCCTCGCCGCGCGAGACCGCCTGCTCACGCTGATCCATCGAAAGGAGTCCGATGACTGAAGCCAACCCGTTCGAGACGCACTACACCGAGTACGATGCCTGGTACGACCGAAATGCGGTCGCCTACGAGTCCGAAGTGCTCGCCGTGCGCGAGCTCCTCCCGCCGCCGGGCGACTGGGTCGAGATCGGCGTCGGCAGCGGCCGCTTCGCATCGAGGCTCGGCATCCCCGTCGGCGTCGAGCCGGCCGAGGGGGTCGCGACGCTGGCGCGAGCCCGCGGGGTGCGCGTCGTGAAGGGCGCCGCCGAGTCGCTTCCGCTCGAGGATGCCTCCGTCGATGCGGTGTTCATGATCACGTCCCTCTGCTTCGTCGACGACATGCCCCGCACGTTCGCCGAAGCCACCCGCGTCCTCCGATCGGGGGGGCGCGCGATCGTCGCGTTCCTCCCGCGCGACAGCCGGTTCGGAGCGCTGTACTGCACCTGTGGAACGGAGGATCGCTTCTTCCGGCGAGCGACGCTGTACACGACGCGGCAGGTGCTCGACGCGATCGATGCGGCCGGTCTGTTCGTCGAGCGAACGGTCCAGACGCTCACCGGGGATCCGGCACGGGCGAACGAACGCGTCGAGCCGCCGAGCGAAGGCCACGGACAGGGGTCGTTCGTCGTCGTCTCGGCGCTGAAGCCGTGACCGCACCGTCCGCCCGCACGAGCCGCGCTTGACTTCGCTCCGGCAGGTTTCGTAGGATCCTGGCATGAGTGGCGGGGGCGGGGCGGAGTTCTTTCTGATTGTCAATCTGATCGCCGGGCACGGGCGGTGCAAGGCGTTGTTCCCGAAGGTCAAGGAAGAACTCGACCGGCGCGGCATCGCGTACGAGCTCCACTACACGAACGAACCACAGGAGGCGACCGACGTCGCCAAGTGGGGTATCGATGCGGGATGTCGCCGCATCGTCGCGATGGGCGGCGACGGAACGGTCAACGAGGTGACGAACGGTCTGATCGGGCGGGACGCCGTCCTGGCGGTCATCCCCGCCGGAACCGGGAACGACTTCATCCGGATGCTCGGCATCCCGGCGGACCCGTTCGACGCACTGAGCGTCTTGACCGAGGGCGTCGAGCGCACGATGGATCTCGGCCGCGTCGACGACGAGCGGTGCTTCGTGAACGGAATGGGGATCGGACTCGATGCGCAGGTCGCGCGGGACGTCCTTCAGATGGAGCGTCTTCGCGGCGCGGCGGCGTACGTCACTGCCGCGGTTCGGCAGGTCTTCCGCTTCGACGCCTTCCCGGTCACGATCGAGTCATCGGACTGGCAAGTGGAGCTGTCCTGTCTCTCCATCGGCGTGTCGAACGGGAAGTACGCCGGCGGCGGATTCAAACTGGCACCGAAAGCGAGCGTCGACGACGGAAGGATCGACATCTCCGCGATCGAGGACTACTCCGTGATCGAACGGCTCGTCCGTCTGCCGCGCGTTCGAGCCGGAGCGCACCTCGGTTGGCAAAAGGTTCATTACCGCCAGCTCGCGTCGGCGACGATCTCCTCGCCGAAGAAGCTGATCGCACACATGGACGGTGAGCCGTATCGACTGCCGAGCGGGGAGTTCACCGTCTCCGTCGTGCCGGACGCGCTTCGCGTCCTCGTCCCGGCCTAGCGTCGCTGGAATCGACGATCCAGCTCCTCTCGATCGATTCGGAACACAATCGGCCGGCCGTGCGGACAGAAGTTCGGATTCTCCAGCGTCATCAGACGCTCGACGAGCGCCTGACCTTCAGCCAACGGGATCGTATCGCCCGCCTTGATCGCCGCTTTGCAGCTCATCTCGCTGAGCAATCGATCGAACAGCGACTCCTCGGCATCCCCTCCGGAGGCAAGGAGCTCGATCAGCCCTTCCATCACGCTCTGAAATCCTCGCTTGGTCTGCTCGTCCGCCAGCGCCCGCGGATACTCACGGATCAGGTACGTCCCGCCGCCGAACTCATCGACAATGATGCCGATCCGCTCCAGCTGGTCGCGGTGCCCGTCGAGCACGGAGGCAGCCTCGAACGGCAGCTCGACGCGCGCCGGGATCAGGAACATCTGCCGGACGATGCCCTCCGCTCCCCACTCGGCCCGAAGCCCCTCGTACAGGATGCGCTCATGCGCGATGTGTTGATCGACGATCTCCAGCCCCTCTGACGATTCCACCAGCAGATAGGTCGACTGCAGCTGGCCGATGACGCGACGGTTGCCGCGAACCCTCACTTTTTCCGCCTCCCTCGCCTGCGCGGAGAGGCGCATCTCGTGCGGCAGATCGAACGACAGCGCCTCGGTTCTCTCCCCGTAGCGCGGGCGCGGTTCGGCCGCCGCATGGCCCGATGCGCCCGCGGGAGGCGGGGCCTGCGTGAACGGAGCAACCCCCTGGCGGCTTGCCAGTCCCCGTTGCAGCGCCGAGGCCAACGTATCCTGCACCTGCCGCGCGTCGGCGAACCGGACCTCCTCCTTGCGGGGATGCACGTTGACGTCCACCCGATCGGCCGGCAGGTCGATGAACACCGCGGCGATCGGGTAACTGCCCGGCCGTAGGATCCCGCGGTAGGCACTGGCGAGCACAAACGACAGCCCGCGATCGCTGACGAACCGCCCGTTGACGACGAAGCTCTGGTCCCGCCGGTTGCCCCGCTTCAGATCGGGCCGACTGATGAATCCCCGGATGCGGATCCCGCGCCGTTCCGCGTCGATCGGAATCAGTCCGTTGGCGACATCGACCCCGTAGATCTGTGTCAGCCGATCGAGCAGCGACCCGACCGCCGGAGCGGAAAACGCCTCACGATCGCCGTGCGTTACCGACCATCCGATCGACGGCGACAACAGTGCCAACCGCTGGACGATCCGATTGACGTGCATGAATTCCGTCCGCGGCGCCCCGAGAAACCGAGCCCGCGCCGGCACGTTGTAGAAGAGGTCCGCGACATCGACGGTCGTACCCGGCGGTCGGGCGGCGGGCAGGACCTCTCCGATTCGGCCGCCTTCGACCTCCAGCACATGCCCCGTCCCTCCGCTCCTCGGGCAGGACGTGATTCGTGCCCGAGACACGGCGGCAATGCTCGCCAGCGCCTCCCCGCGGAAGCCGAGCGTATCGATCGCGTAGAGGTCCTCCTCGGTGGAGATCTTGCTCGTCGCGTACCGTTCGAATGCCAGGCGGAGATCCTCTTCCGCCATCCCCTCTCCGTCGTCGCGAACGACGATCTGGGACCGGCCGCCATCGCGAAGGACCACATCGATCCTCTCACTTCCGGCGTCGATTGCGTTCTCGATAAGCTCCTTCACCACGGATGCGGGGCGATCCACCACTTCCCCGGCAGCGATCTTCAGCGTGACAGGCTCCGAGAGACGATGGATGCGCATGGTCCCCTAGGCTATCCGATCGGTCGCACGGCCTGCAATCGAATCGGCCTTGCCTGTCACAGAGCCGGTACGGTATCGTCTGCGCCGGGGACTATGCACTCGATCAACAGCCTGCGACAGACGCTCGGCCTCACCAGCGCGAACCAGGTTCGCAACCGCATCGATGCGATCAAAGACCTGCTTCTCGCACACATTCGCCGTGGCCCGAACAATCAGATCCTGCTGACCGACGAGGGGGCGGCCCTGCTGCAACAGCTCCAAGAATTGCATGATAGCGGACTAACCATGACGGAAGCGAGTGAAATCGTGCGTTCAAAGGAATATAAAGAGAGCTATAAGGCGAGTGCGGTTTCATCACCTTCGGCACCAAGCGCGACGAAACCAGATGAAACCGCCGTGCTGCTCCACGCGCTGCGCGACGAGATCGTGCGCCTCCGTCGCCACGTCACCGCGCTCGAGCAACGACTCGACATCCCCCCCGAAACCGACCGCGATGGCGCATCCTGGTGGCGCGCCCTACGAGAGGAGATCGATGCCCCTTAACGTCCCGTGTCTGCAGAACGAGCGGCTCCAAGAGGTCGTGAA
>Ga0272441_10003955_pt1 | contig 27513 bp, 17 predicted proteins | sample SSMProp6N_FD_193582 | JGI IMG/M metagenome (GOLD analysis project Ga0272441, IMG submission 193582) | Marine sediment archaeal communities from Little Sippewissett salt marsh, Falmouth, MA, United States - SSM-Prop-6N | ecosystem: Environmental > Aquatic > Marine > Wetlands > Sediment ... | reverse complement strand
CGATCAGGCCGGCCGCGATCTTCAGATTCTGGAGAACGTGGCCCGCCTCCGGGTCCTCGGCCAGATCGAGCAGCCTGGGCAACGTGACGTTGGCCGTCTGGCGGAACCGATCCGCCCAGAAGCCCTCCGTCCACCTCACGGAGGCCAGATCCACGCTGCACAGCTTCGCATGGGGGCTGGCCTGGTTCTTGACGATCCCGAAGTCTCGCGGCAGCTCCGCGCCGCCCGCCGGCTGCTCGTGCGCCAACAGCACAAGACCCAGAACCGCCGTTACCGCCGCAAGCATGGCCGTCTGCATGAGCCCGTCTCCTGGAACGCGAACCGTTGGCGGGACGAGCCGCGTTCCTGTCGCAAGGGGGACAATGCGTCCAGTGCCCGAGTGCCCGAGTGCCCGGACCGCGGCGCAGGTACACAAACACAGGCCGTGCCGTCTGGCACGATGCCACGAACCGAATCGTGCATTGACCCTCTGTCGGTGCTACTTCGACGCCTTGGCCATCAGCGTCTTCGGCTCGGCCTCGCAGAGGACGCGGAAGCCGATGTTGTACACGCCCTGCCACGACGGGTAGTCCAAGCGGAAGCTGGAGCGGGCGCGCTTCGGGCGGTCGTAGAACGACCCGCCGCGGACGACCTTCCGGCCGTCGGGACCGGCGGCATTGCGCCCGTCCTCCGCCCGGTAGGGATAGGGTGCAAAGGTGCTGAGCGTCCACTCGCTGACGTTGCCGTGCATATCGTGCAGGCCCCAGGCGTTGGCGCCGTACTTGCCCACGTTGTCCGTGATGACCGAGCCGTCATTGACGGCACTGATGTGCGGGATCCACTTGGGCGAATCCCGGCGGCAGAGCTGCACCAGGCGGCTGTCGGCGAGGTTGGCGAACTTGCCAAAATCGGCCGCCGCGTCCCCGTAGTTCATCGCCGTGGCCGTGCCGGCTCGGCAGGCGTACTCCCACTGGGCCTCGGTCGGCAGGGAGAAGCGCAGGCCGGTCTTCTCGCTGAGCCACCGGCAGTACGCCATGGCCGCACGCCACGAGACGCGGATGGCCGGCTGGGTATCGCGGTCCGCCAGCTCGCCGCGATTGCCCTGGTCCTTGTTGTAGACGCTGATGTACCGGGACGTGTGCGACGGGTCGAACAGCCGGTACTGGGCGTTGGTGATCTCGAACTTGCCCAGCCAGAAGGGCTTGTCGATCCGGACCTTCGCGGTCGGCCATTCGTCCGGCCAGCCGCTCAGGTCGCCCATGACGAATTCCCCGGCCGGAATGAGTGCCAGGTCCAGTTTCACCTCGTCTCCGAGATCGACGGTCATCTCGGTCCGCTCACCCGCCGCGGCCTGGCGGCGCTTGGCCTCGTCGGCGTCAAAGGGCCATCCGGCGGCCGTGACCTTGGCCGCCGGCTTGGTCGGCGCGGGGCCGGGCTTGACGGGCACGACCGGTCCGCTCGGACCGGCAATGACCTTCTCCGGGTCGGCCTGGATGCAGGCGTACTTGCGGGCCATCGCCAGCCGGCGCTCGTGGATGTTGCCGGAGATGCCGCGATACTCGCCCCACGTGCCCTTGTCCGGGACGTTGAGGTCGATCCACGTCAACAGCCGGTCCCAGGCCTCGGCGTCGAGCTTCACGCGCCCGTGGCCCTTGCGGAGCATCTGCACCAGCTCGCTGTTGTCGGCGTGGTACTCCAGCGGGGGCAGGAGGTGGTAGTCGCTCTCGGGCCCGGGGCGCCGAACGTAGGGGTGCAGAGCGATGTAGGCCGAGGAGAAATTGCGGAACTTGTTGGGGCCGTCGCTGCGGAAATCCGGCCGGCCGGGCTTCGCGCCGTTGTGGCAGGTGACGCAGTACTTGTCCAGGACGGGCTGGACCTCTCGGGTGAAGCTGTAGCCCCGCGTTGGCCCGTGCCACGGCGTGATCTCCACCGGCTCGCGGGTGGCGGCGGTGTGGTAACGGATGGTAGCCGTGTCCGCCTGCTGCTCGTGGCAGCCGACGCAGGAGAGGAACTCGCCCGGCATGGCGGTCAGCCAGCTTCGCATGACCTGGAGGGCCTTGCCGTCCTTGTCCAGCGGCTGGACGGCCAGCGGCGTGTTGGCCGGCACGCGGAACATGGCCGAGCCGTCCTCGTCGACCGGCACGGTGCCGAGGATGCGGTGCACGTCCCACGGCCCGTCGATCCCCACGTTGATGTGCCCGCCCATACGGTAGTAGGCGTAATGGAAGGCAAAGATGCGGAGCTTCTTGACGGTTCCGCGCGGCACGCCGGCGAGGCCCGGGCCCTTGTAGATGTCCGTCATGTAGAGGATCGCGTCCTTGCGGTTGAGATTGACGCGGTCGGCGATCAGCGGCGGCCGGGGCGTGGCCTTCAGCGGGACCGGCTCGAACAGGGCGCAGCCGGGCTCGGCGCGGAGCTTCAGCATGTTGTCGAACACGTCCACCAGGTAGAGGTCCCACGTGTCCCTGTTGGACTTCTGGCAGGAGACGAGGAAGTACTTGTCGCTCAGGGGCCAGGGGTGCAGGAACCGCGGCCAGGAGCCGTTGACCAGCCCGTCTCGGATGATCGGCTCGACCGGCTCGCCGTAGCCTGGAATCCGCTGGACCACGCCGCTGACCTCGTGCCGCCCCTTGGCCGAGTCAAAGAGTATCAGCTCGCCCATGCGCGGCACGCCGTGGTGCCCGCTGATGACGGCGATGAACCGAGTCGGGTGGCCCGGGCACGGGCGGGCGTAGAAGGTCGAGTTCGGCCAGTAGGAATTGCTGCCGTACATCGCCATCTGCTGCGTGCCGTCCGGGTTCATGCTGAACATCAGCCGCGTGAAGTAGTGCGGCGTGTCGCTGTATTCCCAGCGGGCGTACATGACCCGGCCGTCGGGCGTGAGGGTGGGGCACCAGTTGTGGTCCTGCTCGAAGGTGATCTGGCGGACCGTGTCGGCGTTGCGGTCGGCGTCCATCAGGTAGAGGTTGGCCACCTGGTTGCCTCCGCCCACGCAGGGGACGCCCTGGAAGCACCGCGTGGAGGCGAAGATGATCCGCTCGTCCGGCAGGTAGCAGGAGTCGTAGTTGTCCACGTCCGGGCTCTCGCCGGGCGTGACCTGCTTGACGTTCTTGCCGTCGGCATCCATCTCGAAGATCTGCCAACGGTTGTGCGTGCCGATGGAGCTGAACATCATCTTCTTGCCGTCGAAGTGCAGGTCCACGTCGCCGACGAAGACGGGATTCTCCGGGCGGTAGAGCGTCTTAAGCTTGCCGCCGGGGTCTTTCATGTCCAGCAGGACAATCTCGTTGTCGAACCCGCTGCGCGACAGGGCGCAGTTGCCCTGCCAGTTCTGCGGCAGGCCGAGCTTGGGGCTTCCCGTGCTGCGCTTGATCAGCAGCAGCTTCTCGAAATCCAGCAGGGGGTTGGCCAGCAGCACCTCCCGGCGCAGGGCGAGGAACTTCTCCACGACGTCGAGCTGCGATTCGTCTTTCGCGCCGCTCTCGACGGCGGCGACGACGGCCTTCTCCATCTCGCCCAGTCTGCGGAGGTACTCGGCGCCCTTGGGATACCGCTTGCCGAACGTCCGCATCAGGTCCTCGACGGCCAGGCGAACGGCCCGAAAGTTCAGGTCCTTGAGCTGGGCGAGGGTCTCCTGGACGGCCTTGGCCTTGTAGTACAGCGTGCGGACCCTGCCCAGGTCTGCCTGCGAGCTCGCGCGGCCGGCCAGCTTGGCAATCTCGCTGCCCGCCTGCGTGCCGCGCGTCGGGGCGACGTATCGCTTGGCGAGCTCCGCGGGCTTGCCCGTCGCCCAGTCCGCGTTCCAGACGCGATCCTCGTACTCCCAGTCCATGTGCCGGCGGGCGTCGGGGTCGGTGAAGTCGCGGCGAACGAGGTCCCACAGCTCCTCGCGGGCGATCTCGCGCGGGTCCTTCTTCCGGCTCCGGCCGGACGCCTTGCCCGTGGTCGAGAAGTACCATCCGCAGCTTCCGCTGCGGTTCCAGATCTTGATCAGCAGGTGGTTTTCGCCCTTCTTGAGGTTCAGGCGGACCTTGTCCTGGTTGGCGCTGACGCCGCGGGCGACCTTGTTGGAGTGGACCTTCTTCCCGTTGCACCAGACAGCGATGCCGTCGTCGCTGCCGTAGTACGTCATCAGCCGCTGGGTCCGCGCTGCGGTGATCGTGCGGTAGAAGTAGATCGCCCCGTTGCCCGGGCAACTCAGCCCGTGGACCTCGCCATCCCGGGCGTTGATGCGCTTCCATCGCAGCTTGCCCGCCGGGGCCGCCAACTCGACCTTCTTTTCCGGCGGGAACGCGAAGTCGAACGCGTCCTTGCCGGCCTCCGTGAACGGCCCCGCCTCGTGCCAGGCCCCGAGCTGAAGCTTGCCGGGCTTCTTCGGCGCCACGGGCTTGCCGGTCAGCTCGGCCTTGCGGGCCTGCTCGGCCTCCCACGCCGCCAACGCCTCCCGCGAGGCCTGCATCGTCTCCTGCCACGTGGCCTTCTTCGCGTAGTACGCCGGGTCCGCGGCCAGGCCTGCGGAGCAAGCGACCAGCAACGCGGCAACAACTGCGATCCGTTTCCCGATCGTCATGGCGATTCGTCTCCCGTCAGTTGGGTCAACGTCCTTCTCGGCCGCGCAAACACACGGCCCGAGCGCTCTGCAACATCGGTAGATGTAACCCCCGAAGTATACCATCCGTCCCGCTTTCTCCGAAGCACGGGGCCAGCAGAGGGAATCCGGCAATCCGACACGAACCATCGGACTGCGGTCCACTCAGTGCGCCCAGCCCCGCTCCGACAGCAGCCCCACCAACTCCGCCTCCATTGCCCCAAATGCCGGAAGGGCCCGGAGCGCCGAGAAGTTCGCGATTCTACCCGCAAGCCGCAGGACGCACTCGCCGGCGCGGGCCCGGAACTTCTTCCTGCGACGTCCTGTCAACTCGCTCGCCTCCACAAGGAGGTCATTCAGCAGTCCCTTGGGGTTGGGGATGGCCTCGGGATTCCCGACTGACATCGCCAAGGGGGCCTTCCCATTGGGATTCCCTGCTGCCCACCGCAGGGCATCTTCATCTCCCAGGAGCCACGCTTCGGTCATCCGAACCGGAACGACGCAGATGCTTGGGGTCGTGCGCTGCTTGCTCCGCGCCTTCGCTTTGAGGATCTCCTCCACGCGCCGGAGTCGAGGCTGTTGGTCCGCGTCCCGGTGGATGAAAAGCACATGGCACGGGTACAGCTTCACGGCAGCGTCAATCCTCTCTGCGAGCTTTCTCGGCCTGTTCGGAAGTCGGCGAAGGTCTGCCCACTGCTCCTGGAGGGCCATGTCAGGAAGGTGTTGTCGTAGCGTCCACCGGAGGATTGGGAGCAGCGCCTGATCGGACGGCCCCTCCGCAAGCAACGTGTACGTCAGCTCTGTCATTCCCGCCCCGCCATCGACGGGAACGGCAAGAACGGGTAGAGGTCTTCTCTGTCCGCTACGCGTCGATTCCGCCGCTTGCCGCCGTGGTGGCCGGTCCCCGGGGCCGCTTCCTCGACACGCTCGGCGGGAAGGATCGGGTTGAGGTAGCTCAGCAGCTTCCCCTTCGGCACGGTCTCGTTTTCGCCCAGGCCCCCTGCTCGCCAGGTATCGGGAAGCGGGCGGAAGCACGCCCGTCTGAACCTTTGGCCTTCCCGCACCATCTCCCGCAATTCGGCCACGAGGAGGCTGTTGTCGGGCACTTGTCCCACAACGGCCGGAGAATGCGTGTTGACGATGACCTGCCGAAGCGGGTTGTCGGGTCCGACGGGCTCGCCTGCATCGACGGCTATATCCTGGAGCAGGCGCAAGATAGCCTCAATGCGCTCTGGATGGATGCCGTTCTCCGGCTCTTCCAGACAGATGACGCCCAGCGCTTCGGGGTCGAGTTCGGTGACGGCAAGTGCCAAGAAGCGCAAGGTTCCATCGGAAAGGGAGGTGGCAGGGTGAGGCGTCCCGTCCCGATCTGTCACGAAAAGCGTGTAGAGCTCTCGTCTGTCGTCTCGGTCAATGAACACGTCCTGCACGTCATCAATCAGTTCCGCCAACGTGTTTGCCAGTTGCGAGTAGACACGGGGCCTTAGCTGGCCTGCTCTGCTTCCTTCCGGCGCTTCCTGGGGCCAGTCTGCCAGTCGGTACAGGACGGCGGCGAGATGCGAACCATCCGTCCCCAGGCTGGCCGGATCAACAAAACGGTCGGGCTTGCGGAGAGCGGAAGGCTCCAACTGAAGCAGCCGCCAAGACTGAAGCTCTCTCCGAGCCAGAATCGCCGTGGGGGCCTCGGCCGCGTTCGCCCACGAGAGCACTGTTCGCGGTAGGCTGGACGCGGAGTACTTGATTGGTTTGCCCCTGCTTCCTCCGTCCTGATGCTGGGAAACTACCACCTGCCCGCGCTCAGAAGTGGTCGAGATGAACGGCGCACGACGCTTGCCTCTGAGCACGGACGAGCGGAACGCTTTGCGGTCGTGTGGGAACTGAAGGTGTCTGCCAGCGTCCCCCAACGCGATGTAGTCCAAGGCTTCTTTGCGAATCTCGAGCGCCCCAGGCCCACCGTGGTTCGGCTGGTCGCGGTAGACAAGCTCCAATGAATACCTAAGGAATGTACTCGTAGCGGAGGCGGCTTGCCCCAAGTCGTCTTCTCCTTCCGATGGGACCAACATCTCCGCCTCGAAAGACATCACGTCGTCATACTCGTGCCCCGCGCGGTGGAAGAGCCTGCGCACATCCCCCGACTTGCCGGTCTCGTCGCGAACGGAAAACGCGGCCTGCACTAACGTCCGGTCCGCCGTCGCACTCAGGAATCGTATCGCGTCGAACAGGTTGGATTTGCCCGTTCCGTTCGCCCCCGCGATACAGGTGAACGGGCCAAAACGGACATCGACGTCCACGAGGTTCTTGAAGCCAGATACGCGCAGTCTTGTCAGCATGTTCTTGCCACCTTCATGGCGGCAACGGCTAGGACCGCCACGATGCACGTCGTTCCACCTGGCCGGATTGTACCCCCTCTGTGATCAGCCATCCAGTTGCTGTTCGCCTTCCCGCCGGATCGCCAGGTCGATGGCGAGGTTTGTGGCGGCGATCATGCTGGCGGGGTCGGCGCGGCCCTTGCCGGCGATGTCGAAGGCCGTGCCGTGGTCCGGGCTGGTGCGGAGGATCGGCAGGCCCAGCGTGACGTTCACCGCCTCCCGCCAGGCCAGGAGCTTGACGGGGATCAGGCCCTGGTCGTGGTACATGGCCACCACGCAGTCGTAGCGGCCTTCGAGGGCCTTGAGGAAGATCGTGTCGCCCGGCAGGGGCCCTTCGGCGCGGATGCCCGCCTCCTTGGCCAGGAGGATCGCCGGCTCGATGACCCGCGTCTCCTCGTCGCCGAACTGCCCGGCCTCGCCGGCGTGGGGGTTCAGGCCCGCCACGCCGATCCGCGGGCGCCGAAGGCCGAACCACTCTCGCAGCGCCCGGTCCGCCAGGTCGATCGGGTTGAACACGCAGCCGATCGTGAACTGGTCGCGGATGCTCATCAGCGACGTGTGGATCGTCGCCAGCACGACCTTGATCTGCGGCGCGACGAACATCATCGCCACGTACCGCGCGCCGCACTTGTGCTTCAGCAGCTCGGTGTGGCCGGGATACCTGCGATGCCCCGCCTGGTGCCACGAGGTCTTCGAGATCGGCGCGGTGACCAGGGCGTCGATCAGCCCGGCTTTCGCCGCCTCGATGGCGTCGACACAGAACGCCATCGACGCCTCCCCGCCGATCCGGCTGGGCCCGCGGGCCATGCGGGCCGGCGTGGCGATCTCGTCGTAGTCCAGCAGGACCAGGTCGTGGGCGTACTTGCGGATGTCCTCGTGATGGTCGCGGAAGAACGGCACGCTCAGCTCGAGCATGTCGGCCGTGTAGGACAATTGCTCGCTGAGCCCGAACACGACGAACTTCGCTCTCCGGCGCAGCGCGGGCGTGGCCAGCGCCTTGACGACGATCTCCGCGCCCACCCCGCACGGGTCGCCCATCGTGATCCCGATTGTCGGCCGATACGCGTCCATCGCCATTCCACCAGAGCAAACCGCCCCACGGTCCGTCGGCCCGCGGGGCGTCCTCAACTATTCATCTTACCGCAATCCCCCAGCCGCGGGGACGAAAACCCGCGACCAACGAGCGAGAGGGGCGTAACAAGCGGCGGGGTCCAATGCTCCCACGCGAGACGACCAGGGCAAGCCCGCCCGGCTAGGTTGTGGCCCAGGCCCAGGTGCACAGGCCCGCCATGAGGGCGACGGGGGTCCAGGCCCACCATCGGCCGAGGGCGAGGGGCCGTCCCGCCTGCATGGTTTGGCCGGCGGCGCTCCGGACGACCGCGCCGAAGAACCAGCCCACCCACAGGCCGACCCACAAGCCGTACACGCCCCCGACGACCAGCGAGATCGGGTTGGGGAAGTCCGCGTGGGCGATCATCAGCACGAGGTGCACGAACACGCCGCAGGAGCCGCCGACCAACACCCCGAACGCCAGGCCGAACCGGCTGACCCTCTTGGTGGGCCGACCGTCTTGCCCGCAACTGCCCGCGATCTGCCCGGCCATCAGGTACGTCCAGACGATGCCCGCGATCAACCCGCCGGCGCCGCCCCAGACGCCGCCCAGCGAGTACAGGCCCACGTTCGGCGTGGCGTCTATTCCCAGTGGCGGGAAGGCATAGAAGGGGTCGCTGTGCGCCCAGCCGTCCGTGGGGTCGTGCAGCCGCATCGACAGCGCGCCGTAGTACGCGCCGACCCACGCCGCCCCCAGGCAGACCCACGCGCCGACGATCTCCACGCCCCACAGCCGCACCGGCCGCCCGCTGCCTGATTCCCCGGCCATGGCCGTCTCCCGCTGCGATCCTCTTGACCTCGCCAACCAATGCGCGTACAAACCCGCTGTAGCCCTCCACTTGAGTCTATCAGGTCCGGGACTCGTGACAAGAGATGGCGCGCCCTGCCGTTGGCCGGTGCCCGCGGCAGCCGGGCGCGTTCCCGATGTGACATGATCTTCGCGACCGCAGGTAACCAATGCGCGCGTTCGTCCATGAACATACAGAACGGCTGCGGGACAGATCGGACGCAGGGAACCCATCGAACCGGGAGAACGGCATGAGAACCGATGGAAGCCGGCGGACCATGGCTCATCTCGCATGGTCTGGTATGCTCGTCGCAATGCTGCTGTCGGCGGCGCCGGGCGTGGCGCGGGCCGAGACGACCGTCCGCGTCAGCGGGCGACTGCTGGACGTCAACGGCCACACCGAGGTCCCGCGGGGCCTGTTCGGCCTGCACGCCGACGCGAAGCTCTCTGTCGAGCGGGCGCGGGAGTGGGGCGTGGACTCGTTCCGGCAGATCCACTTCGGGCCCGGCAGCGGGTCGATCGCGTGGGGCAAGGACGGCAAGCTCCGCGAGCCGTTCCGGAGCATGCCCGTCGTCATCGACTGCCAGGGCGACCGCTACTGCCCCGCGCTGTGCCTGACCCGCCCGGACTACGAGGAGTTCTGTCGGCGCATCGGGCGCGAGTACGCCGAGAAGTGCAAGAAGCTCAACTGGAAGGGCACGGCGGAGTTCTGGAACGAGCCCTACCTCAACTGGGCCGAGCGCAGCCGCAAGAATTACAACCCCAAGTACTACGACGTCTCGAAGGCCGTCGAGGGCGGCCCCGTCACGATCAAGGGCTGGGAGGAGCCGCTGAAGTACCTCCGCTGGCGGGGCCTGTGGGCGAAGGACGAAGAGACGGGCAAGATCAACTACCTCGTGCCCGTGCCCAAGGGCCTCAAGGCCGGGGAGACCTTCGAGCACGAGCTGAAGCTCTACTTCATGCCGAAAGGCACGCGCAAGTACACCGTGGTGGAGAAGTGGGACGTCTACGACCCCACGGCCGTGTCGTACTGGTCGGCCAAGCAGAACTACGACTTCTACCTGTGGATGTTCCTGCCCTGGGCGCGGGCGATCAAGGCCGCCAACCCCGAGGTGACGGTCATCGGCGGGTGGGACTTCCACATCAACTCGAGCGGCTGGAAGGCGTGGGAGATGCTGTACAAGCCGCTGATCGACGCGTCGGTCCAATGGCTCGACGGCGTGACGGAGCATCACTACGGGTCCGACACGCGGATGACGACGGCGACGTACGAGGTGGTCGTCGGCTATGCGATGGCCGAGCACGGCAAGTGGCTGCGATGCTACAACACGGAGACGGCCGGGTGCGTCGATCCCGCCGTACCGGGCAACCGTCACGGCAACGCCACGCCGTACGGGGCGTACAACTACGGCCTGCGGGACATCGTGGAGCTGATCTACCGCAGTCCGGACAAGGCCGTCTCGCGGGCGGCCCACGGCTCGCTCGCGCCCGGCTGGGGCGGCGGGGGCGACGAGTTCCGCTTCAAGCTGATGAAGGACTTCCGCGGCAAGCTGGTTCACTGCGCGACCGACGACCTGGACGTCTGGCCGGTCGCGTGCGTCGGCGGCGGCAAGCTGATCGTGGTCCTGTTCAACGACCATCGCGCGGAGCGGACCGTCTCCCTGGCCGTGAACGCGCCGGCGGGCACGAAGCTCGCCGACGGGAGCACGCACTGGGTCGTTCCGAAGGAAGACAAGGGCCCGCTGGCGTTTCGCGAGGCGAAGCTGCCCGCCGGCGGGGCTGCGTTCCGCGGCGAGGTCAAGATCCCACAGCGCACCGGCGTCAAGCTGGTCTTCCCGCTGACGGGCGGGACCCCTACGGGACCGGAACTGCGCCGCCGCCAGTTCTTTGCCAAGGGCGTGCTCCACAAGGTCGCGCCCGGCAAGGCGGCGACGCTGAAGGTGGCCGTGGACGCCAAGCTGCTCGCCCGGGCCGAGTCCGCGATGGTCAAGCTCGTCCTCGAAGGTGTGAAGGGCGGCGAGGGGCGGATGAAGCTCAACGGCACGCCTGTGACACTGCCCGATCACGATTGGCTGACCGAGGTCCCCGTCGACCCCAAGCTGGTGAAGGCAACGAACACGCTGACCTTCGAGACCGCCGCCGACGGCTACCAGGTCGACGTTGCGAGTCTCGTCCTCGACGTGCCGTGCGAGTGAGCCCCCGCGCCGCGTGCAAGCGGTTGGCACCCTCAGCCGGACCGGTCCCGTCGGGCGGAGGTCGTGGGCGGTTCCGGCCGCGGGCCTGGCAAGCCGCCACACGCTCCGCGTGGACGCGCTATCTGACCTATGGGTAGATAAGCAAGCCGTCGGTTACGTGGGCCTTGGCGGGCTTCCCGTCGAGGACGAGGCTGGGCGTGCCCTTGATTCGGAGTCTCAGGGCCTGAAGCCCGCCCCGGGCCTCGACCTGGTCCCTGCCAATGCGCAGCCAGGCATGGCCGGTGAAGGTGAAGCGCTCGCCGCCCCCGGCCAGCGTTGCGGGCTTGTCGGCGTTGTCGCCGACCTGGAGCAGGATGCGGTCGTTGACGCCGGCGGCGGGGCCGACCACGGCGACGGCGACGGCGTCGTCGGTCTGCTGGATTCGACGAAACGTCTCGATCCGCGATGCGGCGTTCTCGAACGGCTCGTGCAGGGCGACGAAGGTCGTCCGGGGCCCCTTGCGGGCGATCGCGACGGAGACTCCGCCGGTCTCGGGGCGCGGGCGGACCTTGCCGTCGCGCGGCGCCCGGTGTGTCCCCGGCCGGTAGCCCGTCGGCGTGTCGAATACGTACGCCGTCGTGCCCGCCTCGCCGAGCAGCCGGACGCGCACGCCGATCCGCCGGTCGTACCAGCCCCTGCCCAGCAGCGACGTGGCGGGGTCGTCCAGAATGCACTCCTGGACGATGCGCAGGTCGACGGGCCCGGCGCCCACGTCGCGTTTCCTTTCGCCGGTGATGCGGATCCAGGAGTCCTTCGGGTCGACGCAGCGCTCCCAGTAGCGTTTGCGGGGCTGGACGCCGGAGGGGATCGGTTTGATGTTGCAGAGCGTCCGCTGGAGCGTGTCGGAAGGCGCCCACTGCCCGTCGAGCCTGGCGATCCCCGGCGCGTGGACGAGCCAATGGTAGTCCCTCGGCTTGCGGGCCTTGTCCGCGAGCCGGTAGACGTCGAAGAGATACTCCCGCGTCAGGAACACCGACCGCGACAGGTCCACGTTGGCGTAGACGTCGGTGAACGGCTCGCGCGGCTGGTCGCTGGAGCGGACCTCGCCGGCGCCCCGGTACGGCTTCGCGCCGGGCGCGAGCACGCCGCGGGCCGAGACGAACTTCAAGAGCGGCGAGAAGTCCTGTCGCACCGGCACGCGCCCGATCGGCTGGGCCTGCTCGGCATCGACGACCACCCCGCAGTGCCCCAGCACGGAGAAGTCCCACGGCCCGCCGTTGTAGCCGTCGGAGATCGTCCGGTTGACGTAGATCGGCCGGTTGAAGGCGTGGTAGCCCAGCAGGCTGAAGCAGTCGCTGGTGTAATGGACGTACAGCGTGGCGAGCTGGAGCGCCGCGGCCGGGGCGGGCGATTCCCAGTACGCCGGCGATTCCTCGCAACGGAGCATCGCGAAGCCCCGCTCCGGGTACACCGCGCTCGCTGCGGCCGGGGGCTTGACGTCCGCCGGCCGGATCGGCCCGAGCCCCCAGAACGGCGTGGGGACATACGTGGCCGCACCGGGCTCCCGCATCTGCGCGAGGAAGTAGCCGAACGGCCCGTCGGGGTACTTCGCGTGGAGGATCTCGAACCACTGGGGGAACTGGAGCTTGCCCACCTTGCGGTTGCGGTGGTCCCGGCCGTTCATGTTCGCGCCGTAGAAGTAGTCCCACGGGCCGACGTTCCTGGGCGGGTCGGGCCACGGCAGGCGGTCGCGCACGTTGCAGTGCTGGAAGACGCCCAGGATGTTCTGCCTCGCGTCGCCCATCGTCACGCGCTCGTATCGCGGCATCCCGCCGGGGATCTCCGTTCGCGGGTAGCCGATCCACAAGGTGCTCTCGACGTAGCGCCGCATCGTCGCGCCGCCTCTGCCGCGGAAGCCGTAGCCCAACTCTCCCAGCCCCAGACGATCGAGTCCGCGACAGTAGAGCAGCAGCTCGCCGATCAACGAGGTCATCTTGCCGAATTCCTCGTAGTAGAGCCCGCCGTCCGCGAGGTACTCGTCGAAGTACCACCGGAAGCCGCTCGGGGCCGCCCAGAGCGTGCGGATCAGCTTCTCGTCGCGCAGCGCGACGGACAGGAGGTGCGCCGCGACCATCCGCGGGAGCTGCATATTCGGCAGCAGGCTCAGCCGGTTGTTGCGGTACGGGTTGTCCAGCTCGTATTGAATGAACGTACGGAAGGTCCGTTTCAGGGCCGCCCGCTGGGACGGGGTGAGACGGTCATAGAGCACGTCGTACCGCAGGGCGTGGGCGTAGTTGTCGTAGTGACGCCCCACGCTGTGCCCGCTGGGGTCCCGCCCGCCGATCTTCGCGTCGATGAAGCTCAGCAGGTACTTCCGCTCGACCTCCCCAGCCTTCTCGTCGCCGAGCACCTGGTAGCGGAACAGGTTGACGAACGTCTGGCCTTTCGACTCCCGGGCGAGTTCCGCGAGCTTGTCCCTGGCCCACGCGTTGGCCTCGTAGCGCTTCCGCAGCTCGGCCGCCTCCGCGGGCGTCCAGAGAAGGAAGGGATGGGCCACGTCCCTCGGCCCGGCCGCCCCGGCTCGCCCGGCGAGCAGGCAAAGGCCGGTAACCGCCGCCACGCCCCACGGACCAATACGCTTCATCGGACGTTCCTCTCTGTTCGGGCTTTCCCAGGCCCGCTTGCTTTCGAGCCGGCGCGGATCAGCATCCCGTCGGCACGAGGCGCCCCGGCGGACTCGCCGTCCCCGGCTGTCTGTCTGCGATTCTACGCACGCCTCACGCCCTGCGAAAGGCCGCGAGGTCTGCGTACCGGCAGACCCCCCCCCGCTCGCCGGCCGGGGCTTGGTCACGATCTCCACGAACGAAGCCGGCGGACCGCGGCTGCGGCGGCAACGAGCGTCGAAGAGAGGATCACGATCATCGCGCCAGTGGGCAGGTCGGTCGCGGCGGCGATCAGAAAGCCGCCTATCCCGCTGGCAGCGCCCAGAAACATGGACAGCGCGACAGCGCGGCCGTGCCCGCGAACCAACTGGAACGCTGCGGCGGCGGGGTTGGTCATCAGGCTGTAGATCATCAGCCCGCCGACCGTCTGGAAGTTCACCGTAAGCACGGCGGCGGCGAGGATCAGGAATCCCGTCCACACGGTCGTGACGTGAATGCCGGCGGCGGCGGCTTCCATCCGGCTGAACATCAGCGCGCGCATCTCTTTGCAGCAGATCAGCACGAATGCGAGGACGGCCACGGCGGCGGCCCCCATGAGGCCCACGTCTCGCCAGCGGCAGAAGTTCAGGCTGCCCCAGAGCAGGCTGCGAACATCGTTGTCGCTGCGCCCGTAGACGGCGAACAGGCCGATGCCCAGGAACGCCAGGCCCATGGTCAACGAGAACAGCAGCCCGAGGACCACGTTGGCGTCCAGGCCGAGCCGGTCCGGGTCGAGCAGGCCGAGCAACAGGGCGGTCGCCACGGCGGCCGCCAGTGCCGGCCCAAGCAGCGCGGGACCCGTCAACCCGAACAGCGCGCCGAACACCGCCCCCGCCAGCGCCGCGTGGGAGACGCAGACGCCCAGGAACGGGATCCGCATGCCCACCACGTAGACCCCCAGCAAGGCCGACGACGCCCCGGCCAGCAGCCCGCCGACCATGACCGGGGCCCAGAAGAGCAGATCGATCATGGCCGTCACGGCGGTCCCTCCCCGGTCGGGACGACCGCGTGGCGGCCGCCTTCGTGCAGTACGCGAAGCCCGGGCCCGTAGAGCGACTGCACGCGCGCGGGGCGGAGCACCTCTTCCGGCAAGCCGACTTCCGCGACGTGCCCGTCGACGAGCAGCACGACGCGCCGGCACGCAGCCGGAATGACCTCCAGCTCGTGACACACCAGCACGATCGTCGTGAGAGCCTTCTGGTGGAGATCATCGAGAGTCTGGACGATCTCCTCCCGCCAGGCGAGATCGAGATTGGCCGTCGGCTCGTCCAGCAGCAGGACGTCGGGTTGCTGGGCCATCGCACGGGCGATGAGAGCCTTGCGCTGCTCTCCCCCGGAAACGTCGGCGTACTTCTGACGGGCAAGGAGCGACAAGCCCAGGCGGTCGATCCATTCATCCACGATACGCCAGTCGCCACTTCGCAGGCGCCGAAAGAGCCCGGCCCGGCCGGTCCGCCCGACGGCAACGACTTCCCGGACCGTCAACGGAACCTGGCTGCGGCCAGCCAAGACCTGCGGCATGTACCCAACACGAAGCCGCAGCCGGGTCAGCTTCCAGGAGTTGAGCGTTTCGACCCGTTCGCCGAGAACGCGAACCTGTCCTCTCGTTGGGCGCTGAAAGCCGAGGCACGTCCGCAACAGCGTGCTCTTGCCCGCGCCGTTGGGGCCGAGAATGGTGGTGATCTGGCCCGAGGCGATCTCTAGCGCGCCGACGGACAGGATGACGCGTTGCCCCGCGCGAACGTGAAGGTCAGCGATGGTGATCGCGGGCGGTGTCATCGCTTCGCGGCCGCAAGCAGGGCCTCTACGTTGGCACGGAGCAGGTCCTCGAAGTTCCGGTGACCGGCCGTGGTGTCAGGGAAATTGTCGAAGACGACGACGGTGGCGGCGAGTCGATCGGCCAAGGCGTCGGCGGCATTTCTGCCTTCCGGACGGTTGGCCACGACGAACCGGACGGCAGAGGCCTCGCCGGCGCGAACGGCCTGCCCCAACTCCCCGACACTCGCGCGGTCGGAGCTGGAGAAGGCGCCGGAGACGCCGAGCCCCAACCACCTGCAGAAGCCCGCCTGGTGCCCGCTTGCCAGGACCGTCGTGCCGCTCAGCCCTGCATCTGCGACCTGCTTCCTCGCCTGCCGACCCGTGGCGGCGAGCCGCTTCTCCAGGTCGGCCAGCTTCTGTAGAGCCCGGTCCCGCCTCACCAAGCCTGCGTCGACAAGCCCGTCGGCCACCTGTCGGGCGATGGAGACGTAGGTGTCCGGTATGCACAGCCCCCCGGTGGGCCGGGCCGGAACGACGCGCAGTCCCTCCTCAACGAGCGGGGATAGCTTCGCGTCCAGAGACGCCTGGAAGTCGAACCGCAGCAGCACGCGGCAGGAACGCAGACGGTCGATCTGACTGGGGCGAACATCGAAGTGCCCGGGACACATTCCCGGCCCGGAGAGGCAAAGAACCGGCTCGGCTTGGCCCAGGACCTCGTGGACGATGGTCTCCAGGTACGGATTGGCCGCCGCAACCTGCGCCGGCGGCGCGGCGGACTGCTTGCCGCAGCCCAGCGCCAGGGCCGCCAGACAGGGCACAGCACGAAGAGCCGTCCGGAACACCATGGGCCTGCTCCTTGCCACGGGTACTACGAATAACGCTATACGTACTACGAGAGGGAGTATAGCACCTGCCGAAGCAATGATCTCCTTCGAAAACAGTTCCAATCAAACCCAAGAGAAAAGGGACATATTCCGCTTGACCCGCCGGCGAAATACGTAATACGATTCATAGGAAAAGTAATACGAACCGCTCAAGAAAGGCTTTGTTGGCTCACGGTGTCCCTGAGATACCGGTACCTGCTCGGAGAACAACCATCGGCCATCGTACGGCCCGTCAAACGCGATGGGCGAACGACGGGCACCGGCGAAGGCGGCCACGGGAATGGAGGAAAGGCGATGAAGTGCGTCTCTCGGTTTGGCTTGGGAAGCATGGTCACGATAGCGGCAGCGGGGGCGTTGCTGGGCCTCTCGGCCCGGGCGCGCGGGCTGGAGGAGATATGGGACCTGGAGGAGGTGGACATGGCGGGCACAGGGGTGCATCCCTCGTTGAGCTCCCTCGACGACCAGCCGGAGGCGTGGGTCACGTTCCGGGGCGTTGTCCTTAATGCGCCGGACGACATGCTCGACACGGCCATGCAGTGGCAGGTGTTCGTGCAGGCCCTGCCGGACAACCCTGCGCCCTACGACCGTGGTGGAATCGCCCTGTACGCCAACACGTGGTACGGCGGACCAGCCAACACCTGGCCGCGCTACTCGACGGACTACGCGTTGGGCGACGTGGTGGAGGTTCACGGTCTGATGATGGACTACAACGGCAAGGTGAATCTCAACGAACGGCACTGGCCGGAAAACGTCTTCACCGTCGCGAAGCTCGACACCGGGCCGGTGCCCGAACCGGTACTGATTCCGAGCATCGCGGCATGCAATTACTTCGACCCGAACGATGCCGACGCCGACGGCAAGCCCGACCGGAACGCCGGCGGCGAGCGGTACCAGGCCCAGTGGTGCCGCCTGGAGGGCGTTCGCGTGGCAGACGCCGCCGGCTGGGGCAATGGCAGCGGCGTGCCCATCACGGACGATTCCCACCAGACGCTGACGTTGTACTGCGGCTCGATGGGCGATTTCGACGCGTATGCCGCGCCGGGCGGGAAGTTCAACGTCACGGCCATCTTCGACCAGGAGGATGAGACGGGTCAGCCATGGCATGGCAGCTATCGGATGTGGCCGCTGCGGTTCAACCAGATCGAGATGTGGGGAGACGCGGACCTTGACAGCGACGTGGACCTTCTGGACGTGGGCACGGTGGCGGCCCACTGGACCGGCGCGGGCGGTCCGCAGAGCAAAGACTGGTCGCAGGGCGATTTCGACGGAGATGGCGACGTGGGCCTCTTGGACGTCGGAGAGATGTCGCGGAATTGGACAGGCTCCCGCGACGACCTGACGCCTCCAGGCGGGGAGATGCCGGTCCCGCCGGGGGGACCCTGGGCCGAGGCGACCTATGACCCGGACACCGGCGAGGTGATCGTCAGCGCTACGGAGGTTGAATACCTGCGGATCGACGCGCCCGGCGTGTTGACCGGCGACGATCCCGACTGGGGCTTCCTGGTTGGGAGCTACTTCGCCGACGACAGCGACGGCTTCACCGGCTTCTGGGCGATGAACAACGCCCAGACCTTCAGCAGCCAGAGCCTGGGGTACGTCGCCGTGCCGGGGTCGGGTTACGGCGAGCTGACGCTCGTATACGAAGGCGCCTTTGGGAACGGGCAGATCACCGTGCCCGTCGTTCCCGAGCCGACGACCTGGATGCTGCTGGTTCTTGGTGCGGCGGCCGCCCTGGTGCGGCGCGGGAAACGCGCAGGCTGAGATGAACGCTCCACCCCCCCCCGGCGATTCGTGGCGCACACCTCGCAGGTCGGCGAGTCTGCGGCGCGGCCTGGCGCGGCCGAGGGCGTCAAGGGCAGACTCCGCCCGGCGCTTTGCATTTACGCTGGTTGAGTTGCTGATCGTGGTGGCGATTCTCGGGATGCTCGCCTCGATCCTCATGCCGTCCGTACATCGCGGGCTGATCCTGGCGCGGATCGCGCGGGTGCGATGTGACCTGAAGCACCTCGGGATCGCGCTGGAGAGCTACGCCACCTGCCATGGCCGGTACCCGCCGGACCGGTTGTACTGTATCACGGCTCGGCGCGACCTGTACCACGGCTTGCCGCCGGAGTTGTGCCAGACCCGCTGCCTTGACCGGCCCCTGGAGGACCTGTTTGCTCCCGGCCGCACCTACCGATACTCTGCCTGCGGTCCGGGGTACGTCAACGACACCCCCGCGCTGATCCGCTGCCAGGTTCCGCAGCGGTTCCCGCTGCCCGGCGGCCCGTTGAAGACCTACATGCGCAACCACGAGGCCCCGGCACGGTGGATCGTGTGGAGCGTCGGACCTTGCGGTCCCCCTGAGCAGTTCGTGGACGTCTTGCAGTTCAACCCGTACGATCCGGCCGGTTGGTACCCGCGAGATCAAGACGGGATCATCGTCCACTACTGCGACGGCAACAACGTTTGCTTCCCGTAAGCCGGCCTCGTTCGGAGACGAGTTGACTATGGGCTCCCAAGCCAATGACGGCGACAACACCCCGGATCGCCGCATCGCCTTCTTCGACCACCACGCCGCCACGTGGGACGGCGAACATGACGCCGGGCCCGCCATCCGGCGCATGGAGACGCTGCAGGACAAGATCGCCCTGGCCCCCGGCTGCAACGTGCTGGAAGTCGGCTGCGGTACGGGGGCCCTCACGGGGTGGCTGGCCGAGGCGGTCCGACCGGGCCAGGTGACGGGCATAGACTTCGCACCGGGGATGATCTCTCAGGCGACTGCCAAAGGCCTGCGTGCGACGTTTCGCTGCCTGGACGTGTGCACGGACGACCTCGGCGAGGCACGGTACGACGTCGCGCTGTGTTTCCACAGCTTCCCTCACTTCCGCGACCCGGCCGCCGCGCTGCGGAACCTGGCGCGCAGCCTCAAGCCTTCCGGACGCCTTGCCGTCATTCACCTCCGCGGCAGTCAACAGATCAACGCATTCCATGCGTCCGTCGGCGGCGCGGTCTGCGGGGACCGCCTGCCCCGGGGCAAGCAGTGGGATGCCCTGCTGGCACAAGCGGGGCTTGCCCGCCGAACGCTTGACGATGACGACGGCGGGTTCTTTCTCCTGGCCCGCCGCGCCGCCGTCGATGGCAGATGATCTCGGCCGGGCCGTAGCCGCCAGGCACAAGCGAATGTCACGCTGAGATTCGCCCTGCTACCGGGCGCGCTTGGGCTTCTTGCGGGCCGACGGGTGTTTCGGTGCGCCGCCGAGGTACGGGTACTTGTCGAACGCCTCGCCGCCGCCGGTGGCGCGGGGGTCGCCCGTGGCCTTCAGGCCCGCCATCAACTGCGCCGCGAGCTTGGCCTTCACCTCCGCGTAGGCGGGATCGCCGGCGACGTTCTGCAGTTGGTGGGGGTCCTTCTTGCAGTCGTAGAGCTCCTCGGCCGGGCGACGGCCGAAGGCAAGGTCCCACAATCGCCGATGCTGATCGTCCTTGTCCTTGTTGGCGGTCATGTACGTCTTGGTCGGGCTGTTGTCGCAATCGGCCAGCCACGCGCCGGGAATCGCCGCCTTCTCGTAGTTCGGCGTGCCCGCCGGCCAGCGGTCCGGCGCGAAGTTGCGGATGTACAGGTAGCCGTGCGTCCGGATCGCCCGGCACGGGTAGCCGCCCTTGTGGCCTTCCTGGCCCGGCACGTGGCGCTCCTTTCCGACCAGCACGGAGCTGCGCGCATCGGGCTCGACGAGGCCCGATTTGCCGCTGGTGAGGATGTTCAGCAGGCTCCGGCCGGTCATTACCTTGGGCGCCGCCACGCCCGCGGCTTCGAGGAACGTCGGCGCGAGGTCGGTGAAGCTGACGAAGTCGTCGACCGCTCGCCCGGGCTTGGCGACCTTCGCGCCCCAGCGGATCGCCAGCGGCGCGTGGACGCCCGAGTCGTACAGGTTGCTCTTGCAGCGCGGGAACGGGATGCCGTTGTCGCCCGTGACCACGACCAGCGTGTTCTCCAACTCGCCGATCTCCTCGAGCTTCGCCAGGGCCCGGGCGACGTCGCGGTCGAAGCGCTGGACCTCGAAGTAGTAGTCCGCCACGTCGCTTCGCACTTCGGGGCAGTCCGGGAAGCAGCCGAACAGCTTGATCTTCGACGGGTCGATCCCGCTGCGGGCGCCCGAGCCGAGGGCGTAGCCGCGGTGCGGGTCGCTCGCGCCAAGGTGGAAGCAGAACGGCACGCCCTTCGGGCGGGCGGCGAGGAACTCGTCCAGCCCCTTGCGGTACGGCTTGCCGGCCGGGTGGTCCTTCCACCCCTTCAGGTTGCCCGGCCCCCAGCTCTTGCGCCACGAGCCGACGTGATACTCCGCCTTGGCCAGCAGCAGCGGGTACGTCGGCGTGGCCGGGTCCAGCGTGCTCCACAGGCTCGCCCCCGGCCCCAGCCGCCAGTGGCACTGGCCCGTCAGCAGCGCGTTCCGTGACGGCGTGCACGACGGCGCGGACACGTAGGCGTACTTGAACAGCACGCCCTCCGCCGCGACCCGGTCGAACGCCGGCGTCTTGACCACCGGGTCCCCGTACGCCCCGGCATGGGGCCAGCCCCAGTCGTCGGCGATGGCGAACAGGATGTTGGGCCGCTTGTCGGCAGGCTTTGCCGCTCGAGCCGCCCACGCCCCGCCCAACAGCCCCGCGGCCCCCATCGCGCTCTTCCTGAGAAACTCTCGCCGGTTCATGTCGGTCCTTTCGGCATCCTGGGTGTGCTGAACTTCCGCTGCCTGCGGACGCACTGTAGCAGGCCTGCGTGTGCGGCTGCAAGCCGGTGCAGAACGGCATTGCGTCGCGGCGCTCGATCGCGTATGCGAATGGCCGGAACATGCTGCGTGAACGGCGACCCACACGAAGGAGCAGATCGATGAGGACGCTTTCTCTCTCTGTGCTCTCTGCCTTGGTCCCTGCCTTGCTGGTCGCCGGCACTTGCGGGGCCCAGGATGCGACCGCGCGGTTGTTTGAGCAGAACGACAAGGACAAGGACGGGAAGCTCTCGCGGGAGGAGTTTCCCCCGAGGGCCCAGCGGATGTTCGGCCGGATCGACGCCAACGGAGACGGGTTTGTGACGCCGCAGGAGGACCGGGCGTTCCGACGGGGGCGGCAAGGGCAGCCGGGCGGGGCGGGCCGCGCGCCGGAGGGTGTGACGGTGCAGCGGAACATCCCGTACGCGGGGACGGATAATCCGCGGCAGATGCTGGACCTCGTTCTGCCAGCCAAGCCCGCGGGCGAAAAGCCGCTGCCGGTGATCGCGTGGATTCACGGCGGCGGCTGGCGCGGCGGGAGCAAGGGCGGAGGGGTTGGTCGAATCGCGCGGCACGTGGCGAGCGGCCGGTACGCGGGCGTGTCGATCGGCTACCGGCTGTCGGGCGAGGTGATCTGGCCGGCGCAGATCCACGACTGCAAGGCGGCCATCCGCTGGATCCGCGCCAACGCCAAGAAGCACAACCTCGACGGCGAGCGGATCGCCGTGTGGGGCTCGTCGGCCGGGGGACACCTCGTCGCGATGCTCGGAACCAGCGGGGGCGTCAAGGCGCTGGAGGGCGAGATCGGCCCGCACAAGGGCGCCTCCAGCCGGGTCGCCTGCGTGCTGGACTGGTTCGGGCCGACGGACTTCCTCCAGATGGACGCCCACGCGCTGAAGGGTGCCCGGCTGGTGCACGACGCCGCCCAGTCGCCCGAGTCGCTGCTGATCGGCGGGGCGATCCAGGACCACAAGGACAAGGCCGCCACCGCCAACCCGATCACCTACGTCAGCCAGGACGACCCGCCGTTCCTGATCGCCCACGGCACGGCCGACCCGCTCGTGCCCTGCCACCAGTCCGAGCTCCTCGCCGCCGCCCTGCGCAAGGCCGGCGTGGACGTGACGCTGATCAAGATGACCGGCGCCGGCCACGGCTTCGGCAGCGCCGAGCTGGACCGCCGCGTGGGGCTGTTTCTCGACAAGCACCTGCACGGCAAGGCCGCGGAGATCTCTGCCGAGCCGATCCGGCCCGAGCCCCGGCGGCGGTGACCCGCCCCACGCGGAGGGGTCTGCAGAAGGACACGCCATGCTCAAGAGACTCTCCCTCGTGTACATTCTGATGTTCGCTCCGGGCTGGGCCCGGGCCGATGAAACGCGCTTTGCGGACTGCGAACGAGCCTTGCGCAGAACGTTTGGCGAGGACCTTGAGAGCGTCTCGCAGGACCGGATCAGCCGGGCGATCGAGCGGCTGGCCGAGTCGCTTCCGGCGGGTGGAGCCATCGACCTGCCGCGGAGCGTTCCTTGCGGCGTGCTGGACTTGCGGCGCGTCGCCGACGGCGTGCAGATCACGCGCGGGCACGGGGGCCGGCTGATCCTCGGGCCGGACCAGCACCGTATCCAGATGCTGTTCGTCAACCTGGACCAGGAGATTGCCGCGGTCCCGGCCGCGACGACGGGCGCGAGCAAGGGGCGCAGGTTCGTCGCCTTCGACGACGACGTCAAGCCGGCCAGTAACCTGCTGGCGATGTTCTGCAACGGCGGCATCCACATTCGCAGCGACGTGCGGAACTGCGCGTGGATCGCCGGTGCCAACACCTTCGGGAAGCGAACCGTCACCGCCGACGCCCGCGTGGACGACTGCCTGTTCCTGTGGTTCGGCATCAACTGGCCGTTCCAGGACTACAACGCCCACTGGAAGCCCGCCAATGCCGGGGCCGACTGGCTCCAGAACGCCCAGATGTGGTTCAACTGCCGCGGCGGCGGGCGCGGGACGCGGCTGTACCTGATGGTCGAGACGAACTACGGCAACCCCGGGCCGGGTGTGGTACTCGAGAACTGCGACGGGCTCGCCCTGTACAACGGCACGACGGAGCGGGCGTCCAGCCGGGGGCCGGGCACGTACTGGCTGAAGAACTGCCGTAACGTCCAGCTTGGCCTGCGGGGGATCAACGCCTTCTGCGGACCCGGGGCGAAGGGGCCCGACCCCGCCCACGACATCACCATCGAGGGCGGCGACGGGAACATCCTGCACGCGATGCGGCTGTGGGGCAGCGCGTCGGGCGCGACGGCGGTCAACTCCGATCCGAACCTCCAGGTGTGGATGGCGGCCTTCGAGTTCGAGACCGAGGGCTTCGACCGCCCGGGCGTCCTCCGCTTCTGCCAAACGCCCAGGCACCAGGGGCCGACCAAGGAACTGCTCGCGAAGGTTCGCCCCAGGGCCCGGGAGTTGGCCGAGCGGATCGTCCGCGACGAGAGGAAGCAAGAGCCCACGCCCGAGCGAATCGCCGCGGTCGAGAAGCAGCTCCTCGCCGGCCGGCGAATGAACGCCCCCTACCAGGCCACGCACGAGCAGACGTTCGTCTTCGCCGGCCGGGACCTGACAACGGCGCCGACGTCCCTGTCCGGCGGGCGGACGCTCCCACCGCCTCCGTCCGTTCCGCCCACGAACGCCCCACAGCTTCGCCGGCCGCTCGCGTTCACGCAGGCGGAGGGGTTCGGCAAGGCCCTGCTGGACGCCGGCGCGGACCCCACGGGCCGGCGTCCCAGCGACGACGCTTTCGCCAAGCTCATGTTTGACATGACCGCCGACGAGGCCGCGAGGCACTACCGGACTGCCGTCGCGGCCGGAGACGCCTACGAAGCCGCCCGCGCCAAGGGCGACAAGGACGCCGAGCAGGCCGCCTTGGCCAGGGCCCGCGCCGCCGCCGATGCGCTCTGGCCGCCGGACCCCGCCGGGAAAGGCCGCCGAAAGCGCCGCGCCGCCCGGCCCGGGATCGAGATCCCCCCGGGCACGTTCCTGCTGACCCGCCCGCTGCTGATCTGGACGAACGGGTGGTTCTTCGGGGCCGGGCCGGACCGGACCGTCCTCAAGGCCGCCGGTGACTTCCCCGTGCTGCGGCTCGTCCGCCCGGGCACGATTGCGAACTTCACCGTCGAGGGCGGGCGCGTGGGCCTGGCGGTCACGGGGGCGGACCATGGCTCGAAGCTGCCGGCCCCGCTGAAGAGCTACGTCGCCGGGTCGACGTTCTACAACATCACGTTCCGCGACCAGTCGTTCGCGGGCGTGCACCTGGGCAACGACGACGTCGACGTGATGGGCGGCGCGGAGTTCGACCAGAACCGCTTCGTCGACCTGCGGTTCCTCAACACCGGCGAGTATGGCATCTACGACAACGGGCACATGATCGACAAGTGGCTCTGCCTGCACGGGCACTTCGAGGGCCAGCGCAAGGCGGGCATCTCGCTGAAGTTCACCTGCGTGATCAAGGGCGGGATCTACGGCTGCACGTTCAAGGACATCTCCGGGCCGGGCATCGACATCATGGGCGGCGCGCCGCAGTACGCGTATCGGCCGGGCATCGTGACCGTGGACCAGTGCGAGTTCACCGAGTGCGGCAGCGCCGACCGGGCGGCCGTGGACCTCGGCTACGCCACGCTGACGATGTTCACGCACAGCCGCATTGAGACGCACAAGAAGCGGATCCTGGCCGGGTGCGTCGGGGCGGCCCAGATCTACGAGGACCTCGCCGTCGACGTGAACGTCCCCGCGGGCCGGGCCGCCATGCTGCTGCGCGCCGTTCGCAACGGCACGACGGCCCGCGCGAACGGGCACACGCTGCGCGACGTGCGCGCCAGCGGCCCCCTGGCGTTTCTCAACGACGCCAACGCCCACAACGCCTTCTTCGAGCCGACGCGAATCCGGCGCGGCATTGGTGCGGGCAAGGACATCGACTGGGACAGGAACCCCGCCGTCCACCGGTTCCCGCCGCCCAACGGTTGGGTCCACCCGTTCCTGCTGTACCACTGCACGTTCGGCAAGAAGACCTATGCGTACTCGCTCTTGAACGTGGACCCCCGGGGCAACCGCGTGCTGAAGGAAGTGGACTTGTCGGCCCTGACGGAACGCCAGCTCGGCCGGTGAGCGCCTTGCTCCCTTCGAGGAGGACGGCCGGACGCTCCCAGAGAGCCCCCCCCGCCTGCCCCCCGGCTACCCGCCGGCTGCCCGCCGGCTACTTCGGCGGGACGACGACCTCGAAGTCGGCGCCCTTCACGCGGCGGAGCTCCTGGTGCAGGACCGCGATCCGCGGGTCGGGGGCGACGGAGACGGCCCACTCGATGCCGTTGTCGGCCACGAACATCCCGTAGCGCTTCAGGGCGGTCAGGATCGTGCGGACCGGCGGGGAGAAGCTCGTGACGTCGAAGTCCCGCCGCAGCCGGAACCGCTCGCCCATGCGGGGGTAGTCCTCGTTGGTGTGAGGGCTGGCGTAGTGCGTGGCGGGGGCCACGAACGCCCGCCGGGTCTTGCGGACCGTCACGCGCAGGGCGTGGTCCACCCGGCCGCGCTGCAGCTCGTCGTAGCGAACGATCGCCGGGAAGACCGGCAGCCCGGCGGCGTCGGAGGACGTCCAGCCGGTGGGGCGGAGCCGGTTGGTCTTGAGGTCGAAGATTGACGCTTGGGCGGCCTGCCAGCCGGCGTCGGTGCGCTTCATCTGGTAGAACTCGTAGAGCATTCGGCGGACGGGATCAACCACGAGGGCGTGGCGGTCCCCGCCGCGATTGGGCTTGTCCCTCTGGACGTCCTCCAGCGTCAGGCCCTTGTCCTTCGCGTCGCGCGTGAACCAGACGGGCCAGCCCTCGATGGGGACGTTGTCGGGCACGGGGTAGGGGCCCTTGTCGGACTCGCCGGCGTAGCCGGTGATCTGGACGTCCACCCGCTTCTGGTCCGGCGGGACCAGGACGAAGGCCATGTCGGCGTTGTACCGCATCGGCTTGTCGAGCCCGACCGACGCGACGAGGGCCTTGGAGTTGGGGTGGAGGGGCCAGTCCTCGACGAGCAGGTTCCAGGGGTTGTCTGGCGGGAAGACCTCCAGCGCCGCGAGGATCGCATCGGCCTCGGGGGTGTGAAACGGCACGGGACGGGTGACGGGGGGCATCTTCGCGGCGCGGATGCGCGCGAGCCGCGCCGGGTCACCGGTCCGCTTCGCGCCGGCCCCGGGCGCCGCGCTTGGGGCGGGGGCCTCCGGCGCGATGCGCAGGTCGACCTTCATGTCGCCGATGGTGCCCGTGATGCGGTACGTCCCGGCCGGCAGGAGGCTTGCCGCCGCGCCGCTCGCCGCCGGCGCCGCGGCGGGATCGTCGCCCACCAGCCAGATGTCGCCGACGTACACCGTGGGCGTCTCGTCGGGCGGGCAGGCGAGATACCAGCGGTCCACGTGGGTCAGGTCCGGCGCGGAGCCGTTGACGTTGCGCATGTCGTCGATGCCGATGCGCACAGCATTGCGGCCGGGCTTCAGGACGATCGGCACGTCCACGCGCGTCTGGTAGCTGGTCGTGCGGCGATGCTTGACGGTCAGCGTGAGGCGGACGGGCTCTTTGGCGGGGTTGTGGGCGGCGAACTCCAGGGCGGTGAACGGTTTCCAGTCGGCGACTTTCGCGACGCGGTCGCCGGCACTGTCGCCGGGGGCGAACGCGATCTTCAGCGCGGGCCCGCCGAGCTCGGCACTGTCGGCGACGGCGAACGTGGTCTTCCCGTCGCTGCCGGTATCGGTGGGAACGTGGCCCTTGCTGACGTGGAGCAGGGCCTCCTTTCGCCCCCACGCCTCGCCCGAGGCCAGGCACAACGTCAGAGGCAGGAGCAGGCCAGCGGCGGGCCGGATGCGCGGTCTCATGAGGCTCTCCTTGGCTGGGCGGTTGCCGCGGACGGTCGCGCGACCGGCCGGGCCGGCCGCGCTGTCGGACGGAGGCGAATGGGAATCGAACCCACCCGGGACTTTGTCGAGCCCCACACTGGTTTTGAAGACCAGGGGCGCCACCAGGCCGCCGCTCGCCTCCAGGGCGACGAGATTCTACACGACCCGGGCCGGCCCGGCCCAGACAATTCGGCCTCGCCAGGCCGGGCGGCCGGGCGGCCGTGTCGGCGGGGGCATCCCCGAGCCGGGCGCGACCCCAGAAGGTCGCCAAGGGTGCGCGAGCACTTGCGGTGGCGGCGTAAGCGACATTCCGAGTCCCGAGCCGCGCGGCGAATCACGGTGTCTCTGCGCTAGGCGGTCTCCGGTACGTTTGTTGGGGTCCCTACGCAGGACGCAGTTCGGCTGGCAAGGAGGCCGAAGCAGGCGATGCCGTGGCATCGTCGATGCAGGCCGACGCCGACAGGCGGGCTGCGGACCAGCAGGCACGCAACATAACGTACCCGAGCCCG
>Ga0272441_10003954_pt1 | contig 27513 bp, 22 predicted proteins | sample SSMProp6N_FD_193582 | JGI IMG/M metagenome (GOLD analysis project Ga0272441, IMG submission 193582) | Marine sediment archaeal communities from Little Sippewissett salt marsh, Falmouth, MA, United States - SSM-Prop-6N | ecosystem: Environmental > Aquatic > Marine > Wetlands > Sediment ... | reverse complement strand
CTAAAATGCCCGTCTACGGACGGTCATTTTTTTTTTATTGTACTTCAATTGTTGGCAGTTCCTGCCGCAGTTCTTCAATACCGGCTTTAACGCCTGATGCATGTTTGAATATGGCACTTCCTGCTACAAAAACATCAGCCCCAGCCAAGGCGATTTGTTTGATCGTGGTTGCGTTAACGCCACCATCCACCTGAATTAACGCTTTTGAGAGCCCTTCGTTGCGCCATTGGTCTAATGTCTGAATCCTGTTCAGGCTCGATTCCAGGAAGGTCTGACCGCCAAAACCAGGATTTACACTCATTACCAGTATGGTTTCTGCAAGTGAAATAACCTCGCGGATAGATTCAACAGGCGTTCCTGGATTTAAAGTAATACCCGGGCTCGCATCCAGCTCCTTGATAGACTGTAATGTACGGTGTATATGCGGGCAGGTTTCAATATGAACAGTTAATCTGTCTGCACCTGCTTCAGCAAAACTTGCCAGCATTTTTTCGGGTTCACGAACCATCAAATGTACATCAAGCGGAACCCGGGTGACCTCTTTGCAGGCACGAACTATCATTGGCCCCATGCTGAGATTGGGGACAAAATGACCGTCCATGACATCGATGTGAATCCAGTCCGCTCCTGCTTCTTCTGCTTGACGAACGTGTTCACCAAGTCTTGTGAAGTCTGCTGCCAGAATGGATGGGGCGATCAAGTACTGTTTCATGTGGTAAATCATACCTTTGCCAAAGGTTATTATCAAGGTGTACCTGTCTCGAGGTTTTGACCGGCAGATAGTACGGAAAATGACCAGTGTGCCTGACAGGAACAGACAACCCTGTGAGGTATTTATTGGAGGATTGGAGTATTTGTCGATTGGACTCGGTTCGTTTAGAATACATATGGAAATCGGCAAAGGTTGGCATTCTGGTTTCTGGCGGAATGAAATTTTTATTTACTGATAAGATCTGATTGGCAAGAATTATTATTCCAAGACAGGGTCAAGGTATTGGAGGAGTGACAGGGTTTTTATGAAAAGAGTGCGGATCATACTCTTGGTATTACTAATCATCCCTGTCTTACTCAGCGCCTGTACAACAGGCGGAAGTGGTAATACGCAGGTTCCAACCACTACACCATCCGGGATCCGTCTTCCTCCCCAATGGACAGCAACACCCTGGTCTGAACCGGCAGCTGATTCTGAGCAGGAGCCTGCTGGCGAGTGGGAAGCATGCCCGGATGACCCTGCTTATCCAATGTCATCTCTCAGGGCCGGGTATACTGCAGTAGTCTCCAATGATATAGTCCGTACCATTCAACTGAGGGATATTGCAGGATGGTCCGGAAGCCAGGTAGTGGCTTCATTGCAGCCGGGAGAGAAGGTGGATATCCTTGAAGGCCCGGTATGTCTGGACCAGTTTATCTGGTGGCGAGTTCATTCGATTGTATATGCTGTAGATGGATGGACGATTGAAGGTAACCAGTATGAGAGCTGGCTTCTACCTGAGCAGTAACTCTTGACCTTGTTATTTTCAAGGATTAATACTTTTCTCTTGAATCAGGGGAAATTGTTTCCTGGGCTATAACCTGGTTATTGAATGTTCTCGACGGCCAGCTGCCCGCACCCGGCTTGAATATCCAATCCGCGCCGCACGCGAATACTGCATGAGATCTTGTTTTTATTCAGCGTATCCAGGAAATGGGTTACGCGGTCATCTTCCGTTCGCCGGTATGAGCTTTTCGGTGAAGGATTCAGGGGGATAAGATTGATGTGGCAAAGCATCCCACTGGTAAGTGCAATCAGATGCTGGAGCTGTTCTTCTGTATCATTCACGTTTTTTATAAGTGCCCATTCGAAAGTAATTCGCCTGCCGGAAAGGCTTGTATAAGCATTACAAGCCTGAATGAGAGACTGCAGTGAGTATTTGCGATTAATTGGTATGAGGCGGGATCGCAGTTCATCGGTAGCAGCGTGAAGGGAGACAGCAAGCCGGAATGGATGTTTCTCCCTTGTGTAGCGCTGCATCTCTGGAACAAGGCCAACAGTTGAAACAGTGATTCGGCGTGCGCCCAGATTCAAGCCTTCCGGATGGTTGATGAGTTTCATCGATTGGATGCTTTCCTCATAATTGTGGAATGGCTCTCCCATACCCATCAGAACAACATTGGTCAGTTCTTCCCCAGACTTTCTTAATTCTCTGGCGTAATAATAGACCTGGGCAGCAATCTCACCTCTTGAAAGGTTACGAGCAAACCCCATAAGGCCTGTTGCGCAGAAGGAGCAAGCCATGGCACATCCAACCTGTGTGGAAACACAGACAGTACGGCGTTTATGATAGAGCATCAACACCGATTCGACTGCCTTGTCATCGTATAAACTGAACAGGTCCTTTCGTGTGGAGCCGTCGGATGATTGCAGTGTACGCATTGATCTCAATGGCTGCAGCAGATAATTTTCTCTCAGGCGAGTGCGCAGCTTTTTTGAAAAAGTTGTTATTTGATTGGCATCATCGATGTGGTTCTTGTGAAGGGCAGTCCATAATTGCTGTGCACGGAAAGCGGGTTCGGCCATCTGAAGCATTAATGCTTCCAGATCCTCAAAAGAGTAATCCAGCAGCAGCGGCTTTGAACTCAGGGCTTTTCTCCCTTCAGAAATGCGATGACCTGGTGGAGGTTTTCGAAAATGTAATCTGGCTGTATTGAAGATTCTTTCAGCATTTCCCGATCGGTAACGCCAGTGAGCAGGAGGCCAGTTTTCATTCCGGCTCGGATCGCGCCCAGAATATCCGTTTCAAGTCTGTCACCAAGAACGAGAATATCTTCCGGTTCTGCGTGGAGCCGTCTCATTGCAATTTCGAACATCCTTGGTTCAGGTTTTCCTATTGAAAGAGCCTTAACTCCTGTAGCTTTTTCCAGTGCAGCCATGATTCCACCCGATCCAACACCATGACCATTTTCCAATGGGAAAGAACCGTCTGCGTTGGTGGCAATATAGGGGATGCCGCGCAGGATCGCATTGACCATTTTATTCAGACTTTCCCATGTAAGTTTTCGATCCATTGCACTCACAGCAAGTTCTGCTTCGTAAGGGTTGTCAACAAGTGTAAAACCTGCATCGAGCATGGCGGATCTCAGTCCGTTTTCACCAAGCATAATAACCCTGGTGCCCTGTGGGTATTCTCCCTTAAGGTACTCTGCCGTAGCGACAGCTGAGGTTGTAATCTCTTCCTCGGAAACCGGCACACCAATATTTTCCATCCGCTGCTGGAATTCCTTGCGGGAGGCAGTAGCATTGTTGGTTGCGAGTGCAATGGGAATGTTTTTATTTCGCAGATAATCGAAGATTTCCTTTGCACCGGGCAAGGGGGTCTGCCCGCGCCAAACGACACCGTCCAGATCGAATATAACTGCTTTAATAGAGTTTTCTTGCTGCATACCTTGTCCTTGAATAGTGTTACCGGTTCCTTGATACTTCAGCTTTCAGTAAGGAATCCTTATCCTGCCAGTTAACAAGAGCCGGTTTTTTACTTCAGTCCTGTATTATAACGGGTATCACTGGATCGTGGGAAAAGCTTGTATATCAGTCTTTAAGGAAGGTTTCATGAAGGAAAGCCAAAACAGGTTTATCAATCCACCCTTCTTCAAAGCTGATGCGTTCCTCGAAGTTCTCGCTGCCAATGAATTCGCGCAGTGCTTGCAGCGCAGAAGAATCATGCAGGTCTTCGGGAACCGTATCCATACTGCCGCGTGAAACGAGAATTCCATAAAGATCCGGCAGTGCATCCTGGAGGCTGATCCGGTCTGTGAGTGCGCTGTGTCCGAAATACAATCTGTGCAGATTCAGCAGGTGCTGCAGTTGTGGAACTGGATCGGGATGGTCGTCGACTCGATAGTCGATCCACCTGTCATTAAAACCTCCGTAACCAGCGCCTTTTTGGGCGATGTAGATGGCTGCACTCTGGCGACCGCGCCGATCGCCTCCCGCCCGGTCCCCTGCCAGTAAAGCGGCGGCGAGCCGCTCGGGAAATGCTTCCTCCGATGACTCATACGCAAGCTTCATGCTCTCAACAGTCTCCGGACCAGTGAGAATATTCCCTTGAATTGCGAAATGTTTTCCTGTAAGGCCACCAGCCCAGGGCTGGCATTCAGAGCCGGTAAATGTGGCGGCCTGGCCGTGGAAGTCAACAATTCCGACCTGCCGAAGGGATGCTTCAGGATCAGCCTGAGTGAGAATATCCAGGGTTTCCATGGCTGTCTTGCCGCTGGCTACAAGCTTGAATGCTTCCGGGCCGAAGCTGGTATTGGCGTAGGATTGGGTGGCAACGGCACAGCATTCTGCCTTTACCCAGGGGACAACGGCGCCCGCAGCCGGAAATTTGCTGGCAACGGCAACACCAAGGCTGTTGGTATCAGGATCGAATGCGGCAATTGAAAAAGTGTTAATTGGCTTTAAATGGGGAGTTTTCTCAGGCTGCATCAGGGTAGGATTCTGTTGTGTCTTGGGCAAGGTCATTTCCAAAGGAATCATGCAAGCGAGGTCTCTCTTTATTTACAAAAACGTCCTCGTCCACAACGATTTTCCGGACATCGGAACGTGAAGGGATTTCATACATCACATCCAGAAGTGCTTGCTCGATGATCGAGCGCAGGCCGCGTGCTCCGGTTTCTCTTTCAAGCGCAAGTTTTGCTGCTGCCGTGAGAGCTTCTTCTGTAAAAACAAGTTCGACCTTGTCAATTTCAAGCAGGCGCTGATACTGTTTCACCAACGCATTACGCGGTGTTGTCAGAATGGCTCTCAGTGCATCCAGATCCAAAGGTTCAACATACGTTGTCACCGGGAGTCTTCCAACCAGTTCAGGAATAAGTCCGAATCGCATCAAGTCATCAGGGATCAGTGACTGAAGTATATCGGCGTCTCTGGTGGATTCTTCCTCTGAATCGATTCGACCAGGGAAGCCCATTCTGCCGTGAGAACCGATACGTTTTCCGATGATTTCTATTAAACCATCGAATGTTCCCCCGCAAATAAAGAGGACATTTCTTGTATTCAGCTGGATAAAATCCTGCTGGGGGTGTTTCCTGCCGCCCTGAGGCGGCACATTTACAACCGCACCTTCTATAATTTTCAACAACGCCTGCTGAACGCCTTCTCCAGAAACATCACGAGTAATGCTGGGATTATCTCCGGATTTCCTGGCTATCTTGTCGATTTCATCGATATACACAATGCCTTTTTCTGCACGTGCGATGTTGAAATCTGAAGCTTGAAGCAGCCGCAGCAGGATGTTTTCAACATCTTCGCCGACATAGCCGGCTTCCGTGAGAGCAGTGGCATCAGAAATGCAGAAAGGCACATCAAGTGTTCTGGCCAGAGTCTGGGCAAGCAGTGTCTTCCCGCAGCCTGTCGGGCCAATAAGCAGGATGTTGCTCTTTTCCAGTTCCACACTGCTGCTCTTCTGGGATGAAATCCGCTTGTAATGGTTGTATACCGCGACAGAGAGCACGCGCTTGGCGTGCTCCTGGCCGACAACATAATCTTCAAGGTGTGTGAAGATTTCTTTTGGTGATAAAGTTGGACGCCCCCCTGAGATCATCCCGGGATAGGATGGCGTCTGTTCACTGTCCAGAATGTCCCTGCATAAATCTACACATTCATTACAAATGTAGACCCCTTCTGGACCAGCTATTAAACGGTGGACTTCAGCTTCTGTCCGGGAACAAAAGGAACAACGTCGTTCCGGATCATCCTTGCTGCCACCGTGAGACATAACTAGCTGCTCTCTTTCTCGTCCTCGTCCTCACTTGATGTGAGCACGTGGTCAATCAAACCGTACTCTTTTGCGCTGAAACCATTCATATAGAAGTCCCGTTCAGTATCACGTTCAATGACGTCTATTTCCTGACCGGTATGGTTAATCAATATATTATTGATTTCTTCTCGTAAGCGCAAGATTTCTTTAGCTTGAATTTCGATATCACTTGCCTGTCCCTGCGCACCTCCCAGGGGCTGGTGAATGTGGATTGTAGCGTGGGGGAGAGCATAGCGCAGGCCTTTTGTGCCTGCTGTAAGGAGGACTGTGCCGAATGAAGCAGTCAGGCCGACTGCAACTGTTGATATGGGGGCGCGAACCTGCTGCATGGTGTCATAAATTGCCAGCCCGGCGTAGATATGCCCTCCGGGTGAGTTAATGTACATCTGGATCTGGCGGTCTGGATCATCGTTATCCAGATAAAGCAGCTGGGCTACGATCAGATTCGCGATCTGGTCGTTGATCGCTGAACCAAGAATCACGATACGCTCACGGAGGAGCAGGGAATATATATCATAGGCTCGTTCTCCTCGGCCTGAGGATTCGATAACCATTGGGATCATCATACGTGGGTCCATTATTTTTCCTTTCAAATCAGACCGGTTTGATCAAGGCTGCAGGCAGCCGGATTCAGTAGGGTACTATTCAGCTTCTTGAGAAGCTGTGCCCTCATCAGAATCAGGGTCTTCTTCCTCAACCGGTTCATCTGTTTCTTCTTTTTCACTAACCTCTTTGGTCATTTCTTCGGGTTCAGTGTTTTCGCCAGGTTCTTTATTCTCCGGAGTTTTCTTTTCCTCTTCAGAATCTTCTTCAGCTGCAGGAGTTTCTTCTTGCTCTTCAACTTCTTCTTCAGGATTGTATTCATCACGTGCAATCAATGATAATCGTTCGATTGTCTTTTGAGTCAGGAGGTCCATCATAATTCTGTGTCGCTGTACAGGGTGGTTCAGCCAATTCTCGATTTGATCATTGGTTTGTCCGAGTTGAGTACGTATAGTATTGATTTCTGCCTCAATCTCTTCGTTTTCAACACTGATCTCCTGCAGCTCCAATACTTTTCCAAGAACAAGTGATCGTTTCAGGCGGAATTCTGCATCAGGCTCTACTTCTTTTCTGAAATCATCGATGGTTTTATTTTCGAGCTTCAGCTGGTCGGAGAGGCTGAAATTGCGCTGCTGGAGGTTCTGGTCGACTTCCTGCAGCATATCATCAATTTCCTGTTCCAACAGAATTGGCGGAAATACGATTTCAGAATCATCAACGATTTTGGAAATCAACTCACGATTGTATTCTTCGAGTGCTGCCTGTTTTGCTGATTCCTGAATATTGGCTCTGACTTTCTCTTTCATATCCTCGAGATTTTCAAATTCACCCAATTCAGCAGCAAGCTCGTCAGTCAGTTCGGGAATCTTACGTGATTTGACGTCCAGACATTTAACAGTGAACTTAGCGGTTCGATTCTGAAGCTTTTCATCATCATAATCGTCAGGGAAAGTGTATTCAATCTCCTTTTCCTGCTCGTTTTCCAGCCCAATCAGATGTTCATGGATTCCCTTGAACGGGAATGTAGTCTCTTCGGAAAGCAGCAATGTAATGCCGTGTTCGTGCGCCAGGTGCTGGTCTTCTTCAGTCTCATCACTTTCTTCATCAGGGATAAGCGTACCGTGGACATCAACAACAACGAGATCTGAGAGTTCGGCAGGGCGTTCGACTGGTTCAATGACCGCACGTGATTGCTGCAGCATTGTCAGCACTTCCTGCTCACGCTCTTCATCAACTTCCGGTTCTGAAAAATCGATTCGTATATCGTCGTACCTGCCAAGTTCGACAATCGGCTGCAGGGGAACGGTGTATTTGAGTACAAGGGGTTCACGGCTCACAATATCATTAAAACTACCGACAGCTGATGGATTGATATCAGCCTCTTCCAACGCGCTGCTGTATACTTCCTGACCGAGTGTTTCCAGCGCTTCTTCAAAAACGGTATCCTCGCCAAGACGGTGGAGGATAATATCGTAAGGTGCTTTTCCCGGGCGGAAACCGGGGACTTTCATCTGTTTGCTGAGTTTTCGGGCTGCTTTTCTCATCGCAGAAGCGACCTCTTCTTCGGGTACCTCTACGGTAAGCTCAACCTGCCGGTTTTCGAGTTCGTTCTGTTCGATTTTCAAAAGATTAATCCTTCCTGACAGTTCCATATAAGAACAGGCATGCAAAAATTGGCTCGGGTACTGTTTGATTCACCAGAATCCCGAGCACAGGTATTGTAAAGGGAGTCGTGTCGAAACGTATTATGTGTTTATACCATTTTGTTGCCAGCACGCAAGGTTTCTGTATCCGTATTACAGTATCCTATTTGGTGCTGTCGATACCGATTAATTGTAACTCATATATGACCTGTGGAAACCGTAAAATGCCAACGAATCTGTATCCTGTCAGCTCTCAAGAAGCCTTTGTGCAACCAGATCGTCGGTCACGAGAACTTTTACCAGTTTACTTTCAAGCGCAGCACGGATTGCCTTAACCTTGTATTCACCTCCGGCAACTCCAATGACGCGACGGATGCTTCTGATCTGATTTAGTGTTAGGCCAATTGTACGGTTATCGAGATCATCATCAGCTGGAAGCCCCTCGGCATTATAGAATCGCAGGCAGATGTCTCCTGCCGCACCGTTGTTTTTGAGGCGGGCTATCTCTTTTTCATTCAGGATAGGTTGTTTCCCCAGGATGCCCTCCAGGGTTGGAACACCAATTCCTACAACCGCGATATCGCATGCTGCGGCCAGGGATAACGCCTCTTTGATAGTTGCATTCTCAAGCAGGGCATCATGCAGGGTTTTGCTTGTTACCAGACCCGGAGCAGGAAGAATCAGCGGTTTGGCACCCAGTTTTTCTGCCATCCGGCGCGTCACATCGATTGTATTTGTGGGCGAATGCAGGGATGCCATCCCGCCCAGACACTGGACAATAGTGACGTCAGGCAAGTGTTCAACCGGGAGTGCATCCACAATTGCTGCCATTGTGCTTCCCCAACTAACACCAACAGAATCCGTTTTATCAAGGTTGCGAAGCAAGCATTCTGCGGCTGCAGGAGCAAGGGCATGTTTGATGATTTCGTCGGAATCATGGCTGGCAGGTTTAACGACAATGACCTCATCTAACTGGTACTTTTTTTCAAGGGCTTGTTCCATTTCAGAGTGGTGAAAGACAGGTCGATTAAGTGTAATCTGCACAACCTGTAAATCACGCGCTTGCTGAAGCAACCTCGATACTTTAATGCGTGACAGGCCTAATCGCTCACCAATCTCTTTCTGTGTCAAGCCTTCTTCATAATATGCTTGACAAATCTTGTACAACAGCCGATTCAGACCAGGTTCAATTTGCATTGATCCGCTCCTGTTTACCAACTCTTACTAGGCGACTGAACATCGGAACACATCTTATCATCTGTTCATTCTGACAGTCAAATTTCCGGAAACATACCAACCCCGGAATTGCTGTTTGATGTGCCTTCCAATGCGGCACCCTGTTTCAAATACATGACGACTTTGCTTGACAAGTGAATTATAAGATACTACGATAATCATGTACATGTGAACAGAAATGAACAGATGAACAATCGAATGTTTTTACTCATCAGTTAATAAACAAGACGCGGTTTGAATCAGGTAAATTGTGGGTAATTATCCGACTTTATTTTCCTGAAATACAGGAGTTGGTCACCGGCAGTATTTTTGGGGTTTTTAGAGTTTGGATACACGCGTTCTGATTAAATAACTGATTAACAGGAAACAAGTGATTGAGATAAGGACATAGCTTAAGAGCAGGAAATGATTGTGTTCCTTTTTATGTAAGGTGACCAAAGCTGTTCAAGTCTACAAGGGAGCGAATATGGCTGACAAACTGACAGAGTTCAAAAGTGCAAATACCGACTTGCCAGAAACAAATAAGCTGTGGCCATTGTATGGAGCAGGGTATGACAACCTGGGAAGATCTGATCAACCGATAGAAGTCGAAATGCCTGTTCCGGGGCCGGATGAATTATTGGTTCGGCACGATGCAGTTGGTTTATGTTTTTCGGATATCAAAATTATTCGGAAAGGGGAAGAGCATCCACGCATCTATCATGCTATGAGCGAGGTTCCGGTTGTTCAGGGGCATGAAGTAGCCATGACGGTTGTTGTTGTCGGTGAAAATCTGAAAGACAAATATAATGTTGGTGATCGTTTGACGGTGCAGCCGGATATATATATGGATGGTATTGGCTATGCCTATGGTTATGAAATTCAGGGGGGCTTGTCTCTGTACAATATTATCGACCAGCGCGTACTGAACGGCGATGCTGGTAGCTATTTACTGCCGGTTCGGCCAACGACGGGCTACGCTGAAAGTGCACTTTCCGAACCCTGGGCATGCGTTATTGCTGCATATGCACAATCGTATCGAACGGGTATCAAACATGGTGGAAAAACATGGATCATAGGCCAACCCGGGCTTTCCGGTGACTTCACCATCAGTGCAGGCTTTGATTCCCAATCGCATCCAGCCACACTTCTCCTGACCGAGGTTCCGCGCAAGTTTAATGTATGGCTGAATGAACGCGCTGCTGAGTTGGACATCCAGGTCATAGACGTGCCGGGTAAATCAGCCCCGCCTGTGAGTGAAATAGATGACATTATCCTTCTGGGAGGCAATCCCGACACTGTAGAGAGAGTCGGTCCATTCTTAAACAGGCATGGTGTGTTGGCCATCCTCGACAACACACCCTTATCGCGTAAGGTGGCAATTGATATTGGACGTGTCCATTACAATGGGTGGTTGTATATCGGTGGGACGTCTGCGGATATAGCAAGCGTTTACCAGGAAGTCCCTGTCCGAACAGAACTTAAGAGCGGGGGAAAAGCATGGTTTGTTGGAGCAGGCGGGCCTATGGGGCGCATGCATGTACAACGAGCCATTCAGATGAACCATGGCCCTGCGGCTATCCTTTGTACTGATATCAGTGACAGCCGGCTGAGTGATTTATCTGATTCGTTTGGGTCTGAAGCAGGGGCCAAAGGGATTAAGTTTGTTTGTTTGAATCCTGTGAATACCCAGGCGTATGAGGACGGCATTCGGCAATATTTCCCAGATGGATTTGACGACATCGTGATGTTAGCGCCAGTTGTTACTGTTATCGAAGATGCGGCCGCGCATCTGACAAACAATGGTGTGATGAATGTGTTCGCAGGATTGGCGCCAGGGACGCTGGCAGCTCTGGATTTAAGTGACAGTAATCTGAGAAACACACGGATTTTCGGGCACACAGGATCGACCACTGAAGATATGAAGCGCATGCTGGACCAGGTTGAGTGTGGTCTGCTTTCATCCAATCAATCAGTTGCGGCGGTTGGTTCGCTCAATGCTGCAAAAGCAGGGTTTATCAGAATGGAAAAAGGTGATTTGCCGGGGAAAATCGTTATCTATCCACATATAAAAGAATTACCCCTGACTCCGCTTTCGGACCTTAAGAAATGTCTTCCTTCTGTCCATGCACTCCTGAAAAACGGCCGTGAGTGGACGGTTGAAGCGGAGCAGGAGTTTTTGAGGTTGATGCTCCCATGATCATGGGCTGAAAAATTTGGTCCCATTTCTTGTTTGGTTATTCTGGAAACAAATTTACTCTGGTTCGAAAACGATCTTTTACCATGCAGCTGTTAACTACCAGTTAGCCATAGGTAAGGCTCCTCGATCATGTCTTTGATAAATTGCAGGAAACGAGCTGCCGGGGCTCCATCGACTATTCGGTGATCGAATACCAGCGACAATTCGGTTATATAGCGCAAGGCAATCTCGTCCTGGTAGGCCGCAGGGCGTTGTACGATGGCTCCAACACCCAGGATTGCGGCTTCGGGGAGATTAATCACGGGGGTGAAGGCGGTAACATCGTAGATTCCCAGGTTGGTGATGGTAAAAGTGCCCCCGCTCAGATGATCGGGGGAGATTCGCCCGGAACGGGCTTGCTCCACCAGGCTGCGGAATTCCTCACCAAATTCTCGCAGGCTTTTCTGATCGGCGTTCCTGATCACTGGCACGACCAGCCCGCGCTCTGTATCGACAGCCATCCCGATATTCACAGGGGCGAGAAGCTCGATGGCTTCGGGAGTAAACCGGGCATTCATATAAGGATACTCACGCAGTGCGCGGGCGGCGATCAAGGCCAGAAAATCATTGTAGCCTGGGGAGAACCCCCATTCATCTGCAGCGCGCTCCTTCAGGCGGTTTCGCATAACGACCAGTTCTGTAGCATCTGCTTCCATAAAAAGTGTTACCCGCGAGGTTGTTTGGGCGCTCATACTCATTCGCTGTGCGATTTTGCCGCGAATGCCTGTAAGCGGAACACGTTCTCTTACCGGCATGTCCGGGAGATCGATTATTGGGATGGACGAAGTTCCTGTTTCGTACGGATCGGCCAGATGGCGAAGCACATCGCTTTTGGTGACTTTCCCCAATGCTCCGGTGCCCGTCACCTGCTGTAAATCCAGATGTTCGGCGGCGGCCATATTCCGAGCGACGGGAGTTGCCTTTGGTGCGGTTTCCAGGAGGGCAGCGACATCACGTTCAACGATACGTACACCGCCATATCCAGTGGGGGTGATTCTGTCGAGATCGAGATTGCTATTTGCAGCCAGTCTCCGGGCTCGTGGTGAAACAAAGATTTTGCCTGGAGTATCAGACGGGGAGGGGGAGGTGGGTGCAGTAGACCCGTAAAGTTTGGGTTTGGGCTGGGTTTTCGGTGCTTCCTCTCCTGCCGCTTCCGCCGATTCTACAGAAGCTTCTTCGAACCGGTCATACTTTTTTCCAATATTTGCCACAACCTGAAGAACAGGTACAGTATCGCCAATGCTGTATGGGCCGAGATGAATGGTTCCTTTCCCCATCGCCTCGATGGGGAAAACAGCCTTGTCCGTTTCAACTTCGAGAATTTCCTGGCCTTGCTCAACTCGATCGCCATCCTTGACGAGCCATTTGACAATGACAACCTCTTCAACAGTTTGTCCCAGTTTAGGGATAAAGACCTCAACCGCCATCAGCTCACCGCCTTCCGGCAAGCCTCGACGATACGAGATACGTTAGGGATACACAGGTCTTCAAGAACTTCCGCACGGGGAACCGGGACATTTGCTGCTGCTACACGGATCATTGGAGCGTCCAGCCAGTCGAATGCCTCCTCATTTATCCGGATCATTACTTCATTGATGAAACTGGTGTTTTCATACGCTTCGGTCAATCCTACTAATCGACCAGTCTTTCGGATCGACTCGACTATGGTGTCAATATCGAGCGGTTTCAGGGTTCGCAGGTCGATAACTTCAACATCAATACCTTCCTCAGCCAGCAGATCTGCGGCTTCCAGAGCGCGCAGAACCATACGAGAATAGGTGGCGATTGTGACGTCCTGGCCTTTTCGTTTGATGTCAGCTATTCCAAAGGGTATGACGTAATCCTCATCCGGCACAGGGCCCTTGGTTTTATAGAGCATTTTATGCTCAATGAACATAACCGGATTGTCATCCTGGATTGCCGCTTTGAGCAGCCCTTTGGCGTCGTAGGGGGTGGCGGGCATAACTACGTATATCCCGGGAAAATGTGTCCAAAGTGATTCCAGGCTCTGTGAATGGTGCGCGGCGATTGCCCGGCCGGCACCGCCCTCTGTCCGGCATACCAGCGGTACACGGGTTCGCCCGCCAAACATATACCGGTTTTTTGCGCCCTGGTTGGCAAGCTGATCCATTGCCAGCGGTGTAAAGTCGACATACATGATTTCTGATACAGGGCGCATCCCCGCCATCGCTGCACCAACGGCTGCGCCGGCAATCGTTGCTTCGGAGATCGGTGTATCAATTACGCGCCACTCTCCGAAGTCTTCCAATAAGCCGCGGGTGGCACCGTAGGCACCGCCGTACAGGCCAATGTCTTCTCCCATGATGAACACACGCTCGTCCCTTTGCATCTCTTCACGCATGGCCTGAGCAAGCGCCTGTGAATACATCATCTGCGGAAACTGCTCCGGATTTTCATGGATCATTTCCCGCAAACGGCGGTCATTGGTAATATCTTCGCCCGACCATTTAGCCGGTGCGTAGACATCGGTGTTGAGTTCTTCACCTTCCGGGACTGGTGATGCCTCGCTGAACGCCATTGCCTTGTCAAGTTTCTGGCTCACGGTCTCGTCCATTTCTTCAAACTCTTCTTCGTCGATCAGCCTGGCAGCGATTAATTCATGGCCCAGGGTTTTAATCGGGTCACGGCTTCGCCATTCCGCCTCTTCTTCTTTGGTGCGATAGGCGCGAGGATCGGAGTGTGAGTGACCAAACCAGCGATAGGTTTTTGCCTCAATAAGGGTGGGGCCTTCACCGCGCCGCGCCCGATCAGCTGCTTTCAATACGCTGGCTCGCACTGCGAGTGGATCCATGCCGTCGACAACGACACCAGGGATGCCATAAGCAGCAGCCCTGTCGGCGACATCCGGCAATTTGCTCGATTTTTTCCATGGTACGGACATTGCGTACAGGTTGTTTTCGACGATAAAAACGACCGGCAAGTCCCAGAGACTGGCCATGTTCAGCGCTTCATGGAAGTTGCCTGTATTGCTGGCGCCATCTCCGAAGAAGCAAAGAACTACACGGTCTTCTCCTCTTATTTTTTGTGCCAGTGCGGCCCCCACTGCTACCGGGATATTGCCGCCGACGATGCCGGTCGCGCCCAGGTTGCCATGTTCGACATCGGCAATATGCATCGATCCGCCTTTGCCCCGACAGTATCCGCCCGATTTTCCAAGCACTTCGGCCATCATCCTGTTGTAGTGGTCCTGCCTGGCTTCAGGTGTTTTGGCGGCTGAGTCACCATGCGCGTGCGCATGACCGTGCCCGCGATGGGTGCTTGTTATCAGATCATCATCACGTAAAGCGGACACAGCGCCAACTGCCACAGCCTCCTGGCCTGCATACAGGTGTGATGCTCCTTTTAGCACCGCACGGCTCAGGAGGTTGGAGATATTGTTTTCAAGTGCTCGGATTTCCATCATCTGTCGCAAGATATTGACCACCTGCTCTTTGGTAAGTCCTTGTTCTTCCACTATGCTGGCGATGTCGCGCAATGCTTTTTTTGCTGATTTTTTTACCATTGAAAAAATCCTCCAGAGAGTTTGAAATTGGATATCTGTATTCCCGAAAACGGGTTATCTTCCATCTCAGCCATAATGATCATATGAACATAAAAGCTCAAGTGATCACAATAGTAGCACTGTTGCTTTGATTTCGTCAAGGAAAACTTATTCAATACCAGGCGGTGATATGTGGATTGACATTGGAAAAAGGGTATGCTATAGTGTAACTGGTACGTACCACCGGACAACCGTACCAATATTATTATGAGAGTAGAAAACGATGAAATCATCCAAACCTCAGTTCGAAATCGAAGAAGTAGTTGATCTGCATACGAATTCCAGCAGTCTCTACCACAGTGTCGGGCATATTATTCGTACGAAAATTCAGAGCGGCGAGTATCAAGTCGGTGAGAAAATACCTTCCGAACGTATCCTCTCCGAATCTCTCAATGTGAGCCGGGCAACTGTTCGACAGGGAATCGATAATCTGGTCAAAGAAGGTATTCTCCGAAAGGAACAAGGACGGGGTACCTTTGTTGCACCTGCCAAAGTGAAACAGGGCGTTTTACGTTTGCTTGAGTTCTCTGATGTTATTCGTGATAACGGTTTAAAACCCGGTTTCGAATATCTTGGCCGGAAAGTTATTGATCCAACCCCTGATATTGCGGCAAAGCTGAATTTATCACCGGATGGAAAACTGATCTGGATTCAACGCCTGATGCAGGTAAACAAATCCCCTATGTTGATCGAAACTTCCTACATATCAAGTAAAGCCTGCCCCAATTTGCTTCAGATCGATGACAGCACCAGAGGGCTGCGCGAGCTGCTCCTGAGCGTCTGTAATATTCAGATTGTTCGTGCCCATGAGTCCTTTGAGCCAGTCATTTTGGAAAACGAAGAGGCCATACAGCTCGGTGTCGAGGGTGGAACACCAGCTCTATGGGTGGAGCATCTTGCATTTGATCTCCAGGATGCGCCTGTCGCTTACATTACAGCCTTGATCCGTGGTGACCGCTGCCGATTCTATACAGATATAACTTTTGGAAGCTGACTGCTGAGGCTGGTTTATATTCCGTGCCTGCAGGGATACGCGAGAGGTGCTTGATGTCGAATACAAACCAAATCGTAATGTCCGCATTCAAACAAGGCCTCGTTGTTCCCGCTTTCAATATCCCGTATTTACCCATGATGGAGCCTGTTATTCAGGCTGTGGTTGACAGTGATGCTTTTGCGTTGATCGAGACCGCCCGATTGGAGTGGATCAAGTTTCAAGCCGGCGGACTGGAAGATGTAATACGGGAATTTGAACGCTGGCAGCACCCTGATTATGTAAGGCTGCATCTGGATCATGTCCCCGTACTTGATGAGGATAATCAATCAGTTGACTTCATAAAAATTATCCGGGAATCCCTGGATCTGGGATACGGTTCCGTAATGATCGATGGCTCTCGGTTAAGCCTGGAAGAGAATATCATCGCAACCCGGCAGGTAGTCGAGTTGGCCCATAGAGCCGGAGTGCCTTGTGAAGCTGAATTGGGTGCGGTTCTCGGACATGAGGCGGGCCCTCTTCCTCCTTATGAGGAATTGTTTGAATCAGGGCGCGGTTTTACGAATGAAAAGGATGCCGCTCTTTTTGCCAAAGAAACAGGCTGCGATTGGTTGTCTGTTGCTGTGGGCAATATTCACGGTGCAATTTCGGGGGTAGCAAAAGAAAAAAAGAAGGTCGAAGCCCGTCTGAACCTTGAGCATCTGGAAAAAATCCGAAAAGCTATCGACATTCCATTGGTGTTGCATGGTGGTTCCAGCGTCAGCAGAGACCATCTGTTGAGAGCGGTAAAAGGTGGGATAGCCAAGGTCAATATTGGGACTGAAATAAGACAGGCATTTGAGTCTGAAATGAATAGTGCGGACGGCATGGCCGCCGCAGTGAAGGCTGTATATGAGCGCACAGCATGGCTCATTCAGGATTATTTTGACATCGGGGGAACCCGCAGTACGTTATTTGCCGGAATAGAAGAGGGTGGAGCAGCATAATGGATTTTCTGGGCATAGATGTCGGCACTTCGGGCTGCAAGACTACTGCTTTTTCACATGAAGGGGAAGTTCTTTCTTTTGCTTATGAAGAGTATGATATTCAACGGACAAACCCTGGTTGGGCGGAGCTTGATGCGTCGGCGGTGTGGAGATCCGTAAAGCGAACGATTGCCGGAACAATCAATGGACATCCGGATCCGGCATCAATCCTTGCACTATCGGTATCATCGATGGCAGAGGCAGTGGTTCCTGTAAGCCGGGATCGACAGATATTGGCGCCTTCAATCCTGAATTTTGATTCAAGGGGGGAAGAGTATCTTCCGGAAATACAAACTCTGATTGATGACAAGGATCTGTTCACAATCAATGGAAATCCTTCCGGAAACATATATACCCTCACAAAACTACTCTGGCTGCGCGACAAATCCCCTGACATCTACGAGCAAGCTGATTACTTCCTGCACTGGAGTGGTTTTGTATTGTTTATGCTTGGAGGAGAAGCGAAGACAGACTTCTCACTGGCAAATCGGACATTACTCTTTGACCTTTCTGAAGAGGATTGGTCCGAATCGCTGATAAATACGTTCAAGATCGAACGCAGCAAGCTGCCTGCAATTACACCTTCGGCAAAACCAGTTGGAACGATTTCCTCTCATATTGCCTCTGAACTTGGCCTTTCAAAAGATGTAATGCTTGTTTCCGGAGCACATGACCAGTGCGCGAATGCGGTCGGCTGCGGCGTAGTAGAGGACGGGCAGGCTGCATATGGCATGGGAACCTATCATTGTATTACGCCGGTATACAGCAAGCTCCAGCCTGCCGGAATGATGCTGGACCGTGGTTTGAACATTGAACATCATGCTGTTCCCGGAAAGTATGTCAGTTTTATATACAACCCTGGAGGGGCTCTCGTTAAATGGTATCGGGACACTTTTGCTCATGAAGAACACCAACAGGCAATAAAGGCTGGTTCTGGTATCTATGAAAAACTTATAAGTGAAATCACGGACGATGCCAGTCCAGTTCTTGTTCTGCCTCATTTTGCACCTACCGGCCCGCCAGATTTTGTTACTGACAGCAGCGGTGTGATAGTCGGGCTGAGGTTGGAAACCACCCGAGCTGATGTACTCCAGGGAATACTGGAAGGGACTGCATTCTATCTGAAAGAATGTATGGATTCGCTGCCGCCAACAAGTTTTCACGTTGAGAATTTTCGTGTTGCTGGTGGGGGAAGCCGGTCCGACAGGTGGGTTCAGGTTTGTGCAGATATCTTCGAACGTCCATTTATTCGACTGGAGGTAACGGAAGCCGGGACACTTGGTGCTGCAGTGATGGCGGGAGTTGGTATTGGATTCTTCAGCTCTATTCAGGAAAGTGCTGGTGCAATGGTCCAGACTGAAAGGACCTTTGAACCTGATAAACAAAGGGCTGGTCAGCATAAATGCCGCTATGAAGCCTATAAAAAGTTGTGGCCAATGATGAGCCAGTATCTCAGGTCTTTACCGAATTAATGAAACAGAAAAATTTCTACAGGAGAGTCCATAATGAGTTCAGGTGTAACCCCCAAAGTTGGTTTCATTGTATATGGTGTTCACAAGGACGGGCTGAAAGACCCTATGGGCACACCTTTTATTGACGATGTGCTCATCGAAAATGCCAAACAGGGATTGGCCGATGCTGGCCTCGATTTGATTGAGCACGCCACTATTGTTGCTACAAAGCAGGAAGCGCGGGAGGCATTTGCCAGATTTAAGAAAATGGATGAGGTTGATGCCGTGGTGCTTTTCTCCGGAACCTGGGTTTGGGCTTCCCATATGGTTGGTGCCATTCGTGATTTTTCATTCAGCGGCAAAGGGATAGTGATCTGGACTCATCCCGGCTCCCAGGGTTGGCGTCCGGTAGGTGGTCTTGTACTTCACGGGGGTATCAAGGAAATTGGAATACAACACCGGATGGTTTATGGGGCATATGATGACCCGACGGCGATTGACAGAATACTTTCTTACTGCAGGGCCAGTCATATGAAAAACAGGCTGAATTTGAGCACGCTGGGCACTTTTGGCGGGCGTGGTATGGGACAGACGGTTGGCGTTGCAGACCCCTCGCAATGGATGCGGAGGTTCGGCATTGACATCGATACCCGGGATACCAGCGAACTGATTGACTGTGCAATAAGCCTATCCGCAGAGGAAGTACAACAGGCAAAGGAAAAAATCCAGCCACTCTTTTCCACACCAATCCCGGATGATGAAGTATCGGATCGATCGGTTCGACTTTATCTGGCTATTCGGAAAACTGTAGAAAAGGAAGGCTGGGAAATGTACACCATTCAGTCCTTCCCCGGCCTGGCTGATACGTACAGTGCCACCTGTTTTGCCCAGAGTATGATGCTCGAGAACCGTGTGGGGACTTCCACGCTAAGCGATTTCAACACCGCGTTGACGGTAAAACTTCTCACTGACCTGAGTGTGGAGCCCGTGTATTACGGCGATCTCCAACACTTCGATAAGGCGACAAACGAAATCAAGATCATCGGTGATGGTGCCTGTCCTCCCTCCCTGGCTGGAGAGATCGGACCGGCGAAATTTGCGGAACATGGAATTCCTACTGAGGGAGATGCTGGAGGCCTTTCCATTGACCTGGTTTGCAAACCGGGGCAAGGGGTATTGGCAAGGCTGGGACGAAATAATGGGGAGTTCCAGATGATATTGGCTCGCTGTACCGTTGTTGAGCCGGATGAGGATGAGATCAGCGATCGGCGGATGGAGTGCGGGATTCCCTTCTGGCCGCATGCATTTGTGATCGTAGATGCCGATATGGATGAGCTCATCGAAGCTTGGAACAACGAATATGCAGTGTTGGGATATGGCGAGCAGCTGTATGACGATCTGGTTGCCTTTTGTGAACTAACTGGTATTCAGGTTGTTGCGCTGTAAGAGAGTCGATTATTACAAGCACAGACGAATTATGAGGGCTGTGTGGAATTATCCAGTGTGCCATTGCCTGAAAATTTCCTGGATCTTCATGCTGTCAGGCTGGTACAAAGAGCGAGCTGAGGAATATATATGTTCCTGGTTACGGATCCCGACCGAAATTGGGGCTGCCGCATAAATGATCGGATAATCTGGAAAGGTTATCATGCCGTAGTTCTGCAAAACGAGCTGCTGCAGATAGTCATTCTGGTTGACAAGGGAACTGAGATCATTCAATTCCTCTACAAACCACTTGATGTGGATTTGATGTGGCGATCCTTCAACGGTTTGCGTTCAGCGGAAAACTTCAATACAGCTGATGGTACGAATGCAAGCCCTTTCTTTGACCGGTGGAGTGGGGGGTGGTTCGAGGTCCTGCCCAATGGAGGACCGGGCACTGAAGCGGCTGGCGCACCATTGGGTACGTATGCCGAGACGACAAATGTGCCGTGGCAATACCGTATTCTGCTGGACAGCCCCGATGAGGTAAGCGTTGGCTTCTGGGTCAAAACCTATCGAACACCCTTCCTCCTTCAAAAGACATTAACGCTGAAATCCGGCAGCCCGGTACTCTTCATCGAAGAGAAACTTACTAATACAGGCCGGGAGGCTGTCCATTTTATGTGGGGCCATCATCCTGTCGTTGGCGAACCGTTCCTGGATGAACATTGCCGCATATCAGCGCCGGAATCCTTCATACAGGTGTTCCAGGCAGAGGATGGGCCGGACCACCGAATGGGGCTTCATCAGGAATCCTCCTGGCCGTTGATTAAAGACCGGAATGGCGGCCTTTTGGATCTGCGTATCGTTCCTTCAAAAACCATACAGACTATGGATAACTGCTACCTGAAAGATTTTTCCAATGGCTGGATATCTGTCCATCACACAATAAAAGAGATTGGATTCGGAATTGCCTGGGATGCGGATGTATTTCCATACATATGGCTCTGGCAGGCTTTTGGAGGAGGAAAAGGCTATCCCTGGTACGGCCGTCCCTACTGCCTGGGTATGGAACCCTGGACCAGCTATCCCTGTGCGGGTCTGAGTGCCGCAATGAAAAACCAGACCGCCTGTCAACTGGAGCCGGGGGCAAGTATGGATACCTGGCTTACTGCGGTTGCCATACGCGGCGGAGAAGATGTGAGCAGGATTTCACGAAATGGAGATATTGAGTGGTAGTACGCACACCGGAGTCGACACGGAGTGTATTGATTAGGAGATAGAGAAAAAATATATGAAAGGACAATGCATGTAAGAATAAGCCGTTCTTCCGATTCTTAAGGTTTGTCTTGCTGATGATATGGAGGAAAAAGATGACAAAGAAGCTTTTGATACTGTTTATGTTGATGGCAACTTTACTGACCGCCTGCGGCGGTGGTGGGGAAGCCGCTCAACCCCCCGAAGCCGAGGAGTCTTCACAGTCGGCAGAGTCTGAAGAGCCGGCTCAGGCTGGTGATGAAGAATCTGCGGTCGAGAAAGTAACCGTGCGGGTCTGGACCCATCAGAATGAATCTTTCAATGCCGGCTATCAGGCATTGATGGACGAATACTCGTCTCTGCATCCGGAGGTTGAATTCCTGTTTGAGACGTTTGATTACGATACGTATATCCAGACCCTTCAGACTGCGCTTCCTGCTGGAACGGAAGCCGACGTCCTCGTAATGTTTGGTTCATGGGTATGTTCCTATGTTGAGGGCGGCAGCCTGGCTGAGGTACCTGCCAGCGTAATTTCCCTGGAAGATGCCAGATCTCAAATCCTGGGCGCGCCAATCGGTGGTTATGTATGCAATGACAAGTTGTATGGTATTCCCCAGGAGTTCAATATTGAATATGGCGCGGTACTTTTCAACACGGCTATCGCAGAGGAAGTTGGCGCGACCAATTATGCAGATGGCTGGGATACCTGGGATGAAGTCATTGAGGATGGCCAGAAAATGGCAGTTTCTCAGGATGGTGTGATGATGCGTGCCGGCCTGAACTATACCGCTTCAGATGGTCTTGCTACCATGTTCCACTCGGTATATCTCCAGTATGGTGGTCAATACCTGGAAGATGGAACCTATACAGTCAACACCCCTGAAGGCGTGCAGACGCTTGAACTCATGGAACGTCTGAAGACGGAAGGCCTGGTAGACCCGCTGCTTTACAGTGACGAAGAAAACTGGGTTGGTGATTCATACTTTGCTGAGACCAGTGCTATGGGTCTGGTTGGCCCGTGGGCCATTCCTGAATACAGCGGCGACTACGAAGACGTTGCAGCTGCGACTATCTATGCGCTTTTACCGAGTGTTGGTGAAACCCCGGACTTCGCTGCAGCTTCTGGCTGGGGCATGTCTGTATCTGCAAACAGCGAAGTGCAGGATGTCGCCTGGGACTTTGTAAAGTTCGCGACACTCAATGCAGACAATGCAGCCGAGTTTAACCTTGCTTCCGGCACTTTACCGGCATTGGCTGAGAATTTAAGCGGAAGCAATGCAGATTCATTGGTTGCGGAATTCCCATACTTTGAGCCTTTCCTGGATATTCTGGAATATGGTCAATTTGAGGGTGCGTTCCCCGACCGTGATTTCGTCTGGTACGAGGTGACTTATCCAGAGGTTTTGAACTTTCTTCAGGGTAATGCCACCATTGAAGAGACACTGCAAAATATTGAAAGTGCCGTCCAGGCTTCGTTCGAGTAGCAACTTTTGAAAGACACCCAATCCCTCTCTCGCTGGGAGAGGGATTGGTGTGATGGATGGAGATATCATATGAAAACAAAAACCTCTCAACGATTCCTGCAGCGATTTGTTCTGGGCCGCGATTCAGCAAAAAAGCGGTTCATTGCAGGTACGATCTCTCCACTCGTACTCTATATGGCTTTTTGGACAGTGTTTCCCCTCCTCTGGGGATTTGCACTTGCTTTCTTCGAATTCAGTCCGCGCCGGGCTGGCGGCTTTCTGGGATTTGGTGGTGACAATCCTTTTATTGGGTTTGGGCATTTTATGAGCATGTTGAATTTCTCAGCAGACTCACCACTTGAAGTAAAACAATTCCACATTGCTATACGGAATACGCTCTTGTTTGCTGGTTTGGTCGTGCCGCTGAATCTGATTATTACACTACCCCTTGCCTTCATGATCGAATCAGTCCACGAGCGGGTGAAGGGTATATACCGAACACTGTTCTTCCTGCCTGTTCTGGCTCCCTCGGTGGGAGTGGCGATCATGTGGGGTTTTATTTTTCATCCTCAGAGAGGTCTGTTAAACGCGATTATTGGTAAATTTGCCGGAAGACTGGTTGGCATTCATTGGACGGGTGACCCCAACCTGGCTGTTTTAGGCATTCCGATGGCTTTGTTTGCAATCATCATCGCATATCTCTGGCAGGATTTTGGCTATAACATGGTCATCTTTATCGCTGCGCTGCAGGGAATTCCAGAAAGTATAAAGGATGCAGCCAGAATAGATGGTGTTAACTGGTGGCAGATGCTTACACGAATCATCATTCCCCTTATCTCGCCGACTATTCTGCTTACAGCCATCTTAACATTGATTTCAGCATTCCAGGTTTTCGATATTATCCAGGTCATGACTGACGGCGGTCCCAAGGATCAAACACAGGTGCTGCTGCTGAATATTTATAACTATGCTTTTCGCTATCAGAAGATGGGTTGGGCGGCAGCAGTATCGATTGTGATGTTCCTGTTGGTATTAAGTATTTCACTTTTCCAATCTCGTGTACTCCGTACAGAATGGGAGTATTAATCATGTCTTCATTATCTCATTCCCGCTCCAGGCGAAAGTTCCGCTTCAATTTTGCTTATCCTGTTCTGACAATTGGCAGTCTGATTGCCTTGCTGCCCTTTGTCTGGATGATTTTGAGTTCGTTTAAAAACCTGAAAGAAATTCGACAGGTGCCACCGACATTTGCTCCAGATGAATTTACACTCGAAAACTACGACAGGGTGATGAATGATGAGGATTTGCCGCTTGGATTGTTTTACCGCAACTCAGTGATCATAGCGGGGGCCAACGTTGTTCAGGTACTGTTCACCAGCTCGTTATTTGGGTATATCTTTGCGAAGTATGAGTTCAAAGGAAAGAAATTACTATTCTGGTTTATTGTGTCGTTGATGATGATTCCAGCCCAGATGACGATGATCCCCGGTTACCTGATTCTGGCAAAACTCGGATTAATCAACAACCTTCTGGCCTTGATCATCCCTGCATCCATGGATCCCTTTGGTATCTTCCTTTTCCGTCAGTTTGCGGTCTCCATTCCCAATGAGCTGCTTGATGCAGCACGTGTGGATGGTGCAGGCGAATTCCAGATTTTTCGCAAGGTTGCTATCCCGCAGCTTGGCCCGGCACTGGCAACTTTTGGTATGTTGACCTTTATGGCCAACTGGAATGCCTATCTGTGGCCTCTGATAGTTTTAACAGAGGAAAAAGTACGTACTCTTCCAATTATTCTGACTTGGTACTCAAATCAGATGGCTGAAAAGACCAATCTGACGATGGCGGCATCTGTACTTGTCATTTTACCGGTTTTGATCGTCTTTCTATTTGTACAACGATGGATCGTTGAAGGAATAACATTGAGTGGACTAAAGGGGTAGCGGCCATATTGACTGATCCTTGAGATTTATTCACCGAGGGTATCAGCCTCCCGCTTTTAGAAAACAGAACCAACCATTATTAAAGGATAGGTGGCGCTGGTGAGCCAGATAAAAACAGGCATCGATGCATTTTTCAACCTGGAAAATACTTCAGATACTCAAGGTGAGGCCGCAGCCCATTTCCGGCATAACTTTTTTGTGAATGCCGGAGAAAGTATAGCCTGGTTATTTGGTGACGGGTTCCATTCTGTTACGACGATTATCCCGGCTTATGCTGCTACGTTGACCGATTCTCCCGTCGTAATCGGGCTAATTCCCGCTCTCACTTATGCAGGGTGGTTTCTGCCTCAGGTAGTTATAGCTCCTTATGTGGAGCAGTTGCATAAAAGGATGCCCCTGGTACGTCGATTGGGGGTGATGGAAAGATTACCCTTCCTGGGGATGGCGCTGGCAGTCCTGTGGCTGTCACGGCTTCCTGAGAACATGGCAGTATTAGTCTTCCTGATCTTGATAGCATGGCGCGGGTTCAGCAACGGCCTGATGGCGCTTCCATGGCAAGAGTTAATCGCCACTGTTATCCCAACGTCTCGACGCGGTCGTTTCTTTGGATACACATATTTTGCAGGTCAGTTCCTGGGTATTGTTGGCGCAGCAGTGGCCACCTGGATACTGAAGTCATGGGGTTATCCGTTGAATTATGTGTTTATTTTTGGGATCGGATTCCTGGCAACAGTACTTTCCTGGATTCTTCTGTCTCTCACAATCGAACCCACAAGTGATTCCACTGTCCCACAAAAGAGATCTGTTCCTTATTGTCAGCGGATTGCTCAAATGCAAAACCTCCTGGCTGAAGACCCCAATTTCAGAGCGTTCCTGATCAGTCGTGGTTTGTCCTATATCGGTAACATGGCTTTTGGTTTTGTGACTGTTTATGGACTGGAACGGTTCCATCTGCCTGATGCCCAGGTTGGAATCTTTACTTCGATATATTTTGCGAGCAGTGCTCTCGGCAATATTCTCTGGGGAATTCTGGGAGATAGATACGGGCACAAACCGGTTCTACTATTTGCAGGACTCTTTTGGATAGCCGGCTTGGTAATGATGTTTTATGTTTCCAATGCAATCTGGTTTTCTGCAATATTCGTATTTATGGGGTTGAGTTTTACCGGAAACAATGTGGCTGATCTAAGTGTCGCTATGGAATTCGGGTCTGAGTTGAACCGTCCAACATATATTGGCCTGGCGCGTACACTACCTGGTTTCGCTGTGTTGATTGCCCCGATAGCAGGTGGTTTGCTGGTGAAGTATATCGGCTATTCTGCTCTGATCAGTCTTTCGATATTGTTCACGGTTGGCGGGCTGGTGGCGTTGGGTTTCTTTGTTCGTGATCCTCGCCTTTCTGCTCGGCAGCCAGAAGGTTGAGAGGTAGAACCATGCTGCTTGAAGGGAACCTGAAAGGTATTCAGCATCTGGGTATTGCTGTAGTTGATATCGCCGAAACCAGGGCCTGGTATATCGATACACTGGGATTTGAACTTATCCATGAAACTCAATTGCGAAAAGAGGAAGGGACGATATTCATTGCATTTCTCAAACGCGGTGACCTGGTTCTGGAGCTGTTTCAACTTGCTGGTGATGCTCTGGATGAGGTGAGGAACCGAACTCACGGAAACATTGACCATTTTGCACTGGATGTGCTGAGTATAGCTACAGCCCTCGTGGATACTTTATCGCATGGGGGTGAACTTGACCCAGCGACACCTATAGGACCTGTGGATATTCCACAGTTCTGGTCGAGTGGTGTAAGTTATTTCTTCCTGTCTTCTGCGAATGGGGAAAAGGTTGAACTGAATCAACGCCTGGATTTGGATGAAGGAAGGCGTAACGAAAACTTGAATGGATGGTCCCACCTTGGCATTCCCGTAACCCATCTGAGTCGAACTGAGGAATTCTATGAGCGATTTGGTTTTCGCAGAGTCATGCGTGCGGCTGTACCTGCTGGTCAGGAAGAGATCAGGGTATCCATGATGGAGAATAATGGCTTTATCCTTGAGTTCTATCAGCCTCTTCCCCCGGATCTCTTTGGAATTCGCGGCCGTAATGATGGATTAATCGACCACTTTGCCATGGACGTGGCAGATATTGAACAGGCATTCGATGAGGTGAAAGCTGCTGGTTTGCAGACACTGGAAACTGCCCCTGTAGAGCTGCCGTTCTGGGAAAATGGCACTAAATACTTCTGTATACGCGGGCCTGATGGCGAAAAGATCGAATTCAACCAGATTCTGTAAAGAGGGCTTACTATGTCGGATGATCTGTCCTTGAAGGATTACAAACCGGTTTCAAAACTCGAAACCAGTATTTCCGAAATACACAAACCGCGTTTTCCTGTGATTGATGCTCATAATCACCTGGGAGAAACGTATGGCGGCGGTTGGATCAATCGTCCGGTTCGCGAATTACTGGATGTAATGGATGAGGCTGGGGTGGAGCTGCTTGTCGACCTGGATGGTGGTTGGGGAGAAGAAGTTTTACATAACCATCTCGATCATTTTAAGGCTCAATCTCCAAAGCGTTTTGTACATTTTGGCGGGATAGATTGGAAACAATGGGAAAGCCTGGGGAACGAATTTGCTGATTGGGCTGCCAAAAGACTCCGGGCACAGAAAGCGCGCGGTGCACAGGGTTTGAAGGTATGGAAAGAATTAGGCTTGCGGGTCAAAGATCACCAGGGAGCATTGGTAAAAGTAGATGATCCGCGCCTTGCACCGATCTGGGATACAGCAGGTGAACTTGATCTGCCTGTTGTGATCCATGTTGCTGATCCGGTCGCATTCTTCGACCTGTTGGATCCGACCAACGAGCGTTGGGAGGAGATCCATGCCAACCCGGATTGGCATTTCCCCTCGCCGCCATTTCCCGGCTTCATGGAGATCATGAATCAACTTGAGGCGCTGATCAAGCGTC